>Ga0105245_10003326_pt1 | contig 14434 bp, 14 predicted proteins | sample KBSM54metaG_FD_81523 | JGI IMG/M metagenome (GOLD analysis project Ga0105245, IMG submission 81523) | Miscanthus rhizosphere microbial communities from Kellogg Biological Station, Michigan, USA - KBS M5-4 metaG | ecosystem: Host-associated > Plants > Roots > Rhizosphere > Soil | place... | reverse complement strand
CGCCTGGATATACGCCAGGAGTTCGGACGGAGACATCGGATTGGGGTAGTTGCCGGTCGTTTCAAGCTTGGTCCTGGTTGTCGGATCAAGGGCTGCCTCCTGCAAGTCGTCGCTCAGCTTGCGCACAATCGCGTCGGGCGTTCCGACCGGGGCCACCAGAGCGAGCCAGCCGCCGGGACTGAAGCCTGGAAATGTCTCTGCGACGGTTGAAAGTCGGGCAGCCGCTTGGCCGCGCCAACGGCGAGGGCCCTGATGGCTCCAGCCGTCAGCGCGCCCGTCAACGGCGGATAGGCGTCGATGACCATCGGGACGCGACCACTGATGACGTCGTTGAGCGCCTGCGGGGTGCCGCCGAGATAGGGGACCATGAGAAGCTTGATGCCGGCACGCTGTTGCAGCGCTTCGCCGGTGAGGTGGGAGAGCGTCCCGCGCCCCGTTGCGGCGTAGGAGAGTTCGCCGGATCGCTCTTTGGCGAGCGCGATGAATTCCGGCAGGGTCTTGGCGCCAAGCGACGATACCACTGACAGAAAGAATGGCTGCAAGGCGACGAACCCGGCCGGCACGAAGTCGCGCGGTACTTCGAGCGGCAGATTGGCCTGGAGCCCCGGCAGCGTCACGAAGGCCGATGAGGCGGGCATGTACAACGTGTAGCCGTCGGGAGCGGCTTGCGCAGCGGTGCGGGCTGCGACGGCACCGCCGGCACCGGGATGATTGAGCACGACGATCTGCGTCCCCACATCTGCGACAGGCGGTCACCCACGATGCGCAACAGCGCATCCGGCGAGCCGCCCGGTGCTGAGTGGGTGATGATCCGTACCGGCTTGGCGGGATAATCCTGCGCTTGCGCCCTCTCGATGCGTGACACAACCGGGAGCGCGGCGGAGCCCGCGGCCAGATACAGAAATCGACGGCGGGGGAGTTTCATGGCCGGGCCTGTTTCCAGGGCTGCCTCATTCAATCACCTCGTCGGCGCGTGCGAGCAGCGTCGGCGGCACGGTCAGGCCGAGAGCCTTGGCAGTTTTGAGATTGATGACCAATTCGTACTTCGTCGGTCCCTGCACTGATAGGTCGGCCGGCCTCTCGCCGTTGAGGATGCGGCCGGCGTACCGTCCAATCAGATGGTACGCACCCGCGATACTGGGACCATAACTCATCAGCCCACCAGCGTCGGCATATTCTCGCCACGGATAACCTGCGGGCACGGCGAGGCGTGCTGCGAGTGCGACAAGTTGGACACGCTGTCCCGTAAAGAACGGGTTGGCGCTGACCAGGAGCGCGTCGGCCCGTTGCCGGACGGCAGAGACAAGCGCGGGTTCGAAGTCGCCCTCGGCGCTGGCCCCGAGGAGGACCATTTGCTGTCCGGTTACGCGCATCGCGTCTTCGACGCCTTTCGTCTCGAGTTCGTAAGCGGCATCGCTTGGATTTACGAGTAGCGCAATCGTTACGGCGCGGGGCAGCAGCTCACCCAGCAGCTCCAGCCGCTTCGGCAGCAACTCCGAAGTGTACAAAGCCACGCCGGTGGCATTGCCGCCCGGCCGGTTAATGCTAGTCACGAGGCCATCGCCGATTGGATTAGGGCCGGCAATGAAGAGGATCGGAATGGTCGCGGTCGCCTCCTTCGCCGCCCGCGCCGACACTGTGCCCCCCGTCGCGACGATCAGGGATACCTTACGGTGCACCAGTTCGGTTGCCAGCTCCGGAAGCCGCGCAAATTGACCGTCCGCCCAACGGTACTCGATCGTGACGTTCCGGCCTTCGACATAGCCGCCTTCGCGCAAGCCCTGACGGAATGCATCCGCGAGCCGCACGAACGGGCCGGGCGAGGCGCTGTTGAGAAAGCCGATCACCGGCATCGCCGGCTGCTGCGCCCTCGCAGCGAGCGGCCACGCCGCCGCAGCACCGCCGAGCAGCGCGATGATCTTGCGGCGGTTCACTCGATGACCTTGTCGGCGAGTGCGAGCAGGGTCGACGGCACATCGAGGCCGAGCGCCTTCGCGGTTTTGAGGTTGATGACAAGCTCGAATTTGTTCGGTCGCTGAATAGGTAGATCGGCGGGTTTGGCGCCCTTGAGAACCTTCGAGACATAGTCGCGGCCTACTTGGCGAAGGGTGCCTAAAACGTCGGCGCCGTAGCTCATTAGGCCGCCGCCGAAGGCGTAGACAGGGAAAGGATACATCGCCGGAATTTTGTGGCGCGCCGCCAGCGCCACAATCTTATTGCTGTTGTACGTAAAATGGGGAACGACCCCGACCATGAGCGCCCCAGCCTGGCGTTGGCCAAGGGTCGCGAAGGCCGCTTCGATTTCGCCGTCACTCCTCGCTTCCACGACAATGACCTGCCGCCCGAGCGCACTTGCCGCCTCAACTACGCTGCTCGCTTCGTTCTCGAACTTCCGCGACCATGGACCGCCGGAAAGATAGGCGACTGTCGTCGCTTGGGGAAAAATCTCGTGCAGCAGATCGAGCCGCTTGCCGGCAAGCTCGGTAGAAATAAATGTGACGCCCGTGACGTTGCTGCCAGGCCGGTTCAGGCTTGCGGCAAGGCCGTACTCCACCGGATTGCCACCGGCCGCGACGACGATCGGAATCGTCGAGGTTGCTTTCGCCGCCGCAATTGCCATGCCGATTGAGCCCCTTGCTACAATCACGGCTACCTGACGACGCACAAGGTCGGCCGCCAGTAACGGCAAGCGATCGTATTCACCCTCCGCCCAGCGATATTCAATCGAGAGGTTCTGGCCTTCGACATAGCCCGCTTCAGCGAGACCCTGACGGAACGCTGCTACGTCTCTTGCGCTCGGTCCGGGCGAACCCCAGTCGAAGAACCCTATCACCGGCATCGCCGGTTGCTGTGCCCGCGCCGAAAGCGGCCATGCTGCCGCCGCGCCGCCGAGCAGCGTGATGAACTCGCGGCGTTTCATCGACTCCCCTCCTCAGATCGGGAGCCGCACATTACCACACCCGTCGCGCGAGAACGCTGCCGTGCATCGCAGCAAAATTGATCGTGGAATGCCACTGAAACCGGACATCGCTCGGCGCGGTTGGCACGGCAGAAAAGTGCCAAACTCAGACATCGGCTAGATTATTCGATGACCTCGGCGGCGGCGGCGGACAGACTTGGCGGCACTTCGAGGCCGATGGCCTTCGCGGCATTCAGATTAATGACGAACTCGAATTTGCTCGCCTGTACGACCGGCAAGTCCCGGCTTGGCACCCTTGAGGATGCGGCCGGCATAGACGCCGATCTGCCGATGCGCATCTGTCAGGCTCGGTCCGTAGCTCATCAGCCCGCCGGCTTCGACGCTTTCACGCGACGAATATATTGCAAAGACTGGCGTCGCCCCCTTAAACTGTTGCTGAAAAATCATTCGATCATTTCGGTGACGCGCACCAAAAACGATTCGGGGATGGTTAAGCCGAGTGCTTTCGCGGTCGTGTTGTTGAAGACCAGATCGAACTTGAGCGGCTGCTCGACGGGGATGTCGGCGGGCTTCGAGCCACGAAGAATCTTGTCGACGTAATCACCTGAACGTCGGAACAAGGCCGGCAAGTTCGGCCCGTAGGACATCAGGCCCCCAGCTAGAACATGCTCTCGAAATGCATGCATGGTTGGCAATCTGGCGCTGGCCGCCAACGTGTTGATGCGAACCCGCTGCGTGGTGAGGAAGGGATCGCTGCAAACATACAGCGCATCGGCAGCGCCTTTGGCCGCTTCGATGCTCGGGATGATATCCTCGGCCTTCATGACTTCGAGCCTGAACGCATCAAGGCCGAGCCGGACCGCCGCCGCCTGGACCCGCTCCATTTCCAACCTGATGAGAGGGCTATCGGCATTGCCAAGGACAGCCACTCGATTGAGAGCAGGTACGACTTCACGCAACAGTTCAAGTCTGAGGCCCCCAAGATCGGTCTGCATGTTCGATAGACCGGTGACATTGCCGCCCGGGCGCGCCAGGCTGGCGACCAGCCCGGTCCCGACCGGGTCTCCAGCGGAAGCAAAAACTATCGGGATTGTCGACGTCGCTTTCTTGACGGACATGGTAGCCGCGGTGCCTGCCGTGACGATGACATCGACCCTGCGCTGAACAATTTCGGCCGCGAACGCGGCATAACGGTCATCCCGCCCTTCCGCCCAGCGATATTCGATTGCGATGTCGCGGCCATCGATCCAGCCGAGCTCGCGCAGGCGCTGCAGAAAAGCTCCGACGAATGGACCCCAGATCGTCGGCGTGGTCGCACCCAGGAATCCAATCGTGGGCGACTTGCCCGGCTGCTGCGCGCGCGCCGCGAGCGGCCACGCCACTGCTGCGCCGCCCATTGTGAAAACGAATTCTCGCCGTCGGATGTGGATTGCCATGCGACCCTCCCGCCGGAGGTCGTGTGCATGCAGGGACGATATCACGCCTTAGCAAAGGAACGAACAATGCTTTTGCGCTGCGAAAGTCTTGAGCCGCCCATGTCGCAGATGGGTCAAAATGCGAAGAACTCGCATTGAGCATATGTCGGCCGGTCTGCCCCCGATAACCGACATTGGTCGGCGCGGTTGGCACGGCAGAAAAGTGCCAGAACCGGCCGTGAGCAGATGCAGCGAACAACCGCACTATTCGGTCACCTCGTCGGCGGTGGCCAGCAACGTCATAGGCGGCTCGAAGCCTAACGCCTTGGCGGTCTTGAGGTTGATAGCCAGCTCGAACTTGGTCGGCTGCTCGATCGGTAGGTCAGTGGGCTTGGGTCCTCTCGCGTAAGGCTGCGCCCGGAGTGAGAACGAACGGCCCGCAAGCCACGCTTGGCGAGTCAGAGCAGAAAGCTATTGTCCGAGAGCGCGCTGCATGTCGGCTAGAGCCTGCTCGCACGCAGCCTTGTCGCCGGCGCCATCAGCTGCGCGCGCGCTCGCCATGGCTTGTTCTACGGCGTGGACCGTCTGAGGCGATATTTCCCCAACCTCTCCTCGACAGTAGCCATCGAGCGCGGCGTCGGTTGATCACTCATCCCGGCCATAGCGCTCGCAGGAGCGGGCGGCCCAGCGGCAGCTTTTGCGTCGAGCTTGGCGTTGATCTTTGCCTCCATGCGCCCGATCTCGTCCAAACATGGGCCGGCGTAACTCGCCAACATCCATGCAGCGAGCGCCGCGCACACCGCTCCATCAGCAGGAACAGTAGAAGCGCCACCATCGCGGCCGACGTTAAGCGATTCTGTCACCAGATCAAATCGGACGACGTTTTCGGCACGCACAGGTCTGCACCGGATGTTCCTGCTCGCGCCCGTCCACCGGTCGTCAGGCCAATTTCGAGCAAGGACACGCTGCTTGTCCTGTCAAACGGCCAGGAGATTCCAGGACTCCGCAATATGGAACAAGTTGTCCAAGTGCGTACTGGCCTCTGGTACTTCACCGACTGCCTGCACGACATTGTGTGTTATAAGATAAGGGGTCCGTGGATCAGATGAGACCGAATCGATTTGCAGCTCCAGGCCAGTAATACCCGTGGCTTGCAGCCCGTCTATCTGGAAGCTGCCCGCGTGGTGATCATTGGCAGCCGCATTGAACGCCGATACGATCTTTTGAAACTCGGCGATCAGAGCATTCTCGGCGGTGGGATTCTGATCGTTGATGATGAACTTCAGTGTTGCGCCCCCTTTGTCGCCGTCAATCACCTGCTGTCCGAAATTGAAACTGCCACCATTGACGAGGCTCGCGCTCTCCTTGAGTATGAAAAGGTCGTGGCCCGAGCCCCCGAGAAGCGTGTTCGTCCCGCCTCGATTGACGATGAGGGCGTCCTCACCGTGACCGCCAACGAGCACGTTCGTACCGAGCGAGTTGGTTGCCAGCACGTCGGTCCCGTCGCCTGCCACCAGCTTGGCATTCCCTGAGCCGGCGGCGATGAGGTCGCTGCCCGACCCGCCGTATACCGTCACATTGCCGGGGCCCGCGAATATCAGGTCCCTTCCCGAACCGCCGTAGATCGTATAGTTGTCGTTCACGACGGGATGGATCAGATCGTTCGTTGCAAAGATGAAGTTGTCCCCATCCTGCGCGTGAATAATGGTCTGCGTGCCGTCGAGGAATTGAACGTGGTCCGAGGTCAGCACCGCATCCGCGAACGCCGCAAGGATGCCATGGGCCGCGGCGGTAGGATGTATCTGATCGAAGAAGGCGACCTCGTTGGGCGCGAATTGCGTGGAATGGGCCGCCAGAAGATTGACCCACGGTACAGTTAGCGGATCGATAAAACCGAAGCTCCGCGGATCGGCGAACAGCGCTTCGTTGAGCTGAAAGTCGTCGACGATATGGAGATTAGGATGATTGGCGGCCATTTGCTCCAGTACCGCATTGTTTGCATCGTCCAGCGCGTGAGCAAATGCAGCGACTCCAGCCAATTGTGCCGCCGGCGTTATGCCAAAATCAGGGAGCGTAAACAGTTCGATTTTTTCAACTCCAACGCTCGTCAGCGCCTCGATGGCGTTCTCAACGCTTCCCACGACGTTCGCCACGAAATTGCTGATTGCCAGGGAGCTTGGGAGAGGGCCGTTTGTTAAAAATGATGCAAAAAAACCCTGATAGTCGTTAGTTCCGATATTGATCAGCGCTGTCGTACCAGCCGGAGCGCCAGCCCCGTTCAGCTGAGCAATATACTCGGCGACCTGATTGGATAGATTGATCGGCAGTGGATTGTGCGTAACCGGGTTCACCAACACGGGCGGTGAGCTGTCGCTCGCCTCGGCGGCTGCAACGGCCAGATCATCGAGCGGGACATTGAGCAATTGAGCGAGCTGCTCCACGTAGACTGGGCCATTGGAAGATCGGCCCTCCCAAGCCGGAGGTGGAGGAGACCCAATCAGTTTGAACAGGTTGCCGTTATCCGACAAACTATCACCGAACGCGACAAGGTTGGAAATGTCAGTGGATTCATTTTCGGAGTGCTCGGTCGCCGGCGTGAGCCGAAACTGGCTGACGATCGTCGGCGTGCTGGCGAGGATAGCGCCGGGGTTGCTCGCGAGGTCGGTCGCCGTATAGGCGGGGATGCCGTACGTCGTGACGAGCAGGCTTTCATCGCTTGGGTCGACCTTGAACTCGGTCCAACCGAAATCGTTCGACACAAAGTAGCTGCCCTGCAGCAACTGCGCATGATTGTTGAAAGCGGCGACCGGCAGATTGTCGTCGAGACCGATCGGATCATAGCCGAGGGGAGCCAGGAACGTCTTGTCGATCAGCGTCTTCAGAAAATCATCCTTGCCGGACGGCGGCAGCTGATTGTAGAGCGCCAATTGCGCAGGCGGCAAAACGCCCGCCTGAGCCAGAAGCGCCGGGATCGCTGTGACGATCAGGGGGGACGCGACCGCCATGGTGTCGACCTCTATGGCGCTCGTGACGATCTGCGGCCCGCCAAAAAAATCCTGATAAGTCAAATTGTTCACCGAGAACAGGTGGTTGTCGGCAGACACGAACACGACGTTCTCGATATGATGAGCGTTGATAAACTTCAGCAGCTCGCTACGCTCCGCCGCGTACCCTTCGAAGCGACCTGCTATCCCGATCGGGCCGAAATTCTCGATCGGCACGGAGATGTTCACGAACTTCCACGTAACGCCCTTGCTCTGGGCATCGAGTAAATCGTGCTCGAGCCGGGTAAGTTGGGTCCCGCCGAGTATCGTCCGGGTCGGGTTGAATGCGGCCGCCAGGATCTGGGGTGTGTCGATCAGTGAGGGCTCGGGGAGCTGAGCGTCGCGAAAAGTACGTGTATCGACCATGAAGATCGCGGCGTCCGACCCGTGGATGTCGTAGCGATAGAGATCGGGTTTGCCGTCTAACCGCGGATCCCCGGTGCCGGAGTAGACCTTCGTCTGGATCGCGTTGTACTGCTCGAAGGCGGTCACTGCGTTTTGAAACAGAGGGGTATCGTTGACATAGGTGCCCGGGCCGGCAAATCGCGGATCAGAGCTCGCCAATGCGCCGCCGGCAAAATCGTTGGCGACCTCGTCGTCGTCGATCACCGACTGAACGGGGGTGGTCGACTGCAGGGCGGCCCAAGAGTTGATGCCGAGATGCGAGCTGTAGATCTCGTTGTTCTTGGTTTCGAACTCCTGAAGCGTCTGCGCAGGGGGGCCAGCCGGAGACGGTGCATCGGCGTAAGGGATGTCCCCCAGCTTGACGAACAGATCGAGGCCGGCGGTCGGCGCATTCTTGATCGAGGGATACGGGGCGAGTTCGCCCTGCGAATCGCCTGCGGCGCCGAAGGCGAAGCCCACGTGCTGGCCGAGCTTTGCCGAAGTTTCGAGAGTGCCCTCGGCCATGTGGCCGCTCGCATCCACTGCGCGGTAGTAATAGCGCTGATCCGGGTGCAAGCCGTCGACCTCGACCTTGGCCGGCACCAGCGTGTTGCCGGCGTTGACCGTCACGACGTCGATGATGTGACGAAAATCGGCATCGGTCGCGACCTGGAACGTCACCTTCCCGGTATGCCCGGCGCGGGCCCAAAGCACCGCCGACGTCTGCGTCACGTCTCCGGACGAGACGCCGTCAGGAAAGGCTGCCGCGTTGTAGGGCAGCGGAGAAATAGGTTCCTTCCCGTCGTCGTGATGGTGCCCATGATCATCATGGTCGTGGTGGCCTCGCCCTTGGTGGTGATGGTGTCCATGATCATCATGACCGCGGTCATCGCGGCCACCCCAGCCGGGGAAGCCGAGGACGTCATCCTTGACGTGGCCGAAGTCGAAGACGTCGTCATCGTCGAAGATGGAACGGGGGAATCCGGTATGTTTTGCCATGGTGCATACTCCCAGTGTTGTCAGGGCAGCGACCAACCGGCGAGTAGTGCGCCGGACCAAGAGCCGCGAGTATGAGGAGGATCACTCTTGCGAAGGAACCTGAGGGGCCCGGTTCGCGATCGTCAGGCGGCAATGCCGCCTGACCTGCGGAGCCAAAATTGAAACCCGTGCAACCGATGACCGCGGCCGGGCACGTCATGCTGTCACTCTTCCGGCGTCCGATCGACGAGCATGCCTGTTAGTTCGGACACCATGCGCCCGAGCTGAGCTCACGTCCTTGGCGCAATCCTGAATTGTTCTGATTCGGGCAGCGGTGCTGCCCTGTTCGCTGTTCGCCCGGCCGGCCGAGGCTCGCAACCAATCTAACCTCGACGGGGTCGGCGCCCACATTGAAAACGATCGGGATCGTTGGAGTCGCCGCCTTGGCGGCTAGCGCCGCCGCCGTGCCGTCGGCCGCCACGATCACTGCCACGCGACGCTGAACCAGATCGGCGGCCATGTCGGGCAGTCTATCGTTTCGCCCCTCCGCCCCACGATATTCAATCGCCACGTTGCGGCCCTCGACCCAGCCGAGCTCGCGGAGTCGCTGCGCGAATGCGGCTGACCGCGCGCTTTCGCCCAAAGGCGTGCTCTGGCCTAAAAGCCGACCATCGGCACCTTGCGAGCCTGCTGCGCCCGCGCCGCGAGGGGCCACGATGCTGCTGCGCCGCCGAGCAGCGTGATGATCTCGCGGCGCCTGGCGTCGAACACGGGGCTGCGCCTCCGCAGAGGTCTACCGCACGCTCAGCCTGCCACGGAGCCACCTGCAAGTCTTATGGGCTGGGCTGAATCGTTTTGAATCGAGGTGCTGGTATGCACGATTGGCCAAACGGTGTGGCCTGCCGATCGCCCCGATTTCCGAATCGGGTCATTCGCGTCGATTTTGGAATGTCCGGGCACGTCTGCTTACCCGCCGTTAGCGTCCGCAGGGCGGACATTCTACATGCCAAAGGCTGCTGTCTGCACGGTCATTCAAACACCTCGTTCGCTGCCACCAGCAACGTCTGAGGTACCGCCAGGCCGAGTCCTCTTGCGGTTTTGAGGTTGATGGCGAGACTGAATTTTGTCGCCTGCTGGACTGGCAGCTCGGCCGGGACGGCGCCTCTCAGAATACGCCCGACATAATTCAGGCCGACTTCGCGATAAGCAGCAACGTCGGCGTCATAGCTCATCAGGCCGCCGGCAGCGACGTACATTCTATGGGGATATATCCCAGGAATTTTATGTCGCGATGCCAACTCTAAAATCTTGTTGCGATTGCGCAGTTCGTAGAAAAGAGGAAAGACACCGACGACGAACGCGCCGGCTCCGCGTTCCACCAGAGTCGCGAAGACCGCCTCGAAATCATCCCCGCTGCGACACTCCAGGACAATGGCTTGACGCCCTAGCGCATGCGCGGCTTCGAGCATGTTGTTTTTCTGCTCTTCGAATGCCAGGAACCGCGCACCGGCGGAAAGGTACGCGATCGTCGTCGCTTGGGGCACCAGCTCGCTCAGGAACTGGACGCGCTTATTCGCGATCTCTATGGCACGGATGTTGACACCAGTAACGTTGCCGCCCGGCCGGTTGAAGCTGGCGACGAGGCCGTATTTCACCGGATCGCTGCCATTCAGGAAGACGATGGGAATCGTCGATGTGGCCGCCTTTGCCGCAAGTGCTGTGCCGATTGCGCCGGTCGCGACGATCACGGTGGCCTGACGGCGAACCAGATCTTCCGCCAGCGCCGCTAGCCGGTCGAAGCGCCCCTCCGCCCATCGGTATTCAATTGCCACATTGCGACCCTCGATGTAGCCGGCTTCGGCCAGGCCCTGACGAAACTCAGCGACGGTACGCGTGTTCTCTGCGGCGGAACGAATGTCGAGGAACCCGATCACCGGCATCGCCGGCTGCTGCCCGCGCGCCGCGAGCGGCCACGCCGCCGCAGCGCCGCCCAGTGTGAATATGAATTCTCGCCGTCCGATGTGGATTGCCATGCGATCCCTCCCGCCGGAGGTCGTGTGCATGCCAATAAAACGATAGCACGCTTTAGCGAAGGAACGAACACTGCTTTTGTGCTGTGAAAGTCTTGAGCCGCCCATGTCTCAGTTGGGTCATTCGCGTCATTTCCGCGATGCACGAGTTACTTCCGCTCATCCCCCTAAAGCAGCGGAATAGCGGACATCGGCGTACGCTCGAAAGTGCCATTAACAGACCTCTGATGAGCAGCTGACGCTTGCGATCATATCCTGAGCACTACATCATTGCGTTATGCAAATCCGAGCAGCCCGCATAGAGGACGCTCCCCAAGCGTGCGTCGTGGTGCGACGTTCAATTACGGAGCTTTGCCTCGCCGACTACCAGGACGACCCGGCCACCTTGCAAAAGTGGCTCGCCAACAAAACACCGGCAAACCTGAGCTTGTGGATTGCGAAGCCCGACAACCATATGTTTGTTGCGACCGATGGCGATGCCATTCTTGGGGTTGCCTGTGTGACCAGCTGCGGCGAGGTCACACTCAACTACGCATCGCCCGACGTTCGCTTCCGCGGCGTCAGCAAGGCTCTCTTGCAACGTCTTGAGGCCAAGGCTGCGGAGCTTGGCAACGAGCGGTGCGTCCTCACCAGTACGGGAACGGCTCGCCTGTTTTATCTTTCGGCAGGGTATGAGGAGCAAGGGTTACCAACGGGCGGCTTTTTCACGAACTCAAGCTGTCGGATGGCAAAACGGCTCCGCGGGACACAGCCCGTCACTTAGCATTCAACGGAGGTCGGCTTTGGGTCAAACGCGGCCCTGGAACGACGTCGGCCCAATGTCCGGGTTACCCCTTGAAAGCGGCCGTGTAGCTGAACACCCGTGGACGTCTCAAAAGTGCCAATCGCGACCTAACGCGCCGCAGCAAAAACATCGGCATTTGTGCGCTAATGATTAGTCGAGTGTGATGCCGACTGACTTGATGAGTGCGCTCCATCGGGCGATTTCCGACCTGAGCAGCTTTCCCAGCTCCTCGGGCGAAGAACCCCCCGCCACGTAGCCGGTTTCTGCCAGCTTGTCTCTGATCGCCGGATCGGCCAGCACTGTATTGGTATCAGCGCTGATCTTGCGGACGGTCTCACGTGGTGTCTTGGCCGGAACGAACAGCGCCTGCGACGACACAACTTCGTAACCTGGGACATACTCGGCGATGGCGGGCACATCCGGGGTTGCCATATTCCGCGTCGGGCCAGTGCTCGCCAGGAGGCGAACCTGCCCCGACCGCGAGTACGAAAGCAATGTGCCGCTGCCGAAGTAGCAATCGACGCGACCCGGTATGAGGTCCGAGAAAGCAGGCGCTGCGCCCCGATAGGGCACGTGCGTCATCTTCATGTCGGCCATCTGAAGGAACAGCATCTCGGCCAGGTACGGCGCACTGCCAGTGCCTGGCGATGCCATCGTGAGTTGACCCGGTCGGGATCTTACATAGTCGACGAATTCTTTAAGGGAATGCGCCGGTGAGGAATTCGGCACGAACATGAAATATTCCACCCGGGTGACAAGCGAGATCGGCGCAAAATCCGCAATCGCGTCGTAGCTAAGCTTGCGATAGAGGCTAGTGTTCGCTGCAATGGAGCCGGGGTCGAACAAGACGGTATATCCGTCGGCATCGGACCTTGCCACGTATTCGGCGCCGATGTTGTTGCCGGCGCCTGGCTTATTCTCGATGAACACCTGCTGGCCCCACATCGCTGAAAGCTTGTCTGCGAGCATGCGCGCGACAATATCCGTCGGACCTCCCGCCGCGACCGGCACAATGACGCGCACGGGTTTGGTTGGGTAGCCGGCTTTCGGCGTCTGCGCGTGCGCCGCGAGCGACCACGCTGCCGCGGCGCCGCCGAGCAGAGTGACGAACTCCCGCCTTCTCATGTCGAACATGGAGCTTCCTCCTGGGCTTCTTCCCAGGGGCGATGAGGAGTTGGTTCCCGCTCCTACGCTCCTAATCATACGATAGCACATTAAAGCTATGCGGGAGAGCGCTGCACTGCGGGATTTCAATGCGGCCTACGTCGGCTACGGGTCATTCACGTCGTTCAAGCGATGTGCGCGTTACGTCCGCTCATCCCCCAAGAGCGGCGACAAAGCAGACATCGCGGGACTTCGCATTCGTGCCATAACCGGTCGCGAGCAGATGCAGCAATCGCAATGCTATTCGATCACCTCGTCGGCGCGGGCGAGCAGCGTCGGCGGCACCTCGAGGCCGAGCGTCTTCGCGGTCTTGAGATTGATGACGAACTCGAACTTGGTCGGTTGTTGCACCGGCAGGTCGGCGGGCTTCTCACCTTTGAGAATGCTGTCCACATACGAAGCCGCCTCCCGGTGCAGACTAGGGATGTCGACGCCGTATGACATCAAGGCGCCATCAACGGCGGCGGCGCGCAATGTGTGAATTGCGGGTATGCGGTAGCGCGACGCCAACTCGACGATGAGCTGGCGGTAAGAGTTTGTGGAGGGATCCGGTGGCACGATCAAGCCGGCGCCCGGCTCGCGTCCCCACCTCGCCATCGCAGCTTCGATCTCCGCGGAATTGCGAACCGGGAGTGCGACCACGTCCACGGCAAACTTTCGCGCCGCGGATGCCGCTGATTCCGAAAGCCGTGGGGAGCCGGGGTTGTCCGGATTGATCAAGACTGCGATGCGCGTGAGGCGCGGTGCGATGTCCTTGAGCAGCTCCAGGAGCTTCGCGCCAACGCTCGTCTCCAAGGTCGTGAAACCGGTGAGGTTGCCGCCCGGACGTGCTAGGCCTTGCACCAAACCGTCCGCCATTGGATCGGCCCCGCCGATGAAAACGACTGGAACCGCGCGGGTCGACTGTTGCACTGCCCGTGCCGCCGCGCCGCCATTGGCCAGAATCACGTCCGGTGCCTCGGTCAACAATCCTGCGGCTGCAGATCGTATCCAGTCGCCGTCGCCCACACCCCAATGGTAATCGATCTGAAGGTCGCGGCCGACGGTCCATCCCCGCTTCTCGAGCCCTTGCCGGAACGCCGTGGCGCGAGCCTGTCCTTCCGGATCGTTCTCGACATATAGCATCAGCACGCCAACGCGCCGTATCCGACCGGGCTGCTGTGCGCGCGCCGCAAGCGGCCACACCGCGGCCGCGCCACCAAGCAGCCTGATAAACTCCCGCCGCGTCACTCGATAACCTCGGTGGCAAGGGCGAGCATGGTCGGCGGGATTGTCAGGTCGAGAGCCTTCGCAGTCTTGAGATTGATCGCAAAATTGAAACTGGTCGATACGAGCACAGGCAGCTCCGCCGGTTTCTCACCCCTAAGGATGCGGGCAGTGTAAATGCCGGCGTCACGATAGGATTCGGCTTGCTTGGGGCCATAGCTCATCAGCCCTCCGGCGATAACGAAGTCGCTATTTGAGAAACTGGTAGGCAACCTATGGCGCTCCGCCAGCGCCAGAATTGGCTCTCGCCAAAGTCTAAAATCCGCCTGTGGTGCAATGAACAGAGTCGCTACACCTTGCTGGACCAGTGCGTTAACCGCGGAATGAAGTTCACTTACGCTCGCGACCCTCTGGACGTGCAACGTCCTTCCTAACGCCGCGGCCGTAGCCAGGGCATCTCGGACATCGGTGACCGTGTTGGGATTACGCGCATGCGCCAACATGCCTAT
>Ga0105245_10003325_pt1 | contig 14437 bp, 11 predicted proteins | sample KBSM54metaG_FD_81523 | JGI IMG/M metagenome (GOLD analysis project Ga0105245, IMG submission 81523) | Miscanthus rhizosphere microbial communities from Kellogg Biological Station, Michigan, USA - KBS M5-4 metaG | ecosystem: Host-associated > Plants > Roots > Rhizosphere > Soil | place... | reverse complement strand
GTCGAGCGGAGCTGAGCTTGGTTCGGTTCGAAAATGTCGGTTTGCGGTACGGGCTCGGCCCGGAGATTTTGCGCGACCTCTCCTTCATGATTCCGGCCCATTCCTTCCAGTTTCTCACCGGCCCCTCGGGCGCGGGCAAGACCTCGCTGCTGCGGCTGCTGTTTCTGTCGCTGCGGCCGACGCGCGGCCTCGTCAACCTGTTCGGCCAGGACGTCTCGCTGCTCGGCAAGGATCAGGTTGCGAACCTGCGCCAGCGCATCGGCATCGTGCTGCAGGATTTTCGCCTGCTCGACCACATGACCACCTATGAGAACGTGGCGCTGCCGTTCCGCGTGATGGGCCGGGAAGAGTCCAGCTATCGCCGGGAGGTGATCGACCTGCTGCGGTGGGTCGGCCTCGGCGAACGCATGGATGCGCTGCCGCCGATCCTGTCGGGCGGCGAGAAGCAGCGCGCCGCGATCGCGCGCGCGGTGATCTCGCGGCCGCAATTGCTGTTGGCGGACGAACCGACCGGCAGCGTCGATCCGACGCTCGGCCGGCGCCTGCTGCGGCTGTTCATCGAATTGAACAGGCTGGGCACCGCTGTCATCATCGCGACCCACGACATCACGTTGATGGACCAGTACGAGGCGCGGCGAATGGTACTGCACCAGGGGCGGTTGCACATCTATGAGTAGGACCGGTGACGAGCATGGACCGCTGGTGGACCTCGGCACCGAACGCCCGCAGGTGCCGGCGCAGGCGCGCAACATGTCGCCGATCGTGCCGCGGGCGTCGATCTCCGGCCGCGCGCTGGTCGCCGTCGTCGCCATCATGACGTTCCTCGCTTCCATCACCACCGGCACCGTGCTGCTCGTCAGCGCATCGGCCGCGGAATGGCAGTCCGAAGTCGCCAGCGAAATCACCATGCAGGTGCGCCCGCAGGCCGGGCGCGATCTCGAACGCGACGTGACGGCGGCGGCGGAAGCGATGCGGACGCAGCCCGGCATCGTCCAGGTCAAGCCGTTCACCAAGGACGAATCGGCCAGGTTGCTGGAGCCGTGGCTCGGCAGCGGGCTGTCGATCGAGCAGTTGCCGGTGCCCCGCGTCATCGTCGCGCGCGTGCAGCCCGGCACCACGCTGGACCTCGCGGCATTGCGCGCCAGGGTGACGCAGGTGGCGCCGTCGGCGAGCGTCGACGATCACCGCGCCTGGATCGAGCGCATGCGCTCGATGACCGGGGCGACGGTATTTGCCGGCATCGGCATCCTCGTGCTGGTGATCGCGGCGACGATCATCTCGGTGTCGTTCGCGACCCGCGGCGCGATGGCGGCGAACCGCCCGATTGTCGAGGTGCTGCACTTCGTCGGCGCCGGCGACCGCTATATCGCCAACCATTTCCTGCGGCATTTTCTCAGGCTCGGGCTGGAGGGCGGGGTGATCGGCGGCGGCGCTGCGATGCTGGGTTTCGGCTTCTCCGAATCGATCGCCGCCTGGTTCTCCGGCACCCCCGTCGGCGATCAGTTCGCCGCCCTGCTGGGGACGTTTTCGCTGCCGCCCTCGGGTTATCTGGCGCTCGCGGTACAGGCCGTGGCGATCGCCGCCATTACCGCCTGGGCGTCGCGGCGAACCCTGTTCGCCACGCTCGACGACATCGATTGAGCCGGCCAATGGCGTCTTGCAGTGAAGCAAGTCACGGCCCTGACCCGGGACCGGGACTACACTTCGTCTGAAAACCTTCTAGAATTGCGCGTGGGAAGGACCACATGGGTTTGCGGCACGACGACAGCACGCCGAGGGCACGGGCCGCGCGGCCGCGCGGATGGCTGCGCGCGGCCATCGTCGGGGCCATGGCGATCCTGTTCGTCGGCGCGGCCGTTGGCTTCATCGCCTTTCTCTCGCAATTGCGCGGCGTCGAAATCAAGCCGGCGCGCAACGCCGACGGGATCGTGGTGCTCACCGGCGGCTCGTCGCGGGTGTCGGATGCGATGGAATTGCTGGCCGGCGGCTACGGCAAGCGGCTGTTGATTTCGGGCGTGCATCCGACCAACGCGGTGAGCGATATTTCGCGCTCGCTGCCCGACAACCAGTCGCTGCTGTTGCGCTGCTGCGTCGATCTCGACCGCTCCGCCGTCAACACGCGCAGCAATGCCGCGGAGACGCGACGCTGGGCACGCGAGCGCGGCTTCAAGTCGCTGATCGTGGTGACGTCGAACTACCACATGCCGCGCGCCATCGTTGAATTGTCGCATGCGATGCCTGATGTCACGCTGATTCCGTTCGCGGTGGTCGGCGATCGATGGCGTGACGAGCCGTGGTGGACCAGCGGCGCGACGCTGCGTCTGTTGCTGTCGGAATACGCGAAATATGTCGCCGCCGAGGTGCGCGTGTGGCTGGCCGGCGCCGGCATCGAGCTGGCGCCCGAATTTTCCGATCAGCCCGCGCCGGCGCCCCGCCGGCCGGCGACGGCGCAGGCGAACTGATCGGCGAAGCGGACATCACCCCTCCGGCACCCCGGCAAGCCGCAGGCCCACGGCGTTGCGCTTGAGTCCTGCAAGGAAAGCCGGATTGTCGCTTGATTGGGCGACGGCGCGCAAGCGGCGGATGGTAAAACTTGGGTTGAGCGCAAGTCCCGCCTGCGCAGCGGCTCGCGCCTCGTCCGGCGCGCCGAGCAGCCCCAAGGCGGCAGCGAGCACAAAATGGGCAGGAGAACAATTGCGGTTGACCTCAATGCTTCGACGCACCCAACCGACGGCTTCGGCGTCCGCATCGAGCTGCAGCTTGGCCCAACCTACAACGGACATCCACCGGTAAGCAGAGATATCGCGGGGAGAGAGACGGAGGGCCTCGAGTGTGTGGCCCTCGGTCTCGGCAGCCCGGCCCAAAAAACATTTGGCTAAACCGATGGCGGCATGAGCGGCAGCCAAATTGCCGTTGAGCGCTAATGCCTGCTCGCATTCAGCAATCCCCTGGGCAGCGCGGTTTGTGAAAATGTAGACGGTGCCCAAGATCGAATGGGCGACTGCGTGGTCCGGCGCTATTGAAAGTGCCTTGACGGCATTTGTCTCGGCTGCCGAAAACAACGCGGTTCGGTCGTCCGTTAGCAGGTTGCCCGCCATTGTCAGATCGATGCCTGCCATGCCGACGAGAGCTCCGATGCTGCCGGGATCGATGGTTACGGCGCGTTCGAAAAAATCGCGCGCCCGGATCAAATGTTCGGCGGCCGGTCCCATGTATGAGTGGGCAAAACCCTGAAAGATCAAATCCAATGCATCGGGGTGCAGTGAATGCTCCGCTCGTCGTGCCTCCGCCACAACCAGTTGATGACCTAACTGACGGGTAAGCCTCGATACGATTTCATCCTGCATGTCGAACAGATCGGCGACGGGCTTTTCGAAGCGCTCAGCCCAAAGATGTTGGCCGCTTTCGGCATCGATGAGCTGTACGTTAACCCGAAGCCGCCTGCCGCTGCGCTGCACCGAGCCTTCGAGCACATAGCGGACATTCAATTCGCGGCCGACCTGCCGGACGTCGATTGCTTTGCCCTTATACGAGAACGCGCTGTTCCGGGCTATGACGAACGCGCCACGCATGCGCGACAGGTCCGTGGTTAAACACTCAGTCACGCCATCCACGAAATAGTCCTGCTCAGGATCTCCGCCGACATTGGTAAACGGGAGCACTGCGATGGATAGACGCGGCGCCGTAAGCAGGCCTAGCGTTGTGTCGCCGCTAAGCGCCGATGAGTCAGCCGGCGCAACGATAGGCCTCTCCGATTCTTTCACCGTACCGACGAAGCGGAAACCTTTGCGCGGCAATGTTTTGATCAGGCGCTGCTTCTCGCCCGTGTCGCCGATTGCGTTGCGAACCGCATTCAGGCGGGTTGTCAACGCGGCATCCGAGACCGCGCGTCCGTTCCAGACGGCGCTGATGAGGTCATCCTTGCTGACGACGCGCTGCCTGTTGCGGATCAGGTAATCGAGCAGATCGAACACCTGGGGTGCGATAGAGACCATTTCCGTTCCACGATGTAGCTCGCGCCGGTCTGTATCGAATGCAAAATCCTCGAAGAGATAGCGCAATCTGCCATTCCCTGAGCCGTCGTCCGATCGTCGAAAGGCGCTCTAGTGTCGATGGAAATGCAAAGAATAAGCCGGCGGTGAGGAAAATGTAAGCCGGTCGTCAAGCGCGTCAGCCTTTACCTTGGCAGTCTTCGAACTGGAAACAACCGCTGAAGAGGTGCAGCAATGAGCACGATCGAGTTGCAGCAGGCCATAACGCTGACATCGCACGTTTTTCGCTTGTTCAAGACATGTTGGGCAGCATTTCAGGAACGGCGCAAGCGCGCCAGATTGCGAACCGAGCTCTACGACTTGGGCGACCTGGAGCTTCGGGATATCGGCATTACGCGCGGCGAAATCGAATACTTCGCCTCGAACCCCTCTATCGACCGCCATGCTGATCGGCTGCGTCTTGCTTCCCCTGCTCGGATGGATGAAGCGATTGCTGGTCGTGCAGCTTCATCGCCAATTGATGCAATTGGGAATCGCGGAAACCTTCCGCCTCGATAGCTTTAGCCGTCGCCAGAACATAGTCGCGGTTGACGCCGCGCCGGCCGGCGCGCAGGCGAACTAGGCGCGTACAAATCCGCGAATGGTGCATCCGGCTCCATGCCGTCCGGGAAGGTCAGGTCTAAAGCCGAGGGATCCAGCCTGGACGGCTCAACAGGTATTCGACCATTCGCGGCGGAATGCTCAAAGCTCCGGCTATCTCGAGTTTATCCTTCGGCAGTCCCGCAAGGATCGATGCTTCACACTTGCTTCGGACTTTGGAAAGCCACTCCGGATCGACCACCACGGCGCGTCCTACCGCAACCAGATCGGCTCCCAACCTGGTCGCGCCCTCGGCATCCATGCAGGTCTTGATCCCGCCGCTGGCCATGACCGCGCTGCGGCCGGCTATGACGCGGGCGAATGCCGTGATGGGGCTCTCCGCCGGGGTATCGATCTTCGCGACGGGACCATTGTAAACACGGGTCTCTCCCGTCGGCCGGCTGTTGCGATAATCATCGAGCGAAACGGAGATGTAATCGAGATTGAGCTTCGCAAGTTCATTGCAAAGCAGTTTGCTGTCCTCAAGCGTATAACCATCCGACTCGGCCTCGAACGGCGTAACGCGAAACCCTGCGATCAGCTTTGGACCAAGCGCGTCGCGTACGGCCTGCGCGACGGCGAGCGGGAAGTTCATGCGTTTCGAAAGCGTGCCTCCCCACTTGTCGACGCGATGATTGGCCCGGGGTGAAAAGAACTGATGAACCGCGTAGTGGTTGGCACCATGAACCTCGACGCCGTCGAAACCGGCCTTTCGCGCGAGCGAAGCGGCCTCGCGAAAGCTTGCAATCAGGCTTTCAATCTCATCGGACGTCATCGCCCTTGGTGTCTTTGCTCCGGGACGCAACGATGCGACGGCGGAAGGCGCACGCAGGGATTGCTCGCCGATCAACTCGGGCTTTGCGATGCGGCCGCCGTCATAGATCTGGAGAATCGCGAGACCTCCCGCCGCACGCATGGCTTCGGCGAGCCGATTGAGACTGGGCAAGTGCCCGTCATGGGCCGCACCTATTCCCTGCCAGGAGCGCCCATCCTGTTCGACGTAAGCGGCGGAAGAAATGGTGGCTCCGAATCCGCTGGCAGCACGCCGCCGGACAAATTCGAGTTCGTTGTCGGGAGCCGTCCCGTCTTCACGGGAAGAATCCGTTGTCAGCGGCGCCATCGCAAACCGATTTGCGATCTCTCGTCCGCAGTTGAACCTCAAAGGAGACCAGACAACCATCGATCGAACCTCAACGCATAAGTTATCAAAAACCCCGGCGTTAATGGAAGATGCGTCCGGCGTCGATGACGACGGTCTGGCCGGTCATGGTCTCGGTGCGGCACATGGCGACCACCATGTCGGCGCAGTCGTCCTTATCGGCGGCCTTCTTCAGGAGCGAGCTCGATGCGGAACGCTCGATCTGTTCGGACCGGAGATTGGCGGTCGCGCGCGTGCCCTCCAGCAGACCCGGTGCCAAGCAGTTGACGAGCGTCTCAGGCGCCAGCGCCACCGCCATGCAACGCGTCAGATGAATGAGCCCCGCCTTCGACACGGCATAGGCGATGGAGGAGCCGGTTGGGCTGAGCCCCGCCACCGAAGCGATGTTGACGATGCGGCCACGCCCCTGTGCCTTCATGATGGGGGCCACCGCCTTGGTCAGGCGCATCGGCCCCGTCAGGTTGACGGCCATGATCTTGTCCCATACCTCCAGCGTCAGATTGTCGAGATCGCCGAAGGGGATCGAGACGTTGTAAGCGGCGTCATTGATCAGAACATCAAGGCGGCCGAAGGCCCGGGTTACGTCCGCTACCAGCCGATCCACGGCCGCGTCGTCGGTTATATCACACGCGAAGGCTTGAGCATTGATTTGATAACGCGACGCCAGTTCGCCAGCGACGCTTTCCGCCTGGTCGCGGCTGCGAGCGTACATCACAGCCACATGTGCGCCCTCCTGCGCAAGCATGTGGCAGATGCGCTGCCCCAACCCGCCATTGCCGCCCGTCACGAGTGCAACCGCGCCCTTCAGATCCATCGTCTCTCTCCTTTGGTGCGAACGCGCGGTCTCATCGCCGCCACGCCACCCTTTGATACCGTGCCCGCGCCATCCCTGGTTCAACGGAACTTAAAACGCACAGGCAGCGAGATAATGCCGGTGATAAACGCCGACTGGGCGCGGCGCACTTCGCCGGCAAGTTCGACGTGTTCGACCCTCTGCAACAGCTCCGAGAACAGCGCCCGAATTTCCATGCGCGCCAACTGGTAGCCCATGCAGAAATGCGGCCCGTGGCCAAAGGCGATGTGAGGATTGGGCGAACGATCGATACGGAACGTGCCGGCGTCGGCAAAGACGGATTCATCGCGATTGGCCGAAGCGAAGAAAAGCGCCAGCGCTTCGCCGGCCCGAATCTGCTGGCCGCCAACCTCGGTGTCCTGCCGCGCGGTGCGCATGAAATGGCGAAGCGGCGTGGTCCAGCGGAACATCTCGTCGATCGCGCAGTCCAGCAGTTCTGGCCGCTCACGCAACCGCGCGAACTGGTCAGGATAAATGAGAAGCGCGTGCAGCCCGCCTGCAAGGGCAAGCGCGACGGTGTCGTGCCCTCCGGTCAGCATCAGGTAAAAATAGGAAATCATTTCGTAATGCGGGATTTCCTGTCCGTCGATTTTGGCATTTCCAATTAGGCTTGCCAGATCATGACGCGGGCATGACCGCCGTTCGGCAACCGCGGCTTCAATGTAATCGCGCAGACCGAGCATGGCCAGACGCATCGCCTCGGCTGGCTCCTCGGCCAGCCGGCGCTGCGGATCCTCGGCGCCGACAAATCCGTGCACGAGGCGTATCAGCTCCGCATCATCGGCTTCGGGAAAGCCGAGCATGTGCGCGATCGCTCGCATCGTGTACGGCATTGCAATATCGGTCGCAAAATCGCAGACGCCGGAGCGGTCGGCGATGGCGTCCACCGCGACCTTCGCCCGGTCACGCAGCCATTCTTCCATGGGCAGGAGCGCAGCCGAGGTGAACGATCGCTGGAGGATGGCACGATACCGTCCATGATCCGGGTCATCCATTTCGGTCAGGCCACGCACGACCTGTGGCTTGCCGCTGACCTGTCGCAGGGCGAAGTCCATGGCTTCGCTGGACAGATAGGTTCGTGGTTCCGCCCCGAACTGCTGGCTGCGGAGTTCGACGGACAAAACGTCGGCATGTCGCGTCACTGCCCAAAAAGGCTTGATCCCGCGAATGTCTACCCAGTGCACCGGAGATAGTTGACGCAAGCGGGCGAAGGCCTTGTTTAGCGCCGCGTCATCGGCATACGCGCTCGGCGACAGCACAGTGGCGATTTCAGCTTCGAATTTGGGCGTCTCGCGTCGGATCGGACGCCTCGCAGTCCGGGAAGGCACGCATTCATCCTCAAGGTTCGCGAAAATCAATGTCGGAGAGGCAAATCCTTCGCCAAATTCTGCCGGCAGCGGACGAGCAGCGTAAATTCCCGCATTCCGTAATTTTCGAGCGTCTCGACCGAACAGCCGAGCGCGTTTTCACAGTAAGGAATCCATCGCTCGGGACTGGTGCGATAGAGTCTCGTCTCGGGTGAATTGTCAGGCGCCTCGGATGCAGCGACCACGTCGCTCATGAAGTTGACGCTGAAACCGCGCCGGCTGGTCCGTCGCATGTCCTGGAGCACAGCCGCGATGAAATCTTCCCAGACCGCGCGGGAATAACCAACATTGACGTTCATGACGCCGCTGGCAACGGAATAGTCCGCAGGCCGCGGGCTTGCCCTTCCGACGGCAAAGCGGCGGTCCGTCCTTCGGAAGCGCCGGCGCGCCCGGCTGATCATGGCGCGCGAGAGATCGACGCCGAGATAGTCGACCCTGGAATCGGGATAGCGCAGGTCCAGGAACGCGCATAGCGCACCGTACCCGCAACCGATGTCGTTCAGCGCAAACGGTGCTGCGAAATCACAAATCCTCAGGAGCTGGACAAAACGCAGGCTCTGGGTGGCCTGGCACGACCAATCCACCCCCCGCGGCGTTGCACCATATTTGGCAACCCGCGCGCCGTAATAGGCCTCGACGTCGGAATAGACCCGCTGAACCTCAGCATCGCCAAGCCGAGCACCCATATCGACACGCCCAAGGCCGCTCGTCATTTCTTCTTCGCGGCGCGCCGCTTCCTGACGATCTCCGCAACCTGCTTGCGGACCTCCCGTCCGGGCGTGGTCGGAATGGACACGATCAGATGCGTCTCGATGGTAAAGACGACAGGCCGGCCTTTTTCCACGGTCACCCTGGGATCTTCGGCCGCCGAGTGGCACTTGATCGAGATCGGAATGGGCTTTTCAGCCGCAAGACCGTCCCTGAAGGCCTTTATCACGCGGTCGTGTCCGTTGATTTTGGGCAAATCGGAGGGATACTTCTTGAGATGATCGAGGAATTTGTACCAGCGTCTCCGCTCCGACCAGTCTGTCGGCACGATGCCCAGCAGAGCGAAGGCCTGTTGAAGGGAGCGCTTGCTGGAAAAAACAGCGAACTCCTTTTGCAGTTCAATCATCTCCGGCAATGAATCTTTATCAAATCGCTTGTTCAACTGAACGAGAATCTCCAGGGTCGTGCTGTCTTTGATCATCGCTCCCACAATACTTCCTCCCAAATACGAAAAACGTCATTAAACCCAAGGTCATCAAACCCGAGGCCATTGTGTCACATCATTAGCGTGGTTCAAGCTGCAAGCGAAGTTTTTCCAACTGCGGCGCGAAGAAAGCTGCCCCCGATGCGCCCAACAGCTCATCGGCGCGGAGAATGATCTGATCGATCTCGTCAGCGTTCCGGACATCGCCGGCGGCGGCCAGGATCAATCCGCGCACCACGGTCGCATGCAGTTCGGCAAGCCGGTCAGTTCGCCGCCGCGAGACTGCAATAGCTTCATCACAAGCTTCCAACCCGACATCGAGATCGCCGGCGCGATAGAGCACGTCAGCAAAATCGGCAAGCATGCGGCCTTCGAATTCGAGACCCGCGCGGGCACGGCGAGCGAATGCGATCGCCTCTCTGAGCTCGCTGGCGGCTTCGTTGAGTTCGCCCGCGGTTGCATGTGCAAGTGCATCACAGACCATTGCCGCAACCCGCAAATACGGCATGCCGGAAAGCTCCGCCAATTCCGCGACCTTGGCCGCATGCGCCCGCGCGATTTCGGGCTTGCCCAATCCCCAAGCCATCTCGACCGAAGCAAAATGGGGAATGAACTGCACGACCGCGGCCACGCGCTCGGGGGTCGCTTGCATCAGCTGCTTGAGCCGTTGCTCGGCTTCACGAAAGCGACCGAGCCGGACCAGGATCCTGGCCTTGAGGCACTTGACCCAGTGCTCGACATCGAACCCCAGGATCTGATTGGGATTGAGGCCCAGCGTCACGTTCTTGTCGAAGCCGCCCTGTTCGGCGATGGCGGCAAGCGTGACGTCCGCGGCATTATGGGCTTCCAGCAGGCGGCCGGACATGAAGAAAGCCTGGCTGAGCATGGCGTTCACGGTTGCGAAGCGGGCGACATCCCCTTCCTGAGAGGTCAACTCGACGGCGTCCTGCGCCAGCTTGACGTAGTCGTCGGTCGCCGCGGTCGACGCCAGAACCCGACCATATGCACCGATCAGGATCGGTTCGTGCATCTTGTCGGAAGCCCGTGCGAAGCTGATGGCCTCTTCCGCGTACGGCTTCACCTCGTCGGCCGACATGCCCTCCCGCCAGGCGAAGCTCAGAATTTGGCCGCTGGCAAGGGCGCGGAGACTGTCGACATGCTCTGACCGCGGCAAATCCTGAAGCAGCCCACGTACCTTCTTCCAGCTCTGCAATGCTTCCGCAGAGTTGGTCCGGCCGATCCACTGCGCCGCCCGCCGCAAATGGGTGGCGGCCTCCAGCGTCTGGCCGGCTGACTCGTAGTGATAGGCAAGAAGGCCGGCAAATTCGTCGAGCTTTCCCCAATCAAAGGCTTCGATGGTTTTGGCGACCGAAGCGTGCAGCGCGATCAGGCGCGATCGCAGTTGCGTCGCATAGGCCACCTCCTGGATCAGCGGATGGCGAAACGCCAGCAATTCCTGATCGTAGGGCGGCAAATCGTACAGCAGTTCCGCCTGCCTGAGCTGCGAGATCGCTTCCAACAGCTCGTCGTTGGGCAAGGCTGCGACCGGCCTCAAGATCGACATCGCAACCAGCCGCCCGATCACGGCGGCGGTCTCCAGCACCTGCTTGGCCATTTCCTCGAGGTGGTCGATGCGCGCGGCGACGACGGCCTGGACGGTCGCCGGCAGCGGTATGGTGTCGACGCCGTGCTTCAGCCGGTATGCGCCCCTTTCGCCGTCGAAATCGCCGCGCTCCGCGATTGCGGTGGCGAGTTCTTCGATGAAGAACGGGTTGCCTTGCGCGCGCTCGATGACATTGCGGGTAAGCGGGGCGAGCGACGGATCCTCGCCGAAATGCTCCCGCAACAACCGATCCGCATCCGCCCATTCGAGCGGCGGCATCACGATCTGACGAAAGTGCGCGTGCTTCATGAAGGCAGCCGCGAAGCCCGGCCTGAAATTGACGACGAGCAATGTGGCAGTGTGCACGACGGCATCCGCCAGTGTCTCGATGAACTCCTCGCTCGCCACGTCAATCCAGTGGAGATCCTCTATCAGGACCACGGCCGGCGTTTCATCGGACCGCACGTGCACCAGCGTTCGGACCAGATCGAGCAACTGCAGCTTCAGCGCACGCGGGTCGAGCTTCGGCGGCGGACGCTGCGGGTCCGAAAGACCGAGAAATTCCAGCAGGAGCAAAAGCTGCTGCTCGGAAGAGGCGATTGGGGCGAAGCGCTCGATCACCCGGCGGCGCGATGTTTCGACGGAATCCCTGGGCCGGATGCCGAAAATGTCGCGCAACAGTTCGAGCACCGGCTGAAACGGCGTCGCCCGGCCATGGGCCAGCACGCGAGCCTCATACACGCGGATGCCTTGCCGCCTGCAATTCTCGGCGAATTCGAAGCAGAGGCGGCTCTTGCCGATGCCGGCGTCGCCGACCACGCCGACCACACGCCCGTCGCCTTTGATTGCGTGGGCGAGCTCGCTCTCGAGCGCTGCCACCTGTTCGCTGCGCCCGATCAGCGAAGTCAGCCGCTTGCCGCTGCGGAAGGCATCGCTCGCCGGTGCGTTGAGCAGCCCCGTCAGCTTGAAAACCTCGATCGGGGCGGCGATCCCGCGAACGGCCTGCATGCCAAGCGGCGCGACCTCCACGAACTGCTTGGCACTGACATAGGTATCGCGGCTGATGAGGGTGCAGCCCTCCTCGGACATCTGCTCCAGTCGATTGGCGATATGGACGTTTGCTCCTGCCGCGTCATACGTCTGATAGATGCTGTTTTCGATGGTCTGGACGACGACCTCACCGGTATGCAGGCCGACCCTGATCTGCAGGCTCGGGTCGGCAAGGCGCCCGATCGAATCCTGCATCGCCAGCGCAGCCAGACAACCGCGAACGGCATGGTCCTCATGCGGCCGCGGTGCGCCGAACAGCGCCATGACACCGTCGCCCTGGATCTTGTTGACGATGCCGTCGTAGCGATGAACGGCCTCCTTCATGAGGTTGAGTACCGGCTCCAGCCGGCGCATCGCGAGTTCGGGATCACCGAGGCTGTCTATCAACCGGGTCGAATTCCGAATGTCGGCGAACAGCACCGTCAGGCGCTTGCGCTCGCCGCCCTTGCTGCTGAGGGACCGAAGCAGGCGTTGTGAGGGACCCCCGCCCACCGCCCTTTGCGTCAGCGCCGTGCCGCATTGGCCGCAAAACCGGCTGGCGGAGCCATTAATATGGTTGCACGCGTCGCATTTAATCCCAAACGGCGCACCACAGTTCTCGCAATAGTCGTTGTCGGTCCTGTTCAGGCTACCGCATCGAACGCACTGCATCGCCGGCCCTTTCAACGGCGCCTCTGCGGACGCCAGATGACCATACATAGGCGGGTTGCCAAATCCCCGTCAAACGCCGGCACCGTTGCGATAGATTAAGGCAATTTTTCCCCGCAAAACCGACGGGTCGAATGGAGGCGCCGAGCCCGTATTGCGCGGGGAAGAATTTTAATGCGCTTGGCGACCAGGTCGGTGACGACGCGTGATACCAGCAGCTCGTCCCGACCCGATTGCGCCACCACGCGCGCGGTTGCATGCACGGCGATGCCGCCGATTACCCCAGCTCAACGGTCGCCGTTCTCTGCGGGAAGAGGCGGATGGTGCTGGTCGTGCAGCATCGCCGCCAGCCGGTGCAATTGGGAATCGCGGAAACCTTCCGCTTCGATCGCTTTCACGGTGGCCAGAACATAGTCGCGGTTGACGCCGGACTGGCCGTGCCCTTGCAGCACGTGGCGCAACTGCTCCGCCGGCGACAGCCGTCCGGCATATTGCACGTGGCCGCGATCGACCACATAGACGAGTGCGCTGACGCGCTGGCGCGCCTCGTTCTCCAGCCACACCGATCGTTTCACCTCGCGGTAGACCGAGGTGACCTGCTCGCGCTCGCGCAAATAGGCAATAGTGGCGGCGCTGTTCTTCTCCGCGACCCGGAACGCGACGCCACGGCAGGCGCCGCCGCGGTCGAGCCCGAGCACGAGGCCGGGTTTTTCCGGCGTGCCGCGATGGACGAAGGAATAGACGCAGAGCGCGCGATGTTCGCCGATCAGCCGCGCCGGGACCCGTTCGATGAATTCGAAGCCCGGGCGCCACATCAGGGAGCCGTAGCCGAACACCCAGAGGTCGCCTGTCGAGAATTCCGTATCGTTTGGCGCAATCGCGGACATGCCCTCGCACCGCTACCAGAACGGAACGACAAAGCGAAGTGAAATCAATGCCTTTTGTTGTGATCGGCGGATGCTTACATTTGACAAAATCGCTAGCCAAAGGACGCCGCATGCCTGACATGACCCCCGCGCCGCGCCGGCGCCCGCTGTGGCGCCTTTTCATCATGCCCGCACTGCTCGTCGTCGCCGCCGCGGCATGGAGCGCGTTCTGGTTCTATGCCGCGTCCGAAGTCGGCGTCCGCGCCGACGCATGGGCGGCGCAGGAGGCCAAATCCGGGCGGGTCTATGCGTGCGGCAAGCGTTCGGTGGCCGGTTTCCCATTCCGCTTCGAAGTCAGCTGCGAGGATGCCAGCGTTGCGCTGGTCTCGCAGACAGCGGACCCGAAGGCGCTGTTCACCGCGCGGCTCGGCGAAATCATGGTGATCGCGCAGATCTACCAGCCGAAATTGCTGATCGCCGAATTCAAGGCACCGGCCACGCTGGCCGATCGCGGCCAGCCGCCGTCGCTGAAGGTGAACTGGACCATCGGGCAGAGCAGCGTCAGCGGGCTGCCCGATATTCCCCAACGCGCTTCCATCGTGTTCGACAATCCCTCGATCGAGCGTATCAACGGACCGGTGCAGACGCCGCTCGCGCGCGCTAGCCGTGTCGAATTGCACGGCCGCCTCGCCGAGGGCTCGGCGAAGGACCATCCCGTGATCGAAACCGTGTTGCGGATATCCGGCGGCAACGTCCAGGAGGTGCACCCGCTGCTCGCTCAGCCGTTCGACGCCGACATCGATACCAAGCTGACCGGCCTGGCGGATTTTTCGCCAAAACCGTGGCCCGAACGGTTCAGGGAGTTGCAGGCGGCCGGCGGCCATGTCGAGATCGTGCGGTCGCGGATTCAACAGGGCGACCTGGTCTCGGTGGCCGCGGGCACGTTGACCCTCAACGCCCAGGGGCGGATCGAGGGCGAATTGCAGATGACGGTGGCGGGGATCGAGAAAGTAATTCCGGCGCTCGGAATCGAAAAAATGCTGGAGGAGGGCGTGCCGCAGGCAACGC
>Ga0105245_10003323_pt1 | contig 14445 bp, 16 predicted proteins | sample KBSM54metaG_FD_81523 | JGI IMG/M metagenome (GOLD analysis project Ga0105245, IMG submission 81523) | Miscanthus rhizosphere microbial communities from Kellogg Biological Station, Michigan, USA - KBS M5-4 metaG | ecosystem: Host-associated > Plants > Roots > Rhizosphere > Soil | place... | reverse complement strand
CGTGAGCAGCCAGTTGTGCTCCATGTAGAAGGTGGTGATCCAACCCATCGACGGATCGGCTTCGGCCACGGCGAGCCCGATGTCGACGTAGGTCTTCATGTCGATCTCGTAGCCGCCGTACTTCTCGGCGACGAAGGACTTGAACACGCCGGTCGCCTTGAGCGCCTCGATGATCTCGTCCAGCGGCCGACGGAGCGCCTCGGCGTCGAACGACTTCGCCGCGATCTTCGGCGTGAGCGCACGCACACGTTCGAGCAGCCCGTCTGCACCAGGGGCGCCGGTCACGCGGTCTTCTCCCGCGGCGGGAGGAACTTCGCGATCTGGCCGGTGTCGAAGTACTCGTAGGCGCGGCTGATCATTCCGTCGCGTACGTAACCGACGAAGCACACGTCCATCTGGCCGACGAAGCCGGTCTCGTGCGTGACGAAGATCGTGTGCTGTTGCACGAACCCGCCCTCGAACACGCGCACTCGCCGGTCTTTGAAGCGCGTCTTGGGCTGCGTCTCCATGCCCTCCTTCAGCATGGCGAGGTTGTCGGCTCGCGGTTGGTACAGCGAGTCGTGGCTGTGCCAGACCACTGCCTCGGGTGCGTAGCAGGACTCGAGCGTGTCGTAGTCCTTCTGCTCGATCGCGTCGAAGAAGCGGTCGCACAGCTCGAGCGTCTGCCAGTCCTTACGCACGTGGTCCCCCCATCCATGCGGCGAATTTCGATGTGTCCATGTACTCGTCGATGCGCGTGATCTTGCCGTCGCGCACTCGACCGACGATGCAGATCCACAGCGCGCCCTTGTGCCCCGTGTGCATCACGCCGTTGAGCGAGTACTGGATCACGAAGCCGTCGTGGAACGCGTTGATGACGCGGTCGTTGTAGGTGCGCCGGCGCTGCCCGCTGTAGCTGTTGGGATACGCCTCGAGGTTCTCGTCGCGCGTCGTCTCGCGGCCGAAGACGTTGTGCCAGACGATGCAGTCGTCGCTCATGATGCGGCGCAACACGTCGACCCGGCCGTCTTGGTACGCGTCGAAGAACTCGTTGCAGAGCTCGCGGATCTCGTACTCGGTCATCGTGCTCACTTCGTCTTCGCCCGCGACCGGAACTGTGTGGTGTCGAGGTACTCGAACAGCTTCGAGATCTTGCCGTCGCGGACCTCGGCGACGAGGCAGGCCGAGAGCGGGACTTCGGTGCCGTTGTGGGCGACGACGTGCGTCGTGTACTGCACCACGAAGCCGTCGTCGAATGTGTTGATGTTGCGGTCGTTGTAGAGCCGGCGCCGATGCAGCGCCCGGCCCTTGTCGACCGCGTCGAGGTTGGCCTCGCGCGTGATGGTCTCGCCGCTGACGTTGATCCACATCGTCATGTCGGGCGCGTAACACTCGTCGACGCCGGCGACGTCGCCCGCTTCGAGCGCATCGAACAGCGCGTGACACAGCTTGCGATGATCCGTGTCGATGCTCATGCCCCTGTCCGTTCCGTCTTCTCGGCGAGAGCCATCGCGTCGAGCACCGCGTCGCGGCCCTGCGCGATGTGTTCGGCCATGAGGGCGGCGGCGCGTGTCGCGTCGCGGCGTGACATGGCCTCGGCAATGAGATGGTGGAAGGTGTCGGAGCGTTCGATCTCGGCCGCTCCGAACGTGCGGAACGCCTGGAACACGAGCGGGATGTCGACCGTGCGGGCGAGCATCGTGGCCAGCCGCCGATGGCGCGCCGCGCTGATGATCGTGTCGTGGAAGCGCCGATTGGCTTCGTGGATCAAACGCACGCCCTCGACGGCGTCGACGTCGACGCTGCGACGGATCTCGCTGAACGCATCGGCGGTAGCCACCAGCGCGCCGAGTTCGGTCTCCGTGGCACGTTCCGTTGCGACTTCGACGGCGTAGGACTCGAGACGGATGCGCAGCCCGTAGAGGTCGACCACCTCGGTCGTCGACAGCGGCCGCACCATGGCGCCGCGGTTGCGCTCGCTGACCACGAGCCCTTCGGCTTCGAGCATCCGCAGCGCCTCGCGGATCGGCGTGCGCGACAGGCCGAGCTCTTCAGCGAGACGTTGTTCGACGAGCCGCTGGCCAGGTGGGTAGCGGTTCTCGACGATCGCGGCGCGCACGCGCTCATAGGCGAGCTCGACGCCGACGTTGTCGGGGGCCGTCATGCGACCGCGCCGCCCGATCGCAGCGACGCGATCTCGTCGCAACCGAGCCCGAGCAGTTCGTGTAGCACCTCGTCGGTGTGCTCCCCGAGCGCGGGCCCAGCATGACGGATCGTGCCGGGCGTCTGCGTGAAGCGCGGCACGACGCCCGTCATCGGCACGTCCCACCCTTGGGTCGACGTGAGCCGGCGCACCATGTCGCGCGCGACGTACTGCGGGTCGGTGAGCATGTCGGGCGCGGTGAAGATGCGGCCGGCTGGGACGCCGTGCGCGTCGAGCGTCTCGAGGATCTCAGCGCACGGCGCCGTCGCCGTCCACGCGCCGACGAGCACGTCGAGCTCGGCCATGTGCACACCCCGGCCCTGGTGCGTCGCGAAGCGAGGGTCGGTCGCGAGCTCAGGTTGTCCCATCGCCTCGCACAGGCGACCGAACACGTTGTCGGCGTTGGCGGCCACCACGACCTCGGCGCCGTCGCCGGTCGGGTACACGTTCGACGGCGCGACGCCAGGCAGCACGCTGCCCGAGCGCGTGCGAGTGACGCCGCCCAACTCGTAGTCGGCCATCGTCGACTCCATCAACGCGGCAACGGCCTCGTAGATCGCGACGTCGACCTCTTGACCTTTGCCCGTGTCGCGAGCGCGCACCAACGCGGCCAGGGTGCCGACCACGGCGAACACCGACGCGAGCGCGTCGCCCAACGAGATGCCGGCGCGCGACGGCGGACGGTCGGGGCTCCCGGTCGTGTGACGGATGCCGCCCATGGCCTCGCCGACACTGCCGAAGCCGGCCTGCGCGGCGAGCGGACCCGTCTGGCCGAACCCGCTCACGTGCACCATCACGAGCTTCGGATTACGGGCCGCCAACTCGTCGTAGGACAAGCCCCACTTGTCGAGCTGGCCCGGGCGGAAGTTCTCGAGCACGACGTCGCACTGCTCCGCGAGGCGCGCGGCGACGGCACGCGCCGATGCTTGGCGCAGATCGAGCACGATCGACCGCTTGTTGCGGCCGATGCTCGGCCACCAGAGGCTGTCGCCGTCGCGCGTCACGCCCCAACGTCGCATCGGGTCGCCGTCGCCGGGCGCCTCGACCTTGATCACGTCGGCGCCGTAGTCGCCGAGCAATTGCCCCGCGAACGGACCCGCGATGAAGTTGCCCAGTTCGAGGACGCGGACGCCGTCGAGCGGGCCGCTGGTGGCGGACGTCACCGTCTACTCGCCGTCGTCACGTCCGCTGATCTGGCGGCCGATGTTGGCCGCCTCGTAACCCTCGGGCGCGGCGATCTCGACGATCGGGTCATCGCGATCGTCGAACTCGGTGCGCAGCGCGACCGACATCACCGCGTGCAGCGCGTACGTCATCGTGATGTAGGTGAAGTCGAGGATGGCCTCGTCGCTGAGGTGTTTCTTCAACACCGTGAAGATGCCGTCGGCGACGCGGCCGTGCGACAGCACGAGGGCGTCGGTGTACGCGAGCAGCGCGCGCTCGAGTTCGTCGAACTCGTCGGACACCTGCCAATGCTTCAGCGCTTCGATCTTCTCTTCGGAGTAGCCCAGGGCGCGACAGCTCTTGCAGTGTTGCGAGAACACGAACTGGCTGCCGATGATCCAGCCGGCGCGCGTCTGGCCGAGCTCACGCAGCGCTGGTGCGACCTTGCGATCGGGGCTGGCGTAGAGGGCGAAGCCGCCGACCGCATGCTCGAGCACGTCGGGCGAGTTGGCCCACACGGTCCACCAGTCGCCCGGGGTTCCGGTGGCGGTGCCGGGCTCCGCCACGGGGTCACGGTCGCCGAAGAGCAGCCGGTACATACGACGCACGATCTTCGGGTTGTCGTCGGATTTGGCGATCTGTCCAAGTCGAGGCACCGGCGGATTGTATGCAAAGCCGCCCGACTCGTCACCAAGAACCTGCCCAAACAGTTGACCTGGAGCGACTGATCGTGTGCAATGCCCCCATGGCGTCCAACGGCACGAACAGCAACACCGAGTTCGAACTCCGCGGCTTCAACCATCTCGCGCTCGTCGCACGCGACATGGCCGAGACGGTGGCCTGGTACGAAGACATCCTCGGCATGAAGCTCGTGAAGACCCTCGAGCTGCCCGGCGGCCACGGCCAGCACTTCTTCATGGACATGGGCAACGGCGTCGACGGCATCGCGTTCTTCTACTTCGGCGAGCACGCGCCCGAAGGGGTCAAGGGCGAGTCGCTGCAGAACCGGTGGGGCGTCACCGCCATCGGCACGATGAACCACCTCGCGTTCGACGTCGATCCCGCCAAGTTCGACGAGTATCGACAGAAGCTCATCGACAAGGGCGTCGAGGTCACGATGGTGATCAACCACTGCGACTCGCTCGACGGCGGTCACAAGGAGCACTACGACGCCGAGACCGACAGCGGCGACGTGTTCGTGCGCTCGATCTACTTCAACGATCCGAACGGCACGCGCCTCGAGTTCGCATGCTGGACGAAGACGTTCGACGAGAGCGACGTCAAGCACGCGCCCGCCACGGCGCGCACCCCCGTCGAAGCCTGACCGAGGTTCCCTGAGTCAGAGCGCTGTCGCGTGGACCGGCGGACGGCGACTCGCCCAGGGGCGCGCCGCTTCGAGTTGACCGGCGAGGCGGAACAACGTCGCTTCGTCGCCGAACGAGCCGAGGAAGTGCACGCCGATCGGCAGCCCTTCCGCGTTCCACCAGAGCGGCACCGACATCGCCGGGTTGCCCGTGAGGTTCGCGACGACGCCGGCGTAGCGGACGGTGCGGCCGCCGCGCTCGAGCGCGCGCATCGGCTCCTCGGGTGTCGACGTGATCTCGCCGATCCGCGCCGGAGGCTCGCTCATGGTCGGCGTGAGGTAGAGGTCGTATCCGGTTGAGCCGCCCGTGAGGAACGCGGCCACGACGCGCGAGAAGCGTTGGGTCGCTTCGACCGCCATCAGGTATCGGGCGGCGGTGATGCACTGTCCCTGCTCCCAGAACGCGCGTGTCAGCGGTTCGAGGTCGTCGGGGCCGGGCTCGCGCCCGAGCGTGCGGATCCAATACCCGACGATCCACGCGACGGCCGACAGCATCATCGTGCCGATCGCGTCGCCGACCTCGGGGGTGAGCCCCGGCAGGTCCGCTTCCACGACCTCGTGACCGAGCGACTCGAGCAACGCGACCGCGTCGGTGACGGCGGCGACGCAGTCGGCGTGACCGAGATCACCGTCGGCCGTGCGCGAGGACCACGCGATTCGCAAGCGCCCCGGATCGCGCCCGACTTCGTCGAGGAAGGGACGGGCAACCGGCGGCGCCGGGTAGGGGTCGCCGGGCATCGATCCGCTGACCGCATCGAGCAGTGCCGCGCTGTCACGCACGCTGCGCGTCAGCGCGTGTTCGGCGGCACCGCCGCTGAGCGCGTCGCCGTATTCAGGGCCGAGCGGCACTCGCGCCCGAGTGGGCTTGAGACCGAACAGCCCGCAGGCCGACGCCGGATAGCGGATCGAGCCGCCGAGGTCGCTGCCGTGTGCCGCGGCGACCATCCCCGACGCGACGGCCGCGGCGGACCCTCCACTCGAGCCCGCCGGAGTGTGATCGAGGTTCCACGGGTTGCGGGTGGCACCATGCAGCAACGGCTCGCACGTCGGGGCCATGCCGAACTCCGGTGTGTTCGTGCGGCCGACGACGATCAAGCCAGCGCGGTCGAGCCTGAGCGCGAGCTCGCTCGTGTACGTGGAGACGTAGCCGCGCAGGAACCGCGAGCCTTCGGTGAACGGGGTGCCGGCCCGTTCGACGACGAGGTCCTTGAGCACGTAGGGCACGCCGGCCAACGGTCCTGTCGGATTCGCCGCCGCGCGTGCGAGCGCTTGGTCGAACGACGTCGACACGACGGCGTTCACGGTGCCGTTGAGTGACTCGATCCGTTCGATCGACCACTCGACCATCTCGGTCGCCGACACCTCGCCGCGGCGTACGAGCTTGGCTTGGTCGAGCGCGTCGAGTGCGGCCACTTCAACGGCAGAGCGGGTCGCACTCACGAGCGAACGGTCTCGCGGAGGTAGGCCATGTGCACGTCGCCGAGCGGTTCGATTCTCGGCGTGGGCAGCCCGGCGGCCTGGAGCGCGGCCGTGAAGTCGGGGCCCGTGCTGAATGCGTTGAACACGTCGCGCGACGGGCACGCGTCGAACACCGTGATGCCACCGTCGCGTTCGACGCAGAGGTGGAGGTCGAGAGCGGACGGTGGAATGAGGTCGAGCAGCCGCTCGTGGCCGGCAAGCAGGTCGGCCGGGTCTCCGTCGAAGTGGTACGCGCCGAGGAACATGGTGGTTCTCCTGAGGGTGGATGTTGCTCCGAGGGCGCCAGATCCGATCTGGCGACGGCAGTCGACCAAGAGGCACGGAGCGATTACTCGACGTACGGGCAGTGCCGGCAGCCTTGATCGCAGCAGTCGCCGCGGGCCACGAGCGATGCCGCGGTGAGCACATACAGGCCCGTTGCCGGATCGAGGTAACCCGGATCCCCGCTGGCCAGCGCTCTCGTGTGCGCGTCGAGGATCTCGGCGCGGTGGGGATGATCGATGGCGAGCCGGCTCGGGTGCGGCTCGCCGAGGGGACGGTCCGTCATCCCGTTGCAGAGATGAGGCGCGCCGCCTTCGGATCCAGTGGCACCGCGCCAGGATGCAGGACCGACGCCAAGGTCTCGACGCCATCGACGAGACGCGGCCCCGGACGCACGAACATCGCGTCGGCATCGACCGCCCACAACTGCGCCGAGGGCGGGACGATCCCTCGCTCGTGCAACTCCTCGGCGAGTGTCGCCGCGCCGTCGAGCCGGTAGCCGCAGGGCGCGACGACGACGATGTCGGGCGTGGCGTCGACGAGTGCGGCCGTATCGATCTGATACGACCGCTGCCCGGCCGCGCCGAGGACGGAGCGTCCGCCCGCGGCTTCGACGAGATCGGGCACCCAGTGCCCCGCGCAGAACAACGGGTCCGTCCACTCGACGATCGCAACGCGCGGTTGCTCCCGTCCCGCCGTGGCGGTCTCCACCGCAGACAGTCGAGTTCGCAGGCTCGCAACGAGATCGTCGGCGCGCGCTTCGTTGCCGGTGATGCGACCGAGGTGCACGATCGAGCCGAGCACCTCGTCCAGCGACATCGGATCGATCGTCACGACGTCGGCGCGACAGCCGAGATGCGCGAGCGCGTCGTCGACGTTCGACACGTCGACGGCGCACACCGCGCACAGATCCTGCGTCACGACGACATCGGGATCGAGGTCGCGCAGTGCGCCTTCGTCGAGTGAGTACAAGTCGTCACCGGCAGCCATGCGCGTCTTCACCTCGGCATCGATCTCCGACGGCGAGAGTCCTTCCGGGAGCGTGGTGTTCGACACCATCCGTCGCGTGCGTGCTTCGGGTGGGAAGTCACACTCGAAGGTCACGCCGACAACGTCGTCACCAGCACCGATCGCGAAGAGGATCTCCGTGGTCGACGGCAGCAACGAGACGATCCGCACTTCGCCAACCTACGGCAGCACCGGTTCGGAATGTTGCAGTGGTCAGCCCGGCAATGCCAGCGGCCGGTTCTCCGCCGTTCGACACCCGTCCGCCTTGCACGCGCGCAGTTCGTCGAGGCGCTGATGCAGTGTTGCGAGCAGCGCAGGGTCAGCACCCGCCGCGAGGTTGTCGAGCTCGTTGGGATCCTTCGTGAGGTCGTACAGCTCCTTCTCGCCGGTGGAGTACTCGACGTACGTGAAGTTGGCCATCCGCAGGCCTTGGTACTCGGGGATGTTGGTGAGCGCCGCTTTTCCCGCGCGGATCGACGTCGGCGTGGTCGAGGTGCTGTCCGGCGAGCTGCTGTCCGTGGAGTCGCTCGACTGGTCGAGGTCGTCGGGTTCGAGTTCGGCGGCGGCGGAACGGTCCTGCGCGTTGGTTGATGTCAGCCAGTGTTCGAGCAGGTACGCCTGGCGCCAGTCGGCCTCCTTCGGCGGTTGGCCGCGTAGGAACGGCAGGAGCGATCGACCGTCGGGGGCGTCGCTGAGCGTGGCGCCGCCGATCTCCGCGATGGTCGGAGCGAGATCGATGTTGCCGGTGATGGCCTGCACGTGGGCGCCCGCCGTCACTCCGGGGCCGCGGATCAGCAGAGGGAGGTGGATGTCGGTCTCGTACGCCGTCTGCTTGCCTGCCGGCATGCGGTGCTGCCCGAGGTGGAACCCGTTGTCCGAGGTGAACACGATGTAGGTGTTGTCGAGCTGTCCCGTGTCGCGCAGGTGTGCGATCAGCGCGGCGACGTCGCGGTCCACCGCTTGTAACGACTGCGCGCGCCTTCGCGCGAGCGCGTCGACCCTGTTCTGCACGCGTGGTCCGAGCAATGGCAACGACTGGATGTACTGCGGCTTGTCGGACACGTCGGCCTCGTCATAGGCGGCATCGCGCGGCGCTTGCAGCCCGGGGAACGTGTCGCCGTCCTGCGGCGCGGGCGTCGCCGGCTGATGCGGTGCGTAGACGGCGAGGTACGCGAAGAACGGCTTGCCGTCAGCGCGCGCCTGGTCGATGAAGTCGGTCGTCTGGCGCGAGTACACGTCGGTGCCGTAGTCCTCGGGCTTGCTGCCGTAGTCGACCTGCTTGCCGTTCTGGTTCAGCGTGTAGTTGAACTCGCCGTAGGCATCACCCTTCGACGAGCTCGACCACGTGTCCCAACCCGGCGGCACGTAGCTCGGTACAACGGTGTTCGGGTAGCCGTTCAGGTACTTGCCGAACAATCCGGTGCGGTAGCCGGCGTCGTGCATCGCGGTCGCGACCGTTACCTGCTCGACGTTGATGGCGTGCGCCGTCTCGAAGCCACCGGTGGTTCCACCGTTGGTGAGCACACCGGTGTTGTGTGAGTACTGCCCGCGCAAGATCGACGTACGCGCGGGACAGCACAAGGTGACATTGTCGAACTCGTTGTCGAACGTCATGCCCGCGTCGCCGACGAGCTGCTTCACGTGGGGCAGGTACTGCAGGTCGTCGAATCGCATGTCGTCGGTGAGCACGAACAGCACGTTGGGCCGGCTGCTCGAACCGGGCGCGGTCGATGCGCCGCGGTGCGAGTTGTCCGAGCTTCCCGACGAGCACGCCGCGACCAACAAGGCGACCGCAGCGAGGGCGGCGATCCGGCGGGCGGGCGATCGATGGGACGATGTCATGGTTGGCTCTCGCGCCGCACCGTAGTGAGCAGCGTTCTCGGATCCTCGTCGGGCCGCACCCTGCGGCGCCTGTGCGTTCCAGTCGTAACCCGCGAACGTCAGGACCACGTGAGCGGAACGTGAGCACGTGATGCTGGGCGCTCCTAGCGTGACGGCGTGCATCCTGACGCCCTCGGCCTGATCCACACGTGATGTTCGCCCTTCGCGCCGATCGGCTGTTCGACGGCAACGACATGGTCGAGAACCCGATCGTGACCATCGACGGGTCGAAGGTCGTGTCGGTCGGACGCGCCGCGCCGACCGACGTCGGCGTCGACGACCTCGGTGACGTGACGCTGATGCCGGGGCTCATCGACTGTCATCAGCATCTCTGCTTCGACGGCAGTGGTCCGCTCGACGAGCAGGTCGCCACCGTGTCGGACGACGAGCTCGCTGACCGAGTGCGCGCCAACGCGCGGCGGGCGCTGAGAGCGGGGATCACCACCATCCGCGATCTCGGCGATCGCGACTTCGTCACGCTGGCCGTACGCGGCGAGCCAGGGGTGCCGACGATCCTCGCGTCCGGTCCGCCGCTCACCGCGCGAGGCGGACACTGTTGGTTCCTCGGCGGCGAGTGCGACGACGGCGACGCGCTCGCCGATGCGATCCACGAGCGGAAGCGACGAGGGTGCGATGTCGTCAAGGTGATGGTGACAGGCGGTGCACTCACACCGACGTTCCCGATGTGGGCGTCGCAGTTCACCGCCGAGGAGATGACGCGAGCCGTCGCCACCGCGCACTCCGTCGGCCTGCCGGTCGCCGCGCACTGTCACGGGATCGAGGGCACGGCGATGGCGATCGCGGCCGGCGTCGACACGATCGAGCATTGCACGTTCTTCACGCCTGCCGGCCGGTCCGAACCCGACGAGGCACTGATGGACACGATCGTGGCCGCCGGGATCACGGTCTCGGCCACGCTCGGCCGCCTCCCGAACCATGTCGGGCCTCCCGTCATCGAGGCCAATCTGGCGACGGTGGTCGACGCCGTCGGTGCGATCCGATCGCGCGGCGGCAGGATCGTCGTCGGCACCGACGCCGGGATCAGCCTCGGCAAGCCGCACGACGTGCTTCCGTTCGCGGCCGACGAACTGGCCCACATCGGCGTCACCGGCGTCGAACTGTTGACGACGCTCACGTCGACCGCCGCGCACGCATGCGGTGTCGGCGATCGGAAGGGTCAGCTCACGCCGGGGTTCGACGCCGACATCATCGCAATCGCCGGTGATCCCGCGCAGCAGGCCGAAGCGCTGCAAGCGATACGAGCGGTCTGGCACCGCGGCGTCCGCGTCGCCTGATCGCCGCTGCTAGTGGGTGAGGCCGACGCCGTCCTGGCAGTGCGGGCCGCCCCAGTGCTCGACGATCTTGCCGTCGCGCATCCGCAGGATCGCCGTGCCGTTGATCTCGACTGGCTTGCCTGAAGCGGCGATGCCGTTGAACGGCGTGCCGGTGTGTGTTCCTCGCACGGTCCAGTTCGACACGATCAGGTCGTCGGACTCGATCAACAGGTCGACGCTGAACACCATGTCGGGGAACGAGGACCGAACCTCCGACCACCACTTCAGCTCCTCCCGCCGGATGTCCGTGCCGACCGCGTCGGGGTTGACGCGAGCGGTCACGTGGCTCGTGAACTCCGGAGCGAAGAACGAGAACACCGCCTGTTCGTCGCCCTGCTCCATCGCCTTGCTGTACTCGCCGAGCAGCTTGAGGTTCTCCGACATGCGGACATGCTGCCGCAACCGCTCCGGCCGCGCACCGTTAACGTCGGGCCGATGGCACGTGAGGTGGTGACGGGGTACTGCTGGCCGCAGTCGGCGGCGGCGGGCGACCAGGTCGGTGTGCACATGTCGTCGTCGGGAGGGCGGCCCGTGCGCGTGGAGGTGGCCCGAGTCGGTGCGCGACGCGACGTCGTGTTCAGCGATGACGCCGTCGCGGTCGACGAGCACGAGACGCCGAAGGACGCAGCGTCGAAGGGTTGCGGTTGGCCGGTCGCGTTGACGCTCGACGTCGATGCGTCGTGGCGGTCGGGTTACTACGAGGTCGTGATGGAGATCGACGTCGGCGAGAAGGTGCGCCGCGACTACGCGTTCTTCGTCGTGCGTCCGGCTTCTGGCGCGCGCATCGTGCTCGCACTGGCGACCAACACGTACCACGCCTACAACGACTTCGGCGGACCGAACCTGTACACCGGGGGCACCCACGTTTCGATGCAGCGGCCGATGGCGCCGGGCTATCTGTACAAGCCGCCGGGCAAGGGTCGGCGCGTGACGGGAACGGGCGCGCCCGATCCACAGAACGCGGCGCACGTCGGCTACGTACAACTGAACCACTTGTCGGGCTACGCCGGGTCGGCGGGTTGGCCCGACTGGGAACTGCCGTTCATCGAGTGGGTCGAACGTGAGGGTTACGACATCGGCGTGTGCACGAACGCCGACCTCGAGGAACACCCCGAGGTGCTCGACGGCGCGAGCTTGTACTTGTCGGTCGGACACGACGAGTACTGGTCGTGGGGGATGCGCGACACGGTTGAGGCGTTCATCGCACGTGGCGGCAACGCCGCGTTCTTCTCTGGCAACACGTCGTTGTGGCAGGTACGCATCGAGGGCGACGACCACGACGTGATGGTCGGCTACAAGGGGTTCTTCAAGGACGACCCGTTCCTCGACACCGACCGCGAGCCCGAGGTCACCACGTTCTGGTCCGACGTGATCGTTGGTCGCCCCGAGAACCACATGACCGGCGTGTCGTTCACGCGGGGTGGGTATCACCGGATCGGTCGCAACGTCACCAACGGGCTCGGTGGCTACACGGTGCACCGCGCCGGCCATTGGATCTTCGACGGCACCGGCCTTGGCTACGGCGACGTGCTCGGCGCCGGCACGACCACCGTCGGCTACGAGTGCGACGGGTGTGTGTTCACGTATCGCGATGGGCTGCCGTATCCGACAGGCGAGGACGGCACGCCGTCCACGTTCGAGATCCTCGGCACCTGTCCCACGCAGCACTTCACGCGGGAGAGCGCGCCGCGTCCGCCGAAGGCAGGCGAGCCGAGCGAGCTCGAGTACATCGCGTCTCGTGTGTTCGGCACGCGTGACCCGGAAGCGATGGAACGCATCCGTCACGGCCACGCGGTGCTCGGTGCGTACACCAACAACGCGGGCGCGACGGTGGTGACATCGGGTTCGACCGATTGGGCGCACGGCCTCGCAGGCCGCGATCCCCAGATCGAGCAGATCACAAGGAACATCCTCACGCGATTGGGCTAGTGACCTGAGTCGCCATTGCGCGTCCCGAGCAGCGGACGCAGACTGGCTCCCACGCCTGACCGAGGAGACCGCCATGTTCGTGCAAGTCATCGAAGGCAAGACCAGCAACGCGGCAGGGATCATCGAGATGGGCGATCGGTGGCAGCGAGAGTTGCGGCCGGGTGCTGTCGGGTACCTCGGCGTCACCGCAGGGGCCACCGCCGACGGGCGCACGATCGCCATCGTCAGGTTCGAAGACGAAGCCGCGGCACGGGCCAACGGCGAGCGTCCCGAGCAGGGCGCCTGGTTCCAGGAGATGGCAAAGCTCTACGACGGCGAGCCGTCGTTCACCGAGTCGAGCGACACCACCGAGTGGTTGGGTGGCGGGTCCAACGACGCGGGGTTCGTCCAGGTGATGAAGTCGACCGGCGTCGATCGCGCGGTGCTCGAGAAGATGGACGAGGTGTTCGCGCAGTACATCGACCAGCGACCCGAAGTGCTCGGGGGCCTACGCATCTGGACCGGCCCGACGTCGTGCTTCGACGTCGCCTACTTCACGAGCGAGGCAGACGCTCGAAAGGGTGAGCAGGCCGAGATGCCCGACGAGCTCAAAGCGCAGATGGAAGAGTTCGTAGGCGGGATGGGCGAGACCGTCTACCTCGACCTCATCGATCCGCAGCTGCACTGACGCGACGACTGGCGCGGCTCGGTCCCGTCAGCAGGGAACGTTCTGCGACAGGTCCGCCGGAATGTCGTTGATCTCACACCAGTTCGTCGTGTTGCCTGGATCGATGATCCTGCTCGTGCCGGTGAAGTCGTTGTCGTGCACCTGGAGATGATCTGAGTCGGTGGCCTTGACCGCAATCGGGTGGGGCATCGCGAGGATGTGCACCACGTTGTCGTGAATCGACAATTGTCCGGCACCGTGGAACTCGAAGCCGCCGTAGGTGGTCCACCCGACCTTCATGTCGTTGTGTGCGATCGTCCACGGACCGCGCAGGCCGGCGGTGGGCGTCTTGTTGTTCACGTAGATCGCGGTGACGTAGCTGTAGCCGGTCATGTGGTTGTACTCGATGTCGATGTTCGACACGTGCACGCTCGGGCCGATGCTGGCGAACCAGAACCAGCGCGATGTGCCGGTGACGTTGTTGATGATCTGCACGTCGTCGATCACGGCCGAATCGCCGTTGGGCTCGAGGTCGAACATGCCCCACCGCACATCGTCCATCGCGTTGCCGTCGATGACGATGTGCGTTCCGCTCGTGATGGCGATGCCTTGACGCCCGCTCGTGGTGAAGTGGCCGTTGCGCACCGTGACGTGGCTCGCGTCCTTCTCGATCGACACGAAGTCGCCCCACACCTTCGAGATGGTGAGGTCGGTCAGCGTGACGTACGACGACGCGTTCACGACGACGCCGGACTGCTTCTCGTAGCTCGGGTTGTATTGCGCATCGCCCATGCCCGTGTACGGATCGTTGCCGATCACGGTCAGGTTGGTGATGGTGATGTTGGTCGAGTTGAGCACGAACCAATGGGCCCGGCGCCGAGGCCAACTGCTCGCGTCACCGAGTTCCGCCGGCGGCGGGCTCGATGCACCATCGGTCTTCGCCTCGAACGTTGCGCCGTTGCCGTCGAAGGTGAGCCAATTGCGGCGCGACACCATGAGGACGCCCTCGATCTCGTAACACGCTCCGGTGTCGAACGTGAGCACCGCGTTGTCGGGTACCGAGTTGATCCAGGCGAGCAGCTGCGAGGTCACGTCGGCCGAGCAGTCGTTGGCGATCGTGTCGGGCACGTGCGACTGGATGGGATCTCCGGGCGAGACCGGGATCGTGCTCGCGGTGGTCGACGTGGAGGTCGAAGTG
>Ga0105245_10003319_pt1 | contig 14452 bp, 12 predicted proteins | sample KBSM54metaG_FD_81523 | JGI IMG/M metagenome (GOLD analysis project Ga0105245, IMG submission 81523) | Miscanthus rhizosphere microbial communities from Kellogg Biological Station, Michigan, USA - KBS M5-4 metaG | ecosystem: Host-associated > Plants > Roots > Rhizosphere > Soil | place... | reverse complement strand
TCGTGGTCATGGCGATCGCGAGCGTGCTGATCCTGGGCTTCATCTGGGCCTCCGCCGTGCGACCGCGGCGCTCCACCGCGGCCGTCGGGGCGCTCGGACCGCCGCCCCAGCCCGCCGCGACGGCCGCGCCGCCATCGGCCACGACGCCCGTGTCCACCGCGCTCCGGCTGCGGGCGGTATCGGTAACGACGCTGTGGGCGCTCGCCGTCTACGGGATCTACACCTACCTCGGCACCATCCTGACCAACATCGCGCACCTGACGTCCTGGCTGCTGGCCGCCGCGCTCGCCTGCTTCGGCCTCGGCGCGATCGCCGGGAACCTCGCGGGCGGGCGGCTCACCGACCGCTGGGGCGGCCGCACGGTCAGCATCGTCAGCCTCAGCGCACTCGCCGTCCTCGACACGGTGCTCGGCCTGACGTTCGACGCCCCGACGGCCGTGCTCCTGCTCGTCCTCGCGGCCGTCGCGCTCGCCGCGTACCCCTACTTCTCCGCCCAGCAGGCCCGCCTCATCGCCTACCAACCCGCGGGCAGCGGGTTGCTGATCGCCTGGAACAACAGCGCCATGTACGCGGGCATCCTGATCGGGTCGGCCGTCGGGGGCAGGGTCCTGACCCACCTGGGCGCGCCCGCGCTCGCGTTCGCGGCCGCCGCCGTCGCCGCCCTCGGCGCCCTGACGGCCACCCGCAGCATCCCCGAACGGCACCGCACGGGGCGGCGCACAAGAACGTAATCCGCGTCATCGGATGCCGCCTGACGCCCCGTCCCCGTCACGGCGAAGTGGGACGTGCGGTCGGAGGAAGGGGCTTGCGCACCGGCGGGACGCTAGCCCTGCGCGGCCGGATGTCACCTCGCGGTTGTGTCGGGAAGGCCAGCTCGGGCGGAAGATCGTCGTCCACGGTGAACCGGCCCGTCACCACGCCGTGGGTCTTGGCGTGCGTCCCCGACGCGATCTGCCGGTGTTCGTCGAACGTGCGGCCCATCGAGCGCCGCATCATCTCGACGATCTCCGCCACGACCTCGTCCTCGTCGGTACACGGACGACCTCGAGGTCGTCCGTGTACCGGATGGGCTGCGCGCGGGTCATCTGCGTCCTCTCGTCGATGAGGGGACCGCCTGAGGCCGCCGCTGCCTGGGGCCACCGGTGAAGGTACGGAGATCGTCCCGACTGACGTGGGCCGATGCAATGGGCTGCGCCGACCTCGCCGTCCTCGCGGACCGGGCCGCGCGAAATGCCGGATCGGTCGCCGGCCGTTGGTCGCAGCGCCTGATCCGAATCGACCCGACGCGTCATTTGGAGTTGCGCGGCTGAGGCGTCAGAGGCGGCCACGGATCAAGACACGGCTTCGACCGCAGGCGCCGGACCAGGATGGGGAGGGTGTGCGCGAGAGGGCTACACGCGCCGAGGTTGACAGGAGGGAGGATCGAGACGGCACGTGGTCATCGTCCGTCAGTCCTCCAGGGCGGCGACAGTCGGCGCGGTCTTCGAGTAGCCAGCGGCTTCGACGATCTTGCCGTCGACGACTTGCATGACGTTGACGCCACGGACCGACTGCTCGGGGCCGGTGCCCCAGACGTAGCGCCAGCGGATGAGCGCCCACTCGTCGCCGGTGTGGACGTCCTCGACCTCGAAGTGGCTGGTGGTGTCGTCGATGAGCGCCTTCCACGAGCTGAACGAAGCGTCATAGCCCTCGTAGCGGGTGCCGTCGGGGGCTGGCTGGATGCTCTCCATGACGCAGTCGGGGGCGATGATGTCCTCGAGGAGGGTGGCGTCCCGCTCCTGGAACGCCCGGTTGAAGCGGTCGATGACCTCGTCGGTCGTCGTGGTCGTGTCGCCCGTGGGCATCACGCGTCTCCTTTCTGATCCCAATCGGGTCTGACCTCGCCAGCGTCCGCGGACACGATGTCCCCGAAGACTGGTCAAGCTCAATCGTCACTCGATAAGACCTGACCACCGGCCCGATCTCATCGCGGTCCTGGCTCGTCACCGTCCGGCTGGTGCACCGGGGGTTGGGTGGCGGCGTTCACCACACGTGGCGGCGTGGGCGCTCGTCCTCGGAGCAGTCGCAAGCGGCTGCCAACGTCGCGTGCCGATCGAGGACGCAAGGCATGCCTCAGGACGCGGCCCTCCGGAGGTGTGATGCCCGCCGTGTCGACCGCAAGGCTCTCTCGAGCTCTGCACGGCTCGGCTGGGTTATCACGTCGGGAATGCCCGCGGCCAACTCGGTGTGGACCCGAGCCACAAGTACGGGATCCCGGTAGACATGGGACGGGTGCCCGACCATGCCCATGAGCCGCCAGACCCCGCGGAACGCTTCCGCGTCGACCAGCGCCGCCCGCCGCAGCTGGGCGAACGTGACCAGTTGCGGCGACGTCGATGGCGCGGGCGACGGATGCCCCTTGACCGTGCGGCGCAGCATCGCCAGCCGTGCGGCGTCGGTCTCGGCCTGGTCGGCGAAGTACGGCGCGATGTGCACCTCGATCGCCCTATCCATCGCGAGCGCCTGGAGATGGGGATCCTCCGGGTGCCGGGCCAGTGCGTCGACCAGATCGGTAGCGGTTTGCATCGCCATACTCAGCCCGCGACCGAAGGTCGGGTTGGTGGTGCACACCGCATCCCCGACTGCATGCAGCCCATACACCACCGGACGACCCGCGATGACCAGCCTGCGGAGGGTGTTGTGCAGCCCACCCATCACCGACACGTCAGTGATCGGCTGCAGTGCGTCGAGCCAGTCACCGAAGTAGGGGATCGTGCCCAGCACTGCCGTGAACACCGCCGAGTCCCGCGCGGCGACGAACCTGCGGTCGGACGCCAGGGGCGCCAACGCCACTTGCATCGTGGCGTTGTCACCGCCCCAGATGCCCACCGTGAACTCGTCCAGCCCGGCCACGACCCGGGTCGTGAGCGGGGCGGGTGGATGGCCGACGACGGAGTACTGCCTGCCGTAGTACGCCAGCCCACACGGCGCGCGAGACACCTGCCCGGGCCGTCCACCCGCGGAGATCAGCCACCGGTCCAGACGCGTGCGGCGACCCGTCGCGTCCACCACGACATCGGCAGGAACGGTTGCGTCGACTGTCCGGATCCCGCGCACACGAAGTGGACGTCCTGGTTCGGTGACCAACCCGGTTACCGCCGTCCGCCGATGCCGGATCCTGGGATCGGCCGCCGCTGTACGCGCCAGCACCCAATCCAAGGTCGACCGTCTCGTCATCATCAGGGGCATGCCCTCGTCCCCCGGCCGCGCGGCGCGATCGCGGACCGTCGGCGGCATCTGACTCAGCAGGCTGGCATCTGCCGCCCCCGCCCTCCGCAGGTCGACGAGCACGTCAGGCAACCGGGCAGCCAGGATCTGCAAACACCGCGCCTGCAGCGCGTGTGGCTGGACGATCTGAGGAGCCGCCGGCCGGAACGCCCGACGTGCGGCCGTTGCGAGATCTGGTGCGGGGGTCAGATCGTCCTGCTCGCAGACGACTACGTCGTGTCCCGCGCGAGCGAGCATCAGCGCCACCGACAAGCCCGCCGCGCTCCCACCGATTACGACCACCTCCACAGCGCATCACCCCCTGCCTCGATCTAGTCAGCAGCCCGACGGTAGGCAGCCGTCCCCACCGCGTATTGGACGAATTTCACCTCTGCCGGGGTGGGTGATCAGAGGATGCGCGTTTCGCGCGCCAGGTGAAATTCGTCCAAGACAACGACAAGAGCATTCGGCAGGCTGGCTGCGCAGATCAATGACGGCCGAAAGAAGGTGACGACGTGCTGATCGATCGCCGATCGATCCTTATCTTGCTGGCGGCCGGGCTCTTCGGAGCAGGCAGCATCGTTACCGCCGCCCAGGAAGCGCAAGCTGCGCCATCGGGGCGCGTCTATGTCGGGTGCGGCACGAACTACAACCACTGCGTCGCGTTACGTCGAGCTTACGTTCGAGAAGGCAACCACATCGGTCCCCTGCACTTCGGACACCCCGGATGCACCGCGCCACCGGAAAGCGGCTGCGCAACCGAGAACTGGTTCTACGTCTATCGATGACCTCGACGACATGAGGTGCACGACAGTCGCTAAACCAGGCGGATGCCGACTTCGACGCGTCGTGAGGCCGCGGAGGCTTTCCGCCGTGTACACAGCAAGGAGTCCGTCATGACCAGTTCGCAGATCCCCCCGAGCGACCCGGTGCTCGTCGCCCCGGAGACCTGGCTGATCCCCAACCTGGCCGCCGCTGGACCCGGCCGGTTCCTGCCGGTCAACTCGATGCTGGTCCGCGGCAGCGAGCCGATCATCGTCGACACCGGCGCCCCGGTCCATCGTCTGCGGTGGCTGGAACAGGTGTTTTCGCTGGTCGACCCGGAGGACGTGCGCTGGATCTTCCTGTCCCACGACGACGGCGACCACATCGGAGGGCTCGCCGATGCCTTGGCCATGTGCCCCTCGGCGACCGTGGTGACCAACTTCTTCGCCACCGAGCGGCTTTCTGTGGAGCGGTCGCTGCCGATCAGGCGGTTGCGTTGGCTCGAGCCCGGCGACAGCTTCGCGGCCGGGGACCGGCGGATGCGCCTGGTGCTGCCACCGATCTTCGACGGCCCCACCACCCGGGGTTTGTTCGACGAGAGCACCGGCGTTCTGTGGGCCGTGGACGCCTTCGCGGCCCTGACCACCGGTTCGGTGCACCACCGCGAGGATGTGCCCGACGACCTGTACGGCGAGTCGTTCGCGCTGCTCAACAGCCTCGTCTCACCGTGGCACCAGTGGCTGGACCCGGCGCGCTACGGGCGGCACGTGGACTCCGTCGCCGACCTGCGTCCCGACACGGTCGCCAGCGCACACGGGCCGCTACTGACCGGCGACGCGATCGGCGATGCCTTCGACCGGGTCCGCGCCATGGCCGCCGCACCGCGGGTGATGCCGCCGGGCCAGTCCGCGCTCGACGAGCTCGTCGCGGCCACGGTGCTCGGCCGATCGGCTGCCTGACCCCGCAAGCAACCCGCGCCCGAGGGCATCAGCGTGGAAAGGAGCGTCCGGTGCGCAGCATCGTGGTGGGCGGCGCCGGCACGATCGGCAGGGCCGCGGTGAATGCGCTGGTCGCGGTGCTCCACTGCGTCGAGGACGACGACCGTGGAAATCCCTCGGCGGGCTGGCCTGCACGCTCGCGCCCGGGAGCCTGCTGAGACTGCTACACGGCTCGACCGACGAGGGGTCGGATCGAGACGGCGGCGCGGCCATCCCGTGACGTCTATCGCGGGGTCCGCGCTTATCCATCGCTCCAGTCCCGACATCGAGCGGTTCTTCGACGGGTTCGCGCTCGTGGGGCCCGACCTGGTCGCGCCCACCACGGCGCCCCGTTGGCGAGCCGGACGCCGATGACCCGGTGGTGGTGAGCGGCTTCGCCGGGGTGGGCGCAAGTCGTGAGGTCAGAGGGCGACTCGGGCCACGGTCCCGGTCTCCTGGGCGACCCAGAGCGCACCGTCGGGGCCGAGGGTGATGCCGTGCGGCTCGGACGCCGGTGACGGCAGGGCGTAGGTGGCGATCTCGCCGGACGCGCTGATGTGGCCGACGCGGTTGGCGCCCCACTCGGTGAACCAGCAGTCTCCCGGTGCCACGGCGATGATGGCGTGCGGCCTGGCCGCGCGGTCCGGGAGGTCGAACTCCGTGATCTCGCCGCGCGTCGAGATCCGACCGACCCGACCGGCTGCGATCTCGACGAACCACAAGTCCTCGCCGTCACTGGTGATGCCGACCGGTGCGGCGTTCGGGGTGGGCAACGGGTGGATGACGCATTTTCCGTCGACGGTGATGCGGCCGATCCCGTTCGCCTGGTTGAGGGTGAACCACAGCGCCCCGTCCGGTCCCGGCGTGATCACGGACGGGAAGCCGCCCGTCGTGGGGAGCGCGAACTCGGTGATCTCACCACCGCCGTCGATCCGCCCGATGCGGTCGCTGTTCATCTCGGTGAACCACACCGCGCCGTCCGGGCCTGCGGTGATGCCGTAGGGACCGGCGTCGGGCGTCGGCACGGGAAAGGATTCCGCATCGCCGTCGAGCGTGATGCGTCCGATCCGGTGGTCGCGGAACCGGGTGCACCACAGCGCTTCGTCGAACCCGGGCGTGATGACCGTCGGACCGCAGGTGGGCGGGTCCAGGGTGAACTCGCGCCGCGCACCGTCCGCACCGAGGCGCATGATCGTTCCGCGGTGCACCAGCGTCAGCCACAGCGCACCATCCGCGCCTGCCGTGATGCCGTACGGGCCTGCGTCCGCATCGGCCACCGGCACCTCTGTGATGAGCGGGCTCGGAAGATCATTCACCGTTGCTCCTCGCGAGCCAGTGTGGCTGTGTCCCGCCATGGCCGCGGGAGGGGCGCCGCCGTCCGGATCCTGGGCGATGTGAAGATTGTCGACAAAAGTCGAACCCTACCGCCCATCTGCTCGTGTGTTCCAGGTACGGATCTGACAACAGATCATGGGGGAACACCAGGATGAGGAATACCAAGGGAATCCCGGGAACCACGCGAGCGCTGGGCACGTCGAGTGGACTGGCCAGGGTGCTCGCAGCGACGGCGGTGTGCGGGGCGGCGGTCGTGGGGGCGGCGCCTGCTGCCGCGGCCGGAGAGGATCCGGGCGGGGTCAGCAGCTGCCCCAAGGGGTCGCTGGCCACCTCGGCGATCGGGTCCTATGTGGGTGTGGCCGTCCCCGTCGGCGCGGAGGGCCCTTCCGGCGCGGGCAGCGCCGCGGAGGCCGTCGGGAACTCGGGTACCACCAGCGAGGTGCCGATGTTCGGCGAGCTCGTCGGGCGGGCCTGCTACCAGCGCAACGGCGGTACAGCCACCATGCGGCCACCCGGCCCGGCCGAGCGCGAGCGCGCGCCCGACGGCGTCTACGGGCTGGCCGGTTACTGGAGCAGCGAGCCGCCCCAGGGCAGCCCGACGTGGCAGGGCGAGACCACCTGCGCGTAGGTGCCGGACCGTCCGTCGCACACCACTACGCCTGAGGCAGGTGGGAGCGCCACTCGGCACGTGGCGCTCCCACCGACCCACGGGCCGGCATGGCCCGGTCAGTCGGGTCGCGCTGGCTGAGCGAGTCGAACCGGTGGACTCGCGCGACGAGGACCGCAACTGTCCCGCGGGTGGGTGTCGCCGTTCAACAGGAACCGGGACGGCAATTGTGCGTCGGCTGATCCAGCTTGCGCTGACCTGCAGGGTCGAAGCGGTCGCTGCTTTGCGGCTTGTGCACGGTCGCACAGATCCTGCTCGTCTCACCCATCTGCCGCCGCAGCGGCGCCCTCGACGAACAGCAGGCGGCGGTGCAACGCCGTGCGCCGCAACCGAAGGGCTGCGGCGTACTCGCCTGACTCGTACCACCGCCGCACCTGCTCCATCGACGGGAACTCAACCACGACCACTCGGGCGCCAGAGGGCCAATCGCCTTCTGGGACAGTCGGTGTAGCGCCGCGGACGAGATACCGGCCGCCGTATCGGGCGATCGACTGCGCTGCCAAGCCCCGGTAGCGCTGAGCCGCGGCCTCGTCGAGCACCTCGACCTCGGAGATCACATAAGCGGACACCTGAACAGGCTATGGGCGGGAAAGCTGCGGCGCAGGGGCCGCGACCTTCGGGCGCCGTGAGCGGGAACGCCTCAGCCCTCGGACGTGGGTCGGCGGCCCACCAGCACTGCCCCCCTCTTCGTGACGCGCATCGGCGTGCAGAGTTCCGCGGCGGCTGCCTCGGCGGCTGCGCGCGGCGCTTGCCGTCCCAGGAGATAGTCGCGGACCGCGGCCGCATCCGGGAGCGTCAGCAACGGGGCGTCCCAGCGATGCACCGTGACCTCCGCGAAGACCAGCCCGAGGATGGCGGGGGCGTCCTCGGCGTCGAACGTGGTCCGAGGGCGTCGCCAGTAGGCGGCCAGCTCCGGGGAGTCCGCACGTGAGATCGTCGACGTCAGCACGTGCCCGTCGAAGCACAGCACGCGGCGTGCTTCACGCAGCGCTGCCGATGGGTCGGGCGAGTGGTAGAGCACGTTGAGCATGGTGACGCCATCGAAGGCGCTGTCCACGAACGGAAGCCGGGCCGCGTCCCCCCGCACCACAGGCGGTGGATGAGCGCGCAACAGCGCTGCGGAGAGGTCCAGGCCGGTGAGCCGTGGACCCCTCGGCGGCAACGCCGCACGTAGTGGACCGTCTGCGCAGCCCACGTCCAGCACGTTGCGGGCACCGAGGTCCCGCAGCATTCGCGCCACCCAGTCGTACAGGCTCGCCTCGGCGTGAGCGCCCGCGATCCGCATCCCCGATCGGTAGCGCTCCGGATCGACGTCGTAGTCGAACGGCGCGATCACGCGGGCAGCATGCCGCTGAGAGCGACCGCACGAGGATCTCAGCGCCATGAGTCCCAACCCGAGCGGACCACAGGGACGTCGGTGCCGCGGACTGCTCGGCGCCCAGGGCGGCCGGTGCCCAGCTGTGCAGACGCGCGACTCCGGATCCGTCCCCAGGGTTTCACGACCGAGAGCGTGAGGGCGACCAGCAGCAGGGCGGGTGAAACGGTGGGCGGGTAGACCAAGTTCGTCAGGTCGAAGGTGACCGGCACGCCCGCCGCGAGCCGCTTGGCCCGCGCGGCCTGGTCAGCGACTTCGAAGCGCAGGGAGACGGCGACCAGCGTCAAGAGGACGAGGCTGATGGCGAGCTTGACCGCGACCCACCAGTAGCGCAGCACCCCCCATCTGCCGCCGAGGCCGAGCACGACGCCCGACAACAGGCAGACAAGGCCGCAGGACAGCAGCGGCCACACCGTCACCAGTTCGAGAGCTTGCAGGGTGAAGGCCAGGGTGCCGCGATCTGAGCTGGTCATCGCGGTGACGATCAGCACCGCCATCGCGACGTCGACGCCGAGCCAGGCGCCTGCGGCGGCGATGTGTGTGATGAGCGCGATCCGTCGTGCGCGGACTCCGAGGCGGCGGCGTCGGCATGTGGGCTCACCCGCGCCGAGCAGGGGTAGGAGGCGTGATGACCGGGTGCGCACGTCGGCGAGGTTAGGAACGGGCGCGCGCAGTGTCTTGAACGAACTTCACCTCGCCGCTGTCCGACGGGAGACGGCGAGGAAGTCGGTCGGCGTACCGCCGGTGAAGGTGCGGAATTCGCGGATGAGGTGCGGCTGGTCCGCGTAGCCCGACTCGGCCGCGATCCGCTCCCAGCCGTACGGATCGGGCCGCTCCATCGCGCGCAGCACCCGGTCGAAGCGGACGAGCCGGGCCGCTGTCTTCGGTGACAGGCCGACCTGTTCGCGGAACTTGGTGATCAGGTGCTTGTGGCTCCAGCCGACCTCCTCGGCAACCCGGCCGATCGGCACCACCCCACCGGTCGCGACCAGCCGCTGCCAAGCGCGGCTAACTTCGGCCGACGGCGCCGGACCGGTGTCGAGCCGGTGCAGGAGCAGGCGGTCGACGAGGCGGAAGCGACCGCGCCAGGTCGACTCGGCACGCAGCTGCTCAGTGAGGCGTGCACCGAGCGGTCCGAGTACCTCGGAGAGGTCGACGGCCTGTCCCTGCAACTCGCTCATCGGCATGCCCAGCAGCCGATAGGCGCCCAACGGGCCGAGGAACACCCGCACGTATTCGGGGGCGCACGCGCCGTCGAGAACGATGTGCTCGCCGTGCACGCCCATCACGAACGCCAGCGGGCGATGCGCCGAATCTCGGATCTTCACGACCAACCCCACGCACGCCGTTGCCGGAAGCACTACATGAGGCCCTTCCGGCCCGGCGAAACCCGCATAGCCCCGCCCTAGCAACGAGCGCAGCCGCGGGTGCGGCGCCGCGGACGACTGCGGGCCGAGGATCGCCTCGGGTATCCGCTCCTGCATCACGTCGCCTCGCAACTGGCGGGCAGCCGGTCGACGAGGCGAGGCGCCACCGCCGCTCCGACCCGTCGAGAGAACACGGGAGAGACGTACAGCGAAGCGACGTCGAGCTCCACCAGCCCGTCCACGGTCGGCGCGGCCTCGTCTCGTACCCGCGACCGTCCCATCGTCTGCGGTGCGGCCATCTCCTCACGATAACTCGACGATGCTCACGACAACCCGTGACGATGGCTCCGCCCGATCCTGATCCGACATGGCGATCCCCTGACGGATGTCGACCACATCGAGAGGCGCAGGCGGCTGAAGAGCTACAGGATGTGAGCCGCGCCCGATCGGCCCGACGCCGGCAACTGCCTGGCGCGCCGTACCCGACCAGACGGTCTGATCAAGAGCGAGCCCATCCTCCCGTTTCGGGAACGATCTACAGCCGCGACGGTCGGGCGTGTCGGCGGCTCTTCCGCGGTTGCCGACTCCTCACGATGAGGCCTGGACGACTTCGGGGACATCGATGAAGACCGTCCTGCGCTCAGGACGGCCCAGGTCCAGCCGCGGTAGGCCAGGCGTTTGCTCCGGGCGGTGGGTCACGATCAGGGCCGTCCGTCCCCGCGTGACGTCGAGCAGCTCGTCGGCGAGGGCGTCGGCGGTGCGCGCGTCGAGGTGGGCGGTCGGTTCGTCCAGGATGGTCACGGGCCGGTCGGCCAGCAACGCGCGGGCCACGCCGATCCGCTGGCGCTCGCCACCGGAGACCGCCCCACCGTGTTCGCCGAGCGCCGTGCCGAGTCCGTCGGGCAGCGTGGCGAGCCAACCACCGAGTTGGGCTCGTTCCAGTGCGACGACGAGCTCGTCGTCCGTCGCGGCGGGCGCGGCGAGCAACAGGTTGGCGCGCAGGGTGTTGTCGAAGAGATGGGTGGCCGCCCCGCACCAGGCGACGCCGTCGCGAACGGTGTCGGGGGCCAGGTCGCGCACGTCGCGCCCGTCGGCCAGCACGGCGCCCTCGGCCGGGTCGAGGGTGCGCATCAGGGCCGCCACCACGCTCGACTTGCCGGAGCCCGATGGCCCGGTGATCGCGAGGCGGGTGCCGCTGCGCAGCGACATGTCCAGGCCGTGGACGGCGTCGCAGTCGGCATCCGGCCATCGGACGGCGAGGTTGCGGGTGGCGAGGCTTGCCGGCGGGTCGACGAGGATCGGGCGGGCGGGCTCCGTGACCGGGGACGGCCTGCTCTCGAGTTCGGCCAGCCGCCGAGCGGCAGGCAGTGCGGTGAGCAGCCGGACCGCGGCGTCGGGCAATCCGGCGACGACGTCCGCGAGCGCGAGCGGGGTGAGCGTCAGCACGGCGAGCGCCGGGCCGGGCAGGAGTCCCGCGCGGACGGCGACGACTCCGACCGCGGTGGCCGCCACCGACATCACGCCGATGGCCAGTACTGCGATGCTGCCGCCGAGGCCGCGGGCGAGCGCGGCCCGCCGCAGCAGCATCGACAGAGTTCGGTCGGCCTCCTCGAGGCGCGCGCGGTAGCGGTCGGCCGCGTTGAACGCCAACAGGTCGGGGGCGGCGTCGAGCAGTTCGAGCGTGCGGCCGAGCACGTCGCCCCGCATCGCGGAGGTCCGGCGTTCGGTGCGGTGCGCGGCCCACACCGTGACGGCGGGCGCGACGACACCGGCCACGAGCAGGCCCCCGCCGACGACAGCGCCCGCAACCGGCAGCAATATCGCGATCCCCGCGGTCGTGACGACGCCGACCACCGCGGCCGCTGCCGCGGGCACCGCGGCGCGGATCAACAGATCCTGCTGGGCGTCGACGTCGCCGACGAGCCGGGCGAGCAGCTCGCCGCGGCGCAGGCGGGCGGTGGCGGCGGGCCCGAGCCGTACCAGCGCGTGCCAGATCCGCTCCCGCAGAGCCGCTCCGGCGCGGAGCGCCGCATCGTGGGAGAGGAGGCGCTCGGCGTAGCGGAGCACACCCTTCCCGAGCCCGAACGCACGGACGGCGACGATGGCGACCATCAGCGCGAGGACCGGCGGCTGCAGCGCGGCCGCGGAGATGAGCCAGGCCGAGGTCGCCGTGAGCGCGACGCCGCACCCCAGCGCGAGCGCGCCGAGCCCTGCGGCCAGCGCGAGCCGTCCCCACTGGCCGCGCGCGGTGGTCAGCGACCAGCGCAGTGCTCCCGCCGAGGACCGCGTGGCGGTGTGTCCCGAAGGCGCTCGCCAGGCGGGGGGCGCGGGCGCCATCGGCACCGGTCGTCCCGTCGGCGCGACCGGCGGCCGATCCGGTGAGATCGGGGGGACGACGGCGTCGATGGTGAGCAACCTGTCGCACACGGCAAGCAGCTCGGGTCGATGGCTGACGAGCACGACCGTGCGTCCCGCCGCCACGCGGTGGAGCGCCGAGATGATCGCCGCTTCGGTCTCGGCGTCGACGCCCTCGGTCGGTTCGTCCAGCAGCAGGAGGGGTCGGTCGGCGAGGACGGCCCTGGCCAGCGCGACACGCCGCTGCTGGCCGGTGGACAGCCCGTTCCCGTCCTCGTCGACCGGGGTGTCCAACGGGATGTCGAGCGCGGCCGCGTCGGCGGCTGCCGCGACCCGTTCCGCGGTCGCGAAGGGCTGACCCAGCCGGATGTTGTCGGCCACCGTGCCGCGCACCAGCGTCGGGCGCTGTGGCACCCAGGCGATGCGGCGCAGCCACGCGTCGCGGTCGACGTCGGCCAGGTCGATGCCGCCCACCAGCACCCGGCCCTCGTCAGGCGTGCGCAGGCCGAGCAGCAGGTCGACCAGTGTCGACTTGCCGCTGCCGCTGGGGCCGGACACCCCGAGCACGGTGCCCGGCTCCAGCAGCAGGTCCAGCCCGCCGAGGATTCGGCCCGACCGGCCCTCGACGGCAACGCCGTCCAGGCGGATCGGAACCCGGGCCGGGTTGGGCGACGGGACCCGACCGGCACCGCCGGGCGCCTGGGTCTCCAGCACCGCGAAGACCTCGGACGCAGCGGCGAGGCCTTCCGCGGAGTCGTGGAAGCGGGCACCCACAGCGCGCAGGGGCAGGTAGACCTCCGGGGCGAGGATGAGCACGACCAGGCCGGTGAACAGGTCGAGGCGACCGTCGACCAGGCGCAACCCGACGGAGACGGCGATCAGCGCGACCGAGAGGGTGGCCAGCAGTTCCAGGACGAGCGCGGAGAGGAACGCGACCCGCAGCGTCTGCATGGTCGCTCGCCGGTACTCCGTGGCCAGCGTGCGCAGGCGCGACGCCTGGTGGGGTGCCCGGCCGAACGCGACCAGCACGTCGAGGCCTGCGACGAGGTCGAGGAAGTGGTGGCCGAGCACGGCCAGGGCCCGCCATTGCCGCCGCGTGGAGCGCTGGGTGTGCAACCCGACGAGGATCATGAAGATCGGGATGAGCGGCACCGTCAGGCCGACGATCACCCCGGACAGCAGGTCGGCGAACAGGATCCGGCACGCGACGACGGCGGGCACCACCGCCGCGACGAGCAAGGTGGGCAGGTACCGGCTGAAGTACCCCTCCAGCCCGTCCAAGCCGCGGGTGACCAGCGTGGCGAGCTCCCCGGTCGGGGGGAGGCCGCCGTGGCGTGGGCCCAACCGCAGGGCGTGGGTGACCAGCTTCGACCGCAGCTGACGGATCACGTCGGCTGAGGCGCGGTGGGCAGCCACCTCGGCGAGCCACGCGAGCGCCGCGCGGCCCCCGACGACCACGAGCAGCGCCACCAGCACCGGGGCGAGGTCGCGCAACGCGGCCCCGCCGAGGAAAGCGCGCGTGACGCCGCTCGCCAACAGCTGAGCTTGCACGAGGACCAGTCCCGCGGTCAGCACGGCGGTCGCGGCGGCGAGGACGACGAACCGACGCGCCGCCGAGGCGTGCCGCAGCAACCGCGGGTCCAGCGGCTTCATCGTGCGTGCGCTCCGGTGTCGGCCGCCGGGTCCACCGCTGGCGTCGCGGCGACGGGGGCCAGCCCGGTCGGAGCCGGGATGTCCGACGGGCTGATGCGCCGGCGGAACACCCAGAACGTCCACGCCTGGTAGGCGAGCACGAGCGGGGTGAAGGCCAGCGCCACCCAGCTCATGATCGCCAACGTGTACGGCGTGGACGACGCGTTGGCCGTGGTCAGGCTGAACGCCGGGTTCGTGCTCGAGGGCAGCACGTCGGGGTACAGCGATCCGAACAGCGCCACCGTGACGGCGACGACGGCCAGCGCCGTGAGCACGAACGCCCAGCCTTCCCGGCCGCCGATGGCGATCAGCACAGCGGCGACGAGCGCGCCCGCGGCGACCAGCACCGGCAGCCCCGTCCAGAGCACGCCGTTGGCGAAGAACGTCCAGACGAGGAAGGTGCCGCCGAGCACGATCGCGGGTACCCCGATCCGGGGGACCAGCGCGTTGGCGCGGACCCGCACGTCACCGTGGGTCTTGAGGGCGAGGAAGGTCGCCCCGTGCAGGGCGAACAGCGACAGCGTCGCGAGGCCGCCCAGCAGCGCGTACGGGTTGAGCAGGGTCAGCAGCGTGCCGGTGTACTGGTGGTGCTCGTCGAGCGGCACGCCCTGCACGATGTTCGCGAACGCCACGCCCCACAGCAGCGCGGGCACCGTCGAGCCGACGACGATCG
>Ga0105245_10003317_pt1 | contig 14456 bp, 13 predicted proteins | sample KBSM54metaG_FD_81523 | JGI IMG/M metagenome (GOLD analysis project Ga0105245, IMG submission 81523) | Miscanthus rhizosphere microbial communities from Kellogg Biological Station, Michigan, USA - KBS M5-4 metaG | ecosystem: Host-associated > Plants > Roots > Rhizosphere > Soil | place... | reverse complement strand
GTCGGCGTTCGCCTCCGTCGCACCCGGCCACGCGACGCTCGACAGCGCGTAGCCGAGGCCGCCGGAGCCGAGCGCCGATGTGCTGTACGGCGCTTGTCCGCCGCCCTCGGGATGCGCGTTCGCACTCGGCTCGTCTTCCCACATCTCGAACCCGGGCGCGGTCGACGAGAGCGTGTAGCTGCCGAAGTTGACGGGTGCCTCGGCGTGGGCCGACTGCCACGCGCTACCGAGCGACAACGACAGCAGCGCGCCACCGGTGCCGACGAGGAACCAACGCTTCGCCCGCCTCACACCGGCGCTCCGAAGTAGGCGTCTTCGACGACGGGCGCGACATCGGCCGCCTCGCCCAGGAGCTGGATCTGTCCGTGGGTCATCACGGCGGCGTAGTCGGCGATCTGCAACGCGGTGTGCGCGAACTGTTCGACGACCAGCAACGCGAAGCCCTCGGCGGCGAGGTTGGCCACGAGTTCGTACATCTGAGCGACGATCAACGGCGCGAGGCCCATCGAGATCTCGTCGAGCAGCAACAGCGACGGCTCAGTGGCGACGGCGCGTGCCATCGCGAGCATCTGTTGCTCGCCGCCGGACAGCGTTCCCGCGACTCGTTGCCGTTTGTCGCGCAGTGCGGGGAATCGCGCCATCGCCCGCTCTTCGACGTCGCTCGCCACCATGCCCTCGCGGAACGTCATCATGCGCAAGTTCTCGACAACGGTGAGGTTCGCGAAGATGCCTCGGCCTTCTGGGATCGTGCAGACGCCCAATCGCGCAACTGCTTCGGGCGAGGCGCCGTTCACGTGCACACCAGCGATGTGCACGCACCCCTCCGACGGCGCCTTCTGACAGCTCGCGACCTTCAACAGCGTGCTCTTGCCGGCGCCGTTCGGTCCGAGCAATGCCATCACCGACGCAGGCGGCACGACCAGGTCGACACCGTGGACCACCTCGATGCCGCCGTAGCCGGCCTTGATGCCGCGCAGCTCGAGTGCGGGCACCGCGGCTGGAGTGGCGTCGTCGATCGAGCGCGGTCGCGGTCGAGGGCGCGGTCGCGCTTCGATCGTGGTGTCGGTCGGCTCCGCGGTCGATCGGCGAGCATCGAGTCGAGCGCTCACGGCGTTCACTCGGTCGCCGACCATGCGGACGATGCCGCCCGGTTGCCGGCTCAGCAGGATCACACCAATGCCCGTCGCGAGGTACTGCAGCGAACCCGGTTGTAGTCCTGGGAAGTACTGCTCGATGGTCGGGAACAGCGCGATGAGTGAGCCGGCGATGATCACGCCGAGCACCGAGTCGACACCCCAGATCACCATCTGCAACAGCAGCACGAGGCTGAGGAGCACTTCGAAGTCGAAGCTGCCGACCGAGCCTTGGTTGCCGCCATAGAGCGCGCCAGCGAGACCCGCCATCCCCGCGGAGGCAGAGAAGACGAGGAGCTTCGTGGTCGTGAGGCTCATGCCGACCGTCGCGCAGGCCGCGGGGCTGTCCGACATCGCGACGAGACGACGACCGAACGACGATCGCCGGATCGCGAGGACGCCGATGGCGGCGATCGCGAGCACGACGACGAGGAACACGAAGTAGGTGCGCGGTTCCTTCAACGACAACCCGAGCAGGCTGACGCGCCCGACCTTCAGCGCGCCACCCTGACTGAAGACGTCGTCGCGCTTGAAGAACAGCGCTGACATCACCTGCGCGAACGCGAACGTCGTCAACGCGAGATAGAGGCCGCGCAATCGCAACGCGGGCAGAGCGATGATGGCCCCGACGACAGCGGCCAGCGCGACAGCGGCGAGGATCCCGAACATCGACGCGCCGCCGGCGACCTTGCCCATCGCGAACGCGCCCACGCCGACGAACGTGAGCTGACACAGCGAGATCTGCCCGCTGTAGCCCGTCAACAACACGAGCGAGAGCATCACCAGGGTCATGATCAGCCCGCGGCCCATCGTCAACAGATCGCGGTTCGACAGGAAGCCCGAGACGATCCACCCCACGCCCACGAACGCAGTGGCAGCGAGGACGGAGTCCCGCAAGCTGGGAATGCGCAGTGGCCGGCGTGTCGCGGTGCGGCCCACCTTCAGCCGACCTTCGGGGACGAGCAGCAGCATCACGAAGAGGAACAGGATCGGCAACGCGACGTGCAGGTCGCTCACCAGGCTCTGTGGGCTCTTCCAGATCGTGTACGACTCGATGAGCCCGAGCGCGAGTCCTCCGCCGAACGTCAACGGAAGGCTGCGCAACCTCCCGGCGATGGCCGCGGCGTAGCCGTTCACCACGAGCAGCGTGAGCAAAACGACGTCGAGGCCGCCGAGAATTGGGGCGACGAGCACTCCCGCGAGCGACGCGAGCATCGCCCCGATCACCCAACCCATCTGGCTCACACGATCGGGGGCGGCGCCGTTCAACGCGGCGACGTCAGGCGCGTCGACCACCGCACGGAGCGCGATGCCGGCGCGTGTTTGGTAGAGGAAGAGTCGCAGTCCGACCACCACTGCAATCGCCGTCATCATGATGATGAGTTGGTGGTACGTGACGTTGATCCCGAGGATCGCCACCTGATGACCCGGGAAGAACTCGGTGAGCACCCGGGCTTGGCCCGGATCCCATCGCGTCTGCGCGACACCGATGAGCGCGAGCAGCACACCGAGTGTGATCACGAGCGTGACTTCGGTAGGCGCGCCGTGCAGGCGCCGCATCAGCTGTTCGAGCAGCAGCCCCATCACCGGCGCGAGCACGAGCAGCACGAACAACACGGCGACGAACTGCGGCCAACCGTGGTCGACCGTCAGCTCCCAGTAGGCGAAGGCTGCGATCATTCCGACCGCGCCGTGCGCGAAGTTGAAGATGCCCGACGTGATGTAGGTGACCGTGAGGCCGGTGGCGGTCAGCGCGTAGATGCATCCGGTCGCAATACCGACGACGGTGAATTGCAGGAAGACGTTCACGCGGCGAAGACCTATCCGCCGCTGCGGAACACGTACGTCCCGTCACACCGGAACTGGCCGGCAGGGCTGTCGACGCGCACGAACTTCCCGTCGTGCACCTGCGCCATGATGTAACAGGTCGCTGGACGTTTCGAGGCCGGCCCTCCGGGCGCGAGCATGCCGTTGGCGTTGAAGTCGTCGATCTGTTGGAGCGCGGCCAGCAGGCTCGCGCGCGTCGCTTGTGGTCCTGCGGCCTTCAGCGCCTGCACGAACAACTCGGCCGACACCCAGCCGTACACGGTGAACAGGTCGATGTTGGCGCCCGGGTTCGTCTGCTGCATCCAGGTGTCGAAGAGGTCGACCTCGGGGACGTCGTTGCGGTCTTCTCCGAGGTACATGGACGTCGGCAAGTAGAGGTACGCGCCTTCGACGGCGGCGTTGCTCCCCGCGAGCGGGAACAGCGTGTTGTCGTAGCCCGCCGCGCCGAGCAACGTCACCTCGGGGTGCCAACCCTGTTGGTTGGCCTTCGCCTCGACCCGCGCCATCGTCTTCACGTCGGCCGACGACAGCGTGAGCAACGTCACGCCCTGTGCCTTCATCTGCACGATGTCGGCGGTGAAGTCGGTCTCGGTCGGTTGGAAGATCCGCTCGTACTGGATGTGGTAGCCGAGCGACTCCATCACGTACTTCGCGTTCTCCCAGCCGGCCTTCGCGGTGTCGACGTTGCCGATGAGGCTGCCGACCTTCTGGATCGCGTTCGGATGCTGGTCCTTGATGTATTGGAACGGGCCGGTGCTCGCGCCGGCGCGCACGGGCTGCGGCGCGAAGTTGTTCGGCATCGTCTGTGCGCTGTCGGAGAGGGGCACGTGGATGTCGGGGATCTCGGGATGGGCCTGGATGACCTCTCCGCTGCACCCGTCGAACAACGAGAACGAGCCGACGAACGTGAAGTACTTGTTGATGTCGTCTTCGGCGATCGACTTGTTGATGCCGCAGTCGAATTGGTCGTCTTGTTGCTCGACCTTCAGCTGCCGGCCGAACACCCCGCCGAGGCTGTTCTGATATGCGAAGTACGCCTGCACGCCCTTCGGCGCGCCGGCGAACAACCCGGGAACGGGCCCGGTGAGGATCGAGATGTTCGCGACCGTGATCGAGTCGCCGGTGACGCCGACGTCGGTCGCGCCGCCGTTGCCGCCGGGTGGCGCCGCGTTCGCGCTGGTGTCGCCCGCGGCCCCTCCGTTGGTCCCGCCGCTCGTCTCACCGTTGGTGGCACCGGCGCCCGTGTCGCCGGAGCCGCCAGGCCCGAGTGCGTTCGTTCCGCCTGCGCCCGCGGTGCGTGCGGTTCCGGCGCCGCCGCCGTTGCCGAGGGCCTCCACGATCTGCGCCTGGCTGGCCCGCGATCCACAGGCGGCCACCAGCGCGAGCGCGGCGCCGAGCGCGACGAACCGACGGCGCTTCGAGACCTTGCGGCCCTCCCAAACTCCCCGAATGCGTGGTCGCACCAGCGACCCCCCAAACCTGATGCCCCGTCAGAATTGACCCATCTGTACCGTTCGACGCAGACGGGGCAATTCCCTCTAGAGCGGGTTGGTGGAAGGTGGGGCCTCGGCGACGGGTGCGCCGAGATCAGACGCCGCTTGCAGGTAGTCGGCGCGGGTCACCTCGCCGCGGGCGTAGCGCATCCGGAGCTGGTCGAACGCGGCATCGCCGGCGCTCGGCGGCCCGGCCATCGCCATTGCCGGCATGGGCGACATGGGCAGGTGACCGGCCCGACGGTTGGTGAGCCGCACGACCACGTAGGCGACCAGCGCTGCGAGCGCGGTGATCACCACGATCGCGATCATGATCCGCAGGACCGGGTGGTGGGCATGGTTCGGCAGGAACGGCGACGGGACTCGGCGGGCTCCACCGGGGACACCGGGTGCTCCGGGTGCGGGTTGCATGACCTCGATGTTGCCACGCGACGCGTCAGTTGATTCAGCGCGTCAGGCGACGGCTCGGCGGAACCGCTCGAGCTCACCCGGGATGTCGTCGCCGGCGGGCTGGTACACGATCTCGGTGACACCCCCGGCCCCCAACCCGGCGACGCGGTCGCGTAGGTCGCTCGGTGTTCCCGTGAGCGTGAACGCGCCGAGGAGGTCGGCGCCCTCGGTCACCGCCGCGCGATCGCGGTCCGTGAGATGCACGAGGTGGCCTTCATGGGTGGCGAGGTGGCGGCTGTCCGACGGCAGCGCCTCGATCGCGCTCAGCCACGCCGTACCTCCAGGGAGCCCGGCGACCGCATCACGACCACCACGCTCGAACATCGCGTGGTACGCGACGGCGAGACCATGCCCGGCCGCGGCGAGAACGCGAGGGCTCCTCACGTCTTCGCCTTCGTCGAGCACCGTGCCGAACTGCAGGAGTGCGTGCCAACCGGTCGCGGCGGCGTTGGGCAGGCCGGCCGAGAAGATGCCGTCGCCGACCGCGTTCGCGACGGCGGTACCTTTCGGGCCGTCGGCGCCGATCAAGATCGGCACAGCGATAGGCCGCGGCGAGCCGAACCCGGGCGGATGCATCATCTTGATGAGCGCGCCATCCCACTCGACCTCGTCGCCGGCCAGGAGCGCGCGCAATGTCCGCACGTAGGTTTCCACTCCGGCCCACCGCAACGGCTTCTGACCAAGCGTGTACCGACCGGTGAATCCCGAGCCGACGGCAACGGCGACGCGTCCGGGCGCGGTCGCACACAGCCCGGCGATCGCGGCCGCATTGGTCATCGGATGCCGCAAGCTGGGTACGAGCACCGCCGGACCGAGACCGATGCGCTCCGTCCGCTCGGCCGCCAACGCGAGGGCCACCCACACGTCGGGGTACAGCGCCGGCGAGTCGTACGCCCACGCACGCTCGTACCCGAGCGACTCTGCGATCCGAATGTGTTCGGGCGTGTCGAGGCTGGTCGCGAACGCGCACGAGATGTCCATCGGCGCACCGTAGGCGCGTCGCCCTGCTCAGCGAGCGAGCGGGAGGCGCACCACGAACACCGCTCCGGCGTGCTGCACGTTCGACGTGACCTCGACTCGACCGCCGTGCGCGCCGACGATGGCGGCGACGATCGCGAGTCCGAGGCCGGCGCCGCCGTGCTCGCGGGAGCGCGACGCCTCGACTCGATAGAACCGTTCGAACACCCGAGAAGACTGCTCGGCGCTCAAGCCTGGCCCGTCGTCGGCCACCTCGATCACCGCGTCGCCGCCGTCTTCGAAGATGCGCACCGTCGCACTCGTTCCCGCGGGCGTGTGCGACCGCACGTTGCCGAGCAGGTTGTCGACGACCTGTCGTAGCCGGGTCGCATCGCCCATCACTTCGACGGGTCGAGCCGCGTCGAGGTGCATCGACCAATCGGGTCCGACCGCGAGCGACGCGTCGATCGCCTGCGCCACAACGGTGACCAACTCGACCGGCTCGCGTTCGAGCGGTCGGCCTTCGTCGAGACGAGCGAGCAAGAGAAGGTCTTCCACGAGGTCGCCCATGCGGGCGGTCTCGGCGCGGATGCCGGTCATCACTCGACCGAGGTCGTCGGGCCGCACGTTCGCGCCGCGCTCGAACAACTCGGCGTAGGCCGAGACCGCGGCCACCGGCGTGCGCAGCTCGTGCGATGCATCTGCGACGAATCGCCGAAGGCGCGCCTCGGTCGCGTCGCGCGCCGTGAACGCCTCCTGGATGCGACCGACCATCGTGTTGAACGCCAGCGCGAGGTGGCCGACCTCGGTGTTGGCGTCGTCACCCGGCACGCGACGGTCGAGGTCGCCGTCGGCGATCGCGTCGGCGGTCGCTTCGACTTCGGCGAGCGGACGCAGTCCGACGCGTACGAGCCACCAGCCGAACCCGGCCGCCGCGAGCAGTGCGGCAGCCGTCACCGCGATCTCGATCCCGAGCAAGCGGTGCAGCGTGGCGATCGTGTCGTCGAGCGGCACGGCGATGAGGAGCTGGTCGCCGCTCGGTAGCGTCGAGGCCCGAACGCGGAACGGCGGCCCACCGTCCTCCGCGGCGTCGACCGTGAAGTACTCGTGGGCGTCACCCGTGCCACCGTTGCCGTTGTAGGCGGGCAGGTCGATGTGCTCAGCGAGGTCTGGGGTGTACTGCTGGCCGCCGCGCACATTGGCGGGCGTGACGAATGCGACGGAGTCGTCGCTCGTACGGATCTCGACGAACGTCCCGGGCGCGAACCGCCCGAGGTCGGGGGAGCCGGCACGCGGGCCGCCACGGCCGCCCCCGAAACCTTGCTCCAACGGCGTGTGCGTGCTGTCGAGCGACTGGTCGACGCGGTCGTAGAGGAAGTTCTTCAGCGATCGGTACGTGGCGAAGTCCGCGCTCACCAAGGCGATGAGCGCGACCGCTCCGACCGCGAGCAGCAGCCGTCCTCGGAGGGACATCGGCGATCTACTGCTCGGGTTCGCGGAGGGAGTAGCCGACGAGTCGAATCGTTTGGATGAGCGGAGCTCCGTGTTGGTCGAGCTTCTTGCGCAGGTAACTCACGTAGGTCTCGACGACGTTCGGATCACCACCGAAGTCGTAGTGCCACACGTGATCGAGGATCTGACTCTTCGAGAGCACACGACGCGGGTTCAGCAGGAAGAAGCGCAGCAAGTTGAACTCGGTCGCGGTGAGGCGCACCGCGTTGCCCGCGCGCCACACCTCGTGCGTGTCTTGATCGAGGATGACGTCGGCGAAGCGGAGCTGGCCGTCACCGTTCTTGGTGTCGCCGCTCGTGCGGCGGAGGATCGCGTGCGCGCGGGCGACGATCTCGGCCAACGAGAACGGCTTGGTCACGTAGTCGTCGCCGCCGACCGTGAGGCCCGCGACCTTGTCCTCGACGCTGTCTCGCGCCGTGAGGAACAGCACCGGCACCCGGATGCCGTCGGCGCGCAGCCGGCGGGTGACCTCGAGGCCGTCGAGGTCGGGGAGCATCACGTCGAGCACGACGAGGTCGGGCGGGTCGTCCTGCGCGGAGGCGAGAGCGGCCCGGCCGGTCACCGCCTCGCGAACGTCGAACCCTTCGTAGCGGAGTGCGGTGGCGACCGCGTCGACGATCGAGGCTTCGTCGTCGACCACGAGGACCTGTTGCTTCGTCATTGCCTCACACCGTCGCGCGTGTCGCTCCATGGGTGCTGTGCGTTCCCTGTGAATTCCCTGTGAGGGATTTCGGGGCGAAACCGCAGGCGGTGCTCAGGGCGCACCCAGGTCGGGGTCGCAACTTGTGGTCTGCCTCCACAAGGGGGCCACGACGTGAAAGGACACGACGATGCGCAAGACCATTGCAGTAGCGATGCTCAGCGGTTCGTTGCTCGTCGGAGGGGCCGTCGGATCGGCCCTTCTCGGAGGCGGAGTGGCTACGGCCCAATCCTCCAGCAGCGACTCGCAGTCCAGCCAGAGCTCGAGTGCGCCGGACTCGACGGCCCCGGCGCCGCCCGACGGCCGGGGGCCCCGAGGCGGTCCGCATGGCGGTCGGCTCGATCCCGCGGTGGCCGCCAACGCCATCGGGATCTCGGCGGCCGACTTGAAGACGGCACTCGAGTCAGGTCAGTCGCTGGCCGACATCGCGACCGCCCACGGCGTGGATCCCCAGAAGGTGATCGATGCGCTCGTGGCCGACGCCAAGACGCACTTGGCCGAGCAGGTCTCGAGCGGGGAGATCACGCAGGCCCAGGCTGATCAGATCAGTGCTGACCTCGTGCAGCGGATCACGGATCACGTGAACCACGCCGGCGGCCCCGGTGGCGCCGGTTGCCCAGGCATGGACGGCGATGGCCCGCCCGCGGCCCCGGGCACTGACTCGGGCTCGAGCAGCAGCTCCAGCGCGAGTTCCTGATCCATCACTGACCCCCCACCACCGCACATGGCGCCCCGACCCCTCCTTCAAGGAGCGACCGGGGCGCCATGTGTCGCGTTTGCTCCTTTAAGGAGCGGACGGGGCGCGATGGGTCGCGTTCGCTCCGGAAAACCCGGGAATCAGGCGGCGGACGACGACGAGAGCCGGCCTTGCAGCGTGCGCGCCGCACACTCGTAGGCGAGCCGCGCGATCGCCTCGCTGGTGTCGAGGCGCATGAAGTTCTTGCCGTGAGCGCGCACCTCACGGCGGCCGGGACGGATGATCACCAGCGAGTGACCCGCGTCCTTCACGACGTGCGCCTCGCGTGCGAGCGCTCTCGCCGCGAAGCGTCGAGTGAGTTGATCCGCGGCGCGCTGTGTCTCTCCGGTCTCATACGCCATCGGAGCGACGACGATGACGAGGCCAGCGGGTCGAGGCGCAACGAGGTCGAGGTTCGTCGGAGAATGCACGCCTCCGTCGACGAGCACGCGCCGCCCGTCGCGCACCGGCCGGTACATCCCCGGGATCGCGCACGATGCAAGCACCGCGCGCGGCAGGCTCAACGTGGTCGGGTCGCCGTTGCCGATCACGACGCGGCGCCGGCGCATCAGGTCGTACGCGCACAACCACACCGGTTTCGCGGGCCACTCCGACGCGAGCTGCTCGCCGAGCTCTGCCTCGGCCGACGCCATCGTGAAGAGGCCGGCGGGGAAGCGGTGTTTCACCGACTGCGGGAGTGGAAGCGCAGGCGCGAGACCAGTCATGCGGAGGAGTGCGTACGAAGTGCCGATGCCGAGCCGCATCAACTCGGTCGGCGACGCCCAGTTGCGCGTGAACAACGCGCGCCGGCGTTCGTCGATCTCGCCGTCGGTGAGCCCGACGAGCGTTTCGTGCGTGCCGAGCGCCATGCGCCACAGGTCGTCGCTGGTGTAGCCCGACCGCAGGTACGCGGACGCGGCAGAGCCAGCGCTCGTGCCGATCAAGAGGTCGGCGTCGGCCGCTTCGATGCCCGCGGTTTCGCGGAGCGCCTTCAACACACCTGCGTGATACGCGAGCCCGACCGTTCCGCCGGCACCCAACACGATGGTCGTCGTCATGACCTACAAGCTTCTCGCCCCGCGTGCGAGCAAGGCGTGGATGGTCAGGCGAGATACAGGTCGACCTCGGTGGCCTTCACCGCGATCCACAGCGGCGAACCATCGGTGAGTTCGAGCTCCGACGCCGCGCCCGCTGTGATCTCGGCGACGATGCTCGGTGCGGCGTCGATCTTTACTCGCACGCGGTCACCGACGCGTTCGATCGACGTCGCGTGTCCGGACCAGACGTTGCGCGGCGTGCCCTCGGGCTTCGCTCGGTGCAGTGCGACAACGCGCGGGTGCACCACCGCGAAAGCAGCACCGTCGCCGACGCCGGACGCGGCCGCGAGCGAGCCGCCGCCGTCGACGTGCAGCGTGTTGCCGTCCGCGGTGCCGCGGTACAGGTTCGTGCCCACGAGGTCGGCGACCCACGGGGTGCGCGGCCGGGCCGTGATGTCGGACGGGGTACCCGCCTGGGCGATGCGACCGTGATCGAGCACGATGAGGTCGTCGGCGAGCACCGCCGCGTCGACGGGGTCGTGGCTCACGACGACGCGCACACCGTCGAATGTCGACAGGTGCCGGCGGAGGTCACGCCGCACGTCGATGCGGGTCGTCGCGTCGAGCGCGGCGAGTGGCTCGTCGAGCAAGAGGAGCGCGGGATCGCTCGCGAGCGCCCGAGCGAGTGCCACGCGCTGGCCTTGCCCGCCTGACAGCTCACGCGGATACGCGCTCGCACGATCGGCGAGGCCGACACGATCGAGCCACTCGCCTGCGTAGTCGCGTGCGTCGCGCTTGGTGCGGCCCCTCGCGCGTGCACCGAACGCGACGTTGTCGAGCACCGTCAGGTGCGGGAACAGCACGTGGTCTTGGAACACCATCGCAACCGGTCTTGCTTCAGGCGCTCGGAAGATGTTGGTGGCGGGATCGTCGAGCACGTCGCCGTCGAGGCTGATGCGACCTTCGTCCAGGGGCGTGAGCCCGGCGAGCGTGCGGAGCAGCGTGGTCTTACCGGAGCCGTTCGGCCCGACGACGGCGAGCGTGCGCCCGCCGGCGACATCGAGTTCGACGTCGAGCGTGAATTCGCCGACGATCACCTTGACGTGGGCGTCGAGGTTCATCGAGTGGTGAGCCATCGCTCGCGGAGACCGACCACCACCAACAGCGACACCAGCACGAGCACGAGGCTCAGCACGATCGCCGCATCGGTGTTGGTGCCCTCGAACTTCAAGAACACGAACAGCGGCAAGGTCTGTGTCGTCTTCGGCAGGTTGCCGGCGAAGGTGATCGTGGCGCCGAACTCGCCGAGAGCGCGCGCCCAACACAAGACGGCGCCCGCGATGAGCGACGGCCGAACAAGCGGCAGCGTCACGCGGCGGAACACTTCGCCGCGTCCGGCCCCCAACGTGCGGGCGGCCTCTTCGAGTCGCCGGTCGGTCGTGCGAAACGCCGCCTCGAGCGTGAGGACGAGGAACGGCATCGCCACGAACGCCTCGGCGATGATCGCTCCGGCGGTCGTGAACGGAAGTTGGATGCCCTGCTTGTCGAGTTGGGCGCCGACGATCCCTCGTCGACCGAACGCCAGCAGCAGGGCGACACCGCCGACGACCGGCGGCAACACCATCGGCAACGTGGTGAGGGCGCGCACGAAGGCCTTGCCGCGGTACTCGACGCGCGCCTGCACCCATGCAAGCGGAACGCCGAGCACGATCGCCACCGCGGTCGCAGCCAGCGACGTGATCAACGAGAGTCGGAGCGCGTCGAGCGCCTCAGGGCTCGACAGCTCGTCCCACGCGCTCGACCACGGCGCGCGCCACAGCAGGCCCGCGAGTGGCAGCGCGAACGCGGCGACGGCGATTGCCGCGATCACGACCGGCAGCAGCGGCGGCCGTTCTCGTCGCCGGGTCATGCGTGGGGAGGGATCTCGATCACGACGTTCGTCGCTTTCACCACCGCCGACGCGAGCATCCCGGGCTTCAGGTCGAGCTCGTCGACCGCTTCGCGTGTCAAGAGCGAGACGATGCGATGCGGCCCGGCTTGTACTTCCACCTGCGCGGCGACCTTGTCCTTCACGACGCGCGTGATGATTCCCGTGAACGAGTTGCGCGCCGAACGCGTCGCCGCGTGTTCGGGCTCGCTGCTCTCACCCAACTCCACGGCGAGGCGAGCGAGATCGACGCCGTCGATCATCCTGCGGCCGCCCGATGTCCGGATCACCTTCACGCGTCCGGCATCGGCCCATCGCCGCATCGTGTCGGCACTGACGCCGAGCAAGTCGGCGGCCTCACCGATGCGGTACGTGCTCATGTCGCGGGCAGGAACCCGCTCTGTTGCAGCGCGTACTGGCCGGACCCCTTCACGATCGCGTCGACGAACGCAGCGGCCGCGTCGTGGTGTGTGGTGGCCTTCACGATCGCGATCGGGTAGTCGGCGATCGCGTTCTGCGCATCGGGGATCTCGACGCCTGTGACCTTGCTGCCGGCCGCGTTCACGTCGGTGACGTACACGATCGCGGCATCGACTTCGCCGGACGTCACGCGTGCAATCGTCGACTTCACGTCGGCCTCGAGCGACTTCGGCGACACCGTCACGTCAGCCTTTTGCAAGACCTGCGCGGCGTACTTGCCGGCAGGCACCGATGGATCGGCCAGCACCATCGTCACGTCAGAACGGGCCAGATCCGCAAGCGTCTTGATGTTCTTCGGATTGCCTGGGGCGACCGCGATCTCGAGCTTGTTGTGCGCGAACACCGTCGGCGACTCTACGAGACCAGCTTCAGCCAACTTCTGCATCGTCGCGGTGTCGGCGGTCGCGATCACGTCGGCCGGCGCGCCCTGCTGGATCTGCGTGACCAACGTGCCTGACCCGGCGAAGCTGTACGTGAGGCTGAGCCCGGGTTGCTCCGTCTGCAACGTCGTCTTCTCGTTGTTGAACGACTCGGTCAACGACGCTGCGGCGAACACGGTCACCGGACCGGAAGCGGAAGCCTTGGCTGCGCTGGACGACGCTGCCGAGGCCTTGGGCGCGGAGTCGCTCCCGCAAGCGGCAAGGACAAGGAAAAGTGCGGCCAGAAGCCCGTAGATGCGTCGCATTCAGCGAATCTAGCTTGCAACTGCGCCTGCTCGGTCAACTCGGTTGGAGGTGGCCCGTCGCCACGCCTGGGCGATCGCGGGGCGCCACGCCCGTAGATCGCCCACACGTTCCGATCAGTCGCCGGTGTAGTACCTCTCGGGCCCGTAGCGGATGAGCATCCACAACACGACGGCGACGATGCTCATCGCGATCACGAACGCCAAGACAGCTCGACCCCCGCTACGTGTCCAGTAGGTCCCGCAGTTGCGGCATCGTTCCAACTTGCGCGGCACGCGCTGCCCGCACGTCTTGCACTTCCGAGCCACGCACGAAGTGTCGCCTACCCGGAGGAGTCAGGCGGGCCAGTAGCGGTCGCGCACGACGCGGCGGAGGATCTTGCCGGTCTCGAAGCGCGGGAGTTCGTCGGTGAAGTCGATGGTGCGCGGGCACTTGAAATGCGCGAGACGGTCACGACAGAACGCGAGCAACTCCTTGGCGAGCGCGTCGTCGGCCACGATGCCGTCGCGTACGACGATGACTGCCTTCACCGCCTCGCCCCACTCTTCGTCGGGCACGCCGACCGTAGCGACGTCGTGCACCGCGGGGTGCTCGAGGATCACCGCATCGACCTCGGCGGGGTAGATGTTCACGCCGCCCGAGATGATGAGCTCCGCCGTGCGACCGGTGAGGAACAGGTACGCGTCGTCGTCGATGTAACCCATGTCGCCGAGCGTGAAGAAGTCGCCGTCGTGCACGCTCGCCGTCTTGTCGGGGTCGCGGTGATATTCGAACGGCTCGATGGCCGAACGCTTGAACTACGCGGTGCCGACCTCGCCGACCGCCGACGGCGCGCCCGATGGATCGCGTACCTCGACCACGCTGCCCGGCGTGGCCTTCCCGACGCTGCCCGGCTTCTCGAGCCACTCCTTCGAGGTGATGTACGTACCGCCGCCTTCGGTGGCCGCGTAGTACTCCTCGATCACGGGGCCCCACCACTCGATCATTCGCTGCTTCACGTCGACAGGACACGGTGCCGCGCCGTGGAGCACGAGCCGCAACGACGAGAGGTCGTGCCGCTGTTTGGCAGCGTCGTCCAACGCGAGCAAGCGATGGAACATGATCGGTACGAGGTGGGTGTGCGTGATGTGGTGCTGCTCGATGAGCTCGAGCGTCTCCTCGGGCGACCAGCCGTCCATCAAGACGATGCCGAGCCCAGCGGCGAGCGGCGCCGTCAGCGAGATCGACAACGGCGCGGCGTGGTAGAGCGGGCCGGTGACGAGCGAGCGGTTCGTGTCGCCCGCGTGCGGAGAGTTGCGCGAGTGCAGGCGGTAGAGCGCCGGCGCCATGCCCATCGCACGGCGCACACCCTTGGGTCGGCCGGTGGTGCCCGACGTGTAGAGCATCGCACCGCCCGGCTCGGGGTCGTCGATGTCGGACGCGTCGTGCGCGGCGAGCGCGTCGTCGTACGACGCGAACCCGTCGATCTCCCCGCCCACGGCGAGCGACGAGGGTGAGCCTGCGAGTTGCTTGACGGTCGCG
>Ga0105245_10003316_pt1 | contig 14458 bp, 14 predicted proteins | sample KBSM54metaG_FD_81523 | JGI IMG/M metagenome (GOLD analysis project Ga0105245, IMG submission 81523) | Miscanthus rhizosphere microbial communities from Kellogg Biological Station, Michigan, USA - KBS M5-4 metaG | ecosystem: Host-associated > Plants > Roots > Rhizosphere > Soil | place... | reverse complement strand
GCGTTTGTACTTCTCGAGCGGCGAGAGGATCGGGCTCAGCTTGAAATCGGCGCCGGCGCCGCTCGGGGACCAATGGTCCATCTCCTTGCCGAACGCCGTATTCCACAGGATCGCGCCGTGCGGGACATAGAAGAATCCTGCCCGTAGCTTCGGCGCTGCCGCGGTGCCGGCGAGTGCCGTCGCCGCCGGGATCATCGCGTCGAGCAGCGGCAGGCCGAGCGCGATGCCGGCGCCTTTGAGCACCGTGCGGCGCGACAAGTGCTTCTTCGTGAGGTACACCTGGCGTACTCCTCGTGCGACCCCGGCCCGGTGCCTCGAGAAGCCGACGCGCGACGCGGCGGTTGAAGCCCTCCGGTAACCGTCATTTATAGCAGAATCGCGCCGTCCCTTGGGTGCCGCGATCTCGAGCCCGCCCGAAGAATGCTGGTCGATGGACGGTATTTGGTGCGCGAGCGCGATGTCAGTCCGCGGAGTCGCGAGGGCGGTTTTGCGCGGCGTCACGAGGGATGGAGCGCGAGGGCTGGCCTGTTGCGTCGCCGGCGTCGACCACGGTGTAGTCACCCTCGATCGCCTGCCGCGCCGATGGACCCGGGGTATAGCGGACGGCCGCGGAGCGGATTTTTCGCTGCAGCCACCAAATCCGGCCCGCAATCGCAATCGCGGCTACGGCGCCGATCGCAAGCAGCATCCCGAGTAAGACGGCTCCGACGACGAACGCTAGCCCCAGCAATACGACGGCGATGATGAGGGCCAGCGCTTGGGTTAGCGGGTTGTTTCTGCTCAAAGCGAGTGAGCCTACTTCGCCTCGACGCGCGCGACCGTTTGCGCGCCGCCCGTCGGCGCGGCCGGCAGCGCTTGCTCGCGGAACGCGTCGCTGCGCACGACGCCGTGCACGATTTCCGCGAACTTGTAATCGTGCTTGGCGGCGTCCTGCACGATTGCGCGCACTTGCGTCATGTCGTGATACGCGAGCTTGCGCCCGATCGCGTACATCATGAGCTTCTCGGTCACGGCCTGCGGGAACTGATCGGGCCGCGCGAGCAGCGCGTTACGTAGCGCGACCGGGCCGTTCACGGGCGTGCCTGTCACGAGCGTCGATCCCGCGTCGATCGGCTCGTGCGCCTCGCGGTCCACCGTGCGCCACTGGCCGGTAACCGTGAAGTTCTCGAGCGCGAGGCCATACGGGTCGATCACGCTGTGGCAGCCGCTGCAGACGGCGTCGGTGCGATGCCGTTCGAGGCGCGCGCGCAGCGTCTTCGGCTTCTCGCCGGCTTTCTGCGTGAGGTCGACGACGACGTTCGGCGGCGGCGGTGTCGGCGGCGTGCCCATGAGCTTGTCGAGCACCCACGCGCCGCGCAGCACGGGCGACGTGCGATCGCCGTACGACGTGCGCAGCAGCACCGCGCCTTTGCCGAGCAGCCCGAAGCGCGCCGGATCCTCGAGCTGCACGCGCCGGAACTGCGGGCCGTGCACGCCCGTGACACCGTAGTGGCGCGCGAGCCGTTCGTTCAAGAACGTCCGGTCCGACGTGAGCAGCTCGCGCACGTCGTGGTTGTCGAGCAGCACGCTCTTCAAGAAGAGATCGATCTCGCTCGCGAAGTCCGTGCGCAGCGCGTCGCTGAACTCGGGGAAGATCTGCGCGTCGGGCACGACCGCGGTGAGGTCGTCGACGTTGAGCCACTTGAGCGCGAAGCTCGTGACGAGCGTCTCCGCGCGCGGGTCGGCGAGCATCCGGTCGACCTGCGCATCGAGCGAGCGCGGCTCGTGCAGCGCGCCGCGCTCGGCGAGCGCGAGCAGCTCGTCGTCGGGTCCCTGGTTCCAGAGGAAGAACGAGAGGCGAGAGGCGAGCGCGAGATCGTCGAGCGCGAACGACGGCGCCGCCGACGCGCCGCTCGCTCCGGTTTGCTCGCCGCCGGCCCCGGTCGACTTCACCGCGAGCGCGCCGGCCGGCGGATCGATCGCGCGATAGAGGAAGTCGGGGCTCGCGAGGATCGCGGTCACGAGCTGCTCGATGCCGGAGTCGAATGTGCCTGACTTTCGACCGGCTTCGTAGAACGGCATCAGCCGCGCGACGTCGTCCGCGCCGAGCGGCCGGCGGAACGCGCGCCGCGCGAGCGTCGCGGCGATCTTCTCCGCGCACGCGCGCTCTTCGCTCGCGGCGGTGGGCGTGCAGACGAAGATCTTGTCGCGGCTCGCGGTATGCGACACGCCGGTCGGTGAGTACGGGCCCTTGAGCTCGACGCCGCCGATCAGGCGCGGCACGCGCATTTGGCCCTGATAGCTGAAGCCGCCGTATGGAGTGAAGCCGAAGATCGCCTCGTCGGTCGCCGCGCGACCGCGCTCGATGAACGTGACGACGATCTCGTGCACGCCTGCGGTGACGCGAACCGGGATCGCCGCGAAGCGCTTCATGATCTCGGCACGCGCGGGCGCGCCGCCGTGATCGACCAGAGCCAAGTCGTCGCGGCCGCCGAGCTTCGCGCGAAACACCTCGTCGCGGTCGAGCAGCACGACGACGGTCTGCTCCGTCTCGAGCGAGCGCGGGTAGAGGCCAACGTCGAGGTCGGTGATCGTGAGCCGGTACTCGCCATCGGCGGGGAATGGATGCGTGAAGCGCGAGCCGCCACGCGTGCCCGGCGGCAGCCCGTCGGTGTAACCGTCCTGATCGCCGCTCGGCGGCGCGAAATAGACGCTCGCGAGCTTCGGCGTCGGCTCGCCGATCGCGAGCCGCGCGACTTTGCGCGCGACGCCGAGGTATTGCTCGAGGAATGCCGGCGAGACGCTGAGCGCTGCGGCGATGTTGTCGAACCCGTCGACCTCGATCTCGGTGGGTAGATATTGCTTCGCGTCGATCTCGACGCCGAGCAAGTCCTTCACCGTCGCGGCGTACTCGGTTCGGTTCAAGCGCTGCACGGACGTGTAGCCCGCGCGTGGCTCATGCGCGCTGCGATCGATCGAATGCTCGGCCCAGCGCACGAACTGCTCGATGTGCTGCTGATCGGGTCGCGGGTTGCCGGGCGGCGGCATCAAGCCTCCGCGCAGCTTGCGTATCGCGGCCTCGAAGACCTGCGGCTTGGCGGCGACTGCGTCGGCGCTGACGCCTTCGAACACGACGTTGCCGGCGGCTTCGGCCTCGTTATGACAGTCGGTGCAGTAGGTCTTGAGCGCTTGCCACTGCTCCGCGCCGCGCTTCGCGTCGAGCCGAGAGTGCAGCACGACGAGCGCGACTGCGCCGACGGCCGAGGCCGCGAGAGCTCCAACGACGATGCCGATCCGTTTCATGGCGATAAACCAGGATAGATATGCAGTGTCGCGAGCGCAAACCAGCGACGCGATAGAGCAGATGCGTCGCCCAGCGCTGCTCGCCGCCGCCGAGCGTTCGAAAGAATCGGCGTGAATCGCCACTTCGTTCCATTCCCGACCAATGGTGTGCCGAACGCGACACCGCGGCGCCGCGGCCATATCGGCTAATTGTTTGAAACAGAAGATTTTTCGAGCACGGCACGGATATTGCTCTACGCGTTCGACGGCGGATGGGGAGCGCCCGAAACGACCTAACCATCAAAAGGAGACCACGTCATGGCCATGGAACGAACGAACGTGCTGCGCGCCGGGGTTGCTGCTCTCATCGCTGGACTTGTCGTATCGCGGGGTGCGCTCGCGGAATCGAGTGTCAATGCCGAAACCGTGCATCGGGCGATCGACCTGCGAGCCCTCAATCTCTCTTCTCCGGCCGGTGCGCAAGAGGCGTACAAGCGGATCGCGGCGGCGGCGCAGAGCATCTGCGCGCCGACCACCAGCGGACAAAAAGGAGTGGCTCGCGTCAAGATCGACCGTGAGCTCGTTCAGCCGTGCTTCGTCGCGGCCGTCAACGGCGCGCTCGAGCAGGTCGCCAAAGCGACCGGCGTCGATCTCAAGCGAGTCGCGGAGCTCGATCCGGCGAATCGCGACGGTCTAGTCGCGGGACGTTAGCGCGACCGGTGCGCTCCGTCGGGGCGGTCTCGCGCCGCCCCGGCGGACGCCTCGCGCGCGACGAGGGACTCGAGTCCCGGAATCGCGCCGGCCCTTCGGCAAACGTTGCTTTGCGCGGCCGATTTCCGCGTGCAACACTCTCGCCCCGCCTGAGCACCTCGTCATCCAATTCGACCGCTTCTGCCGTAGCCGGCGTCGACGCGCCCGACCTGCGCGTCTTCGTGTTCGCGCTGTTCTTCGTGTTCGGCGGCATCACGAGCCTGAACGACGTCATCATCCCGAAGCTCAAAGAAATCTTCGTGCTGACGTACGCCGAGGCGATGCTCGTGCAGTCGGCGTTCTTCATGGCGTACTTCGTATTCTCGATTCCCGCCGCGCGCGTCGTGCTGCGCGTCGGCTACATGCGGACCGCGGCGCTCGGTCTCGCGACGATGTGCGTGGGCTGCTTGCTGTTCATGCCGGCGTCCTCCGTCGCGTCGTTTCCGGTATTCCTCACTGCTCTGTTCGTGCTCGCAGCCGGAATCACCGTTGTGCAGGTCGTCGCGAATCCGCTGATCGTGCTGCTCGGCAAGCCGTCGACCGCGCATAGCCGGCTCACGTTCGCGCAAGCGTTCAACTCGCTCGGCACGACGGTGTTTCCATACGTCGGCTCGGCGTTGATCTTGGGATCGCTCGCGACGGTGGATTCGAGCGCGCTCACGGGCGCGGCGCTAGACGCGTATCGCGCGCAGGAGACACACAGGATCTTCGTTACGTACTTGGGCCTCGCGATCGCGCTGATCGTCGCCGCCGCACTCGTGTGGCGAAGGCGCAATCGGCTGCCTCACGCTCGGCCCCGCTATGGCGCACGTTGGAAGGAAGGATTCGATCTGCTGCGCCAGCGGCGCTTCGCGTTCGGCGCGACCTGCATCTTCCTCTACGTGGGTGCGGAGGTCGCGATCGGCTCGATCATCGTGAGCTATCTCATGCAGCCCGACGTCATGGCCCTCGCGCAGCGTGCGGCCGGCGATCACGTTTCGTTCTACTGGGGCGGCGCGATGGTGGGCCGGTTCGCCGGGTCCTTCGTGCTGCGCATCTTTTCGCCCGGCAAAGTGCTCGCATGCGTCGCGGCGGCCGTGCTCGCGTTGCTCGCGATCTCGGCGTCTTCCACCGGCGCGGTGTCTGGCTGGTCGCTGCTTGCGATAGGGCTCTGCAACTCGATCATGTTCCCGACGATTTTCTCGCTCGCGAGCGAAGGGCTCGGAGCGCGCGCAGCCGAAGGCTCGGGCATCATCGCGACCGCGATCGTCGGCGGCGCCATCGTGCCGCTCTTGCTCGGCCGCACCGCGGATCTCACGGGAAGCCTCAAGGTAGCGCTCGTCGTGCCCGCGCTGTGCTACGCGATCATCTGCTCATTCGGCGTCTTCGCCCGCCGTCCGCATCCGGCGCTCGCGGCGCAAGCTACGTGGCAACAATCGCCATAGCAGCGACTGCACGCCTTGCGCTCCGCTGCCGGCGCGACAATGATCAGCGCCGTCGTAAAGCCGCGCGCCGTCCGCCGCGTGGTCAGGGGGACTAGCTCGTGCTGTCGACGATTCATTGGGTCCGCGTTCTCGTCGCGGGCGTTCTGTCCGAGGTCGGTGTCGTCGTCGTGCTGCTCGCGAGCATCGCGATCTACAAGAAAGTCTTCGCGGGCGCGACAGCCGAGCCCGAGGCGGGGGCGCCGTCGCTCGGCGAGCGAATCGGCTACTACGTCGCCCCGGCCGCCGGGTTCGTGACCACGGGCTTGGCGACGCTGTGGGCTGTGCACGCGCTCGACACCGGCATCATCGCGAACGCCGCGGCTGTCGGCATCGTGAGTGTGTTGATCACGTTGCCATTTCTGCTCTCGGCAAGACGCGAGCATCGCCTTATGTATTGCGTCGCGTTCGCGCTGCGGCTCGTAGCCGCGATCCTCGCGGGAGTCGTATCGTCGGCTTGACGCCGCGGCCGTCGCCTGTTCGTGATACTCGCGGTGCCGCGCCGTATATTGCCCCGATGACGCCCGAAACCGACCTTCCGGCAGAGATCCTCTCGCAATCGGCGGCGGCTGCGCCTGACTGGGACGCGGTTTACGCCGAGCAGCTGCCGAAGGTCTACAACTTCTTCCGCTATCGGCTCCGGGACGACTCGGTCGCGGAGGATCTGACCGCGACGACGTTCGAGAAGGCCTGGCGTTCACGCGAGAGCTATCGCCGCGACGTCGCGGGCTTCGCGACCTGGCTGCTCGCGATCGCGCGCAACGTCGCGACGGATCACCTGCGCGGGCGACGCGTGCACGCGCCGCTCGAGGACGCGGAAGCGGTGAGGGCGTCGGGCACGCCGGAAGAGGACAACGCGCGCGAGTCCGACGGCGAGCGCCTGCGCGCGCTGCTCGCGCAGCTTCCGGACCGCGAGCGCGAGCTGATCTCGTTGAAATACGGAGCGGGCGCGACGAATCGGGCGATCGCGAAGCTTACTGGCTTGAGCGAATCGAACGTCGGCACGATCGTGCACCGCGTAGTCGAAGCATTGCGTCGCGACTGGTGACGCGAGGAGACTTTATGAACGATCAATTCCTGAATGGTCTGAGACGAGAACCGGCGCCCGCGTTCGCGCGGCAGTTGAAGTCGCGGCTGCACGCGCTCGACGGGCCGGCCGTCACGGAGGCGCGATCGCCGATGTGGCGCTGGCTCGCGACGGCCGCGTCGGTCGCCGCGCTCGCGTTGGCGTTCACGTTCCCGGCGGTGCGCACCGCGGCCGAGGCGTTCCTCGACTACTTCCGAGTCGTGAATTTCGCGGGCGTCGCCTTCGATCCGCAGCGCATGGCGCAGCTGTGGTCGAGCTCTTCGGTCGACTTGTCGACGTTGATTGGGCAGCAGGTGACGCCCGCGGCGCCACCGTCTCCGCCTGTCGCATACTCCACGGTTGATGAGGCCAGCGCGGCTGCTCAAATGCCCTTGCACGCCCCTTCGTGGATGGCGCCGGGTTTTACGCTGAGCTCGATCGAAGTTCGCGGCGAGCACGAGTTCAGCGTGCAGGGCAACACCGAGAAGCTGCAGAGCGTGCTCGACGCGCTCGGGATCACCGACGTGTCCGTGCCGACCGCGCTCGACGGCCAGACCGTCTCGATTCAAATTCCGCCGGTCGCGAGGCTCGTGTACGGCGACGGGCACGATCAGATAACGCTCACGCAGTCGCGAAGTCCTGTCATCGCGCTGCCCGCGGGTGTCGATGTCGCTTCGTTGGCCGAGATCGGGCTGCGGCTGCTTGGGCTCGACCGTGCCGAGGCCTATCGTTTGGCGCAGAGCGTCGATTGGCGCAGCACGCTGCTCGTGCCGGTGCCGGCCACCACGGCGACCTTCCATCAGGTCGAAGTGCAGAGCGGCACCGGGCTCGAGATCGAGATCGGCGGAGCTTTCAACGGAGCCCGCGGCGGCAGCCTCGTGCTCTGGTCGAACGACAACGTGGTCTATGCGCTCGGCGGGCCGGTCCGCGCGACCGATGCTCTGCAGATCGCGCAGAGCGTGCAGTAAAGTTGCTGGATGCCCGATCTCGCGATCGAGACCGAGTCGCTGCGCAAGCACTTCGACCGCACCGTTGCGGTTGCGGATCTGTCGCTCGCGATCCGGCGCGGGGAGGTGTTTGGCTTCCTAGGCCCGAACGGCGCGGGCAAGACGACGTCCATCAAGCTGCTGCTCGGCTTGATCGAGCCGAGCGGCGGATCGGGCACGGTGCTCGGCGCGCCGCTCGGCACGCGCGAGGCGCGCGCGCGGATCGGGTTCCTGCCGGAGCACTTTCGCTTTCACGAGTGTCTTACTGGCCGCGAGCTCTTGCGGATCCATGGCCGGCTGTTCGGCTTGCGCGGCGCGGCGCTCGAGGCGCGCATCGACGTGCTGCTCGCGCGCGTCGCGCTCACCGAGGCGGCGGACAGACGACTCCAGACCTACAGCAAAGGAATGATCCAGCGCGCGGGTATCGCCCAGGCACTCGTGAACTCACCGGAGCTCGTGTTTCTCGACGAGCCGACCTCCGGTCTCGACCCGCTCGGCCGCGTCCTCGTGCGCAGCATCATCGAAGAGCTGCGCGCGGCCGGCACGACGGTGTTCCTGAACTCGCATCTTCTCGGCGAGGTCGAGGCGACCTGCGACCGTGTCGCGTTCGTGAAGATGGGACGCGTGATCGACGAGCTCTCGCTCGGCGACGTATCGCAAGGCCTCGACGTCGAGCTCAGGCTCGGCAGCGCGGAAGGTGCCGTGCTCGAGGGCCTCGGGGCGTTCGGTGAGCTCGGCGGGCGCGACCCCGTAGCGCCCAATGGCGGCGATGAGGACGAAGAGCCGATCGGCGGCCCCCGGTTCGTCGTGCGCCTCAAGCTTGCAAGCGAGAGCGCTTTGCCCGAGCTCGCGCCGTGGCTCGTCACGCGCGGCATCGCGCTCTACGAGCTGCGTGTGCGGCGCAAGTCGCTCGAGGAGTCGTTCATCGAGATCATGGGCGAAGATCAGACCCCGGGGTGATATGGGCCGCATCCTCACGATTGCGCACCTGACGTTCATCGAGGCGTACCGCCGGAAGATCGTGCCCGCTGCGCTCTTGTGCAGCGTGCTGTTTCTGCTCGTCTACGGCACTGCACTCTATTTCATCAACCGCAGCATCCCGCCGAATCCGCAGCGCCAGTTCCAGCTCCAGTTTTTCACGCTTGCGGGACTGTACGTCGCAAACTTTCTCGCGATTGCCTCGGCAGTGCTGCTGCCCGTCGATACCCTGTCGGGCGAGATCGACTCTGGGGTCATGCAGACGCTCGCATCGAAGCCCATACGCCGCGCCGAGATCGTGCTCGGCAAGTGGCTCACGTATTGGCTCATGACGGGATGCTATCTCGCGATCATCGCGGGCGGCGTCGTCGTGGTTGCGTGGCTGACGACAGGATTCGTGCAGCCTCACTTAGGCTTAGCACTACCGCTCATGCTGCTCGGCGCGACCTTCATGCTGACCATCTCGATCGCGGGCAGCGCGCGTCTGAAGACCGTGACGAACGGAATCGTCGCGTTCGGTTTCTATGGGATCGCGTTCATCGGCGGCTGGATCGAGCAGATCGGCGCGATTGCGAGAAACGAGGCATCGCGCTACGTCGGCACGGCGCTCTCGCTCGTGAGCCCGAGCGACGCGCTGTGGCGCCGCGCGGCCTACGAGCTTCAGCCGCCGGTGATGCGCAGCCTCGTGTCTACGCCGTTCGGTGCGGGCCGGGTACCTAGCAATGCGATGATCTGGTGGGCGCTGGTGCTGGCGGCCCTCGCACTGCTGTTCGCAATTCGCGTGCTCAAGCGCCGCGCGCTATAGCGGCCGCCGTCGGGCGAGCTCAGGCAGTTCGGCTCTCTCAGCCGCCTCGGATCCCATTCCAATATCCAACGCGAGAAATGAGAGGCGCTGCGGCATGCGCGCGTTACGATTACGCGCATGTTGCCGAAACCGTTCAGCTGGGAAAGAGCCGACGCGCGCGCAGGCCGTTTCGATGGCCGGTTCATCGTCGGCGTGCTCACGACGGGCATCTACTGCCTGCCGTCCTGCAGCGCACGCCAGCCGAAGCCGGAAAACGTGCGCCTGTTCGAGACCGAAGCCGAGGCGCAGGCCGCGGGTCTCCGAGCCTGCAAGCGGTGCCGGCCCGACCTCTATTACCGTGGCGAGGATTCCGACGCGGCGTTGTTCGACGCGCTCGCGCAGCGGGTGCGCGCCGAGCCCGCGGCATGCGCCGATGCGGGCGCGCTCGCGCGTGCTTGCGGCGTCAGTCTCACGAAGCTCGGCGACCTCTTGCGCACGCACGCGCATCTCACGCCCGCAGCGTGGCTCAAGCGCGAGCAAGTGCGCGCGGCGGCCCGTTCGCTGCTCGATACGGATCGGCGCGTAGTCGACGTCGGCCACACGGCTGGCTTCGAGAGCGAGGCCGCATTCCATCGTCAGTTCTTGGGCCTAACGCGGATGACGCCGGGGGCGTACCGAGGACTCCGCGGCGCGTCCGTGTTCATGCTCCAGCTGCCGGCTGGCTACCGCGCGGCGGACGTGCTCGCGTATCACGGGCGCGATCCACAGAGCCCCGCTGAGCAGGTCCGCGGCATGACGCTCGTGAAGGCGCTCACGTTTGGCGACGATGCGGTGGTGCTGGAGATCGAGCTCGAGACGCAGGTCGCGTGGTGCCGCGTACACGCCGACGCGCGTGTCATCGAGCGCCACATCGCGGGCGTGCATGCCGTCGCTTTGCGGCTGCTCGGCCTCACGCTCGACGTCGCGGGCTTCGAGACGCGTGCGGCGCGTGATCCGCGCATGGCGGCGCTGACGGCACGCCGGCGCGGACTGCGGCTGCCGCTCACGGCGAGCGGTTTCGACGCGCTGTGCTGGGCGATCATCGGTCAGCAGATCAACGTGACGTTTGCGAGCGCGCTGCGCCGCGAGCTGCTCGACATCGCGGGCACCGAAGTCCGCGGCATGCGCGCGCACCCGAGCGCCGCGCGCGTGGCGCAGATTCCAGTCGACGAGCTGCGGCGCCGGCGCTTCTCGCGCACGAAAGCCGAATACCTCGTCGGCGCCGCGCAGGCCGTCGCGGCGGGGCGGCTCGAGGCCGATGCTCTCGGCGACGGGTCCGCCGTCATGGCTGAGCGCGACCTCACACGCTTGCGCGGCATCGGCACCTGGACCGCGCGCTACGTGCTGATGCGAGGCGCCGGCTTCGCGGACTGCGCGCCGGTGGGTGACGTCGCGCTCGCCGCTGCTTTGCAAAAGCTCACGGCCGCGGGTGAGCGCCCGGGGCCGGGGCAGGTCGAGGAGCTGATGCGGCCGTTCGCGCCGCACCGGAGCCTCGCGACATTCCATCTTTGGGCTAGCTTGAGGGACGCAGCATGAACAACACGACGAACCATGAGCCCCACCGCTGGGGCACGATCGAGACGGATTTCGCGACGTTCGCAGCGTGGGTCGACGAGCGCGGCCGCCTCGTCCGCTTCAACCTGAGCGCGAAGGGCGCCGCGAAAGTGGACCCTACCGCGGTGCACGACGAGCGTGCGATCGCGCGTGTGCGCAAGCAAGTCGAGGAGTACTGCGCGGGCAAGCGCACGGACTTCGACCTCGAGCTCGCGCCGACCGGCACGGAGTTCCAACGCGCTGTCTGGAACGCGCTGCTCGAGATCCCCTACGGCGAGACGCGCAGCTACGGCGAGGTCGCGCGCGCGATCGGTCAGCCGAAGGCCGCGCGCGGCGTCGGGTCTGCGAACCACGCGAATCCGATCGGGCTCATCGTGCCCTGCCACCGCGTGATCGGAGCGGATGGCAGCCTCACGGGCTACGGCGGCGGCTTGCCGCTCAAGCAGGCGCTGCTCGCGCACGAGGCCGCGCACCGGCCCGACACTCGGCGGAGCGGGGCGCTGTTCTGATGCGGTAGCCCGTTTCCGCGCCGCGCGCGGGGTGGCCGCTGCCGTCGCTTCGGTTGGCGGCTCCGAGTCCGCGCGCGAAAGGTCAGGCGGCGCTGCCGCGTCGCGCGTCGTCGGTGCGGCGGCCAAAGAGTCGCGCGGACGCGAGCGCCGCGCCTTCGTGCAGCGCCTTGAGCTTGGCCCAGACCACGTCCTCGGTGACCCATTCCCACCCGACGAACGTGCCGAACCCGCAGTCGACGCCGGCCATGACTCGCGACGGGTCTCCGACCGCTCGCGCTACGGCCTCGAGGCGCTGCGCGACGACCTCGGGGTGCTCGATGAAGTTGCTCTTCGAATCGATTACGCCGGCGATCAGGGAGAGGTGCTCGGGCAGCGAGCGATTCGCGATTGCGGCAACCTCGTGCTGCCTACGCGGGTTCGCGAACTCGAGCCCGAGAGCGCCGACGCGCGCTTGATAGAGCGCGGGCAAGAGCACCGCCATGTCGACGTCGTGATTGTGCGGGCCCTCCCAGTTGCCCCAGCACACGTGCAGCCTCACGCTCTCCGGCGGCAAGCCTTCGAGCGCTTTGTTGAGCGCGGCGACGTGCATCTCCACGGTCTTCGCGAATTCCGCGTCGCTCAAGTCCTGATAGAGCAGCACGCGCTCCATCGCGAGATCGGGCGCATCGATCTGCAACGTGAAACCCGCGTCGACCACGCGCCGGTACTCCACGCGAAGCTCGCGCGCGATCGCGTCCAGGTACTTCTCTTGCGAGTCGTAGTAAGCGTTGAGCATCGTGCAAGCCACGATGCCGGGCGAGGGCGCGTTCATGAAAAGACCGGCGAACTGCGAACGCGGTTCGCTCGCGAGCTGCTTCAGCCTCGCGATTTCGGCGTCGAGCAGCGCGGCGCCGTGGTAATGGATTTCGTCGATCGCTTGCGGCGCGTCGAATACCTTCCCGGTCTTCGGTATGCGCTGCATCATCCGTTCCGTGAATTGCGGGAACTCGAGAAACTCCTTGCCGTAAGGCCGTTTCGACACGCCACCGAACCCGCTCATCCGCTGCATCAGATAAGTCTGGAAGCCGACGCGTCCCTGCTCGCCGTCGTTCGCAACATCGATCCCGACTTCCGCTTGCTTGCGCAGCACATGCGCGACGCGCTTGTTGGTTTCCGCGTCGAGCGTTTTCTTGCTGACCGGCTCGCCTTGCTCTTGATCGATCAAAAGCGAGCTCAGTGGCTCGCCGCGCGGCAAGCTGCCGGTATGCGTCGTGAGAATGCGATCGTGGTTCGCCGTCATGCTCGTTCCCCCGGGAGTGATGGTTTGGCGCCTTCGCTGGGCGCCGGTTAAGCGGCTTTCGAGGGCCGCTGGTCCAGAATTCCGTCGAGCGTTTGCTCGATTTGCCGCCACTCGCGCTCGAGCAGCTCGAGCATGCGTAGGCCGGCCGCGCTCAATCTATAAAAGCGTTTCTGCCGCCGGCCCTCGTGCCGCCATTCGCTGATCAGAAACCCCTGCGTCTCGAGCCGCTTCAGCAGCGGATAGAGCGTGCCTTGCTCGACGCTCAAACCCTGGCGCTTCAGCGACTGCCGCAGCGTGTAGCCGTACTGCTCGGCGCGTAGGTCCGCGAGTGCAGCGAGCGCTAGACAGCCGCGCCGCAGCTCTTGCCGGAACGGCTCGATGTCGAGGTCGCCGCGAAACGATGAGGCAGGGCGCCTCCAACCGGGAGGGAGATAGTTGCCGATCATTGTTGGGCTCGGTTGCGCTAACTGCGTCACATACTATGTGACACTACCTAGTCGGTCAATGAGTGCCAGACGGGTAGAGTGTCGCGGCGCCAGGGCTGGCCAACCGGCGGCGCATCGAGCGCGAGAGAACAGGTGCAAAGTGAGATTGGGGTGAAGGCGATGATCGCGATCGGACGACTCTGCGTCGGACTGGCCCTCGCAGTGGGCAGTGTCGGCACCGTGCACGCTCAGCCGGCGCCGCAGAGCGACAGCGACTTCCACATCACGGCGTGGGCGCCGAAGCCCGCAGAGCTGCCGCCGTACGTCGGCGTGAATCGGCCGCACTGGAAGCTCGGCGAGCTGCTCGAGGCCCACCGCAACGACAAAGACTGGAGCCAGACGCTCGTCGAGGATCGCCATCTCGTCGCGAGCTACGTCTCGATGGCCGTGGGCGGACGGACGCCACGGCGTTTCCACCCCGACACGCCGATCTTCTGGGTCGTCGAGCGCGGGGAGATCCGGTTCACGATCGAAGGTCAGCCGCCCTTCGTCGCGTCTAAAGGTTTTCTAGTCCAAGTGCCGTATCGCACGCCGTACGCGCTCGAGACGGTTGGCGCCGAGCCGTCGCTGCGGCTCGAAGTCGCGGTGGCAGGCGCGAGCACGCTGTATCCGCTCGACGTGAAGCCGGTACCGGTGCCCGGCAAGCAGTTCGTCGAGGTCACGATGCCCGGACGAGGGAAATACGACGAGATCAACCGACCGTACCTCGATTTCCCGACGGAGGTGGTGCGCGGCGCGCGCCGTCCTGGCTTCTTCGTGCACGACGATCACGTGATGGCCGTGCTGATCCGCGGCAAGGGCGCTGCGCCGCCGTCCGAGAGCGACCCCGGCCACATGCATCTCGACTACGGCGAGCTCTGGCTGATGCTCGAAGGCAAGACGGATTACTTGATCGAAGGCGTACCGCTGTTCACGGCCGACGAAGGCGATGTCGTCTACGCGCCTGCGGGCCGCTTCCATCGCCCGACGTTCGGCGGCAGCGGCATGTCGACGCGGCTCGGCATCAACGGTTTCTACGCGGGCGTGCACGTGGAGCCCGTGCCTGGGCGGTCAGACTAGCGAGTGGTAGACGGCCTGTACGTCGTCGTCCTGCTCGAGCTTGTCGATCATCGCGAGGGCTTCGGTCGCTTGCGCCTCGGGCAGTTCCACGGGCGCGGTGCAGATGTACTCGTGCTCCGCTTTGATCGGCACAAGGCCGCGCTTCTCGAGCGCCTCCTGCATGCGGCCGAAGTCCGCGAACAGGCAGCGCGCGACGATCTGCGGCTCGCCCTTGTCGCCGGTGCTCTCGCCCATCTCCTCGAGCCCGT
>Ga0105245_10003315_pt1 | contig 14459 bp, 12 predicted proteins | sample KBSM54metaG_FD_81523 | JGI IMG/M metagenome (GOLD analysis project Ga0105245, IMG submission 81523) | Miscanthus rhizosphere microbial communities from Kellogg Biological Station, Michigan, USA - KBS M5-4 metaG | ecosystem: Host-associated > Plants > Roots > Rhizosphere > Soil | place... | reverse complement strand
CGGCGACCCAATTTTGGCTTACTCTCATTATGGCGCCTCCCTGACAGGGTCCCCCCTCCTGGTGAATTCATTCTTCACGAGCCGGAGCACGGAGGACGGGGATGCCGCCGAAATAGGAATGTTCGCATCGTTCTCCGGGGCCGGCGGTTTCTTCACCGACGGCGCTCTGGATGCAGAGATCATCATTCATGAGTACACACATGGCGTAAGCAATCGTTTGGTCCGGCAGGGCTACACGACCTTCCAAGGCCGCTCGATGGGCGAAGCGTGGAGCGATTTTTACGCTCTCGAGTACACGCTTCCAAGCGGGGCGCCTCCCGATGGGATCTATCCTGCGGGTCAGTACTTCCTTCAGGCCTGGGGAACGGGCGGCCGCAGCAGACCATTTTCCACCAGCGTGGATGTGAATCCGCTTACCTATGCCGATTTAGGAAGCGTGATTTCGTTCCCCGAAGTTCATGCCGACGGTGAAATCTGGGTCGAAGCGTTGATGGAGATTCGGGCCAATCTCATTGCGCAATTCGGAGATACCGAAGGCCGACGCCGGGTCCGCACGCTGGTAATGGACGGAATGAAGCTCGCGGTTCCCGCGCCTTCCATGGTGGATATGCGCGACGCCATTCTGCTGGCCGACCGTTTGGACTTCGACGGCAAGAGCCAGAGCCAGCTATGGGCCGGATTCGCCAAACGCGGCCTCGGCGTGCTGGCGTACTCCGCGGGAGGCGACACGGTTCACGTGGTCGCTTCCTTCGATACTCCTTCGGCGAGCGGCCGGGTGAAGTTTTACGACGATTCCATCGTGAACGGCGAACCGCTGCGGATACTTCTGGCCGATTCGAACTACACGCAGCCTACCGTCAAGGTGCAGCTGACCAGCGGGTTTGGCGACCGGGAGGAACTGGCGCTGATTCGCACCGGCTCGATCTATGTCGGCACCATTCCGACCTCCACGGCCGTGGTCACCCGCAATAATGGCATCCTGAGTCTCGGCACGTTCGACTTCATCACTGCCTTTTATGTGGACTTCTCCAATGAAGCGGGCGTCGCGCAGCTGATGACTGCTAGCATTCCGACCCAGGTGCCATATTCTCTGACGAGCGGGCCGTCAGTGGCGCCAGTCTCCGGAACCGAGGTCCGACTGACCAACTCTGCGAACGCCAGAGTTTCTTCGAGCTTGCCTTTTGCGTTTCCGTTTTATTCCCAGAAGTACACGTCCGTGCAGATCTATGCTAATGGACTGATTTCCTTTGATGTTCCGGTCAGCAGCGCGTGCACGGACTTTACCGCACTTGCACATTATGCCGGAATCGCTCCTTTGTGGACCGGGTTGACGTTCGGCACAGCCCAGCCGAATGAGGGAGTGTACATGACTGTCGGCATTGCCGGGAAGGTCGTGTTCCGCTGGGCCGCCGAAACCTTGACAGGCTCGCCCGTCAACTTCAGTGTGACTCTCAATGACGATGGCGCGATCGACGTTATCTACGGCACCGGAAACGCTAATCTGGCGCTGGTGCCCACCGCCACGGGATGCGGTTCGGGGCCCACCATCGGGATCTCCAATGGTCACGATCTCTACTTCCAGGGCGTCGTCCTGAAAGTCACTACCAACCTCGCTTTGCGCTGGGAACCACCCTTCAACTATTCCACCGTACCGCAAGTCACGCTGGAGGCGCCCGTTGCCAACGCAACCGTGCAGGGCGTGCTCACAGTGAGCGGCATCGCCTACGATCCAGGCTTCAGAGTGAGCCGAGTGGATATCATGATCGACGATATAGCGCGTGCCGCAGTCAGTCCGACGGTCTCCCGGCCCGATTTCTGCGCACAGCAAAATGTGAACGGATGTCCCCAGGTGGGTTTTCAGGCCAATCTGGACTTAACGGCGCTCAATTTGGCTCCCGGGGTCCACACGATTCGCGCGCGTGCCACCAATCCTCGAGCAGGTTTCAGCGATACCGATCCCGTGTCCTTCACGGTAAGCGCGGTTCCGGGGCGCCTGCCGAAGGGTGCAATCGAATTCCCCGCGGCCGGGGCGGAACTGAACGGCAGCGTCGTGTTTAGCGGGTACGCCTATTTCGACGATCCGGCCCTGACGGTCCGGCGGGTGGACGTGCTCATCGACGGCCTCACTTACCCCGGCACGACATACGGCGTTACGCGAAACGACAAATGCTCACCACTGCCCACGCCCAAGCCGCTAAACTGTCCTAACGTGGGCTGGAGTCTAGCCCTCAACACGCGTACTGGTTTGCCGCCGCTGCCCGACGGACCTCACTCCATACAACTCCGGGTGCAGGACGACTCGGGACGATTTACGATTCTGCCCGATGCGCCTGTGCCCTTCACCGTGAAGAACGGCGCGCAACAGGCTCCCATCGGGGGACTGACGACTCCGCATCCGAACGACCGGCTGAAGGGCCAAGTGAACTTTTCAGGGTTCGCTTATTCTCCGGGGGGCCAGATTACTTCGGTGTTTCTGATGATCGACGGCTCATTGCGGTCGCTTGCGACCTACGGGATTCCGCGGCCCGATATCTGCGCAACATTGCCAGGTGTCTCGGCCTGTCCGAACATCGGATTCTCCGGGGTCCTTGACACGACTACGATTCCGAATGGGCAACATGTGCTCGGCATTCTTATCACGAATAGCCAGGGACTATCGACCGTCGTGCCGGCGCTGGATAGCGACGGAATGAACGTTGTGATCGACAACCCTTAGGCGATTCTATTTGTTGTCCAGCGGCAGGTCGAAGTAGAAATACTCCTTGCCGCTGGCGGCATTGCTCAGACCGTTCAGATAGAGCATCGATCCGGGAATGTACTCGGCCTCGAAGTAGAAAAAGCCGTACGCCTTTTCACCGTTGGGAATTAGCTTCACGGAGAGCGCCCGATTGGTGATCTCGGGCGTATTCAACGGTCCCTTTTTCTGCCGGCGCGGAAGCGGAATAGGGAGCGAGGTCGCCGGACCTATGTGCGGTGGCTTCTTGACGCCCTGGTAGTAAATCAAGTCCTCCGGCGGATACGCGTCCAAGTGATGATTCTGGGGATCGACGAACTGAACCTTCATGTTCAGGCGCAGGGCGCTGCCGGACCCGTTTTCAATGATCACCAGAACCGGCAGGATTCCATGCTCATACGGGTTGACCTTACCGAAGGCCGACTTGGCCTGTTCTTCGGTGATATACGGAACGGCTGCGATGGTGATACCTTCCTGAGTCTGGTGGCCGGCATATGACGAGGCCGGTCCCGGGACGAAGCGGCCTTTGTCCTTGTCCACCGCCAGCGCCGCCGGTATACTCAAAAGAACGATTAACGCGACACGTTTCATCTATTTCCTCTACCAGGTTCTCCAGATAGCGCTCAGCCCGGCGCTGATCCTGTATCTACTCTATCGAGGTTTGCGTAACCCGAGGTATTTCACAGGAATGGACGAACGATTCGGGTTCCTGCCTCCGTCCTTTAAGCCGACGGGTCCCGGGTCCTTCTGGTTTCACGCGGTTTCCGTGGGCGAGGTGCTCTCGGCCGTGGAACTCATCCGGCGCGTGCGGAGTATCCAGCCGCATGCCGAGATTTTCGTGTCGGTCAGCACCCTGGCCGGACGCGAGGTTGCCGACCGGCGACTGGAAGGGCTAGCGAACGGAGTGTTTTACGCCCCCCTCGATTTCCGGTCTGTTATCCGACGTGTCCTGCGCCAAATTCGTCCTGCCGCGGTGGTCGTGCTCGAGACTGAAATCTGGCCGAATCTCTATCGCGAGTCGAAGCGTGCCGGAGCGGGCTTACTCGTGATCAACGGCCGGATTTCCGACCGTGCGTTGCCGCGGTACCGGCGGTGGCGCGCTTTTTTCAAGTACGTTCTTCAGTGGCCGGATGCGATTCTGGTCCAGAGCCAGCAGGATCGCGAACGATACGTGATCGCAGGCGCTCCGGAGGATCGCGTGCGCGTCGCCGGAAACCTGAAATACGATTTCACTCCGCCCGCCGCTGCTGGAATTGCCACCGCCTTAGGTGGCGAACCAATATGGATCGCCGCGAGCACCACGGGTCCGGTGGAAACTGGCGATCCCGACGAAGACGATGTTGTGATCGAGGCTTTCAAGAGGATCAGCGTGCGCTGCCCCGGCCTGCTGCTGGTGCTTGCTCCCCGGAGGCCCGAGCGTTTTCCGGTGGTCGCGGAAAAGCTCGCGCAATCGGGCGTTTCGTTTGTGCGCCGGTCGGAAGGTTCCACTGACGTCAATCTCCCTGGTGTCTTGCTGCTCGATTCCATTGGTGAACTCGCGGGGCTTTTTGAACGCGCCACGGTCGTGTTCATGGGCGGGACATTGCCGCACCGCGGCGGCCATAACATCCTGGAGCCGGCATACTTCGGCAAGCCCGTGATCGTGGGGCCGCACATGGAAAACTTTGCCGAAATCATGCAGGAGTTCTCGGCGGCGGACGCGGCCGTCAAGATCGGTGGCGCTGATGCGCTCGAGGGTGCGGTAGAGTCGTTGCTCGAAAATCCTATTCGTGCGGGGGAAATCGGCGCTCGGGCGCAGGCACTGGCCATGGCGAAGCGGGGAACGGCGGACGCGATGGTAGAGCAGATCCTGGCGACGGCTGACCTAGGCGTACCCGATCCGCCGCATACCTTGGAGGCGCGAATCACGCGCGGGCCGCTGGCTGCGATTTGGAAGGCGGGACATGCCGCGAACATCGCGCGGACACATTCCAAAAAACTGGATACCGTTGTTATCAGCGTCGGCGGTCTCGCGATGGGTGGGGCGGGGAAGTCGCCCTTCGTGGCGCACCTGGCGCAGAAGCTGGCGGATGCGGGTCGAAATCCAGCCATCCTGACCCGAGGATATGGCCGCAAGTCGCGCCTGGACGTGGTCGTGCCGAGGGGCGGCAATGCGGGGGTGGAGCAAACTGGGGACGAGGCGCAAGCATACATACGGCAAGCCGCTGCGCACGTGGGGATCAGCGCCGATCGTTATGAGGTTGGCCGCCGCATGGAGCGGGAATTGAACCCGGACATCTTCCTGCTCGATGACGGGTTTCAACACTTTCGGTTGCAGCGCGACCGGAACGTTGTGCTGATCGATGCGCTGGACCCGATGGGTGGCGGCGTGTTCCCCCTGGGGCGGCTACGTGAACCGTTCACGGCTCTGGCGCGAGCGACGGCAGTCGTTATCACGCGCGCCGAGGGTTGCCACGTGGGAATTGAAAATCTCATCCGGCGCTACAATCCGCGGGTGCCAATCTTCCGGGCGCGGGTTCTTCCTCAGGGCGATCTGCCGGCCGGCCCTGTCGCGGCCTTTTGCGGGCTCGGGCAGCCGCGAACGTTTTGGCGGACGCTTGAAACTCTCGGGGTCAAAGCCGCTCCGCGTTTGGTGTTTCCGGATCACCATCGCTATAGTGCGGCCGATCTGCAGGAAATCTTCCGCCAAGCGACTGCCGCGGGAGCCCAAGGCCTGGTAACGACCGAAAAAGATATGATGAATTTTCCCGGCAGCCACTTTCTGTCGCCGTTTCCACTATTTTGTTTGCGCATAAGGATTGAGATCGAGAACGAAGCGGAGCTGCTGCAACACCTCCTTTCATAATGAGACGAGCTATTTTCGGGGGGACCTTCGACCCCATCCATCGTGCACATCTGGTAGTCGCCCGCGAGGCCGCGGACGCTTTCTCGCTCGATCAGGTATTGTTCATCCCCGCGGCCAATCCGCCTCACAAGGACGCCGGCACGCCCTACGAACATCGCTACAAGATGGTCGAGCTGGCGTGCAAGGAAGATCCGCGCTTTCTACCGTCGCGTCTGGAAGAGGAGGCTCGCAAGAGTTATTCGATTTACACCATTGAGTTGGTGACGTCGATGGGAGGCGAAGTGTTTTTCGTGATCGGAGCCGACGCCTTCGCCGAAATTCAGACTTGGTTTCGCTGGCAGGATGTGGTCCGCGAAGTGGAATTCATCGTGGTCACCCGGCCAGGACATGAATATTTGAGCCCCCCTGGCGCTCGCGTTCACCGGCTGGAGACGGTGGCTTTGCCGGTATCGTCGTCTGAGATCCGGGCAGCCCTGGCACGGGGCGAGACGCCGGCGGAGCTTCCGAAGGCCGTCGCTCAATACATTCGGGCCAATGGCCTGTACACTACTTGACCGGGGGTGGCAAGACCCGGGTTGCCGGCCGCGGCGACTGCAACGTCTTCCACTGATCCGGCGTCAGTACGCGCCGAACCTGCCACAACATCCGGGAGTTGGCTTTTTCCAGTTCTGCCCGAGCTTGCGCGACGCGGTCGACTTGCGCAAAGACCTTGGCGTCGTCCGGCTGGTCGGCATTCACCAGCGGCTCCAGCGTCACTTCTTCTTTTTGCAGGGCGGCATCCAGGTCGATGAGTTTCAGGCGATGCTGTTGCAGGATGTCGTTCAGGTTTTTGCGCTGATCCGGGGATAATCCTAACCGTTCGATTTCCTCAGGCCGCGTCCACCACTTTCCTGGGTTTACGCCGGCGTAGAACCTGAACGAGTTCGTTCCGTCTTTCGTTATGAGACTATTCAGCGTGCTGCTCTGTTCGAGCGCCTTGGGCACCGGTTGGGCTACGGCCGAAGTCACGCCAAGAATCACAACTAACAGGCCGCGAAATTGCAAAGTCATTGGTTCTCCTTGGTTATTAACTGCATGAGTGGCTCCATGGAAGCGGGAACCGAGCGCGATAAACTCGCATCGATTCGTTGCAACAAGAGTTCGTCCGATTTAGCTTGTTCGGCGGCACGCTGCTGGCGAGCGTTCCAGTACACGGGGGTCGCGACCAGGAGTGAGAGTGCCGCTGCCGCCAGAATCCACCGGGGCAGGGTCTTGCGCACGGGCAAATAACTCACAGGAGGCACGGGCGCTTGCTCCAGCGAACTCCGAAACCCCGCCAGAGCGCTCTGAAGCTGATGCAATTCTGCCTTGCAAACCTGGCATTCGCCAAAATGCTCTACTACTTCGTCGCGGCGCTCTCCTGAGAGCCACTGATGGATCTCTTCTAATGACAGGTGCGAATTCATTCCGATCTCCCCATGTGCGCACGAACGGCTCGCAATGCCCGATACAGGTGCACCTTCACGGCATTTTCCGATAAGCCGGTTGCCGCAGCGATCTCGAGCAGCGTCATCTCATCGGCGAAACGCAGCAGAAAGACGCTCTTTTGGCGCTCCGGCAGACACGCTGTGGCCTTCCATATCCCGGCGATCTGTTCCCGCAGCAGAGTTTCCGCCTCGGGTGACAAACGTCCGTCTCGAACGTACCCGCCGAGCCCTTCCGAGTCTCCACTCCGCAGCCGCTTCCAGAACTGAAGGCGCCGATTTCGGCTGGCATCGCGAACCAGGTTCACGGCGATCCGCATCAGCCAGGTTTGAATGCTGGCCTCGCCGCGGAAGCGCTCCCAGGCCTTGTAGGCGTGCAGGAAGCAATCCTGAGTCAGGGCTTCGGCTGCATCCCGGTCGCGCAGCGATGCCAGAGCGAAGCGAAACACGCGGGGCCAGTAGAGATGAACGACCGCATCGAAATCCCGAGTCTCCGTAAAGGAGTGCTCCATGATCGCGGTAGCGGTCGCGGCCGGTTCCATTCGGGGGTATAGACGGACTGCGGGCCAAAGGGTTAACAGGCGGGCAACGAACAGTTTAGTGATCGCGGTCGGTGACCAGATCCGTGACGGCTGTTAGAGCCTTCTGATAGGGCGATTCCGGGAATCCAGCGATAATCTCGCGGGCCTTGCTCGTAAAGCTAAGGGCCCGTTCCTGGGCGCGCTCGATGGAACCATGGCGGTTGAGGATATGTAGGATCTTGGCGCATGGCACCTGGTCGTAGTTACCGTCCGTGAGCACGGTTTCGACCAGCCTGCGTTCTTCCGGCTCGGCCGTTTCCAAGGCATAGATTAGCGGCAGCGTGACTTTCCCCTCACGCAGATCGTTCCCGACAGGTTTGCCCAGAATCTTCTCGCGGGATGTGAAATCGAGGATATCGTCCACCAGCTGGAACGCGATGCCCAGGTTCCAGGCGTATTCGCCGAGGCGGTTCTCGATCTCTTCCCCGGCATTCGCGCAGACAGCGCCCAGACGGGCGCAGGCGGAGAACAAGCTTGCAGTCTTCCGGTCGATCAGCTCCATATAGTCGGCTTCGGTCACGCCGATTTTCCCGATACGCTCGAGCTGAAGCAGTTCGCCTTCGACCATCATCTGCGTGAGAGTGATCAACACGTCGAGGATGGCGAAATTGCGCTCGCGCAGGGCCACGTGAAAGGCCTGCATGTATAGCCAGTCGCCCGCCAGAACCGACGTATGGTTGCCCCAGACCACGTTGATCGAAGGGCGGCCGCGGCGCGTCTTGGCCATGTCGATGACGTCGTCGTGCACCAGCGTCGCGGTGTGGATCATCTCCATCACGGCCGCGATCCGAGTGAGTCCCGGGCTGGCCAGTCCGGGCGCCGGGGCGCACAATTTCCCGCACAGCAAAACCAGGATGGGACGCAGGCGCTTACCACCGCCCGATTGCAGGTACTGGCCGATCGAGGTAAGCGCTTCCACCGACGCGATGGACTCGAGGCCGATCTCACGCTCCACCTGGTCCAGGTCCTTGCGGACCAAGTCGAAAATCTCGATGGCGGTGAGGGTTTGGCCAAGCTTGCCGAATGCCATAGGAATGTTTGAGTGTAGCAAACGAGGGTATTCTGCGCCCCAGCCTCTAGTGGTAAACTACCTTCGTGTCTTTGCCTGGGCGTCCACCGCAATCTGACAAAGACAGTTTGAATCGCTAAAGGAGCGTGACCCAAGATGAATATCTTTGTCGGAAATCTCAGTTTCCAGACGACCCAGGACGAGCTGAACGCCGCGTTCGCACAGTACGGGAACGTGGAGCGCGTGAATATCGTGACCGACCGTGACACAGGGCAGCCCCGGGGGTTCGCGTTTGTCGAAATGCCCGATCAGCACGAGGCGGAAACAGCGATTCAGCAGCTTAACGGCGCCGAGATGAACGGCCGTGCGCTCAACGTCAATGAAGCGCGGCCCAAGCCGGCGGGCGGAGGATTTGGCGGTGGCGGCGGACGCGGTGGTCCTCGGGGTGGTGGTTTTGGCGGCGGTGGAGGCGGGCGCGGTGGAAATCGCGGTGGTGGGGGCGGCGGCGGTGGCCGCGGGCGCTATTAGATCTTACAGAGCCTCTGAAAGTTTTCGGTAGTCGTTCGTGCGATCTCTTCCGGTGTTACGCCGCGAAGTTCAGCCAGCTTACGGGCGGTTTGCGCTATGAACGCGGGCTCATTGCGCTTGCCGCGATGCGGAACTGGCGCGAGATAAGGCGCATCAGTTTCGACTAAGATCCGGTCGGCAGGCGTTTGGCGGGCGGCTTCCTGGACCTCGGATGCTTTTGGGAAGGTGATGATCCCGCCAAAGCTCAAGTGAAAGCCGAGATCGAGGCATAGTGCGGCTTGGTGGGGCCCGCCTGAGAAGCAGTGCATAATACCGCCGAGCCCGTAGGGTCTCCAGTAGACTTCCAGCAGGGCGATGGTGTCCTCCCAGGCCTCTCTCGTATGGATGACGATGGGCTTGCGAGCCTCGCCCGCAATCAGCATCTGCTTCAAAAATATGTCGCGCTGGACGTCGCGAGGCGAATGGTCGTAGTGGTAATCCAGGCCAATTTCGCCCATAGCAATTACCTTGGGGTGCTTGAGTAGCTCTCGTAACTCCCGGTACGTCTCTCGAGTCGCTTTGGACGCATCGTGCGGATGGACACCGACCGTGGCGTAGATTGACTCATGCCTGTCGGCCAGGCGGATGCCTGCTTTGAGGTCGGGTGGCCCTTCGCCTGTGCCGATGACGACCATCCGCTCGACTCCAGCGGCCAGGGCGCGGGCGATGACAGCCTCGCGGTCCGGGTCGAACTGGGGGTTGTCGAGGTGGCAATGGCTATCGATCACTTGAGGCGAGCACCAATTGGCACATCTTCGAGGAAACTGGCGAGCACTGGGTTGCCGCCCTCGAGCGAGGCCGCGACAATCATGCCCTGCGATTCCAGACCACGTAACTTGCGGGGGGCCAGGTTCGCGACGATTACGACCTTACGTCCTACTAGAGCTTCGGGCTTGTAAGCTAAAGCAATTCCAGCCACGATCGAGCGCGGCTGGGGCTCGCCGATATCAACCTGCAGGTGAAGCAGCTTGTCCGCACCTTTAACGGCATTGGCGGTTTTGACTTCTCCGACGCGGAGATCGACCTTGATAAAGTCGTCGATGCTGATGTGTGATGTTCCGTCCGCGGCAACTGAGGGTGGCGGAGCCACTTTTGCACCCATGAGGGTCTGCTGGCGAACCAGTTCGGCGGCCTCGCCTTCCTTCATCTTTTCGATCATAGTTTTTACGTCAGCTCTTGGAAATACGCCACTTGCAGGTTCAATCTCCTGCCCAGACGCGAGTTTGCCCCATTCGAGATCGGCGAGTCGGATGGCATCCAACGGCGTGCGAAATCCGAGCTGTGCCCAGATCTTGGCGGCGGATTCCGGGATCACCGGATAGACTAGGGCGGTCACGATGCGGAGGGCTTCGGCGGCGGTATAGAGCGTGTCGGCCAGTTTGGCCGTGTCACCAGACTTGGCGAGGTTCCAAGGAGCCCGCTCGACGATGAACCGGTCGAGTACACCGATGAATCCCCAGATGGTTTCTAGAGCTTTGGAGAACTCCAGGCGCTCATACGCGTATAGCGCGGTTTCGACCGCAGTTTTTGCGTGTCCTCCCATGTCGGTCGATCCGTGGGACGGAATCTTGCCGCCGCAGTTCTGATGAATCAGGGCCAGGGTGCGGCTGGCGAGGTTGCCCAAGCCGTTGGCGAGGTCGGAATTGTAGCGCTGGACTAGCGCATCGTAACTGAAATTGCCGTCCTGGCCGAAGACCACTTCGCGCAGCAAGTAATAGCGGAGAGCGTCGGCGCCCAAGGACTCTTTGATGGGCGTGGCGCGCACCATGTTGCCCTTGGACTTGCTCATCTTGTCGTTCTCGAACAGCAGCCAGCCGTGGGCGAAGAGCTTCTTGGGCAGGGGCAGATCAGCCGCCCATAAGAATGCCGGCCAGTAAACGGCGTGGAAGCGCAGGATCTCCTTGCCGATCAGGTGCAGGTCGGCGGGCCAGAGGCCTTCACCATCGACGGCGGACATGTAGGTGGAGAGTGCGTCGAACCAGACGTAGAAAATGTGGGGGGCTTCGTTCGCGACGGGGATACCCCACTTGATGGTGGTCCGGCTGATGGAAACGTCCTTAAGGCCCTGTTTGACGAACGCGATCACTTCGTTGCGGCGAGACTCTGGCTGAATGAAATCGGGCTGGTCTTCGTAGAACTTGAGCAGCCGCTCCTGGAACGCCGAAAGCTTAAAGTAGAAATTCTCTTCGGTGACGGTTTCGGTAGGGCGCCCGCAATCCGGGCAGGGGTCGCCGGGCTTGGCCTCGCTGACATACAGTTCGTCGAAGACACAGTATTGGCCGGTGTAACTGCCCTTGTAGACGTAGCCGCTCTTGACGCAGCGATCAAACAGGTCCTGAACGACTTTGGCGTGCTTGGGATCGGTTGTGCGCTGGAAGCGATCGATCTGCAGGTCGAGCGTCTTCCACTGTTGACGGAATTCATTCGAGATGAGATCGGTGAATTTCTGCGGCGACTTGTTGGCTGCGGCAGCGGCGCGCTCGATCTTCTGTCCGTGCTCATCCGTGCCGGTGGTGAGGATCACCGGCTCGAAACCCTGCATGCGCTTGAGACGCTTGATCGCGTCGGCGGCGATGGTGGTATAGGTATGGCCGATGTGCGGAGCGGCGTTGACGTAATAGATCGGCGTCGTTAGGTAGTATTTGCTCATTTATTCCTGAGATACGCTTCTTGCGCGGCTGCCAGCACGCGCGGCAGAGGCGTACCGGTACGCTGGGCGATCGCTTTGCAGTCGTCGAACTCGGGAGCGAACGCTCCCTGCGCGGAAACTTTGCCGCGGACCCGGCCGAAGGGCGTTTCGACGTCTACCATGCTGCGAGCCTCGACGCGTCGTTCGGCGGCATAGATGCGCAGCCCCAGCGTGGAGGTTTCTGCAAAGATGATCTGAGCGAGCCTCTCTTGATCTTCGGGCTTGGCGATGACGCGAAGCAGAGAGCCGGGGCGATTCTTCTTCATCTGCAAGGGCGAGAGTGCGGCGTCGAGCGCACCGGCATCCATCAGCCTCTCCAGGGCGTAACCGAGGACCTGAGGGCTCGAATCGTCGATGTTGGCTTCGATGACGCTGACCAGCGTCGCTTCGGGCACATCCGTTCGGTCGCCGAGCAGAACGCGGAGAACGTTGACGTGCTGTTTGAAGTCGCGATCGCCCGCGCCGTGGCCGATCGAGGAGATCCGCATCGCGGGCAACGGTCCGAAACTGGACGCAAGCGTCACGGCGAGAGCGGCACCCGTGGGGGTGGTCAGCTCCATCTCCGGACCCCGAGAATAAATTGGCTTTCCTGCCAGCAGAGACGCTGTAGCGGGCGCGGGGACGGGGAGCAGGCCGTGCTCCGTTTGCACTGTGCCACTGCCGACGTTGATGGCGGAGGCGTGTACTTCGGCGACGTCCAGGAGATCCAGGGCGACGCAGGCTCCGACGATATCGGCAATGGAATCGACCGCGCCTACTTCGTGGAAGTGTACTTTTTCAATCGGCACGCCGTGAACACCGGCTTCGGCTTCGCCTAATCGGAGGAAAACGGCGGATGCGCCGGCCTGGGCGCGCGGGGAAAGCGGTGCGGCCTCGATCATCTTCAATATGTGCGAGAGGTGCCGGTGCTTGGCGGGAGCGGCATCCGGATGAACGCGGAACTTCGATGCGGTGATTCCGCCGCGAACGGTTTTCTCGACCTCGAAGCGTGCGCCGGTGTCGAGGCTGCGGAGCGCGTCGAGAATCGCATCGGACGGAGCACCGGCATCGAGCAGAGCGCCGACGGTCATGTCGCCGCTGATCCCGGAAAAGGCGTCGAGGTAGCAGATTTTCATGTGGCTCGCTTCTACTACTGTAACGCCCGGCGTTTGCGCTACAGGGTCTCGGCGAGGACCTTTTTACTTTGCTCTTCGCGGAAGGCGCGGAGTTTTTCGCGAAGGGCGGCGTCGTTGGTCGCGAGAATCGCCACAGCCAAAAGTGCCGCGTTGGTGGCTCCGGGCTTGCCGATCGCCAGCGTTCCGACGGGGATGCCGCCGGGCATCTGCACCGTCGATAGAAGTGAATCCATACCTTTGAGCGAGGCGCTTTCCATGGGGACACCGAGAACGGGCAGGATGGTGTGAGCGGCGGCGACCCCGGCCAGATGCGCTGCCCCGCCGGCCGCGGCGATGATCACTTTAACGCCACGGGACTCCGCCCCTGATATAAATTCAGCAGTGGCGTGGGGAGTGCGATGGGCGGAGAGCACTCGTTTTTCGTGGAGGACACCGAATTGGGTGAGCACGTCACAGCAGTGCTTCATGACGTCCCAGTCGGACTTGCTGCCCATTATTACCGTAACCATTACTGTCCCTGAGCCAGAGTGAATCCGGCCTTGCCGTCATAGTTCCGGAGGCTGTTGGTCATCCCGATCGGGAGTCCGAGTCCGACAACGCGATCGAGGAGTGAAATGATCTGCTTCTGCGTGACACCCGTGCCCAGGAAGCGGCAACGGAAATCGTCGGTGCACAGAGTTTGCGGAGAGCCGTCGGGCCAGACCTTGACGCCGCGGTTCGCCATCATTTCGAGTGTGAGACCGTCGCCAGATGCCTTTCCGATCACCGCTGCCAGGCTGTTGGGCTCGCGCGAGGGCCATTCGACGTAGATGTCGACGCCCACTAAATCCATCTTGGGCGACGGCTTGGGAGCGGGCATCTTTACGGGCGGACGCGACGTCGTGGAGTATTCGACAGCCTTCATGGTCTGGGGCTTCTGACCCAGGCGAGCCACCACGGCCTGCGCGAATTCCTTGGTGCCGACTTTCTGCTTGCTGAGCCCCTCCTGGAAGATGTCGTAGCTGTGAACACCGTCTTCGAGCGTGCGGATCCAGGCATTATGAATGCGCTCGCCGACATCCGGCTGGCCGATGTGTACCAGCATCAGAAGAGCGCCATGCAGCAGGCCGGAAGGGTTCGCGAGGTTCTGTCCAGCGCGGCGGGGAGCCGATCCGTGGATGGCCTCAAACATAGCGGCATGGGCGCCGATGTTCGACGATCCGGCGAGCCCGACGGAACCGGCGATTTGTGCGGCTACGTCGGAGAGTACGTCGCCATAGAGGTTCGGCATGACGATGACGTCGAACGCTTCGGGCGTATCGGCGAGTTTAGCTGCGCCGATGTCGACGATCCAATGTTCCTTTTCGAGGCTGGGATATTCGGCGGAGATCTCGTCGTAGATCTTGTGAAAACTGCCATCGGTCATCTTGAGGATGTTGTCCTTGGTGAAGCAGGTGACCTTCTTGCGCTTGTACTG
>Ga0105245_10003314_pt1 | contig 14460 bp, 17 predicted proteins | sample KBSM54metaG_FD_81523 | JGI IMG/M metagenome (GOLD analysis project Ga0105245, IMG submission 81523) | Miscanthus rhizosphere microbial communities from Kellogg Biological Station, Michigan, USA - KBS M5-4 metaG | ecosystem: Host-associated > Plants > Roots > Rhizosphere > Soil | place... | reverse complement strand
GATCGGCCCGGAGCTGTTGGCCGGGCCGGCGCCCGGCGTGCCGGCGACGTTCGCGGCCACGTAGAGCGACCCGTCGGGGCCGACCGTGACCGTGGGCTGGGGGGTGTCCACGGCGGTGGACAGGACCCCCACCGGCGCCGACCAGCGCAGCGCACCGGTCGCGGCGTTGAGCGCGACCAAATTCGAGGGGGTCGGGGTGAACAGGTTGAAGGTGACGCTGAGCGCGTAGACCGTGCTGCCGGAGGTGCTGAGCGCCGGCGTGGTGACGTTCGGCGGCGAGTCGCCGCCGGCCGTGGAAGCGTTGTAGGTCCAGAAGCGCTTCCCGGCCGGCGAGTAGGCGCTGAGCGTCGCGCCCTGGCCGACGAAGGCCACGCCGCTGGCCCCGACGGCGACGCCGCCGGGCGCGAACCCGGCCGTGCTGGAGACGACGGGGATCGTGGCGGGGAAGCCCGGCTCCGGACGCGCGGACTGGGCGCCGACCACGGCGGCCTGCGACGTGCCCTGCGCGTTGCCGCGGAACTGGCTCCAGGCCGTCGCGGCCTGCGCTGATGCGGGCGCAGCAAGCAGGGCCGCCAGCGCGGCCGCCGCCACCAGAGCCGAGCACGTCCTCCTCACCACCGGAAGGTGGACCTTACCGTCCGCGTGCCCGGGTCAGCCGTGCGAGCGCTGCAGCCCGCGGGAGGCGGCCTGATCGCCGTTGGCCCTGCGGCCGATCGGCGTCAGGCACACCTGCTCGCGGCTTGCGACCTGCCCCGGCCGGCGCGCAATGGTGGGTCGGCGCAGGGGGCGGCGGTGCGGATGCGACGGGCCCCAAGGCTCGGGCTCCGACGCCTCCCATTCCGCATCGCCACCGGCGGCCTCGAGGACACGCGCGAGCGCCGCCTGGAGGCGGACGCTGAACGAGCGCGCGTTCGGAGGCCGGTGGGGGTCGCGGGGGAACATCTGTTCGTAAGCTAAGAGCGCGCGCGGACGGAACCCGACGGGCCCGATCGGGGGCGGTGCGTTGTCCGCAAATTCCGCTCTGGACCGGCGAATTCGGGGTCTGTGACGTGCAACGGATCTTGCGCGGGTGGTAGAAGCCGCGACGTGGGTGCCCGGCGTCGCATCATGGTCTGGCTCGGTTGGTTCGCCGTCCTCAACGTGATGTGGTTGGGGCTGGTCGTGACCTTCAGCTGGCAGGAGGAGTTCGCGGGCGTGATCTCGGCCGCGTTCGGGGCCACCGCGGCCGAGGCGGTTCAGGCTCAGGGCCTCGTCCACCTGCGTATCAAGCTGCGCTGGCTGGCCGGGCTCATCCGGCTCCCGTGGGACGTCGTCGTACAGACCGTCGAGGTGTTCTCGCTGTTGGCGACGGCGATCGTCCGGCGCCGCCCCATCCGGGGCCATTTCCACTGCGATGTGTTCCCGCACCGCGGCGATCACCCGGCCGACGAGGCGCGCCGCGCGCTGTACAAGATCGAGGCCTCGGTCGCGCCCAACGCCTACGTGGTGGGCTACGACGAGGAGACGGGGACGATGCTCATGCACGAGCTCCTCCCCGACAAGCCGTCGGTGTGAGCGTCTTGGCGCCCCCGCTCGCCGCCGAGGTCGTCCTGCCCGTCAGCACGGGCTGGCTCATCGCCGGCGCCGTGCTCCTGGCCGGGTGCTTTCCCCTGCTGTGGGTGTGCCTGCGACGCTCGATCCTCGAGGCGCTGGTGGCGGTCGAGCTCGCGGGCACGATCACGACCTTGGTGCTGCTGATCATCGCCCAGGGCACCCACCGGCAGCCGTTCTTCGACCTCGCCCTGGTCTCGGCGGTGCTGTCCTTCGGCGGCGGGCTGGCGTTCGCACGCTTCCTGGAGCGCTGGGTGTGAACGTCGCCGACGTCGTCGTCGCCGTGCTCGTGACCGTCGCCGTGCTCGTCGGCGTCCTGTCCTGCATCGGCGTCCTCATGACCCGCAACGCCTACGACGCCCTGCACTACACCGCGCCGGCCTCGGTGGTCAGCCCCGTCCTCCTGGCCGTCGCGGTGGTGATCGAGGAGGGGATCGGCTCGCAGGCGGGGATCAAGTCGATCATCGTCGCGCTGCTCCTGATCGTGCTCAACACGGTGCTGGTGCACGCGACGGCTCGGGCGGGGCGCATCCGCGACAAGGGCCGCTGGGCGCTGGAGCCGAACGAGAAGGCGACGATCCCGGACCGATGACCGTCCTGCAGATCGTCGCCCTCGCCCTGGTCGCCGTCGGCGCGCCCGCGGTCGTGGCCGCCCGGGACCCGCTGCGCCAGGCCTTCGTCGCCAGCTTCTACGGCCTGCTCCTCGGCGTGCTCTTCTTCGCCTTCGCGGCGCCGGACGTGGCGCTCTCGAGCATCGTCATCGGCTCGGTCGCGCTGCCAACGATCATCCTGCTCGCCCTCGCCAAGATCGGCGACAAGGACTCGTGAGCCCCGGCGAGGGGCCCGCCCGGCGCCGCGACAGCGAGATCTCCCTCGCCACGCGGCGGCGCCTGTTCCTCGTCTCCGGCGCCGTCCTGGCCGCCCTGATGACCTGGGCGCTGGCCGGGATGCCCGCCTTCGGCGACTACCACGGCATCTACGGGCTGCTGCTCAATCGCGTCGCGGTGCCCCAGGAGCACGCGACCAACGTGATCACCGCGGTGAACTTCGACTACCGCGGCTTCGACACCCTGGGCGAGGAGTTCATCCTCTTCGCCGCCGTCCTCGGCCTGGCCTTGATCCTCCGCGAGCGCCGCGACGAGGAGGAGGGGCCGCCCGACGACGACGCCGTCGGCCGGCAGGTGAGCGGCGCCTCGGTGGCGGTGCGGCTGATCACGGTGGCCCTTGTGGGCCCGACCGTGCTGCTGGCCGGCTACATCATCGCCCACGGCGCCATCACGCCCGGCGGCGGCTTCCAGGGCGGGGTCATCGCGGCCACGGCGCTGCTGTTCGTCTACCTGGGCGGCGAGTACTTGGCGCTGCGGCGCATCCGGCCCCTGCCCCTGGTCGAGATCACCAAGGCGACCGGCGCGGCCGGGTTCGTGCTCATCGGCATCGCGGGCCTCATCTGGGGCGTCGCCTTCCTCGACAACTGGCTGCCCAAGGGCACCCCGGGCGACGTCTTCTCGGCCGGGACCATGCAGCTGCTCAGCGTGGCCGTCGGCTTCGAGATCACCGGCGGGTTCGTGCTCATCCTCTCCGAGTTCCTGGACCAGACGATCGTGCTGCGGCGCCGGCGCGGAGTGCGCAGCGGATGAGCTTCCTCCCGTTCGCGATCGCGATCTGGATCTTCCTGGTCGGGCTCTACGGGGTCGTGACCAGCCACCACCTGGTCCACCTCGTGATCTGCCTGTCGGTGGTGCAGTCCTCGACCTACCTGCTGCTGCTGGGGATCGGCTACCGCACCAACGGCGCCGCTTCGATCTTCGTCGACATCCCGCCGAACACGAAGGCGGTCGACCCCGTGGTCAAGGCGCTGACCCTGACCGACGTCGTCGTCGGCGCCGCGGTCACCGCGCTCCTGCTCGCGCTCGCCGTCCAGGCCCAGAAGCGGTTCGGGACGCTGGACCCGGACGAGCTCGACCCGCTGCGCGACTGACATGGAGAAGCTCGCCCCGCTCGCCGTCGCCGGGCCGTTCCTGATCGCTGCCCTGTTCGCGATCTCGATGCCGCTGTCGCGGCGCCGCGACGACATCGTCTCCATCGTCACCGCATCGGCCGGCGTGGTGTTCGTCGGCGCCATGCTGATCGACGTCCTCAGCCGCGACGTTCCGGTGGTGACCTGGGTGGGCGGCTGGCAGCCGCGGGCGGGCGTCGCCCTGGGCATCTCGATGGCCTTCGACCCGCTGTCGACCAGCCTGGCCCTGCTCGCGGCGGTGCTGGTGTGCGCGGCCTTCCTGTTCGCCTGGCGCTACTTCGAGACCCCGGGCCCGATCTTCCACGCGCTGATGCTCGTGTTCGGCGGGGCCATGGCCGGGTTCTGCCTGAGCGGGGACCTGTTCAACCTCTTCGTGTTCTTCGAGCTCATGAGCGTCACCGCGTACGCCCTGACCGCCTATCGCTCGGAGGAGTCCGGCCCGCTGCAGGGGGCGCTGACCTTCGCGGTCTCGAACACGGTCGGGGCGGTGTTCATCCTCTTCGGGATCGCGCTCCTCTACGCGCGCACCGGCGCGCTGAACCTGGCCCAGATCGGCGTCGCGCTCGCCCACGGGCACGCCGACGGCCTGGTGGTGGGGGCGTTCGCGTTCCTGTGCATCGGGTTCATGGTCAAGGCGGCGGTGGTGCCGTTCCACTTCTGGCTCGCCGACGCCTACGCGGTGGCGCCCACGCCGGCCTGCGTGATCTTCTCGGGCGTGATGAGCGACCTGGGCATCTACGCGATCGCCCGGGTCTACTGGACGATGTTCGACGGGCCGTTCCACGCCCACCTGGAGACGCTGCGCCTCGTCTTCCTCCTCTTCGGCGGGGTGACCGCGCTGTGGGGAGCGGTGCTGTGCCTGGCCCAGCACCACCTCAAGCGCCTGCTCGCCTTCGTGACCATCAGCCAGATCGGGATGGCGCTGATCGGGGTGGGCCTGTTCAGCACCGAGGGCATCGCCGCCGCGGCGCTGCTCATCGCCGCCGACGGGTTGCTGCGCGCGGGGCTGTTCGTGGCCATCGGGGCCGTCATCCACCGCACCGGCAGCGTCAACGAGCTGCGGCTCTACCGCCTCGGGCGCCAGGTCCCGAGGCCGCTGGCAGCGATCTTCTTCGCCGGCGCGCTCGGGCTGGCCGGGCCGCCGTTCCTGGGCGCGTTCTCGGGCAAGCGGGTGCTCGAGCACGCGGCCATCGACGTCGGCCACGGCTGGATCATCGTCGTCTTCGTCGTCGCGGCGATCCTGACGGCGGCGGCGGTGCTGCGCGCGGGCGGTCGCGTGTTCCTCGGCTGGGGCGAGCCGGCAGAGGACGACCCGATCCCGTTCGGGCGCCCGACCGGCAGCGAGGTCGAGCGCGACGACGACGAGGCCGAGGCCGAGACCACCGGCGCGCCCGACACCACGCCCCCGGTGATGATCGCCACCGCCGGCGCTCTCGTCGCCGGCGGGCTCGCGATCAGCCTGTTCCCGGCCCTGGTGGACAAGACGCTGGACGCGGCCGCGCGCTTCACCGACCGCGCCGCCTACGCGGCCGTCGTGCTGCACGGCGCCAAGCTGCCGCTGCCGGACACGCCGAACCTCGGCGTCGACGCGCTGGCGATCCTGTTCGGGCTGCTCAGCGTGGGCGGGGCGGTCGGCATCGCCCTGGCCGTGCTCAGCCCGCGCCACCGCGTGCGCGGGCTCGTGCCGCTGCGGCTGCGCGGCCCGCTCCGGGGCACGTACTGGGCGGTGCGGCGCCTGCACAGCGGGCAGGCCGGCGACTACGTGACCTGGCTCAGCGTGGGCGCTGCAACGTTCGGCGTGCTCCTGGCCGCCGCGACGCGATAGGGCTCAGCGCCGCCGCAGGCGCTCGATCACCGCGTCGACGACCTCGGTGGTCGAGGCCGCGCCGCCGAGGTCGTGGGTGCGCACGCCGGCGGCCGAGGTCGCCAGCACGGCGTCGTAGACCGCGCGCGATGCCCGCTCCGCCTCGGCGTGGCCGCGCTCGCCGGCGTAGTGCAGGACCGCGCCGCAGGCCAGCGTCATCGCCATCGGGTTGGCCACGTCCTTGCCCTGCAGCGACGGCGCGGTGCCGTGGGGCGCCTCGGCCATGGCCACCTGCGGGCGCAGGTCGTCGTCGAGCGCGAGCAGAACCGACTCGGCGCCGGCGATCGAGCCGAACATCGGCAACACGAGATCCGAGAGGCAGTCGCCGTCCCGGTTGAGCGCCGGGATGACCAGCGGCACGTGGCCGGCGCCGGTGATCAGCCCGGCGTAGGTCGCGTCGATGAGCACGGGCTCGTAGTCGACGTCGGGGTGGCGCTGCGCCGCCGCGTCCATCTCCTCCTTGAGCATGCCCTCGTAGACCGGCGAGACCGTCCACTTGGGGCCGCCGTAGACGCGGCCGCCCTCGTGTTGGGCGGTGCGGAAGGCGTACTCGGCCACGGCGCGGCAGGTCGAGCGCGTGATCCGCTCGGTGCGGAATGCGACCTCCTCGGGCGCGCCCTCGGGGCCCTCGCGCCACTGCTTGGCGCCGTAGGCGTCCTCGACGGCCATGCGCACGATCGCGATCGGGTGATGGGCGCCGGCGATCGGCGTCACGCCGGGGATGCGGCGGCCGGTGCGGATGATGACCTTGCCGTCGACCTCCTCGCGCAGGATGCGGTTGGGGGAGCCGACGTCGTCGCGGCCCTCGGGGGTGATCGTGGCCGCCTTGAGCCCGTAGCCGGAGGCGCGCATGGCCGCGGCGGCCTCGTGCACCACGCCGTTGTCGGTGGCGCGGCGGCGCGCGAGCGAGAGATCGAACCTCCGCAGCTCCAGCGGTAGGCCGAGCAGGTCGGGGTCGAGCACGCGGAGCGCCGCCTCGAGGAGCTCCTGGCCGGTCTCGTCGCCCTCGAGCACGGTGATGCGCACTGGGTCGGCCACGGCGCTGCCACGATACCCGCGTGACCGCTGAGCAATGTTCGTGGTGCGGCGGGGCGGTGGACGCCGAGGACGGGTTCCGCGCGCAGGAACGCGCGGGCGAGCGCCGGGCCGTCTTCTGCCGCCTCGAGCACGTCGTGCCGTGGGTGATCTCGGGCGCGCACTGGGACGCGGGCACGGCCGAGCCGGCCGCGCTCGAGGCGGCGGTGCAGCGGTGCGCGTTCTGCGACGCGCCGCTCGAGGAGGCCCATGTGCTGCTCGTGCGCCACCGCGGCGAGGCGCGGATCCCCGACGGGTTCTGCTCGGCCGAGCACCTGATGGAGTGGGCCAAGCGCGGCGGTCGCTGGGCGCCGTCCTAGCCGGACAGCACGCCGAAGCCCACCAGCGCCACGCCGATCACGCCGCTGAGGACCGATACCGCGGCCGGCGCCCAGCGCGTGACGCGCACGCGCAGCGCCGCCAGCCAGCGCTCGCCCCGCTCGCCGCCCAGCGCGCGCAGCGCGAGGATGAGCACGAGCGGCAGCACGTAGGCGGCGCAGTAGAGGACGAGCAGGCCGGCCTCGGCCATCGGGTCGAGGTCCTCGTGGACGATGGCGCCCACGACGATGAACAGCGGGAAGGCGGTGGGCAGGTCGACGATGGTCATCACCGCCCCCAGGGCAAAGGCCGAGCCCGGCCGCAGGGCGCGGTCGGGCAGCCCCGTCTGCACGAGCTTGGCCCGCCGGAACCAGACCACGACCGCGAACACGATGGCGAGCGTGCCCGCGACGATGGCGATCACGCGCCCGACGTTCGGCGCCAGCCCGTGCGTGGCCAGCCGCAACAGCGACGCCGGCCCGAACAGCAGCAGGAGCCCGCCGGCGGTGTAGAGCGCGAACACTCCGGCCGCGAAGTTGGCCAGCCGCCCCACCGGGCGGGGCGTCGAGGCCAGGTAGAGCGCGACCGCGATCGTGAGCGGGTTGATCGAATCGGCCAGGCCGATCGACAGGACGAAGAGGAGCATCAGGCCGGGACGGCAACCAGCGTGCGCCGCCCCAGCAGGACGGCAAGCGGACACAGGGCTGCCACCCCGGCCGCGAGCAGAAACGTGAGGCTCGTCCCCAGCGGGCCGACGAGCGCGCCGCCGGCGGCATTGCCGAGCGCGACCCCGGCCACGATCGCTGTCGTGGTCGCGGTGAACGCCTCGGTCGTCGCCCCCTCGGGCGCCAGCCGGTCGATCAGCGTGTAGGAGACCGTGAAGGCGGGGGCGATGGGCACGCCGGCGACGGCGATCAGGATGCCCATCGACGCGACCGAGTCGGCGAGCGCGACCGGCGCCATCGCGAGCGGCATCACCGCGAGCACGAGCAGGAGGCGGCGCTCCACCGGGCCGGTGAAGCGCTGGCGTCCGTACCAGAGCCCGCCCACCATCGAGCCCACGCCCCACAGCGCGAGCAGCAGGCCGGCGGTGGCGCGCGAGCCGTGGTCCTCGGCGAACGCCGGCGTGGCCACCTCGAGCGCCCCGAAGGCGATGCCGGCGGGCAGGAGCGCGACGATCAGCGTGCGCAGGCCCGGCGAGGCCAGCGCGCCCAGCCGCCCGGCCGTGGAGCGGCCACCCCGCTGGGCCCGTGAGGCCCGCGAGGTCGCGAACAGGAGCGTGCCGCTCACCGTGAGCACGACGGCGGTGACCAGCGCCACGTCGGGTGAGGCCAGTGCCGCGATGGCGCCCGCCAGCAGCGGGCCGGCGATGTAGAAGCCCTCCTGCAGGACCGATTCCAGCGCGAACGCGGTCTCCACGTGCTCGCCCCCGGTGATGACGGGCCACAGGGTGCGCATCGAGGCCGACACCGGCGGGATCGTGAGCCCGTCCAGCGCGGCCAGCGCGATCAGCGCCCACGACGGCCCACCGGCGCGGGCGGTGAGCAGCACCCCGAGCACCGCCGTCGCGTTGGCCAGCGCGAGCGGGATGAGCACGCGCGTCTGCCCGAGCCGGTCGACCAGCCGCCCCTGCGGGATCGCCGCCACGCCCGCGGCGATCGCCACCGTGCCGGCGACGGCGCCGGCCAGCGCGAAGGGCCGGCCGAGCGCGCGCAGCAGCAGGATGTAGCTGAGCGACACCATCACGATCGGGATGCGCCCGAGCAGCGACGCGATGGCGAGCCGGGCGACGCCCGGAAGCCGCAGCAGCTCGAGGTAGGTCACGTCAGGTGGACCGCGCGGCGGAGCCTTCGAGCCCGAGCTCGGCCGCGTGCGGCTCGAACGCGGCGATGAGGAAGGCCAGGTGCTCGTCGAAGTCCACGCCGAGCTCGTCCGCGCCCTGGCGCAGCTCGTCGCGGTTGACGGCGGCGGCGAACGACGGCTGCTTGAGCTTCTTCTTGACGCTCTTGGGCGTCATCCCGTGGATCCCGTCCGGGCGCACGTAGGCCACGGCGGTGATGAACCCCGACAGCTCGTCGACGGCGAACAGCGTCTTCTCCATCTGCGAGTCGCGCGAGACGCCGAGGAAGTCGGCGTGCGAGGCGATGCCGCGCAGCATCTCGGGCGGGGCGCCGCGCTCCTCGAGCTCCTTCAGCGCCATGCGCGGGTGGCCGGTCTCGAGGTCGGGATAGCGCTCGTAGTCGAGGTCGTGCAGGAGCCCGGTCAGGCCCCACAGGTCCTCGTCCTCGCCGAACTCGACGGCGTAAGCGCGCATCCCGGTCTCGACCGCCAGCATGTGGCGGCGCAGGGAGTCTGACTCCGTCCATTCGCACAAGAGGGACCAGGCCTCAGCGCGCGAAAAGGGCACCGACATGGGTGTTACCCTAGCTCGGCTCCCGGCCCAGCCCTCCGACCTCCCGACCCGGCCGGCCCGCAGACGCCTTATGGAGAAGTTCGTGATCGAGGGCGGGGCGCCCTTGTCCGGCACGGTCGTCCCCGCTGGCAACAAGAACGCGGCTCTGCCCGTGCTGGCGGCCTCGCTCCTCACCGAGGAGGAGGTGGTCGTCGCGAACGTGCCGCGCATCCGCGATGTCGACGCCATGCTCGGCCTGCTCGAGGACGTCGGCGTGCGGGTGGACCGCTCCGACCACGAGGTCCGCCTGTGCGCCGCCGGGGTGGGCTCGACCGCGGTCGATCGCGACCTGTCCGAGCGCATCCGCGCGTCCTTCCTGCTCGCCGGGCCGCTGCTGGCCCGCTTCGGCCGCGCCCACATGCCGCCGCCGGGCGGCGACGTCATCGGCCGACGCCGGCTCGACCCGCACCTCGACGCGTTCCGCGCCATGGGCGCGACCGTCGCCATGGACGGCGACATCGTGCTCGAGGCGCCACGCGGCCTGGCCGCCTGCGAGGTGTTCATGGACGAGCCGTCGGTCATGGCGACCGAGAACGCTCTGCTGGCCGCGGCGCTGACGCCGGGAACGACCGTGATCGGCAACAGCGCCTGCGAGCCCCACGTGCAGGACCTGGCCCGCATGCTCATCGAGATGGGCGCCGAGATCAGCGGCATCGGCTCCAACGTCCTCACCGTCACCGGGCGCGACCAGCTCGGCGGCTGCCAGCACCGCATCGGCGCCGACCACATCGAGGTCGGCTCGTTCATGGCCCTGGCCGGCGTGACCGGCGGCGAGCTGCGCATCCGCGAGGTCGTGCCCGAGGACCTGCGCATGATCCGGCTCGTCTTCGAGCGCCTGGGGCTGCACTCCGAGCTCGACGGCGGCGACATCCTCGTGCCCGGCGGCCAGAAGCTCGTCATCGCGCGCGACGCCGGCGACTACAAGCTCAAGCTCCAGGACGGGCCCTGGCCGGCCTTCCCGGCCGACCTGACCTCGATCGCGGTCGCCGTCGCGACCCAGTCGGAGGGCTCGGTCCTCGTGCACGAGTGGATGTTCGAGAACCGCCTGATCTTCACCGACAAGCTCGTGCTCATGGGCGCGGACATCGTGCTCTGCGACCCCCACCGGGCGATCGTCACCGGCCCCAAGCGGCTGCGGGGCGAGCGCCTGGAGTCGCCGGACATCCGCGCCGGCATGGCGATGCTGATCGCCGCCCTGTGCGCCCGCGGGCGCAGCGAGATCGGGAACATCCGCCAGATCGATCGCGGTTACGAGCGCATCGACGAGCGGCTGCGGGACCTCGGGGCGAACATCGAGCGCGTCGCGACCGAGCCTGTGATTCACGCCTAGCCTCTAGGTCGAGGACCAACGGCCATGACCTACCCGATCCCATCCGGGACCCGCGACGTGCTGCCCGACGAGATGCGCGAGCTGCGCGCGATCGAGAGCGCCGTGCGCGCGACGTTCGAGCGCTTGGACTACGGCGAGATCTCGACGCCGGCGCTGGAGTACGAGGACACGCTCGCGCGCGCGGATGTGGGCGACGCCAAGCCCACCTACCGCCTGTTCGACGAGCAGGGCGCGGTGCTCGTGCTGCGCTCGGACATGACCGTGCCGATCGCCCGGGTCGTGGGCACGCGCTACCCGACCGCGCCGCTGCCGCTGCGCTTCTACTACTTCGCCCACGCCTACCGCGGCGTGCGGCCCCAGCGGGGCCAGCCGCGCGAGTTCCTGCAGGCCGGTGTCGAGCTCGTCGGCTCGCCCTCGCCCGAGGGCACGATCGAAGCGCTGAACGTGCTCTGCGCGGCGCTGGACGCCGTCGGGCTCGAGGGCTACCGCGTGGGGCTCGGCGACGCGTCGCTGTTCCCGACCCTGCTGGACGAGCTCGGGGTCGCCGGCGAGCCGCGCGCGCGCATCCTCCACGAGCTCTACTCGCAGGACTTCGCCGGGCTCGAGCGCGAGGTCGCCCACCTGGACATCGACCCCGACGCCGCCGGCCTGCTCGTCCGCGTGCCCCAGGTGCGCGGCGAGTCCGCGGTGCTCGACGACTTCGCGGGCGGCGTGGCCGACGCGGCGCTGGCCAGCGTGCGCGCCGTGCTCGAGGGTGTGGATGCCAAGGCCCGCCGGCGGGTGATCGTCGACCTCGGCCTGGCCCGCGCGCTCGGGTACTACACCGGCGCCGTGTTCGAGGTCTACGACCCTGCCCTGGGCGTGCCGCTGGGGGGCGGGGGGCGCTACGACGACCTCCTGGGCCGGTTCGGGCGCGGGCTGCCCGCGGTGGGCTTCGCGCTGAACGTCGAGCGCCTGCACATCGCGCTGATGGGGGAGGAACCGCGGTGAGCCTGACCTTCGCGGTGCCGCGGGGCGCGCTGCTGGCCGAGACGCTGGACCTGCTCGAGGGCCTCGGTGTCGCCACCGCGGAGGTGCGCGACAACGACCGCAAGCTGCTGTTCGCCGACGACGGCGGGGGCGGGCTCATCACCATGCGCCCCTCCGACGTCCCCACCTACGTCGAGGCGGGCGCGGCCGACCTCGGGATCACGGGCAAGGACGTGCTCATGGAGCAGTCCGAGCGCAGCGTCATCGAGCTCGTCGACCTCCGCTACGGCCGCTGCCGCATGGTGCTGGCCAGCGCCGCCGGGGAGGACCGCGCGGCCGAGGCCCTGCGCCGCCTCGGCGTCATGCGGGTGGCGACCAAGTACCCGCGCATCGCCGCTGGCTACTTCGAGCGCACCGGGCGCCAAGCGGAGATCGTCGAGGTCAAGGGGTCGGTCGAGCTGGCCCCGCTGACCGGGATGGTGGAGGCCATCGTCGACCTGACGGCGACCGGCTCGACGCTGGCCCACAACGGGCTCGTGGAGCGCGAACAGATCGCCGTGTGCACGGCGCGGCTGATCGCCAATCCGGTGGCCCACAAGCTCAAGGCGACCGAGGTCGACGCCGTGCTCGCGCGCCTGCGCGCCACCGAAGGGGTGGCGTGATGCGGATCGAGCGGCGCGCGCTGGCCGCCGCCGCCGACGCGCCCGCGCTGGCCGCCGAGGTGCGCGGCCTGGCGCCCAGCGCCGAAGACGTCGCCCCGGCGGTGGCCGAGATCGTGGCCGCGGTGCGCGACGGGGGCGACGCGGCCGTGGCCGAGTACACGCGCCGCTTCGACACCCGCGGGGGTGAGCCGGGTCCGCTGCGGGTCGCGCCCGAGGACCTCACGGCCGCGCTGGCCGCGCTCGACCCCACGGTGCGCAACGGGCTCGAGCTCGCCATCGCCAACGTCGACACGGTCGCGCGCGCGGGCCTGGGCGAGAACATCGAGGTGCCGCTGCCGCAGGGCCAGACCGTGCTCGTGCGCGAGCTGCCGGTGGAGCGCGCGGCGGTCTACGTGCCCGGCGGGCGCGCGCCCTACCCGAGCACCGTGGTCATGGGGGCGGTGACCGCGCGCGCCGCGGGCGTGCGCGAGGTCGCGGTGTGCGCGCCCCCGGGCGAGGACGGCGACGTGCACCCGGTCATCCTCGCGGCCTGCGCGCTGTGCGGCGTGGACGAGGTCTACCGCATGGGCGGGGCCCAGGCCGTGGCCGCGCTGGCCCTGGGCACCGAGGCCGTGCCCGCCGTCGACGTGCTCGTCGGCCCCGGCAACCTGTACGTGCAGGAGGCCAAGCGCCAGCTCTCCCACCGCGTGGGCATCGACGGCTTCGCGGGGCCGAGCGAGCTGCTCGTCGTGCTCGCCGGCGATGGCGCCCGCCCGGCGCGGCCGGCCACGCTCGACTTGCTGGCCCAGGCCGAGCACGGGCCCGAGTCGCTGGTCGCCGCCGTGGCCACCGACCCCGACGTGCTGCGCGCGCTGGCCGAGGACCTCGAGGCGCTCGCGCCGTCACGGCCGACCGCCGTGGCCTCGGCGGCCGTGCTCGTGCAGGCCCCGCGCCTGGACGCCGCCCTGGCTTTCACGCAGGCGCTCGCGCCCGAGCACGTCCAGCTCGTCGGCGCCGACGCCGAGGCCGCGGCGCCGGCGGTCACCCGCGCCGGCGCGGTGTACGTGGGCCGCGCGGCGGGGACCGCCTTCGGCGACTACGTCGCCGGGTCCAACCACGTCCTGCCCACCGGCGGCGCGGCCCGCTTCGCCTCGGCCCTGGGGCCGGCGACGTTCCGCCGCCGCACCAGCGAGGTGCACCTGGGCGACGCGGCGCCGGCGCTCGCCGAGGCCGGAGCGGCCGTGGCCCGGGCCGAGGGCTTCGTCGTCCACGCCCAGTCGATGGAGGCGCGCGTGCAGGAGAATGCGACGCCGTGACCCGCAGCGCCGAGATCACCCGGACCACCAAGGAGACCGAGCTCTCCCTGCGCGTCGCGCTCGACGGCACCGGCGCGGGCAAGCGCGCCACCGGGATCGGCTTCTTCGACCACATGCTCGACCTGCTGGCCCGCCACGGGCGCCTGGACCTCGAGGTCAAGGCCGTCGGCGACCTCGAGACCGGCGGCCACCACACGGTCGAGGACACCGGCCTGAGCCTGGGCTCGGCGCTGGACCAGGCGCTCGGCGACCGTGCCGGGATCGCCCGCTACGGCCACGCCATCGTGCCCATGGACGAGGCCCGCGCGACCTGCGCCCTGGACATCTCCGGGCGGCCGCTGCTGGTGTGGTCGGCCGACCTGCCACCCGGGGCGATCGCCAACTTCGACCACGAGCTCGCCGAGGAGTTCTTCCGCGCCGTCGCGTCGGCGGCCAAGCTCACGCTGCACCTCAGCGTCGACACGGGCACGAACGCCCACCACATGGTCGAGGCGGCGTTCAAGGCCTTCGCGCGCGCCCTGCGCATGGCCGCGGCGATCGACCCCACCGAGACCGGCGTGCCCAGCACGAAGGGGACGCTCACCGAATGACGCGGATCGCGGTGGTCGACTACGGGATGGGCAACCGCCGCTCGGTGGAGAAGGCGCTCGCGCATGTGGGCGCCGCGCCGACGATCACCAACGACCACGACGTCATCCGCGCCGCCGACGGGCTCGTCGTGCCCGGTGTGGGGGCGTTCCCGCGCGCGATGGCCAACCTGGCCGAGCTCGGCCTCGACGCGCTGCTGCGCGAGCAGGTGGACGCGGGCGTGCCCACGCTGGGCGTGTGCCTGGGGATGCAGCTGCTGTTCGAGGAGTCGGTCGAGCGCGGCGGCGCCACCGGCCTCGGG
>Ga0105245_10003313_pt1 | contig 14461 bp, 13 predicted proteins | sample KBSM54metaG_FD_81523 | JGI IMG/M metagenome (GOLD analysis project Ga0105245, IMG submission 81523) | Miscanthus rhizosphere microbial communities from Kellogg Biological Station, Michigan, USA - KBS M5-4 metaG | ecosystem: Host-associated > Plants > Roots > Rhizosphere > Soil | place... | reverse complement strand
GGAGTTTTTCGAGGGGTGTCTGAGCCTCGCGGGATTCACGGCGGTGGTTCCTCGGGCCAAGCAAGTTCGTGTGGAGGGTCTTAATGAAAAGGCCGTGCCCGTAATTATTGACGCGACCGGCTGGTATGCCCGCATCCTGCAACACGAGATCGATCACTTGGACGGCATGCTGTATGTGGACCGGATGATTTCACGCACATTTTTTAGCCAGGATAATTATGTGCGGCACTGGAAGGACCGCTCTATCGCCGAGGTGACCGGGTACGATGAATGAGTGGAAGAGCACGAGGTTTATCCAGCCATCGGCAATGAGGGCTTTGAACGGCTTGTACGCGCGTTCTACTGTCAGGTTCCCGCGGATGATGTCTTGGGTCCTATGTATCCGGCCGATGATCTTCCTGGCGCGGAACAACGACTCCGCGATTTCCTGATTTATAGATTTGGGGGGCCGCCCATCTATATCGAACAACGGGGCCACCCCAGGTTGCGCATCCGCCATGCAGCGTTTCCGATCGGGATGGACGCTCGTGATCGCTGGGTCCAGTTGATGAATCGCGCCCTCGAGCAAGCTGGCTTACCCGAAGAAGTGCGACAGCTTTTGCGGGCATTCTTTGCCTCCACTGCGACCTTCTTGCTCAATCGGTCCGGACGCTAGAGATGCGTCACCATCATTAGAAATACAACGGCTGCTCCCGCCATCACCGCGGCACCGCCAATGACGGTGCCGAGAATTAACAGCATAGAAAAGCGATCCGCCTGTGGATTGCTCGGTGTCATAGAGTTGCCCGGTGTTAAACGGGTGTACCGCGTGAGAGATGGACAACCAAGCTCACCACGAAAAGGACCAGGAAGATCATAAACAGGATTTTCGCGACTCCAGCCGCGGCAAATGCCACAAAGCCGAAACCGAGAGCACCCGCCACGAGTGCAATTACCAAAAACACTAAAGCGTAATACAGCATTGCGACCTCCGGGGGGAAGTTTCCCGCCACTTGGCTGGGAGCAAGTTGAGGGCCGCGCTACAAGTGACGTGTTTTCAGTTCGGAGGACAGGTCACTTCGGCTCAGAGTGCAAGTAATGTTGTAATTACGCGTTAAGGCGCGGGTTCAATGCGCAGAACCGCCCCATCCTTTTCATCCGTCAGGACGTACAGAAGGCCGTCGGGTCCTTGCCGGACGTCGCGGATACGCTGCCGCAACTCTGTGAGCAACGACTCACGCCGCAGTTCCTGCATCTTCTCGTTGAAGAGAATGCGCTCCAGGTGACCGGTCCCTGGGATTTCGCCCGTTCGCAGCGATCCCACGAAGACGTCGCCTTTCCATTTGGGAAGTTTGTCGCCGGTATAGAAGGCCATGCCAGACACGGCGATTGCAGGTATCCACAGCACCACCGGCGCTTCAAAGCCAATATGCCCGGGGACTTCGTTGTGCCAGGGACCGGGATAATCGCGGCCATAGCTCACGATAGGCCAGCCATAATTGCGGCCAGGTTTTAGGATGTTGATCTCGTCTCCACCGTTGGGACCATTTTCGTTCTGCCACATGTCGCCGGTTCCGGGATGCATGGCGAGGCCCAAGGTGCCGCGGTGTCCCAGCGTATAGACCTCAGGTCTCTTGCCGGACTGTCCTACGAACGGGTTATCTTTCGGAACGGTGCCGTCATCGTTCAACCTCAGCACCTTGCCGCCGAGTGTGTTGGGATCCTGGGGATCGTTACCGGTCAAACTCATGAAGAGCGTGCCGTCGCGGCCGAACGCAATACGCGAGGCTCCGGCGATGTCGGTCACGAAGATATCTTTCATCCCGGTGATCGCGTTACCGTCCCATTTCCCGCGCGCCAGCGCAGCAACTCTGCGCTTCTCATCGACCGGCTTGGTGTAGGTGAGATACACGAAGCCATTTTGAGCAAACTGCGGATGGAGAGCGACGTCCATATAGCCGTGAACTGCGCCCGGCAATCCGGATTCAATGGCCCAGTACGATGCGGGAGTTCCGGCGACGGGCTTCGGATCGAGCACTCCCTTACGGATGATCCTGAGTTGGCCGGTGCGGGTGGTGACCAGCATACTGCCGTCGGGCAGAAACGCCGCGCTGAAGGGCGACTCCAGACCGCGCGCGACCGCGACCACGCGGATTCGCTGACCTTCGCCCGTATCGAATTCCATGGGCAGCTTCGGCAGTGGACGGTGCGCAAGACCTTCGGGAGCGAGTGGAATACCGTTCTGGAAGGGAACCTTTTGCTGGGCGGAGGCGATGGCGGCGATAAATAGGACTGCAAGCGGAGCCTTCATATATATAGAAACCTCTCTATTGAGTACGCGCAAAACAGAGCGCTCCGCGCCCTTTGCGCTTCTACTGAGTTTATACGGAATCAGGCGCCGAATCTCTCGGCGGCGCGGGCTCTTGCTTTTTGAGCTTCTTCGTCACGATTCTTAGGCGGTGCATTAGTTTCGAGCGCAGTGAGGAGCCGGCTTGAAATACTGGCAATCTGGTCTACCGCGGACTGGAACGCGTCCTCGTTGGTCCTCGATGGCCTATTGAAGCCGCTGATCTTTCTCACGAACTGGAGTGAAGCTGCTCGGACCTCTTCGTCGGTGACGGGAGGATCGAAGTTGAAGAGAGTCTTGATATTCCTACACACGCAACTATTTTCCCACGGAGTGCGTGGAGTCCTTCTCGTTGTCGCAGACGTCCTCGATCATATCGGTATCGGCGAGAAAATCGAACTGCATTGGGAATGACCAGGGTTTGGTGTAGGCGCCGGGATCGTCGATGGTGATCTCGATATCCATGTGCCCGAAATCGCGGCGGCGGAAGCGCTCGACGGTATGAAGAGCCTCGGTATGAGGACGCCCGCTATCGTCAAGCCAGCTCTTGTCGTTGAAACCGCGAGTGTCGACTACGAACCAGTCGCCATCCCACTTGCCGATGGAATAGCCGAGCCAGGCGGGATTCGCCACGGGAGCAGGCCCGCGACCATCGGTGAAGATTTGCCGGAATCGGGCGAATTCCTCGTAGAGAATCAGCGTCAGGCCGGGATTCTGCACGATTTTCATAGGCACACCGATGAGCATCTGGTCGGGGATGCTATGAGGCAGGCAACGCGAAGAAGGCCGGTCGGCCATGAAGTTCGCTTGCCGTTCCTGGTGGAGTTTATCGTAGGGCGGGAGCAGCGGAGGGATGGTCTCCCCGGGCCGCATGAAATCCGCCAGATTGGGGCCCATCGCCAGACCTGCGCCGCCGGTGCGCTGAGTCGGCCTGTTTGCGCCGCGCGCACGCTGCCATAGTCCTGACAGATCCGGCTTGCCGTCGGCGGTCCTGGGAACCGGAGCCGCGAGGTTCACTTTGCCGTTGGCCAGGCGTGGAATGTTAGCGGTGGGATAGTCGATCCACTGTGCTGAGGCAGATAGCGTCCAAATCGTGAGGACGAAGCAAATTTGGTGGGTCATGCGCAGCTCCTCATTCTATATCCCTGCGTACCATGAATATCCGTACGCCGCGCCCACGGCACCGGTGCCGTCCTCAACATCGTCTAGCCGATCCGTGACATCGATCCGGCTCAGGTATTTTAGGCTCTTATAGCCGAGCTGACGTTCGACGCGCAGCCGCACCGGGGCACCGTGCGCGACCGGAAGTAGGCCGCCATTCATTCCATAGGCCAGCAGCGTCTGGGGGTGGAGCGCGTCGAACATATCGAGACTGTCCCACCATCCGTCGACGGTATGTAATACGACGTAGCGCGCTTGCGGCAGCATTCCTACCTCTTGGAGGACGCGTCCAAGCGGCACGCCCGTCCACTCGGCGATCGCGGACCAGCCTTGCTCGCAGTTGTGCTGGGTCACTTGCGTCCGCGACGGGAAGTGCTTCAGGGTTTCAAGCGACAACTCGGTAGGGTGCGAGATCAATCCTGCGATGGGAAGCCGCCATTCGGCGAACCCACCGGCCAGCAGATGCTGATAGCGATCGCTCTTAGGGTTAGTCTCATTAATCGCCGGGAAATTCTTGGTGATTTTATCGCGGGTAAATTCGCGGACCAGCGGCTGGTTGCGTAACAGCAATCGATGCGAAGCAAACGTCAGGGAATTGCTGACGTCGAACAGGCTGCCAAAGGTAGGTGGTAGTGAATCCTTACACGCGGTGAGGAGCACGCTGCCAGCCGCTGGAATGCTCACGATCATTTTTCGCCGCGAGATCATTTTGCCTCGGCTCTGATCATGGTGTTGAGGAGCCCACTGCGGATTGTCATGATGATGTGACCGATCAGGAAGATCACTAGTAGGTCAGCCGCGAAGAAGTGGATGGTCCGGGCAGATTGCCTTCCTCCGAAGACCGTGAACAAGACAGGATATGCCGCCGTGATCGCGGGCGACATCGTGACGCCGGTCAAGATCGTCAAGGGCAGGAGTCCGAACACCACCGCCAAATACGCAAGGCGCTGGAGCGAATTGTAGCCTCCAAACCGAAAGTGGCGCGAGAGCAAACCCCACATGACGTAAATGACACCGTTTGTGACCGCGATCCACGCAGCCAGGAAATGCAGATCCCGGCCCCAGCCAGATTGATCGAGATTTAACTGCAAAGGCAGTTCAAAAGCAGCGGGGGTATCGAAGTAGCCCGTTTCGCCCCAGTAAAACCGGGGGTGAGCCAATAGAATCGCGATTCCGCTCACGGACAGTCCCACGAAGCTCAGAAAGTTGATCCAGTGGGTGATGCGGACCAGCACGGTGTGCCGCATGTCTATTTAACGTCGTTCCTGATTACTTTTCCGCCCTTCATCACGAACTTGACGCGTTGCAACTCGGTGATGTCGGCGAGCGGATCGCCCGAGACAGCGACCAGGTCCGCATACTTGCCCTTGTCGATGGAGCCGATCTGATCTTGCCATCCCAACGCTTCGGCGTTGATCATGGTTCCCCCTTGAAGCGCACGCACCGCTGTTAAGCCGCCGTGCTTCACCAGCATCTCGAAATCGAGCGCCTGAGTTCCGTGAGCATAGGTTGAGCCGTCGGCTCCGCTGCCGACCATAATTTTCATTCCCTTGGTGTTGGCGGCCATGGCTACAGCCTTCTCGAAGATCGGGATCATCCGATACTTGCCGCCGGTGTTCTTGGCGTCGTTATCGTCCATGTAAGGCTCAATGTAACGCTGAAGTGTCGGGTCATAAAAGAGACCTTTCGCGACCATCATGCTGGCTTGCTCCTGATCCAGGCCGTAGGCGTGTTCGATGGTGTCGCATCCGGCGACGATGGCGTTTTTTTGCCCCTCGCCACCGAGAACGTGGCAGGCGGCTTTCTTTCCCAGGCGATGAGTCTCGTCGATTAGGGCCTGGAGGACGGGCATCGGATAAGTCAGCACATAGTGGGCCTGGCCCGCGGCATCAAAAGAGTACGCGCCGGTCGGAAACAGCTTGATCCAATCCACGCCGTGTTCCACGTGTTCGCGGACGGCCGCGCGCCCTTCCTCGGCCGAATGAACCACGTTGCTCGCCAGGGGATTATCCGGAGCCGCCGGGTTTGGTGGCGCAGCCCCCCAAGCGATTCCGCGTCCCGAAACTTGATAGCGGGGACCGTCAACGCGACCCTGATTGATGGCATCGCGGATGGCGATATCGCCGTACCCGTTGCCGTGTGAGCTCATATCGCGCGCCGTGGTGAAACCCGCTCGCAGATCCGCCTGCGCGTTCTGTACGGCGATGAGTATGGAAGCCTCGGTAGTCCCTTTTACGCCGCGGGTGTTGAACATGTGCGTGTGCGCGTCGATCAGGCCGGGTAGAACGGTCGCCTGGCTGAGATCGATCACCTGCGCTCCTGCGGGAATCTTGACTTGGGCTTCTGGGCCGACCTCGGTGATACGTTCGCCATTCAGAACGATCACTTGCTTCATCGACATCTGGCCGGTTTTGCTGTTGAACATTCGGCCGGCACGGACGGCGATCACGCGCGCGGGGGGTGGGCATTGAAGTATGCCTCCGTCGGAGCCGACGCACGGAGTCGGCCCCGCTCCTCGCCATGGAGCTGGTGGAGGCTGAACTTGGGCGATGAGGATTATCCCGAGCGCTACTGCCAAAAGGGCTAATCGATGCATTCTTAACCCCGGAACATCTTAAACGTCTCGAAATCGCCGTTCAGCAACTGGTGCGTGTCGTGAAGGCCAAGCCAGCCGTCGATCATGGTCGCGTAGACTCTGCGGAAATCCGTAGTGTGGATAAGATTTCCGCCGGGGTCGAGTTTCGTGAGGCTGGGGATGTCGCCATATTGACCGCCTTTGACCTGCTTGCCGGCGACGAACATGAGATTCGCGGCGCCATGGTCGGTTCCGAGGTTGACGTTCTCGGGAACGCGGCGACCGAATTCCGAGAAGATCATGACGACAACATCATCAGCGCGGCCGATCCGCTCCAGATCCGAGATGAACGCGGAAACGGCATCGGAAGCATACGTGAGTAGCCTCTTGTGCGTATCGGCTTGATAGACGTGCGTGTCGAACGCGTTATTGCGGTAGGACGTGTAATAAAGGCGCGTGGGCATGCCCGCCGCGATCAGCGCCGCCACCTTGGGCAGGTCGAGACCGGTGATGCCGTAGTCTACCGGAGAGTGATATTTCGCCCATGCTTCCCGGACCAGTACCGAAGCGTCCTTGGCGCTTTGGGCCGTCTCGAGAAGAAATCGACGTGAGGGATTGTCGACTTGTTTGGCGGCCGGGGCGGAATCCAGGATCTCCTTCTCCTCGTAGAATTTCTCCTGCGTGAACTTGTTGGGATCGTCGAAGACCACCGGGACATGGCGGCGGCTGCGAACCGCGAGCGACTGCCGCGCGGCGATGTTCACCAGGAAGTTGGAAGGCGCCTCGGGAGCCATGGAATCCGCCAGACGGCCGACCCAGCCGTACTCCTCGCCGCTATTGGGAGCCGCGGTGTGCCAGTACGCCATCGACGTGAAGTGCGAGAACGAGGGGTTCTCGTATCCGCAGCCGTGGACGACGGCAAGCTTGCCATCCTTATATAGATGTTCGAACCCAGCCATGCCCCCGCTGAAACCGAAATGGTCGTCGATCGGCCGGAGTTCTTTCTTAGCGATTCCGATGTGCGGACGATGTTTGTAATACGCGTCGTCGCCGTAGGGAACCAGGGTGTTGAGTCCGTCGTTGCCACCGGACAGCTCGAGGACCACGAGTATCTTCCCGTCGTGCCTGCCTTGAGCGGTAAGCGCCGCATTCGCCTGCGCGAACAAGGGCAGGGGAAGAGCGCCGGCTGTGACGCCGACACCATACATGCCGGTCCGCAAGAGATCCCGGCGCGTCACTTTCGAGAATGAAAAACGTGTCGACATAGAGGGAGCGCTCCTTAGTCCAACTGGTATTCGGGTTGACTCATGATCAGGTGAAGGACCAGCCGCAGCGAGTCCTCCATATATGTTTGGGCGACGGCGATATCGGTTGTTCCCAGATCTTTGTTAAGAAACACTATGAGTTTCTGACGAGCTTCGTCACTGGGAGGGACGCGCATGAAGCGATGAATCAGGTAGTCGACGACCTGCGTGGTGTTCGACAAGTGCTGGTCCAGCATCATCCGCGACAGGTTGATCTGAGCCGTATCGCGGGGGATGGGTTTGACTCGCTGGATCGCCATCTGCGAGCCGCGAAAACTCCCGTAACGCGTGTTGAACTCCTCATCACGATCGGCATTTTTGTTCGACTCAGCACGATCGCCACTCTTGGTGTCGTCCATGGTGGCGGTGGTGATGTCCATGCCTTGCCGGATGCGTTCGGCGACACGTCGAACCTCCCCGCCACCGGTGTATCGATCAGGCGGCAGGAAGCTGATATCGGGGAAAAGAATGTCGCGGGCCAAATTACCGCGCTCCAGCAACAGTCCCGGGGTGATCCAGCTTTGGCCGCCTGCCCATCCAGCAACCGTCGGCGGCGAGAATAGTTGCTGCCCAAGTGCTGAGGTCGCCAGATTGAAGTCAGGAACCCCGGGGATGTTGTTCTGGCCGAGTTTCTTGTATGTGCTGACTGCGAGCTGCACCGGGCTCTTGATCTGGGTACCCACTGAAGCGGGACTATAGAAATCGCGCGACAAGAAGATAGTTTCGAGCAGGGGACTGATCTCGTACTTGTTTTGGCGCAGTATCGCTCCGAGCTTCTTTTGCAACTCGGGCGATAGATTCTCGCGGACGAAGTAGCGGTAGATCTTGCCGGCGATATGATCGGCTGTGGCCGGCTGCTGCATGATGATGTCGATGATGTTGACGCCGTCCAGACGGCCGGTGTGGCCCAGAAACGTCTTCTCACCATCGTCGTGCTGGTCTTTGTTCACAACGAATTTCAGATCGACGTAATTCCACCCGGTGAAGGCGCGCGCTGCCTCGCGAATATCCGTCTCGGTGTAGTGGCCGACGCCCATGGTGAAGATTTCCATGATCTCGCGAGCGAAATTCTCATTCGAGGCGCCTTTGATGTTGACGCCCGCGTCCAGGAACGAAAGCATGGCGGGATCCTGGGCGACAGCCACCGTCAGATCGCGAAAATTGCCCATCCCCTGTTTCTGGAACAATTCCAGCTGGCCCAGGAGCTTACGATAATCACGAACCTTAGCTTCATTCGAAGCAAAATGGCCGTGCCAGAATAAGGCCATTTTTTCCCGCAGTGGCTGCGGGCTGGTCAACATACGATTTGCCCACCAATAGGACACCCGGTTGGTTTCGAGAACGCTGGCGCGGAGCCAGTAGAAAAATTCGTCGACCACGGGCTGCAGGCGACGGTTGCCGGTGGGCTTGACCTTGATCCCCAGCGCCTCGCCTTTCTCTTTCGCTAGGTCGGTTACGGCAGGCCGGGTCGGGGGAAACGGTTCGAGCCCAGGATCGTGAATCCCGGAATGATCGAAGGGGGGTAGTTGACTGATGTCGGTCCCTTCGAAGCGAACGAGGCGGGCAATGGCTTGTGCGGGTGTGACTTTCGCTAAGGCCTGGATTTCATCGGGCGTGCCGCCGAATCCGGCGCGCTCGAGCAGATGCGCGGCGAAATCGTAATTCCAATCGGCGGGGCCGATGGGGGAGAGGTCGCTTTGCCACGTCGCCGGTCCGGCGGTTTGCGCCATCGCAGCGACCGCCGGCAAAATGCTAAGAAAAGCTACCCTTCGAAGCATGTAGGACTCCTTGGGATCTTCTCAAAGATGTTCCCACGAACGTCACGCGGATGCCACCGGGGCTACTTCTTAGCTGGGATTTTGACGATTCGATCGCCCTGGAACGCCCCTATGTAGATCGACGTGCCAACCTGGAGCGCCTCAGAGACGCCTCCGATCAGCGCGCCCTTGCCTTGGGAATCGAAAACCGTCTTAGCATCCATTTTGGCCGGATCGATTTCGGCGATGCCGAATGCCTGGATGCAGGGAGTTCCGCTGCCGGCGGGACAATCGCCGCGGGTACCCTTTACTCCTGCGGCGAGCATGGTCTTCTTGCTGGTCCACGCAATGTTGTCGGGCATGAAATCCAGCTTCACCATGCCGGTTTCCTTGCCTTCTTTCAAATCGTACTTGTGGACTTCTTTGGCCGTCCACGCGTTGAAGTACATGTACCGGCCATCAGAGCTCACAAGCACACCATTGGGATATCCCGCGCGAGTTCCCGGCAATTCGGTTTCGCCCTTGCCTGAAATCCAGCGGGAGACAAAGCCGCTAGGCACTCCGCTGAAGAGGTCGAATGCCGGAGCCCCTTTCCCCTGGCCTGCTGGCGGTGCGGGCGGTTGAAGCGCAGTGGGATGCGTCGCGATAAATCCGCCGTCGGGCTGCGCGGCGACGTCGTTAAAAGCCTCTTTCGATACGACGCAGCCGTGCCAGATCAGATCCGAATTTCTGCCAGATTGTTTCAGCTCGAACATTTCAATAGACTCGCGGCCGCCGTGGTTGACTACGTAAACTTGAACGGCGCCATTGTTGCGCTTTAACAGGGAAATCCCGTGCGGCCGTAGCGCATCGCCAGTGGGGCCGGGACAGGCGGAATCGCCCCAATCTTTGCGGGGCTCTGCCGTGGGTGTGATTCTGACGAAGGTTTTCTTCGCGAGGTCGAACAGCATGAGACCGGCTATGCCTGCGCCGCCCGGACCGTTCACAAACTGGCTGACGATGAGCGACTTCCCATCGGGCGTCAGCTCCAGATCCTCGGGTGAGCGCGTGCCGCAGAGGATGTCGATGTCGCCGTGCACTCCGCATTCCATTAGAGGCGGTGCGGGTGGACCACCTTTGCCCTGCGCCTCGGCCAAGCCTGCCAGGACGACGCCCGCAAGCGCGACAACAACCGCTAATTTCATGTTTGTTTCTCCGTCGGCAAGTATAATCCAAACTGGAGAGTCCAAGAGCCTTCATGATCCCCACTTCTTCCCACACACGCCGGGATTTCGTATCGGGACTGGCAGGGATGGGCATGCTATTGGGAAGCTGTAATCGGACTGCGCCCGAAACAAAGACTACTCCCGATGCCGGTCCAGCCGATGTCACGCTGCGCATCTCTCCGGTTTTGGTCGACATCGCCAAGGACCATACGATTAGCACCATCGGATACAACGGTAGTGTTCCCGGTCCGCTGATCCGGATGAAAGAAGGCGTGCCCGTCACTGTGGATTTGTTCAACGACACAGATGCACCGGAGCTGGTCCACTGGCACGGACAAATCGTTCCGGCGGATGTGGACGGCGCGTTCGAGGAAAAAAGTCTCGTCGTGCCGGCCAATGGGCACTTGCGGTATCGTCTGACTCCGCAGCCGGCGGGAGCTCGTTGGGTCCACTCGCACACAATGGCGATGTCGGATCTGAACCGCGGAACCTATACCGGACAGTTTGGATTCGTATACGTCGAGCCCAAGAGCCAGCCGGGCGCATACGATCAGGAAATCTTCCTGGCGACGCATGAATGGGAACCCTTCTACACGACCGCGGAAGAAGGGGAGGAGATGGATGCCGAGCAGAAGGAGAGAATGGCGGCACAGAAGAAAGACGAAAAGCCCAACGGGTGGGAGATCGGCTATCAGCGTTTCACCATCAACGGAAAGTGTCTGGGCTTCGGCGAACCGGTTCGCGTGAAAGAAGGGCAACGCGTCTTGTTTCACTTTCTGAATGCGAGCGCCACTGAAAATATCCAGCTTGCGCTGCCGGGCCACATGTTCCAGGTAGTCGCACTGGATGGAAACCCAGTGCCGCACCCGCAGGCGGTAGAAGTGCTTGATTTGGGAACCGCCGAGCGGATCGATGCCGTGGTGGAGATGAAGAATCCGGGCGTCTGGATTCTCGGAACTCCCAAGGATGACGATCGCCGTGACGGGATGGGAATCGTGATCGAATACGCCAACAAAACCGGCCAGCCGCGCTGGATCAAGCCTGCTAAGAAGGTCTGGGATTACACTCTCTTTGGAGATAGCAGGACAGCGCCGGCTCCCGACGAAGTGATTCCAGTCGTGATAGGGAAGATCAACGGCGGGACACGAGGATTCAATCAGTGGACCATCAACGGCAAGGTCTACGACGAAAAGGCGGAACCCAAGATCCTGCACAAGGGAAAGCGATACCGCCTGGCCTTTGACAATCAAACCGATGACACCCATCCGGTTCATCTTCATCGGAACAGCTTTGAGCTGACGAATGTGCACGGCAAGGCCACAGGCGGTGTGGTGAAGGACGTCGTCACGCTGCGGGGATTCAAGAAGATCGACGCGGACTTCAGCCCGGCGATGGAGGGACTGACGCTGTTCCATTGCCATCAGCAGCTTCATATGGACTACGGATTCAAGCTGCTCTTCAACGTGACATAGCCCGCTCCGGTCGCCGTTCTGAAGTGTTATGATACTTGGTCACAATCTAGCTGGAGTACGAAATGCTTGTGCGTTGCCTGCGAGCTTCGTTGTTGTTCGTCCTCCCGCTGTTCCCTGCCCTCACATTCCAATCTGACTTAGACGGACCCAACATCCAGATCGTGCGGACGCGTTCTCGTGGGACTCGGCCCATTGACGCTAGTTTCCCGGAGCCGACTCTGCGTGTGGATAGTTCACTTGTGCTAATCCCGGCCCAAGTTACCACGCGCGAGGGAGCGCCGATTATGGATCTGAAGCGGCAGGACTTCCGGATCTACGAGGACGGAGCGGAACAGGAGATCAGCTATTTCGCCAAGGACGATGCTCCGGTTTCCATTGGCTTGTTGCTGGATTCAAGTGGCAGCATGCGAAATAAGAAGCAGAAATCATCTGAAGCTGCGGCGGCATTCTTCCGGACGGCGAATTCGGAAGATGAGTTTTTCCTGATTGAATTCGACGATCGGCCTAAGCTGGTCCTTCCGTTTACCAAAGATACGGACCTGCTCTATCACGAAATCAGCCACGCCCGACCTTACGGACGGACTTCTTTATTCGACGCGATTCATATGGCGCTAGGCGTCATGAAGGCGGCACAACACGAGCGGAGAGCGTTGGTCATCGTTTCCGATGGCGGTGACAATCGCAGCCGCCGCACATTCACGGCGATTAAGGGCGACATGCTCGAAGCCGACGTCCAGCTCTATGCAATGGGTATCTTCGATCCCGAAGGAGCCTCGCAAGGTTCGCGAGAGGAAGCCGAGGGCCCGCAGGTTCTCGACAATCTGGCAGAAATCACAGGCGGCCGGCATTTTCCGGTTCTAAACCTAGGGACCCTACCGGAGGTGAGCACGCGCATCGGCCAACTTCTCCGGAATCGGTATCTTATCGGCTACAACCCGACGAATGCATCGCGCGACGGCCGCTATCGCGGTATCAAGCTCAATCTTGCCGCTGCCGCGGATCCTGGCGTGCATGTGCAGTATCGCAAGGGTTATTACGCGCCCCAGCAATAGCGCTTCCTCCCGATACCTTCATCGCTTTGTCGCATGGCTGTAAGTCCTTTGTAACTTTCAATCGCTATCATCACTTTCATCCAATCTAATCCAGGAGTCTCTTAATGCGATTCATTCGGTCGTCGTGTATGTTCGCCGTGGCTGTGAGTTTTTGCGCCTTCATATTCCCGGCACAATCCCGGGCAGCATCGCTAGTCGGGACCGTATTAGATCAGGCCGGGAAGGCTGTCCCGAATGCGACGGTTGCAGTAAAAAACGATACGACAGGAGCGACCCGAACTGTAACGACCGACGGAGAGGGCCGTTTTTCAGCGGCGGGTCTGTCTGCCGGGCCATATTCCATCGAGGCAGTAGCACCTGGATTCGCCACCTCCCGCCGGGCCGCACAGCAACTCACCGAAAATTCAGCGGATGACATTACGATTCCCCTAAGTGTTGGCAACGTGTCTCAAACGGTAACGGTCGAAGCAGTTGCTTCGCTTGCCGCGCAGCTCGCACCTTCCGGGAACACGCTAGATGCAACATCAGCCAAAACGGAGATTAGCGGGGAATTCATCAAGTATTTTGCGTCGCCCATGGCGGATTTTAACGAAGTCGTCCAGATGGCTCCGGGCACGTTCAGCGTCAACTCCAACGGAGTGGGGCTGGGTCAGGGCAAGACGTTTTTTCGGGGTTTTGCGGACAAACAATACACGATAAGCTACGATGGCATTCCGTTCCAGGATACGAACGACCCCTCGCATCACTCCTGGGCGTTTTTTCCAGGCCAGTGGATTGGCGGCACAGACTTTGATCGCAGCCCCGGAGGAGCCTCGTCGGTTGGTCCGACGAACTTCGGCGGGTCCATCCACCTGCTCTCCCAGGACTTGCAATCGAGCCCGGGCATAAGGGCGTCCGCCTCCTACGGCTCTTTTAACACCCGCATGTTCGATCTGAGCTTGGATTCGGGACAGTTTGGCTTGCGAAAAGAGAAAAAGTCGAGCCTCTGGATCGACCTTCACCAGATGCTATCCGACGGCTACCAGACCTACAACTATCAGAAGCGGGTTGCGGGGTCGACCAAGTATCAATACAAACTCAGTGACAAGACCGTATTCACGGTATTTTTCGGGCTCATCGATCTCTGGAACAACACGCCGGACACCAATCAGCCGAGCCGCGCTCAGGTAGCGCAGTTTGGAGACAACTTTCTGCTGAATGGGGATCCCAGCAGCCCGTTCTTTTATGGTTATAGCTTCTATCACATACAAACAGACTTCGGCTACATCGGCCTAAACACCGACTTGGGCCATGGCTGGAGACTGGACAACAAGGCAAGCACTTACCGGTACTGGAATAAGCAAAACCTGGAAAAGGATTTGACTAAGCTTTCTACGACCAGCGGCGTCGATAAGCTTAACGGTGCGAACCATATCGGTGACATTGTTACTTTGAGTCACGAGTCGCGATGGGGGACGTTCCGTACCGGCATTTGGTACGACTGGGCCTATACCGACCGCTATCAGTTTCCGTCGTCGCCCTTCAATTGGGCAGACGTGGTCACGCCCAGTTTCCATGAGCATTTCATCACGCAAACCTACCAGCCGTACGCCGAATACGAATGGAGAGC
>Ga0105245_10003311_pt1 | contig 14462 bp, 10 predicted proteins | sample KBSM54metaG_FD_81523 | JGI IMG/M metagenome (GOLD analysis project Ga0105245, IMG submission 81523) | Miscanthus rhizosphere microbial communities from Kellogg Biological Station, Michigan, USA - KBS M5-4 metaG | ecosystem: Host-associated > Plants > Roots > Rhizosphere > Soil | place... | reverse complement strand
GCGACGTCGTGGTGGGCGTCGACGACAAGCCGGTGCAGGACCCGCACGCCTTCCAGTACCGCTTCGTTACCAAAGGGATCGGCGGCCAAGCCAATCTCAGCGTGTTGCGCAAGGGCCAGAAGCTCACGACTACCATTGCGCTCATTGCGCCTGTCGAAGATCCGCCCCGCGACGCGCGCGATCTCGGCGGCCATCATCCTCTCACCGGCTGCAAGATTGCGAACCTGTCTCCGGCCGTGGCGCAGGAGCTTGGCATAGACGATGACTCACGCATGGGTGTGGTGGTGCTCGACGTGAAGGACAAGACGCCTGCGGCACGGATCGGGGTGAAGCGCGGTGACATCGTCGTGGCGGTCAACAACGAGAAGGTGAAATCGGTGGCACAGCTCGTGAGCGTGCTCGACCTCGCTGGCGGGGGATGGCGGCTGTCGGTAGAGCGAGACGGCAAGGTATATAACCTCGCCATTCAGGGCTGATAAATGAAGAAGTCCGCCGCCAATCTGTTTGAGGCTGCGAGACTCTCGGAAAGTGCGCCAAGGCCGCTGGCCGACCGGCTGCGGCCAAAGACGCTCGACGAGGTAATTGGCCAGGATCATCTGCTCGGCGAACATGGCATCTTGCGCCGCATGGTCAAGGCGGGGCGACTGTCATCGGTGATCTTCTGGGGTCCGCCTGGGACCGGCAAGACGACCGTGGCGCGACTCCTTGCCGAAGTCACCGACCATCATTTCGAGCAGCTCTCGGCCATCCATTCCGGCGTCTCTGACTTGCGCAAGGTCTTCGATGCGGCCAAGGCGCGGCGCGAGGAGGGGCGCGGCACGCTGTTGTTCGTCGACGAGATCCACCGCTTCAATCGCTCCCAGCAGGATGCCTTCCTGCCGCACATGGAGGACGGGACCATCATTCTCGTAGGCGCCACCACCGAGAATCCATCCTTCGAGCTCAATTCGGCGCTTCTATCGCGCGCGAGCGTGCTCGTGTTCAGGCGGCTCGATGAGGCTGCGATCGAGCAGCTGCTGCAGCGCGCGGAGGCGCATGAAGACCGCAAGCTGCCGCTCACCCCCGACGCCCGCGAGGCGCTCGTCAACATGGCCGACGGCGACGGCCGGGGCGCCATCAACCTCGCAGAAGATGTGTTCCTCGCCGCCGCGTCCGGCGCCAAGACGCCGCTTGACCGCGAGGCTTTGATAGCTCTGGTGCAGCGGCGCGCACCGATCTACGACAAATCGCAGGACGGCCACTACAATCTGATCAGCGCGCTTCACAAATCGGTGCGCGGCTCTGATCCCGACGCCTCGCTTTACTGGCTCGCCCGCATGCTCGCCGGCGGCGAGGACCCCCTCTATATTGCGCGCCGCCTGGTGCGTATGGCCATCGAGGACATCGGTCTTGCCGATCCAAACGCTCTGGTGCAGGCGATCGCCGCCAAGGACACTTACGACTTTCTGGGGACGCCCGAAGGCGAGCTCGCGCTGGCGCAAACCACGATCTATCTCGCGACCGCGCCGAAATCGAACGCGGGCTACGTCGCCTTCGGCCTTGCCACCCGTGCTGCGGAGGAGGGCGGCTCGCTGCTCCCGCCGAAGCACATCCTCAACGCGACGACCAGGCTGATGAAGCAGGAAGGTTACGGTCGCGGGTATGCCTACGATCATAACGACGAGGAGGCGTTCTCGGGCCAGAACTACTTCCCTGACGGCATGGAGCGCCAGACCTTCTACGCACCCACGACTTACGGGTACGAGGCCGAGGTGAAGCAGCGGCTCGACCGCTGGGCCAAGCTTCGCAAGGAGCGCTCGATCAAGCCTTGAGCTTGGACGTATCGATAGGAAGCTTGCGCAGCCGCACGCCGGTCGCCGCGAAAATGGCATTGGTGACCGCTGGCGGGACGGCGCAGGTCTCGGGCTCGCCCATTCCGCCCGGAGCCTCCCCGCTGTCGATGATGTGGATGTCGATCGCGGGGATCTCATTGATGCGCAAGGCTCGATAGCTGTCGAAATTGCTCTGTTCCACCCGGCCGTCTTTCAGCGTGATCTCGCCGTAAAGGGCGGCGGTCAGACCATAGAGGATGGCGCTTTGCGCCTGCGCCTCGATGGTGTTGGGATTGATCCCGATACCGCAATCGACCGCGCAGGTGATACGCTTGACCGCAACGTCGCCGTCCTTGGACACCGCGACCTCGGCGACCTGCGCCATGTAGCTGCCAAACACATTCTGCACCGACACGCCGCGGCCTGAGCCTTTCGGCAGGGGCTGGCCCCAGCCTGACTTCTCGGCGGCCAGATCGAGCACGCCTTGGCACGCGGCGATTTGTCGAGCAGAGCACGGCGATATTCCACCGGATCTTTCTTGGCGGGCTGCGGCAAGCTCATCAATGAAGCTCTCGCCACGAAGATGTTTTGCGAGGGGCCGACGCTCCGCCAGAACGCGGTTTGAATTCCCTTGGGTTCGTTCTGCACATATTCCAGCCGCACGTTCGGGATCCTGACGAACTGGCGTGTCGTCGAGCTTACGAAGAAGCGGCCGTCCGGTCCGGTCAAAGTCGCGAAAAAGCCGATGATGAGAGACCCTGTGATATTCACGAGCAGGGTGCCCCACGGGAAGGTTTCACCAAACAGGCGCGCCGCGAATCCCGTGCACCAATAGCGCGCAGCGCCGCCGATCGCGCTGCCAATCGCAATCCAGATATAGCTCATCATGAGGTGTTCCGAACTTGGGCGTGGGCTTCACGCCTATATAGGCTGAGTCGGTTCTAGCTTTCGCACCGGCGCGGGGGGCTCTTCCTCGAATTCGGCAATCGCCAGCGCCTCGTCGTCCCCTGCCGGCTGCGGCAGAAGATGATGCGGCAGGAAGAAGGCGTTGGCGATAAGAGTCGGAACGACGGCGCTACCGATCACGCCGGCAACAAGGATTGAATACTGCCCCTGGTCGATGATGTGGTGCGACAAGCCGAACAAGGAGGAGATGGATCCGAAGGTCAGCCCGGTCGACATCAGCAGCGTGGTGTACATCGCCTCTTGCTGGGGCGTCTTGTGCGCCTTGGTCACTGGAAAGACTCCCACGAACTTCGTGAACATCTTGACCAGGAGCAGGAGCACGAAGGCGAACGGAGCAGCGATAAGCGCCGGAATCGAGACGAATGAACCCGCACGAATGAAATAGAACGGCGTGAGGAAGCCGAAGGTCAGGGTACGGAGCCTGCGGATGAGCATGTGGTCCCGGCCCACGGTGCCGGCGAGCACCATGCCGATAATGTAGGCGGGCAAGACAGCCTCGCTATCTGCCCAGGCGGCAAGGGCACCTAAGCCGAACAGACACAGCAGGAGGAACTTGGTCTCGAGCTCCGACGGCCGGTTGCCATAGAGCTTGAAGAATCTCGGCGTAAGCCACGGCAGAATGGCGAATACCATGACCGCGACGGCGGCGAAGATGAGCGTCTTCAGCGTGAAGGGGGCGAAGATGAAGCCGAGCGCGAGCACGGTGCCGAGATCGTTGATGAAGCACGCGGCGAGCACGGTCTTGCCGTATTCGGTCTTGTTCAATCCGGATTCCAGCATTACGGCGTAGACGACGGCGACCGACGTGGTGGAGAGGGCGACACCGCCGAGCCAGCTTGCTATCGGGTTCCAGCCGAGCAGGAAATAGGCGGCGGCAGCGCAGCCGAAGAACGGGAAGAAGAATCCCACGAAGCCGACTGCGGTCGCCTCCTTCCATTTGCGCTTGAACACTTGGGGATCGAGCTCGGCGCCAGCGAGAAAAGTGAGAACGATGGCGCCCGTGCCCGAACGAACTTTGATCCACGTCTCCTCGGTGCCGAGTACGACGGAGCCGAGGGCGGCCCCGATGACCAACTGCGCGATGGTGCCGACGATGATCTCGGACAGCGCAGTGGAGACCCTGAGCCAAATCGATAGGAGAGATGCAATCGGCGCAAGGCCGAGCCACAGCGCTGCCAAAGCCCAAATTCCAGTCATGTCGCCTCCTTGGCTTCCTGCTCAAGCCCGCGAGGTGTGGAGGCGGGTGCTGGCAAAACAAAACCCGCCTTGCGGCGGGTTGCAGACCTAGTCTCCCACCGCATGACAAAGATGCGGTAGGAGTCATCAGCGCAGCGGCGGTTCAGGGGGACTCCATCCCCTTTCGCACTGATAGGCAGAATGTAGACGGTAATTTATTCCGATCAAAGCCCATTGCAGGCCAAATTGCGCCACCGCGTATGCTTTGGGGACAGTGAAGGGACGCGCACTCCAATGGCGGGAGTTGAGACAAGGGTGGTGAGCCGCGCCGAAGATGGCATGCGGCTCGACCGCTGGTTCAAGACGCACTACGCCTCGCTGCCGCATAGCCGGCTCGAGAAGCTGCTGCGCACCGGCCAGGTGAGGGTCGATGGCGGCCGCGCCAAGGCGAGCACGCGGCTTGCCGCGGGCCAGACGGTGCGCATCCCGCCGCTTCCCGATACGCCGCCACCGCCTGCGCCGGCGCAGGCGGTGTCAAAGGCCGACCGTACGTTTCTCGCCTCCATCACGCTCTACGAGGACGATGACCTGCTGGTGCTCAACAAGCCGTCGGGCATCGCCGTGCAGGGCGGCACCAAGACGACGCACCATGTCGACCGCCTGCTCGAAGGCCTGGGCGACGGACCCGAGACGCGGCCGCGCCTCGTGCACAGGCTCGATCGCGATACCACCGGCGTGCTGGTGATCGCCAAGCGCCGCGCCATCGCGGCAAAGCTCGGCCGCGCCTTCCAGACGCGCTCGGTGCGCAAGATATATTGGGCGCTGGTGCACGGCGTGCCGAAGCCGCCCCAAGGCAAGATCGATGCTGCCCTGGTCAAGGCAGGCGGTCCCGACGGCGACCGGGTGCGCAAAGCGCGCGCGGGCGAACAGGACATCGCGCAGTCCGCCGTCACCCATTATGCAGTGGTGGACAGGGCAGGGCAGAAGGTCGCCTTCGTCTCGCTCAAGCCCGTGACTGGACGCCAGCATCAACTCCGCGCCCACATGGCGATCATCGGCCATCCCATTCTCGGCGACGGCAAATACCAAGGCGACAAGAACTTGCCCGAGGGTATCCCCAACAGGCTTTACCTGCATGCCCGACGCATCAGCTTCCCGCACCCTTCCGGCGAAGGCATCGTGGATATCACTGCGCCTCTGCCTGAGCACATGGCGAAGGCCTTCGCCCTGCTCGGCTTTGCCGAAGGCAATGAGGCGGAAACAGCCAGTAGAGCGTTATGATCGCGGCGCAGCGAGAAGGAATAAGGAATAGATAATGCGAGATCGTAGTCTTTGGTTCGTGCGTTTTGCCCAGTCGGTCTCTCAGTTCACGGGGCAGCCGGTCACGTTTTTCATTGCGCTCGCGACGATCGTGGTGTGGGCGATCTCGGGGCCGTTGTTCGGATTCAGCGATACTTGGCAGCTCGTCATCAACACAGGTACCACGATCGTCACTTTCCTGATGGTGTTCGTGATCCAGAACACGCAGAACCGCGATACGACGGCCATGCAGATCAAGCTCGACGAGCTGATCCGCGTGACGAAGAGGGCGCGCAACGTGCTGCTCGATCTCGAAGAGCTGGACGACAAGACCTTGCAGGAACTGCGGCTGGACTACGAGAAGCTTGCACGCAAGGAGAAGTCGCGCACGCGCACGCCTGTCAGGGCCGAGGCGGTGCCGAAGCGCCCGGCTGGCGCGAAGGCACGCAAAGGCTGAGCGCGAGAGATGACTTCCACGAGCAAAAGTGCCGCTTTAGGTGTCTCGCGCGCCGCAAATCTTCCCAAGCGCTTCTACAAGGACGTCACAATAAAACATGAGGAGGGCGGGGCGGCCTCGCTTCTGCTCGACGGCAAGCCGGTGCGCACCCCAGGCAAGTCGCATCTTATTTTCCCCACACGGGCGCTCGCCGAGGCGGCCGCCGACGAATGGCGTGCGCAACAGGAGCGCATCGATCCTTCGACCATGCCGCTCACTAAGCTCGCCAATAGCGCGATCGACGGGGTTAGAGGTCACGAGCAGACGGTGATCGATGACATCCTGAAATATGCCGGCTCCGATCTCCTCTGCTACCGCGCCGAGGGGCCGAAAGCGTTGGTCGCATCGCAGACCAAGCATTGGGACCCGGTGCTCTCCTGGGCCAAGACCACGCTCGATGCGCCCCTCAACCTTGCCGAAGGCGTCGTGCATGTGGCCCAGCCCAAAGCTTCACTTGATGGCGTCAGACGCGCGCTGGAGGGACTCGACGCCTTCAGCCTCGCTGCAATGCACGTCATGACCACGCTCACCGGCTCAGCCCTGCTTCCGACTGCGGTGTTGCGCGGCAGGCTCACCCCTGAACAGGCATGGCAGGCAGCCCATGTGGATGAGGACTTCCAGATCAGCCAGTGGGGCGAGGATGCCGAGGCCGCGCACCGCCGCGCCCATCGCCGTCGCGACTTCGACGCAGCGGCACGAGTGCTCGAGACACTTCGCGGCTGAAATTCAGCGGTTATTGCCGGATCTGGTGACGATTTCGGTCCAGGGTCCTTCCGGAACCTCCGATTGATCCACGAAACGCCATTCGGTCAGCGCATTGTCGGTCATGCCGAGGTGATGCCAGACCGCTGGAGACAGATCCAACCCGGCCTCGGCGTCGAAAGTGTTGAGCGGCACGTCGGCGTCGCCGAACACGAACCCGAAGTCGTCCTCGCCGCACGGACCGACATCCTGCCATTGCGCGTAACAGGAGCGCCCATTGTAGCGGATCTCGACCCAGCGGTTCTTCAGCAGGGGATCGAGCCCGGGGCGATACCAGGGGATGTCGCTCGCCTCGGCCTTCAGCTGGTTCTGCTCGGCGAACTCGCCATAGGGCAGCGCCACGTAGAACGGGTTCTCCTTTGGTGCGAACCCTGCCGGCCAATGGCCGTTGCGATGCCAGGGATCATCCACGCCGCCGAAACTGGCGAGCCAATCCTTGTCCCAGTAACTCTCGTGATTGGGGATGTAGGCATTCTCGGCGTCGGCCTGCTCGCCCACCCAGAACAAGGTTGTCATGGTCGTCTTGAAATCGTTGAGCGGCACAGCCATCGCGCGGGCGATCCTCGGTCGGAGCACAGCTAAACAAGCGGCGCTTCCGGCGGCAACCAAGAACCCGCGCCGCGTCAGGTGAAGTGTTCCCATCGGGCGCTCCCTTCCTTTGCGGCGCGGATTATTATCCAATTTTGACAGCAATTTAGCCGAATATGGGCGGCGGTGACGCATGCGGCATCGCGGCCCGATTCGGCCTGTTCCCGGGAAGCGGCGGCATTTGCGCGGCTTCCCCCCCATGCTATTCACCGTCACCCTTGCGTCATTGGGAGCGGGCTGATGAAGGAAGTCTTAGAGGAGCTTGAAATCCGTCGCGACAAGGCGCGAGCCGGCGGCGGCCAGGCCCGCATCGACGCTCAGCACAAGCGCGGCAAGCTCACGGCGAGAGAGCGCCTCGAGCTCCTGCTCGACGAAGGCTCCTTCGAGGAGTTCGACATGTATGTCGAGCACCGCTGCATCGATTTCGGCATGGAGCAGAGCAAAGTCCCAGGCGACGGCGTGGTCACCGGCTGGGGCACCATCAATGGCCGCGTCACCTATGTGTTCGCCAAGGATTTCACCGTGTTCGGCGGCTCGCTCTCGGAAGCGCACGCCAACAAGATGATCAAGATCCAGGACATGGCGCTGCAGAACCGCGCGCCGATCATCGGCCTGTTCGACGCCGGCGGCGCGCGCATCCAGGAGGGCGTGGCGGCGCTCGGCGGCTATGGCGAGGTGTTCACCCGCAACGTGCTCGCCTCGGGCGTGATCCCGCAGATCAGCGTGATCATGGGCCCGTGCGCCGGCGGCGATGTTTACTCCCCCGCCATGACCGACTTCATCTTCATGGTGAAGGACACCTCCTACATGTTCGTCACCGGTCCCGATGTGGTGAAGACCGTGACCAAGGAGGAAGTGACGGCCGAGCAGCTCGGCGGCGCCATCGTCCATACGACGAAGTCGTCGATCGCCGACGGCGCCTACGAGAACGACGTCGAGGCGCTGCTCCAGATGCGCCGGCTGATGGACTTCCTGCCGTCGAGCAATATCTCCGGCGTGCCTGAGCTTCCCACCCGCGATCCGTGGGACCGCGATGAGCCGTCGCTCGACACGCTCATCCCAAACAATCCGAACAAGCCCTACGACATCAAGGAGCTGATCCTCAAAGTTGTCGACGAGGGCGACTTCTTCGAGATTCAGGAGGCCTACGCCCGCAATATCGTGATCGGCTTCGCCCGCATGGAAGGGCGCACCATTGGCATCGTCGCCAATCAGCCCATGGTGCTCGCCGGCGTGCTCGATTCAGACGCATCGCGGAAAGCCGCGCGCTTCGTGCGCTTCTGCGACTGCTTCAACATCCCGATCGTCACCTTCGTCGATGTGCCGGGCTTCCTGCCCGGCACCGACCAGGAATATGGCGGGCTGATCAAGCACGGCGCCAAGCTCCTGTTCGCCTTCACCGAGGCGACCGTGCCGAAGGTAACGGTGATCACGCGGAAAGCCTATGGCGGGGCCTACGACGTCATGAGCTCGAAGCACATCAGGGGCGACATCAACTATGCTTGGCCCTCGGCCGAGATCGCGGTGATGGGGGCCAAGGGCGCAGCCGAGATCCTCTACCGCGCCGAGCTCGCGAACCCCGCCAAGATCAAGAAACGCATCGACGAATACCAGGCGCGCTTCGCCAATCCGTTCGTGGCGGCCGAGCGCGGCTATATCGACGAGGTGATCATGCCGCACGGTACGCGCAAGCGCATCGCTCGAGCGCTACAGATGCTGCGCAACAAGCACCTCGCCAACCCGCCCAAGAAGCACGACAACATCCCGCTTTGAGCAGCTGAAACGCCTTCGGATCGTCATGGCCGGGCTTGGCCCGGCCATCCACAATTTGGCAAACTCAGCGCATGCGGGCCGGTTGGGCCCACTTGAAGGGCGCGCTAATGCGCGGCGGGCTCGATCGGCGTGAGGAAGCGGTTATAGATCCAGCCGGTCGTCGATGTTTTGGGATCGGTGACCTGCACCCACTTCTTATGCCGCGCCATGACCCGCAGCTTGAGGCCCTTGCCGGCGACCTTGACCGTCTCTGAGGATTTCTCCGCCTTCGCGTGCATGTCCACCGCGGATTTGGTCTCCATCCACTCGGCGGGCGCTCGCGGCTCTTCCGGCGGGGGACCCAGCGCATAGCCCCCGTCATGCGGGCGCGCCGGTTGCGGGGCCGGTATGGTCACGACCTTTACGGTGTTGACCTTCACCGCGGGGGCGGCTCCGGCCGACGCTGCCGGCCTCTGCTGTGGCGGGAGCGACGAGCTGTCGATCGATCGGGTTGTCTCGGCTGTCGCGACCTGTTCGAAGGGATTGCTTGCGCTCGCGGCGACGGCGGCGGTGTCAGCGGACGAGGGGGCGATGCTCAGCCGTGTTTCGGATTGCGCCAGTACGGTTCCGTCCGCCGCGATGAGCTCGAGGCGCATGTTGGAGGCGGCCCCACGCTCCGGCAGACGCAATTGCAAGTCGGCGATCTCGTCGAGGCGGAGGCTCCAACCAGTGACGCCATAGGGACGGCCTTGCGAGAAGGTGGCGCCCTCGGGGAGCGCAGTGACGGCGATGATGCTGCGCACTGGGAGCGCGTCAGTCGCGTCAATGGCGACGGGAAACTCGATGACGTCGCCGGCCTTGGCCTCGATGCGGTCAGGCGAGGAAAGAGCGACTTCCAACGTACTCGGGCGTTGCTCGGGCTGCGCCAAAGCGGTTGGGGCAGGCGGGCTCGGTGTGCTCGATTTGGCAGCAGGAGGTGTTCCATGAACTGCGTGCGCTGCCACCATGTCCTGCCACAGCCGAACGAAGAGCATGGTCAATGGAATGAGGGCCAAGACCACCAAAGCCGAGACCCAAGCATTTCTGCTCAGACCGCGCTTGCCTTGATCCGCGGCCGGCCTCGGCTCGGGCGCGTCTGGCTGAACCTTCGCGTGGGCTTGCTGGCTGGGGAAGCCAATCGCTGTCGGAACCAGGGTCGGTTTTGGGAAGGCTGGCCGCCTCGGCGCGGGAGGATTTTCTCCGCGCAGCGGCTCAAGGAAGCGCTTCGCCAGGGCGGGAATATCCTGATGCGAAGGCTCTGACGCGAGCTGCCTGGCTTGGGCTCTGAGGGGCTGCACTTCTGACCGGACCTTCTAGGGGATGCGCCTGACCTCTCACCATGCGGGCGAGGCCGTGTCATTTCAGTCACTGTCAAGTGTTATGATGACATTTCTTGGGCAAAATTGTCGCCTTCCACCGCTGCACCCGTCCTTTGTCCAGGAGGACGCGGGCTTGGAACCGCCTGCAATTTGGGAAGAGGGGCTTCGCCCCGATCGGGTCTTATCCCCGGCGCCAAAACTTCACTTAGAGTCCGGATCACCTCGTCCAGTTGAAGGGCGCATCATGAGGCGTTCGTGACGCGGGACGAGGTGCGGCGCCTGCGGGCTCATAGACGCAACATGAGCGCTCGGGCGGTGCCGGAGCTCCCTCCGGACCCACTGTCTACGAGGTCCTGCTAGGAGCTAGCTGATCGACCGGTTTGTCCAGCAACGAAAAGCAGGGCCCGGTGCCGACAAGACGTCCGCAAATACCATGCGCTACCGGCCTCTGGCCTACTTGAGCGCATGTGGCGCGCCGAGAGGCGCCCGCCGTGGTCCTCACAAAGGATCGCGGAACCATAGGTTTGCGCTTTTCGGCGCGCCTTCCCCTTCGATCGAAGGGGAAGCTCCCTCGGGTCAAGCCCGAGGGCAAGCTTTGATATGACTTCGCGGGCTCGCCCGGCGAAGCGATGAAGCTTGCGAGCAAGCGCGCCCGGGCGCTACAGATGCTGCGCAATAAGCACCTCGCGAACCCGCCCAAGAAGCACGACACATCCCTCTGTGACGCGGCCGATCCTCAGTCCTGCCGAGGCGCTCGGGCTTTCCGGCGCCACGCTCGAAGCGCGGATCAGGCGCGCCGCAAATCACGTCAGCGATGCGACCTTCGCGCGGATCGCCGCACGCCTGCTTGCGGACGCGCGCGCCAACGAGATGATCTACGAGCATGAGGGAGTGCAGGAACCGGTCCGCTTGATGCTGCGCCCGTTGCTCGTGATGCAGGAGCAGCTCAGTTACGTCCATCACGTCTGCCTTCAGTTGATCGAGGCGCTGAAGCGCTTGCCCGATCTCTATCTGCAAGACGAGCGGATCAGGAAAATCGTGGCGATCACGCCCGACGAGGAGCGCTGGTTCCGCGATACGTGGACGAAGGAGCACTCGCGCTTCAATTCGATCTATGGCCGGCTCGATGCGGTGTGCGATTTCACCGGCGCCGGCTGGCAGGACTCGCTCCACTTCATGGAACCGAACCTCACCGGAGTAGGCGGAATTCACTACGCCCCGATCGCCGAGCAGCTCGTCATGCGCGACGTCATGCCGACCTTGCTTGGGCACGACCCGAGCCTCGTCGTCGACCTGCCGCGGGACCAGCGCGAATTGTTTGTCCAGGTGTTGATCGATCACGCCCGCGCCATCGGCCGGGAGTCGTGTCAGCTCTGCTTTGTCGAACCGAAATACGTGCATGAGGGGCCTGCCGAGCAGTCGGTGTTGAGCGAATTCCTGTCTGAGCGGCATGGTCTCACCATCGCCCACGCCGATCCGCGCGAGTTGCGCGCGGAGGGGGAGGAGGTCTTCTACGAGGACGTCAAGATCGACGTCGTCTACCGCGATTACGAGCTGCGCGAGCTGATCGCTCTCGCGAAGGAGATCGGGCGCCCACTCGAAGCAATGCGGCTCCTGTTCCGGCAGAACCGCGTCGTCTCGTCGCTCGTCGGCGATTTCGATCACAAGAGCGCCTTCGAGATTCTGACCGAGCCTGCGCTCGGCGAGCAATATTTCGGCGCAGACGACCGCAGACTGTTCCGGCGCCATGTGTTGTGGACGCGACTCTTGGCGGATCGGCGCACGACGCTGCCCCACGACGAGGAAGGTGACCTGCTCGAATATGCGCGCCTTAATCGCGACCTGCTGGTGCTGAAGCCGAACCGCGCCTATGGCGGTAGTGGAGTCATGATCGGTCCTGCGACCGAGCAAGCCGACTGGGAGAGAGCTTTAGAGAAGGCGGTCCTGAGCGCGGAGGATCCCGAGAATTCCTGGGTGGTGCAGACGGCGACGCGGCTTCCGGTGCACGAGTTCCCGGTTGTCGGTCCGGACGGACGCGTTTTCGGCGAGCCGTTCTATGCGGTGATGGGTTTTGCCGCGACCGAGAATGGACTCGGCACCATCTCCCGGGTGTCGCAGAAGCAAGTGGTCAATGTCGCCCAGCGTGGGGGGCTTGCTGCGGTGCTCGAGGCCGAGGTCCCGGCCGAGCTGCGCATCCCCAAACGTCCCATCAGCCGCGCCGAGGACTTGGAGCAATCGCTGCGCGCGCAAATCTCGGAATTGCGCCATCTCGATCAGACCATCGCGCTGCTCGGTTGGGACGAGGAAACCCTACTGCCGCCTGCGGGACGTGCGGAACGAGGGCAGCAGCTTGCGACGCTCGAAGGCATTCGCCACAAATTGCTGGCGTCTGACCGGCTAGGCGATCTGGTGGAGGAGGTCGCCGCGCAGTCTGACGGGAACGAGCGGCTTGCGCGCGAGCTCTTCCTGCTTCGGCGTTTGCGGCGCCAAGCTCTGGCGTTGCCCGAGGATCTCGTGCGCCACTTCGCCCATGCGAGGTCGCAGGCTCTTGGGACCTGGGAAGAGGCACGCAAAAAGAGCTCCTATGCTCTGTTCGCGCCATCCTTTGAGAGGTTGGTCGCGCTGGTGCGAGAACGCGCACAGGCGCTTGCCGGCGAGGGCGATCCTTATGAGGCCCTGCTCGACGAGCACGAGCCCGGCATGAGCCGCTCGCGCCTCGATCCCGTGCTGGAGGAGGTGCGCAATGCTCTGGTGCCGCTGGTTCGCGGGGCCGATCCGCGCCCCGATGGAGTGCTGCACGGACGCACCTTTCCCGACGCCGGGCAGTGGGAGCTCAGCCGGCGCTTGCTCGCGAGAATGGGCTTTGCCTTCGAGCGGGGGCGGCTCGACCGCTCGACCCATCCCTTCTCGCTTCTTGCGGGCCTAAACGACGTGCGCCTGACCATTAGGGTCGATGAGAGGAATGTCTCCGAAGCAGTGTTGGCTGCGCTGCATGAAGGGGGGCACGGCCTCTACGACCAAGGCTTCGATCCAGAGGACCGCGACACGCTGCTTGCCGAGGCTCCCAGCATGGGCTTGCAAGAATCCCAAGCGCGCCTGTGGGAAAACCATGTCGGCCGCGCCCGTGCCTTTTGGGATTATGCCTTGCCGAGTTTGCGGGAGTTGTTCCCGGAGGTGGTCGATGGCCTCGACGCCGAGCCGTTCTATCGCAGCGTGAATCTGGTGCGGCCCGGGGTGAACCGGGTGGCGGCGGACGAGGTCTCCTATCATCTCCATATCGTGCTGCGCTACGAGCTGGAGGTCGCGCTCATCTCCGGCTCGCTCGCCGTTCGCGATCTGCCGCAAGTTTGGGACGAGCGCAGCACGTCATTGATCGGGGCAACTCCGAAATCTGACCGCGAAGGCGTGCTTCAGGACGTGCATTGGTCGCTCGGCATGTTCGGGTATTTTCCGACCTACACGTTGGGTAGCCTATATGCGGCGCAGCTTGCGGAAGCTTACGCGCACGAGCATCCCCTCGATGACGAAATCCGTCGCGGCGAATTTGGCGGCCTGCTCGCCTGGCTCCGCACCAATATTTATCGGGTAGGCCAGCGGCTCTCGGCCGAGGAAATCATCGAGAAGGCGACCGGCAACGGTCTCGGAACGGGAGCTTTTTTCCGCTACATTAAGGCAAAACGCTTATCCTGAAGCTGAAAGGCCCCCAGCAACATCCTGCTTTAGGGAAAACAGACCTTATGGAGCAAGTGAGCAGGGATCAACGAGTAGAGCAGCGAAGGTCAAGCTCGAGGGCAAGCCTTGACATGACTTCGCAGGCTCGCCCGGCGAAGCGATGAATCATGCCGGCGACCCGACAATCGAAAACGCGCGAAAACATTCCTCTATCTCCGCGCCGGTCCGGCATGACTTGAGGGGCCCGGCCGTTTTATAGCTGTGGCGCTGAGGGTCAGCCAAACACGACTTGATGAAGGGGAGACGCATCATGCACCGCACGCACGTAATGATTGGCCTTGCTTCGCTTCTGGGCGCTGCGCTCGCCGCAGGCCCTGCCTTGGCGGTGACTGCCTCTTCCCCAACCGGTCATCTCAATGTGCGGAGCGGCCCAGGATTCCAATATCAGGTGGTGAGCCAGATCCCGGCCAACACTCCCGCCCAGACCACCGGATGCGTATCGGACTATTCCTGGTGCGCCGTCGCCCTTCCGGGCGGGGTGACCGGCTGGGCTTCGGCTCCCTATCTTGTGACCAGCGCTGC
>Ga0105245_10003309_pt1 | contig 14464 bp, 14 predicted proteins | sample KBSM54metaG_FD_81523 | JGI IMG/M metagenome (GOLD analysis project Ga0105245, IMG submission 81523) | Miscanthus rhizosphere microbial communities from Kellogg Biological Station, Michigan, USA - KBS M5-4 metaG | ecosystem: Host-associated > Plants > Roots > Rhizosphere > Soil | place... | reverse complement strand
GCCGGCGTGAAAATCATCTACCTGCAGATGACCTACGACGCCGATCTCGACAATGCCGGCGGCCCGAGCTCGCCGAACTATCAGAAGGAACTCGGCTTGCGCATGATGCGCGCCCGGCCCGAGCTCAGGGGCAAGCTCCTCGTCAAGGACACCTGGGACTGGCAGATCGTCGATGAGCTGGCGCCGCAGCCAGGCGACATCGTTGTCGAAAAATCGCGCTACAGCGGCTTCTGCCGCACCGGGCTCGACGTCCGTCTGAACATTCTCGGCATTCGCAATCTGCTGTTCACCGGCATCGCCACCAACGTCTGCGTCGAGAGCACCGCGCGCGACGCGTTCTTCGCGGAATTCTGGCCGATCATGATCGAAGACGCCATGAACAACTCCGGCCCCGACTTCAACCGCCAGGCCACGCTGTGGAACTTCGAGCATGTGTTCGGCTGGGTCACGTCCTCGGCCGATGTGCTCGCCACGTTGCAAACCGTATCGCGCGAACCCGTCCCCGCCTGATTTTGGAATCCGATGAACCGCATCAAGGAAATCCAGCCCGCCGAAATGACGCCCGACCAGACGCGGGTGTTCGAAGAGCTCACCGCCGGCCGCGGCCGCATCCTGACCCCCTACAAGGTCTGGATCCACAGCCCGACCGTTGCCAGCGGGATGGAGAAGATCGGCACCTTCCTCAACAAGAAGTCGTCGCTCTCATCGCGCGAAGTCGAGATGGTCATCCTGATCATCGCCCGCCACTGGCAGGCCGATTACGTGCTGCAGGCGCATATCCGCGAGGGCAAGGCGATTGGTCTTCCCGACAACGTCATCACCGCCATTGTCGAGGGCCGCGAGACCAAGCTGCCGGATGCGCACGAGCGCGCGGTGCACGACTTCGCCCGCATGCTGGCGAGCGCCACCAAGCCGACCGACGCCGAGTTTGCGGCGTTCGAGCGCGTGCTCGGCCGCAATGGGGTCGCCGAGGTGCTGGTACTGATCGGCTATTACACCTCCGTCGCGCTCGCGATGAAGGTGCACGACGTCCCGATCCCGCAGAAGTAGCCCGCCTGCTACGGCCAGTGCCACTCGAGAAACGGCCGCCAGGCGTCCGGCACCGGCAACACCTCGAGGCTGAGCGACAGCGCCACCACGCCAAGAAACGATAAGGCCGTCGCAACTACAACTTCCCGGCCGAACACCTCATGTTGCGGATTGAGCCAGCGCGCGAAGTGCAGGCGAAACACATTGCCGAGTCCGATCACCGGCGCGGTCACCGTCACGGGCGCGATCGACACCGCCATGTAGGCGAAGATCTGCGAAACATAGACCAGCATGCCGGAAGACAGGAACCACTTCGCCGCTTCCGGCTGGATCGAGCGCAGCTCACGCCATTGCCCGGGAATGAGCAGCAGCAAGAGCATCACTGCCGTCGCCGCGGTCGCCGCGATCAAGCCGCCGGCGAGCCCCGCCGACAGCCCTTGTCCGTTCGATGCGTATCGGATCAGCGCGGGCGAAGCCCCGTAGCAAATCGACGCCAGGAACGCGAAGAAATAGCCTTCGGCGAAACGCGGCGTGAACAACACGTCGGCGGTCACTTTCGGCGTCCGTTCGCCGCGCATCTGTTCGCGCGATACAATCATCGGCCCTGCCACGATCAGGATGATGCCGAGAATGCGCAGCGGCGTGAGCGTCTCGCCCAGAAAGGAGATCGCCAGCGTCAGCGACACCACGAGGTTGAACTGCATCACCGGCCCCGCGAGATTGTTGCCGATAGCGTTGAGCGAGCGGTAGTTGCAATAGCGCCCGATGCAGAAATGGCTGACACCGACTGCCGCGAAGATCAGCACCGAGCTGCGCGGCAGCTCGAACAGCATCTTCGGATGTCCGCTCAGGACGAGCGCTGCCAGAAAGATCGGTACGCCGCTCGGGATCGAGATGGTCGTCGCCTGCGCGACGGTGCCGGAGCGAACCCCGCGTCGCACAGCGGCGTTGGTCCAGGCGAAGGTCGCTGCCGCGAGCAGCGCAAAAAATCCCCCCAGCACCTGGACGTGTCCTTTGTGTTCGCGGGTTCGCGCACGCTACGCGATTTGCGCGCGCATGCAATGCCGCACGCGGCATCACCGCCCCGCAGCATGCGCAGGACTTATGGGCTATTCAGCCGCGGTGCTGTGCGCGGGATTTGCGTAGCGGCTCGGTGGCCGCGGCAAGCCGAGATGCTGGCGCAACGTTGTGCCTTCGTATTCGCTGCGGAACAGGCCGCGACGCTGCAGCTCGGGAATGACGAGATTGCAAAAATCGTCGTGCGCACCGGGAATAAAAGGCGGCATGACGCAAAAACCGTCACAAGCGCCCTGACGGAACCAGTCTTCCATGTAGTCGGCGACGCGCTTGGGCGAGCCGTGGATCGTGTTCTTGCCGCGCGCGCCGGCGACGCGTGCGCCCAACTCCCGGATTGTCAGGTTTTCCCGCCGCGCCATGGCGAGAATGGAATCGTAGTGACCCTTGCTCCCCGCGCCGGCCGGCAGCGGATCGGGCAGCGGCTGGTCGAGGTCATAGCCGGACAGATCAAGCCCGAGCATCGTCGCGAGAATTTCGCGCCCGACCATCGGGTGGATCAGCGACTGGATAAAATCGAAGTCCTTCTGCGCCGCTGCGTCAGTCTCGCCGATGACGACACTGAGCCCCGGCAGGATCTTCAGGTGATCGGGGTCGCGGCCGTAACGGCGCATGCGTCCCTTCACGTCGTCGTAGTAGGTCTTCGCCGCTTCCGCCGTGAGGTGCGGGGAAAAGATTGCCTCCGCGTGTTGCGCGGCGAGTTCCTTGCCCTCCTCCGACGCGCCCGCCTGCACGATCACCGGGTAGCCCTGCGGCGGTCGCGGCACGTTGAGCGGCCCGCGCACCGAATAGGTCTGGCCCTTGTGGTTGAGGATGTGGAGTTTCTCCGGATCGAAATAGAGTCCGCTCTGGGTGTCGCGCACGAAGGCGTCGTCGTCCCACGAGTCCCACAGTCCTTTGACGACCTCGACGAACTCGTGCGCGCGCCCATAGCGCACCGCGTGCGGATCGACGCCGGCGCGCCCGAAGTTGCGCGCCTCCGCCGGCTGCACCGAGGTCACGCAATTCCAGCCCGCGCGTCCCTTGCTGAGGAAGTCGAGCGAAGCGAACTTGCGCGCGACATGGTACGGCTCGTTGTAGGTCGTCGACGCGGTCGCGACGAGGCCGATGCGGCTCGTCATCATGGCGATGGCGGAGAGGAGCGTGATCGGCTCGAAGTGGGCGACGAACTGCACTGAGCGCGAGAGCGCATCGATGTGCGCATCACGCGTCGCCACGCCGTCGGCGAGGAAGATCATGTCGAACTTGGCGCGCTCGGCGGTGCGCGCGATCTCGATGTAATGCTCGATATTAATCGGCGCGTCGGCCTGCGCGCGCGGGTGGCGCCAGGACGCCACGTGGTGCCCAGTCGGGTTGAAATAGGCGGCAAGCCGCATCTGCCGGTCGGCCATCGCGCTGTCCTTCTTTACCTCGAATTTTAGGACATTTTTTCATCGGGCGCTGTTCAACGCAACGCCGGCGGCGCATTGGAACCCGCGACAACGCGTCAACCCAATCGCGTAACTTTAATTTAGGACAACCGGCCGTGTCCGCGCGTTTCCAGCTATCGTCCGCGGCAAGAAGACCCTGGAGACGACGATGGTTCGGACATTTTCGGCGGCACTGGCAGGCCTGATGCTGAGCGGCATGGTTACGACCGCCGCCGTGGCCGGCAACGCGTGGCTTTCCGGATACCCGGCGCATCCCTATCACGCGCTCTATCCCGCCGAGGTCGCACCCTACGTGGGGTCGGTCCGCAAGCCGTTCGTGCTCGGCAGGCAAGGTCCGCGCATCGCCATGTCGCCGGCGCGCTTCCACAGCTATCCCTACGTGTCGACCTTCGACAGCTGCTTCCGCTGGCACCGCGCCGGTCGCCGCTGGCACCGCGTCTGGGTGTGCGGCTGATCGCACCGCAGCTTCGCCAATTCATCTAGCGTCCGATTTTGCATAATCGCGAGCGCGCGACATGCGCGCGCGGTTGCGCCCGCGCGCTGGAACTCCTGCACTCCGCATCGGGTTGTTCACCGGGACGGCGGAGTGGTGAAGTACAGGAGTTCTCCATGCGTGGTACTCATCTGGTCTGTCTCGCCTTCGCCATCGCGGCTGTTGCCGCCGCCACCCCCGCCGCGGCTCAGTGGGCCTCGGCCAATTCGAGTTGGGAAGGCGCCATCACCGAGATGCAAAAGCGCGGCCCCGGCGCGACCATCTACGGCCCGGATTTTGCCGGCAGGCTGCTGGTGACGGACCCCGCCTACCAGTACAACTATCGTTACGCGCGGCGTGGCCATCGCGCTCCGGCCTATGGCTTCTACCGCTGACGTCGCCTGCTGATGTGACTGAGGAGGAAGGGATGCGAGCTTCAGGGATGCTTGGCTTGGTCGCCGCGCTAGCGGCGGCCCAGCCGCTGCAGGCGCAGCCCGCGAATCCTCCACCGCACCAGGTTGTCTCGAGCCACATCGGGCTCATGAATGAACTGCAAAAACGCGGGCCCTACGCCTATGTGCAGGGTCCTTACGCCAGCGGCGAGTACGTGGTGGTGGGCCCGCTTCCGCCCTCTCCGCGGCCACGCGCCTACAATCGGCGTCCCCGTCACTATCGATAAGCAAGTGAAAGTTCGACGAGGGCAGAGCACCTGCTGATGCAATCAAGCCGTGTCGGTCGGGCGTTGAGGGTTGCACGCACGTGGCCGTTTTCGGACTGCATAAACTTGCGGCGTTCCACCCAAACTTGATCGCAGATCGGGGGTCGGTTTGCCCTAAAACCCCTGCGATTCCGATACTTTATTCATTGAGTTTAAAGCCGGGTTGCGCGAAAATAAGTGCGCTGGGACGACGTGGGTGGTGGGGGTACTACCGTGAGCGCGCAGGCCCTGGACTACGGGCAATACGCTTTCGATGTCGTCGATCGCATCGAAAAGCTGGCGACGCCTGTCGAGGTCATCGATTGCCTCGGCGATACGCTGCGCATGTTCGGCTTCACATCCTTCCTGATCACGGACGTTCCGGAATTGCCGAGCGGCAAGCAACCCAATTTCATGCTCAATGGTTGGCCCGCCGATTGGACCGAACACTACAATCGCGAGAACTACTACAAGGATGATCCGATCGCGGCGTGGGGCCGCCGCACCGTTCACCCCTACGAGTGGTCGGAAGTGCAAGTGGACGCTGACCGCCAGCCGCGCGCGATGGAAGTCGTCAACGCCGGCCGCGAGTTCAAGCGCAAGTTTGGGTTCGTCGTTCCGATCTACCTGCCCGACAGCCCGATGGCGGCCGTGACCATGTGCGGCGAGCAGCCGGACCTCAACCCAGGCGCCAAACGCGCCATCCACTTCATCAGCCTCTATGCTCACAGCAAGGCGGCGTCGTTGATGAAACAGAAGAATGCCGATCAGGGCAACAACCTGACGGAGGGCGAGCGCGAAGTGCTGAGCTGGACTGCGGCCGGCAAGTCCGCATGGGAGATTTCCGTGATCCTGGACATCGCCGAGGCGACCGTTGTTTGGCGGCTGAAGCAGGCGGCGGCCAAGCTCAACGCCGTGAACAAGTTGCAGGCCGTGGTCAACGCGATCCGCACCAAGCAGATCAGCCTCTGACGGGCTAACGCCCCCACCTATAAGATTTGATAGTCGCCGCCCGCGCGCGGTTGGCTTAGTTCATCAGCCCTCGGACCGCTTGGGAGGGCTCCATGCTTCACGTCGTCACTCGGGAAAACCGCCACCTCTACGAACGCGAGATGCTGGACCAGCATCGGCTGCGCCACCAGGTTTACATCCAGGAGCGCAAGTGGACCGGTTTGCAGGACCGCGGCGGCCTCGAATACGACCAGTTTGACGACGACGCCACCATCTACTTCTTGAAGATCGACGGCGGCCAGGTGATCGGCGGTCACCGCATGTATCCGACCACCAAGCCGCACCTGATGTCGGACGTGTGGCCGCAGCTCGCTAACGTGATGGGCGTCCCGACCGGCCCCGACATTTTCGAATGGACGCGCCTCTACATCAAGCGCGAGCGCCGCGATGGCGGCCGCTTTGGGAGCGCGGTTCTGGGTGAACTGTTCTGCGGCGGGCTCGAATACGCGCTGCAGGAGGGCATCCAGGAACTGTCGCTGCAATTCGAAGCCTACTGGTTCCCGCGCCTGCAGCAGCAGGGCTGGAAGATCAAGCCGCTCGGCTTGCCGACCCTCCTCAACGGCGACTGGTGGATCGGCGCGACGATTCCGATTTCGGAAGAAGTCGTGCGCGCCACCCGCTCGTTCTACTCGATCTCCGGCCCGCTGCTGGTGCGCCGGAGCATCACGCAACCCGCCATCCAGATCGCTGCGTAGTCCGCCATGCGCACCGGATACGACCTCATCGCCCTCGCCGCCGAGCGCAATCCCGAGCACCTCGCGATCGTCGACGATCGCAGCGGGACGGCCCTCACCTATCGCGAACTGATTCGCGAGATCGACGCCGTCGCGGCCGGACTGCACGCGCGCGGCGTACGCATGGGCGACCGCGTCGCCACCGCCTTGCCCAATCAGCTCGAGCACTGCCTGGTGCTGCTCGCGTTGCAGCGTCTCGCCGCCGTTCCTGCCGTCCTCAATTTCCGCTTCCCGGCCGCGCAACTCGCCGCAATGATGCAGGAAGCCGCCGTGAAGGCGGCGGTGATCCCGAACGATCCCGCGATTGTCGCGGCCGTCACCGACGCGTTGCCGGCCTCGGCCCTGCTCATCACAGTCGGCGGATCGGTGGCGAACACCTGCGACTACGTGAACTGCTACGGCGACCCGGCGACCCTGCCCGCACCGCCGAAGCCGCATCCTGATGACACCGCGTTCATCTTCTACACGTCCGGAACGACGGGTAAGCCGAAGGGCGCGCTGGTCGCGCACCGCACCACCGAGATTCGCATCACCTCGCTCTCGCCGATCACCGGCTTGCGCGCAGGCCCGCATCTGCGCGCGCTCGGCGCGTCACCGCTGTTTCATGGGATCGGCTTCTACTGCGTGTTCATGACCACGCTCGTCTATGGCGGCACATATTTCCTGATGTCGTCGTTCAGCCCGCCCGCCGCGCTCGACGTGATCGAGCGGCAGCGCATCACCTTCCTGTTCGCCGTCCCGACCATCCTGCAGGCGATGCTCTCGGCCCCGAATTATCAGCCTGAAAAGGTCCGCTCGCTCGAGTTCGTCTTCCACGGCGGCGCCGCCATTTCGTCGGGCTTGCTCGACCGGCTGTGCAAGGAGTGGCCGGCGCAGATCCAGCACCTCTACGGGACGACCGAGACCTACATCCCGCTGTGCAATCCCTCGCCGCAGGGCACGCCCAACACGCTGTGCGCCGTCTTCCCGCACCGGTCGCGCCTGGTGAAAATCGGCGGCGAATCCGGGGACATTGCCGGCGTCGGCGAGAGCGGCGAACTGCTCGTCGATGCAACGAGCGATCTCCTCTTCAGCGACTATCTCACCGAGGCCGACGGCTACGTCCGCAAGGTGCGGGACGGCTGGTACTTCACAGGCGACGTCTTCTCGCGCCGTCCGGACGGCGACCTCGACTTCGTCGGCCGCGTCGACGACGCCATCCGTTCGGGCGGCGAATGCGTCTATCCGACCGAGATCGAAGACGTCATCGGCGCCCACCCGGAGGTGCGCGAAGTCTGCGTGCTCGGCGTGCCGGACAACTACTGGGGCGAGCGCGTGGTCGCCTGCATCGTTCGCCGCGGCGGCGGGCTCACCGCCCAGCAAATCGAGGAGCACTGCCGCACCGCCGTGCTCGCCAGCTTCAAGCGGCCTCGCCAATTCGTGTTCGTCGAGACCCTCCCGCGCAACGCCTCGAACAAGGTGTCGCGCCGGGAGCTGCGTGACGCGCTCGTCAATGACGGCGCGCGTTTGTGTGCCTGAGCTTCACTCATCGCAAAGGGAAGACCAAGATGGACTACCGCAAGGATGTTGGATCGAAGGGCGATCGTGACCGTGTTATCGCCTACCTCAAGTATGCCCTCGAAGACGTGGCCGAGCTCAGCCCGTCCAGCGCCTCGCTGCTGGTGGCGGCGATCGACGGCCTGCAGCAGGCGCAGACCGCGACCGGGAATGACATGAGGAAGCCATCCTGATCGTGTCGGGGAGTGCGCGGCGTGAGCAGTGACCTGACATATCCATCGCCTGCCGGCACGAGCCTGTGGCCCGAACGGCCGCGCGTTATCGAGATCACGCACGCTGTCCTGGCCAAGCTGCGCCGCATGCGCTCGGCCGCGGAACCGGGCCCGGCGATCGCCGCCGTCGGCGCGGAAGCGCCTCGTCCATGGCGCGCCGCTTTTGCCGTGCTGATGGGCAACACCCTCGCCTGGTTCGATATCGCGATCTATGGATTCCTCGCCGTCACCGTGGCGAAGGTCTTCTTTCCCGCGGGAAGCGAGACGGCGTCCGTCCTGCTCGCACTCGGAACCTTCGGCATGACCTTCGTCACGCGACCGCTCGGTGCGATCGTCATCGGCCGGTTTGCGGATCAGCACGGTCGGCGAGCCGGGCTCGCGCTCGCAACCGCGCTCACCATGGGCGGCACGGCAATGATCGCGTTTGCGCCGACCTACGCGATGGTCGGGCTCACGGCTCCCGTCCTGGTCGTGCTCGCACGCCTGATCCAGGGATTTGCGTCGGGCGGCGAGTTCGGTAGTGCCACGGCCTTCCTGAGCGAACAGCAACCCGGCCGGCGCGGATTTTTTGCGAGCTGGCAATTCGCCGCGCAGGCGCTTGCCGCCATTCTTGCCACCGCCTTCGGCGTTGCGCTCAATCTTGCCCTCAGCGAGCAGCAGCTCGAAGCCTGGGGCTGGCGCATCCCCTTCCTGTTCGGTGTGTCGATGGGTCCCCTCGCCTATAGCCTGCGCGCGGCGCTCGACGAGACGTCCGTGTTCCGGTCCATGCAGGGTCGGGGCGCAACGCCGATGCGCCAGGCGCTGCGCAACGGCAAGACGCGCATCCTCACATCGTTCGGCCTGGTCGTGTTCGGCACTGTCGCGAACTACACCATTCTGTTCATGCCGACCTATGCCATCTACGAGTTGGGCATGCCGGCCTACGATGGCTTCATGGGCGGCCTCGTGGCGGCGATGGTGCAGGTAGTGCTGATCCCTCTGGCCGGATTGTTGTCGGACCGATGGGGCCGCTCGTGGATCGCAATCGCCGTGTGCATCGCCAGTCTGATCGCCAGCTATCCTCTGTTTGCGTGGCTTGTTGCCGAGCCGACGGTAGAGCGTCTGATGCTGTTCCAGGTCGCGGTGAGCATCCTGGTCGCGCTTTACGCCGGGTCGGTCGCCGTGCTGATGGCGGATCTGTTCGCGCCGCATATGCGCACCACCGGTGTGGCCGTGAGCTATTCGCTTGGCGTCGCGATCTCCGGCGGGCTCGCCCCGTTCTTCAACGTCTGGCTGATCGACCTAAGCGGCAGTCGCGCGGCGCCGAGCTGGTACCTGATGCTCGCGGCCGCGGTGAGCCTCGTGGCGCTCGCGATCGCCCGCTCTTCGCGCTGGGCCGATGAACCCGCCCCGCAAGCCGCGGCCGCTACTCGCTAGGCGAGTATAAGCTGCGACCGAATCGCACGTGGCCACGGCCGCTCTCATGTTCTGCGTCTGTCCGGGTTCGCCCGAACCACCGTCGGGAAACGGCGCGCGTTAAAGTTGCTCTCGCTGGCTTCAACCGAGAAGAAATTGCTGTATTGTGACCCCTTATGGTTGGGGCACGGGGAAACATGCGCAAGAAACGGCCGCAAGCCATTGATGTGCTTGTGGGGAGCAATATCCGCATTCGTCGATTGGAACGGCAGGTCTCGCAGACCAAACTGGCCCAGGCAATCGGGGTTACATTTCAGCAGGTCCAAAAATACGAAAAAGGCACCAACCGCGTTGGTGCCAGCCGGCTGACGCGTATCGCGAACTTCCTGGAAGTACCGGTGGCGCAGTTCTTCGTCGGCGCACAGGGCAACGACTGGTCTGAACAGGATCTTGACGATTCACCCGTCAAGCTCCTCGCCGAGCCCTACGCTCTGCGTCTCGCGCAGGCGTTCGTCGGCATCAAGGACCTCGATCTGCGCCGTTCGCTGGTTGACGTCGTCGAGATCATCGCTTCCAAGGGCAGCCGCGCCCGCTAGGGCGCAGCCCGGCAGGCTCGCACGCTAGATGCGTTCGCGGATCGTGCGCCGATAGTCATCACCACACGTGCATTCGAACGTGGTGGTTTCACCTGCGGCGTGACCGCTTGGCGTCGGATCAATACGGCTCAGCCGCATCACCTCGCCGCACGACGGACACAGCACTCTCGGGATTGCCGGATGGAGGTCGCGCGCGGCGGCACGCGTCATCGCCAGGCGGCGACGCGCGGTCGTGAGAGTGTGTTGCTGATCTGACGCGTGTGGAGCGCGCGCCACCTTCATGTGCACGTTCATCTGATGGCCCGTTGAAGAAAAGCTGCCCTTGTCCGGTAACGCGGAGCGCCGCCGCAAGTTCCATTCGGCGGTATCGGGGAAATCAAACCTTGGGAGCGCCCTCGCTGCGGCCGCGCAGCGGACGCTCCTCCATCAACGCAAAGGCGGTGATGGAGATCAGCAGAAAGACGGCGCTCGCGCCAAACACCCAGCGGAAAATTCCCGCGAGATCGACGGAGGACTGTCCGGCTTGCGCCAGCACGTCGATCGCGCGATTGCCGCCCTGCCCGTGCCCGACGCCCGCGAGCACGATCGCGCCCATGATGGCGACGACCAGCGCGGAAGCGAGCGCCCGGAAAAAGTTCATCACCCCGGTGGCAGTGCCTACATGGAAGCGCGACACCGCATTCTGGATGCACACCGTTGTGCACGAAAACACGGTGCCGATGCCCACGCCGAAGAAGCACAGCGCAGTGATCACGAGCCACAGCGGCAGGGCCGGCCAGATGGCGAGCGAGGCGAGCGCCAGCGTCGCGCACGAGAGCCCGATCAGGGGGAACCACTTGTAGTGGTCGAAGTACATCATGACGCGGCCCGACGCGATTGAGCCCGGCGTGGTCATCACCGCAATCGGGATCAGCGCGAGCCCTGAGTCCGCCGCCGACAAACGATAGACGTTCTCGTAGTAGAGCGGCATGAACACCGTGAGGCCGATCGACACCGCGACGGCGGACGACGCCGCGACAGTGCCCATCCGCACCACCGGATTGGCCAGGATGGCGAGCGGCAGGAAGGGCTCGGGCTCATGCGCCAGGCGGTAGCCGAAAGCTAGCGCGAGCGCGAGCGCAGAGACCACCAGCAGGATGATCGTGGACGACAGCCATGGATAGCGCACGCCGCCCCAGGTCAGCGAAAGCAGCAGCAGGATCGCGGCCGAGACCATCAAGGTGGCGCCGAACAGATCGAGCTTGTGCTTGCGGTGATTGACCGGCAGCCGCTTGAGCTGGCGGTTGATCATGTAGGCGGCCGCAAGGCCGAGCGGCACATTGAGCCAGAACACCCACGACCAGTGGAAGTGGTCGGCGATATAGCCGCCCGCGACCGGCCCCGCGATGCCGGCGGCGATCCACACCGTGCCGATGTAAGCCTGATAGCGCCCGCGTTCGCGCGGCGCGACGGCGTCCGCCACCGTCGCCTGCACCAGCGGCACGATGCCGCCGCCGCCGATGCCCTGCAGCCCGCGCATCAGGATCAGCGTGATCATGTTGGGCGCGAGCGCGCAGGCGATCGAGCCGAGCACGAACATGCCCAGCGCCGACATCATCACCAGCCGGCGCCCGTAAATATCGGAGAGCTTGCCGCACAATGGCGCGGCAATCGTGGACGACAGCAGGTAGGCGGTGATCAGCCAGGACAGGTTTTCGAAATCGCGGAAGTCTCGGCCGATGGTCGGCAGCGCCGTTGCGATGATCGTCTGGTTCAGCGCCGAGACGAACATCGACAGGCACACACCAAGGATGATCGGGCGGATCTCCGCGTCGGTTAGGACCCAGCGGCCGGGCAGCGGCTGCGATTCGGCGGATGTCGCGACGACGTCGACGGCCGAGACGCCGACCGGCGCAACGCCGGATTCCTTGAGCTCGTCGGCGGCAGGATCCTCGCTCCCCTCGTCCGGGGACTGCGACGGCACGCCCATACGTCCGACCATCACGGCGTCGGCTGATTCAGGGTCGCGCTCTGGTCTGTTGCTGTCGTCGTTCATCGCGTGTCGGTGGTCGGAAAATTTCGGCAGGACACGCTTCGCTGCGCGTCCCGGTCTAATTGCGGTCCTGGCCAGGCGGCGGCAATGGGCCGGCGAGCGTGGCTGCTATGACGCGGTGCCGCCTCGTCGCCTCAAGGCCGGCGCCGCGCGCTGTCGGGCACTTCCATTGGCCAATCCACGAGGTGGTCTTCGAGTTGCTCGTCCGGGATGTCGGTCTCGTTGCCGGAGACGCGGCCGCGCACCGAGACGCCGGCTGCATGGACCGAATCCGGATCGCCGGACACGAGCGGATGCCACCAATAGAGATTCTTGCCCTCGGCGATCAGCCGGTAGCCGCAGGTCGGCGGCAGCCACGGGGTCTCCGGCACGTTCTCGGGCGTGAGCTGCAGGCAGTCTTCCACGAACGCCTGTCGATTCGGGTAGTCCTTGCAGCGGCAGGTCGCGTCGTCGAACAGCCGGCAGCCGACGCTCGTGTAGTAGATGCGCCCGGTGTCTTCTTCCTCGAGCTTGTTGAGGCAGCAGCGTCCGCAGCCGTCACACAGGCTTTCCCACTCCTGCTGCGTCATCTGGTCGAGCGTTTTGCGCTGCCAGAAAGGAACGTCCGCGCGCGGGGGTTTGCTGTTCATGCGAGTCGTTCTGCGGTCATTTTGGCCAGATATGCAAGCGCTGCCCGCGCGTGTTTCCAGGGCTCTTGCGGGCCCAATTCTCAGGCCCGCGCCGACGGACAATAGGGCTAACGCGGGCCCTAACATAACTTATTGATCCAACAAGTATTCCTGCAACTCGGGAAGGCCCTGGCGTTTGCGCCCCAATACCGCCCGGTTCACCCCGTTTCCCTTTACGTTGTGGAGCTTATCTCGTTGGCCCCGCGGGCCGCTTCCGCTATGAGAGGGAGCGGCTGCTGTTGCGGCTTGAAGGCGTAACACCTTGCGCGATCTGTTTCCCCGCAAGCGGATGAATTGGCGGCGCTGGTTCCGGCGCCTGCTGCTCGATCTCGATGCGCGCATCGACTTCGGGATTTTCCGCTCGGGTGGCACCGTCCGCGAGCTTTACGAACGCTTCTCCGATTTCATGGACCGCTTCCACACCGCCGGCTGGCGGCGTTGGGTGGTGGTCGAGCCGCTTTCCGAAATGGCGACCATCGGTCTCGGCGGCATGGTGCTGATGCTCGCCCTCGCCATTCCCGCCTTCCAGGAAACCTCGGACGAGGACTGGCTGAAGAAGACCGACATCGCGGTCGTGTTCCTCGATCGCTACGGCACCGAGATCGGCACGCGCGGCATCAAACAGAATGACGCGGTCCAGCTCGACGAACTGCCCGACCACCTGATCAAGGCCGTGCTCGCGACCGAAGACCGGCGCTTCTACGAACATTTCGGCATCGACTTCGCCGGCACCGTCCGCGCCGTCATGACCAACGCGCGCGCCGGCGGCGTCGTGCAGGGCGGCTCCTCGCTCTCGCAACAGCTCGCCAAGAACCTGTTCCTGTCGAACGAACGCACCATCGAGCGCAAGGTCAAGGAAGCCTTCCTCGCGATCTGGCTCGAAACGCGGCTCTCCAAGCACGACATCCTCAAGCTCTATCTCGACCGCGCCTATATGGGCGGCGGCACCTTCGGCGTGAACGCCGCGGCGATCTATTATTTCGGCAAGTCGGCGAAGGACGTGAACCTCGCCGAGGCGGCAATGCTGGCCGGCCTGTTCAAGGCGCCGACCAAGTTCGCCCCGCACATCAACCTGCCGGCCGCGCGCGCCCGCGCCAACGTCGTGCTCGACAACCTGGTGGACGCCGGGTTCATGACCGAAGGTCAGGTGTTCGGCGCCCGCCGCAATCCGGCGACGCCGGTCGACCGCCGCGATCAGGGCGCGCCCAACTACTATCTCGACTACGCCTTCGACGAGATGAAGAAACTCGTCAATGCGTTCCCGAAAACGATCACCGAGCGCACCTTCATCGCCCGCACCGCGCTTGACCAGAATTTGCAGCGCGCCGCCGACAACGCGGTGGACAGCATCCTCAAGCAGTACGGCCGCGAGTACAACGCGCACCAGGCCGCCGCGGTGCTCGCCGATCTCGACGGTTCGGTGCGCGCCATGGTCGGCGGCCGCGACTACGGCCAGTCGCAATTCAACCGCGCCACCGACGCGGCGCGTCAGCCCGGCTCCTCGTTCAAGCCCTATGTCTACGCCACCGCATTGATGAACGGGTTCAAGCCGACCTC
>Ga0105245_10003306_pt1 | contig 14474 bp, 13 predicted proteins | sample KBSM54metaG_FD_81523 | JGI IMG/M metagenome (GOLD analysis project Ga0105245, IMG submission 81523) | Miscanthus rhizosphere microbial communities from Kellogg Biological Station, Michigan, USA - KBS M5-4 metaG | ecosystem: Host-associated > Plants > Roots > Rhizosphere > Soil | place... | reverse complement strand
TGGGCAGGACGATCTCGTCGACGTGGAGGAAGCCGTTGCGCTCGAGGCCGATATCGACGAAGGCGGCCTCCATGCCGGGCAGGACGTTGTCGACCTTGCCCTTGTAGATGTTGCCGACGATCGAGCGCCGGCCGCGGCGCTCGATGTAGAGCTCCGCTACGTCACGTTTGCCGCCTTTCGTTTTTGACTCGAGGACGGCGACGCGGGTCTCGCCACGATCGGCGGAAACCAGAATTGTCTTTTTCATTTGAGTTAGCTCAGTTCAGAGTAGGTACGCACGCCTGGACCCTTCAAGGGATCACCAGGCGAACCTGCCTTTCTGGCTGAGCCGCGCTTGCATGTGGATGCTCTGGAGGACGCCGACTGCCACGAAGGTCGCCAAGACAGACGACCCGCCGTAGCTCATCAGCGGGAGGGGGATGCCGGTGATCGGCATGATCCCCAGGTTCATCCCCACGTTTACGAAGACCTGGAAAAGGAGCATGCCGGCAATACCGCCGGCGACCAGGGTTCCGTAGGAGTTCTTCGAGAGCGTCACAATCCGCAGCGCCCGCCAGATGAGCAGGGCGTATAGGGATAGGACCAACGCGGCTCCCATGAATCCGTAGCGCTCACCGATCACGGCGAAGATGAAATCGGTGTGCCGCTCAGGGACAAAGTTGAGCCGCGTTTGGGTGGCCCGATCGCCGCGTCCGGTCTTCTCCCCGGAACCGATGGCGATCTTGGCCTGGTTTTGCTGGTAGCCCGCGTCGGCGGGGTCCGCGCTGGGGTGCAGGAAAGAGGTGAGCCTCTGCTCCTGGTAGCCCTTCAAAACTGGCGTCCCAACTGCGGGCGCCACAACGAGAACCGCCACTGTCAAAGCGACGAAGGCCGCGCCGATCACCGCGAAGTGCGTCCAGCGGACGCCCCCCACGTACATCACGGCGAGGGTGATTGACCCGAACACCAAAGCGGTGCCGAGGTCCGGCTGCATGAAAACGAGCGCAGCCGGTGCCAGGCCGAGGCATAGGTAGCGCACTGTGCGCTGCCAATCCGAGCCACTCCTGGCGCCATCGATGACGAAGCCGGCAAGGGCCAAGACGAGCAGCACCTTGCCGAGCTCCGATGGCTGGAAGCTGAAGAAGGGAAGTTCGAAGGAGCGCCGCGAGCCGCGCGCGGCGAAGCCGAAGACGAAGACGAGCGAGATGCTGACGCAGAGGAAGGTGTAGATGCCGACGCGCAGCTCGCGGAAGCGTGAGTAGTCGATCCGGGTCAGCAGGTACATGGCGAGGATTCCCAGCACGCCGTAGATCGCCTGCCGGTCGACGTAGTAATAGGGACTGCCGGGGACGTCCTGCTTGGTCGCCTCGGCCAGGGTGAAGACGCTGAAGGCGACCAGGGCCGCCGCGGAGACGGCCAGGGTGCCATCCATGTAGGGCAGGCCAAGGCGCTCGGCGATGCCGGGATGGACTGCGAAGGGCTCTGGCCGGGCCCGGCGCGCGCGGGTCGCGTACATCGTCGCCTCAGCCTGCGCTTTCTTCTTCTTCGGTGCTCGCGTCGTGGGCGAGCTCTTTGGCGAAATACGCTTCCAGGATCTTCCTTGCTGCCGGCGCCGCCGATTCGTCGCCGAAGCCGCCTTCCTCCATCGTAACGAAGGTGACGATACGCGGATTGGGATAGGGAGCGAGGACGCCGTACCAGGACTGGTCCAGGTGCGGCGGGCGCTGGGCGGTGCCGGTCTTCCCCGCTACCGGGATCGGAAAGTTGCCGAAGGTGTCGAACGAGGTTCCGCCGCCGTTCTGCGCCGCGTCGTGCAGGCCTTCCAGGATCGCGGCCCTGTATTCCGGGTCGATGTGGATGTGGCGCTGTGGCTTGGGGTCGATTTCCTTCAGCACCCGGCCAGCAGGGTCGTCGATTTCCTTGCCGAGGTGCGGGGTGACGACGGTGCCGCCGTTGGCCAGGGTCGCGTAGGCGATCGCCATCTGCAGCGGGTTAGTCTGCAGATCGCCCTGCCCGGTAGCAAGCTGGATGTTGTCGCCCGCGGACCAGGGCCGGTCAGTGCCGCCTTCTTTGAAGAGCTGGTCGCGCCAGTGCTTGCTGGGCAGCAGTGTTTCGTTCACCAGCGGCAGATCTATCCCCGTCGGCCGGCCGATGCCGAGCGCGTGTGCCCAGCGCTGCAGTTGGCCGGTGTCCCACATGCGGTATCCGAGCGTGTAGAAGAAGACGTCCGAGGACACTTCCAGCGCTTGGACGAGGCTGACCGAGCCGTTGACCGCTTCGCCCGCGTTTTTAAATTCTTCGCCACCGATTTCGAACACGCCGGGGTCGTTGATCACCTCGTCCAGCTGAAGTTTGCCGCTTTCCAGCGCCGCCAGCGCGGTTATGAGCTTGAAGGTCGAGCCGGTCGGGTACTGCCCGGAGGTCGCTCGGTCAACGAGCGGGCCGGCGGGGTTGCGAACTGTTTCGTCAACCTGCTTCTGGGTCAGGGGCCGGGTGAAGAGCGCCGGTTCGAAGGTTGGGAACGAGCCGAGGCCGAGGATTTCACCGGTGTGCACGTCCATCGTGATGAAGCCGCCGGGAAGGCCGCGTTCGGCCAGCGCCGCCTCCCCCGCCACCTGCACCTTTTCGTCGATCGAAAGCTTGAGGTTGTCGCCGGGCGATGGGGGCTTGTTGAAGAGCCGCCCGTTCGGGGTGGGCTCGCCGAGGGCATCGACCTGGACCCTGGTCAGGCCGGGCTTGCCGCGCAGGAAGCGGTCGTAGGTGTCCTCGACGCCGTCCTGGCCGATCTCATCGCCCGGCTGCAGAGCACGGAAGCGCGGCTCTTTCAGCTGTTCTTCGGTGACCTCGCCGACGGTCCCGAGGATGTGGGCGGCGAGAGTCCCGTCGGGGTAGTCGCGGACGAAGACGCGCTCGACCTCGACGCCGGGAAAGCGCGCCTGGTTCTCCTGCAGGTAGTAGACGAGGTCGTGGCCGACGTCGCGGCGCAGCGTCACCGGCGCCGCCGGCGCCAGCTTCAGTTCTTCGTGCATCGTCTTACGCACCCTGGGCAGGGTGCTGTGGGTGAGGGCGGCGAGCTTTGCCAGCTCGGCGCGGCGTTCACGCAGATCGGTCGGCAGTTTGCGCGGGTTGACCTGTAGGGCAAGGCTGGTGCGGTTGGCGACCAGCACCTTGCCGCTGCGATCGAGGATCTCGCCGCGAGGGGCACTGGTGCGGAAGGAGCGGGTGCGGTTGTTCTTCGCTTCGGCGAGGTACTTTTCGCCGTCGATCACCTGCAGTAGCCAGAGCCGGAAAAACAGGACTCCGAAGAGAACAACGGCAAAGCCGCCAAAGAGGGCAATACGCAGCGCCAACCGGTTGGTCATCGCGGGGCCGCGCTCGTCGGAGCGGAGGTACATGGCCGCTCCTCAGACCCCCAGCGCCTTCGGCTGGCGCCGGCGCCGCACTTTCGGCTCCTCGACCAGGGCCGGGCGCAGCGCCCGCCGCACGAGCAGGTAGAGCGGCCAGCCGAGGAAGAACGCGTAGACGCTCTTCAGCAGCAGGTCGCGGATGATCAGCAGGCTCACCGGGGCGTCAAGCCCGAGCAGCAGCGCGATCAGGCCGAAACCGAGCTCTGCACCGAGTGTGAACCCCATGCAGAGCAGAGCGGGCAGCAGCGAGTTGTGGATCTCAAAGCGCTCGCGAAAGAGCCCGGCCAGGTAGCCGACACTGAGCAGCACCAGCGAGGAGACGCCGAGCGCCTCGACCAGGAGGCAATCGAGGAAGAAGCCGATCGAGAAGCCGGCGACGGCGCCGGTCAGACTGCCACCGAGCAGGGCGAGGCAGACCACCAGGGCCGGGAGGATGTCCGGGCTGACGTGGAAGAGTTCGACCTGGGAGAAGAAGGAGAGCTGCAGGAGCACGCCAAGCAGGCCGATCAAGGCGATGCGGGCGACCATTTTCGGTGTGAGGATCACCCGCGCGAACCCCCGGTCAGGACCTGGACCAGGTCGAGGTTGCGCAGGTCGGCGAAGGGGCGCACGTCGACCTGTTCGGTCGCCTCCTGTTCGATCGCCTGTTCGATCACCGAGGTTTTGGTCACTTCGCCGAGCGGCAAGCCGGGCGGGAAGAACGAGCAGAGGCTCTGGGCGCACCAGCCGGCGGTGACGACCGTCTGGCCGCCGTGGACCCGTTTGGTCGAGTCGATGAAGTCGAGGATCAGCGTTTCGGGATCGCCGACTTCGGGCTTGACAACGCCCTGGACGCCCGAGGGGACCACCTTGGCCGAGACCGCGCTTTCGTGATCGGTGAGCAGCATCACCTGAGAAGAACCCGGCTCGACCGAGGCGATGCGGCCGATCAGGCCGGCGCCGCTGATCACCGGATCGTTGACGTGGACGCCGTCGCCGCTGCCGACGTCGATATTCACGCTCGAGCGCCAGACCGTCGGCGAGCGCGCGATCACCCTGGCGGCGACAGGTTCATAGGCCGAAGCGGCGAGTGCCGGGCTGCCGTCGAGCTTGACCAGCTTGCGCAGCTGCGCATTTTCCTGCAGCGCCTCTTGGCCGGCCACCGCCTGTTCGCGCGTCTTCGCCAGCTCGCTCTTGAGGCGGCTGTTTTCGCCCCTCGCGTCGAAGGTCTTGTCGAACCAGTCGACCAGGTCCCGGGCGGGCTTCAGGGCGCGGTCAGCGACCCCCTGAACCGGGCTGAAGATCGTGCTGACGCCGCGCTGCAGGCCGTTCGATCCCCGCCCATAGGTGATCGTCAGCAACACGAAGGAGCCGACGACCAGCAGGGCGAGCACCGCCCTACGGCGGCGTACTTGCTTTCGGTACACGGTGAAGACCTAAGTTTGGGGCTTGCGATGAAGGAGACCTAAGCAAAGCGCCTGGTCCTGGAATTCTGTTTACTGGCGCGATGCATGGTCTCGAACTCCTCTAGAGAGAGTCCCGATCCCACCGCCACGCACGTAAGCGGTGACTCTGCCAGTTGACAGGGCATCTGGCACTCGTCGCGAAGGCGCTGTTCGAGTCCTTGCAGCAGCGCGCCGCCGCCAGCAAGGGTAATGCCACGGTCCATGATGTCGCCGGCGAGCTCCGGCGGGGTGCGGTCAAGGGTGTCCTTGACCGCCTCGACGATGTGGCCAACCGGTTCGCTGAGCGCCTCGCGAACCTCTTCAGAGCCGAGCGTGATCGTCTTTGGCAGGCCGGAGACGAGGTCGCGTCCCCGGATCTCCGAGCGCACCTCCTCGGGCAGTGGCGAGGCCGAGCCGGCCTCGAGCTTCACTTCCTCCGCCGTCTGCGTGCCAATCGCCAGCTTGTACTCGTGCTTGCAGTGGTTGACGATTGCCTCATCGAGCTCGTCGCCGCCGACCCGGATCGACTGCGAGACGACGATCCCGCCGAGCGAGATCACCGCCACCTCGGTGGTGCCGCCGCCGACGTCGACGACCATCGAGCCGGTCGGCTCGGCCACCGGCAATCCGGCGCCGATCGCGGCAGCCATCGGCTCCTCGATCAGGTAGGCCTGGCGGGCGCCGGCGGAGAGACAGGCCTCCTCGACCGCCCGCTTCTCGACCCCGGTGACGCCCGAGGGAACGCAGACGACGACCCGCGGGTGGGCGAAGCGGTTGGAGTGCACCTGTTTTATGAAGTGGCGCAGCATCTGCTCGGTGACGTCGAAGTCGGCGATCACCCCGTCCTTGAGCGGCCGGATCGCGGTGATGTTGCCCGGGGTACGGCCCAGCATCCGCTTCGCTTCGACCCCGACCGCGTGCACCTGGCCGGTGTGGGTGTCGATCGCCACGACCGAGGGCTCGGAGAGAACGATGCCGCGGCCGCGCACGTAGACGAGGGTGTTGGCCGTACCGAGATCGACGGCCATGTCGCGACCGCCTAGACCTCTGAGATATCCGAATACGCCCATGCCAGGATTTAGTGAACTCCAGGCGGAATCATCCCAAACGGGCCAAGCTCGCCGTCGAACCGGCCTCAGCCTTGGACGAAAAGTTCCGGCGCCAGCTCGAACAGCAGGCCCACCGGCAGCCCAACCACGTTGGAAACGCTGCCCTCGATCCGCTCGACCAGGGTCGAACCCAGGGTCTGGATCGCGTAACCGCCCGAGCGTCCCTGCCACTCGCCAAAGGCGACGTAGCGCTCCTTATCGGCCTCGCTCAGCGGCTTGAAGGTCACCGCGGTGCGTTCGAGGCCCGCCCGCTCCTCGCCATCGACGACGACCACCAGCCCGCTCAGAACCTCGTGCGTGCGGCCCGACATGCGATCCAGGTAGGCGCGAGCCTCCCCTGCGTCGGTTGGCTTGCCCAGCGCCCCGCCGTCAAGCACGACGTCGGTGTCGCAGGCGATCACCACGCCTTCCCGCGGCACAGCTCGTGCCTTCAGGCGCGCGTTCTCCAGCACCTCAAACCCGGGGTCCCCACCGGTGAGCTCGTCCACGCCGGAAACCACCACCCCGAACTCCAACCCAAGCTTCTGCAGAATCTCAGCCCTTTGCGGCGACCCGGATGCCAGCACCACGCTCGGAGTCATCGGCAGTGGCCGGGCGGGGGTCGAAACGTCTTGCACTTTTTCGGCACGGCCTCGCGGCGACAGCAGTCCAACTCTCCACCGAAAAAGTTAAGTGGAGACCCCCGCCCGGCCACTGCCGACACTACGAAAGCTCGGGGAACCAGATCTCGATCTCGCGCTCGGCCGACTCGTCGGAGTCCGAGCCGTGGACCATGTTGAAGGTCACCTCGAGCGCGAAGTCGCCGCGGATCGAGCCGGGTGCGGCCTCAACCGGGTTGGTGGCGCCGATCAGCTGACGCGCAGCCGCAACCGCTTCATGGCCCTCAAGCACCATCGCGACCAGGGTGCCGCCGGTGATGAAGGAGACCAGCTCGCCGAAGAAGGGCTTCTCGGTGTGCTCTTCGTAGTGCTTGTTGGCGATCGGCTCGTCGGCGCGCATCGTCTTCAGCGCCGCGATCCGCAGGCCCTTGCGCTCGAAGCGGGCAATCACCTCGCCGGTCAGGGCACGCTGGAAGGCGTCAGGCTTTACGAGGATCAGCGTCCGGCTCACGGGCGGGGCTCCTTTTCGGTTTCTCGGCGCGCGGTTTTTCGCGCGGCGTCTCTTTGACTTGTTCGGGCGGCCTGCGTTTGGGCCGGGCTTTCTGGCGGCGAGGCCGCTCGGCGATCGCGGTTTCGCAGTAGGGGCAGAGGGCCCAGCGGGGATCGACCGGCTTGCCGCAGCTCTGGCACGGATCCTTGAGCCGGCTCTGGCACTGCGGGCAGCGCAGGAAGCTCTTCTCCACCGGGTATTCGCATTTCGGGCAGGAGGCCTCGGTCAATTGGCGCACCTTGAGCTCCGCGGCGCGGATCTCAAGCTCGCGTTCGTGGGCGTCCTCGAGGAACTCCGGCGGCCGCACGATGGCGTAGACGGCGGTGCCGATGTAGGGGAAGAACGAGCCGACCGTGGCACAGGCAACAAGGAAGGGGTCGGAGATGCGGCGACGGGCGTCGAGGTAGGTGTAGACGATCAGCGCCAGCCAGACGACAACGATCATCAAGATGAAGAGGGTGACGGCCAGGTTGAGGCCGCTGTTTGAGATGCCGAAGATCGCTAGTGCCATGGCTGAGGGCCCGCCGGAGAGGGGAGCGGCAGTCTACTTCGCCGCCGGGCGCGTGAACCCTCGCTAGAGGAAAAGACTGCCGAAGAGGTAGCCGAGACCGAAGAAGACGAGGATCACCGCGGCCACCACAGCGGCGACCAAGGCCATCATCGAGAGCAGTTCGGAACTGGCGGTTTTAGACCCCTGGGCCATCGCTGGCATCCTCGCACAGGCGCAGAACGGCACGGGCGGGCGCCAGCACGTAATGCGAGCCGGTTACCAGCAGGATGCCGTCGGGCTGCTCCGCCGCCAGCCGGCGGCCGCGCCGCACGGCAGTCGCAAAGTCAGGGACCTGCTCGGCACTGAGACCGTTCTCACGGCAGGCTTCAGCCAGTTTGGCGGCGCTGTGCGAGCTGATTCCCGGTAGTCCTCGCGATTCCAGCGCCGCCGCGTCGAGCTCGGTACAGACGACGTGGGAGAGCACCGGCGCCAGCGCCCCGACCATCGCGCCGGTGTCCTTGTCGGCGAGCGCGGCGATGCAGGCGATCACCGGGCGCCCGGCGGCGATCTCGGCGAGGCCTTCGGCAAGTGCGGCAGCGCCGTCGGGGTTGTGGGCGACGTCGATGAAGGCAGGTGGATCCTCGCTGACCTGCTCGAGGCGGCCGGACACGGTCAGGGTGGTCGCGACCGAGGCCACCGCGGTCGGGTCCAGATCGCCGAGGAACGCCTCTGCGGCCGCCATGGCCAGGGCGAAGTTACGGCGCTGGAAGCGCCCCGGAGCGCGCAGCTCGATCTCGCCCGGGTCCTCGGGCGCGACGATCAACTCCGCCCCCCGCTCCGCCGCCGTGCGCTCGGCCAGGCTTGCCACCTCGGGGCTGACCCGGCCGAGGACCAGGGTTGTGTGGTCGCGCAGGACGGCCAGCTTCTCGGCGGCGATCTCGAGCTCGCTCTCGCCCAGCCAGGCCGTGTGGTCGAGACCGATCGAGGTCAGCACCGTCACCCGCGAGGGGATCGTGTTGGTCGCGTCGAGCCTCCCTCCAAGTCCGGCCTCGACCACCGCGGTCTCGACCCGGGCCGCGGCGAAGGCGACGAAGGCCGCCGCCGTGGCGAGCTCGAATTGGGTCACCGCCTCGCCGGGCTCGAGGCCGCGATTGGCCGTCTCGGCGGCCTGCGCGGCGCGTTCCACCGCCGTGGCGAAGGCCGCCTCCCCGATTTCCTCACCACCGATCAGCACCCGTTCGGCCCAGCGCGTGGCGTGCGGGGAGACGCAGGCCCCGGTTCGCATCCCGTGCGCCTCCAGCAGCGCCGCGATCATCCGCGTCACCGAGGACTTGCCGTTGGTGCCGACGACGTGGATCGAGGCGAAACGGTGCTGGGGCAGCCCCAACGCCGTGCTCAACTTGTGCATCCGCTCCAGGCCGAGCTTCCAGCCAATCGGCTCCAGCGAGTCGAGGTAGGCCTGCGGATCTATTCCGTGAGCTCCTCGAGCTCGGCCCGGTAGCGCTCCAGCTTCGCCCGCTCCTCCTCGACCAGCTCGGCCGGCGCCCGCGCGACGAACCTCTCGTTGGCGAGTTTGCCCTCGGCGCGAGCGACCTCGGAGCGCAGCTCCTCGCGTCGCCGCTCGAGCCGTGCGGAAACGGCCTCGGCGTCGATCTCGGGCGAGGCGAGGATCTGCACGGCGCCCACAGACGCGATCGGCTCGACCGACCCGTCTTCGGCAGCCTCGACCCGCGCCAAACGCGTAACGAACTCCGGTAGCGGATCGGCCGTGCGAACGGGCAAGGTCGACTTGCTGGCCAGCTCGACCAGATCCCGCCAGGTGCGCAGATTGCGGGTCAGGTCGATCGCCCCGCCCATCTCGGCCTCCGCCTCGTCGTCGAAGAGAGTGGCGTCGGGCTCGGGGAACGGGTGAACCGCGAGGTGACCCCGGCGACTCGGGTGGTAGGACCAGATCTCCTCGCTGACGAAGGGCATGACCGGGTGCAACAGGGCGAGCGTGCGCTGCAGCAGCCAGAGCAGGTTGGCCGAGACCTCCTCCTCGCCCTCGTAGAGCCGCGGCTTGGCGATCTCCAGATACCAGTCGCAGAGCTCAGACCAGAAGAAGGCGTAAGCCTCCTGAGCCGCGTGGGCAAAGTCGTAGGCATCGAGCTTCTCGCTGACCGAGGCGATCGTGCGCTCGAGCCGCGAGAGGATCCAGCGATCCTCGACGCGATCAAGGTTCAGCATCCCTCGTTCAACCGCCGCAGGGACTTGGCCCTGCGGCGCATTTGTGAGCGATTGATTCTGCTGAAATTTCGCGTTCAGCAGAATCAATCGCCCGGCGTTCCAGAGCTTGTTGGAGAGGTCGCGGCCCTGCTGGACCTTGGCGTCGGAGTAGCGCACGTCCTGAGTCGAGGACATCGCCAGCAGGCCGAAGCGCAGGGCGTCGGCGCCGTGCACGTCGATCTCCTCCAGCGGGTCGATGCCGGTGCCGAGGCTCTTCGACATCCGCCGCCCGTCGCGGGCCTGGATCACCGAGTGCACGTAGACGTCCTTGAAGGGCACGTCGCCGGCGAACTCGAGCCCGGTCATGATCATCCGCGCCACCCAGAGGAAGAGGATCTCGCGCGCCGTGGTGAGGAAGCTGGTCGGGTAGAAGGCGCGCAGCTCGGGCGTGTCCTCGGGCCAGCCCAGCGTGGCAAAGGGCCAGATCGCCGAGCTGAACCAGGTGTCGAGCACGTCCTCCTCCTGGCGCAGCTCGCCGCCGCAGACGCCGCAGCGCTCCGGGGCCGCGGCGGGGTCCTCGGCGACGTAGGTCTCCTCGCAGGCGTCGCAGTACCAGACTGGGATTCGGTGGCCCCACCAGAGCTGGCGCGAGATGCACCAGGGCCGAATCTCGCGCATCCATTCGAGGTAGACGCGCTTCCACTGGCCTGGGGCGATTCGTACCCGGTCGTCCTCCACCGCCGCAATCGCCGGCGCCGCCAGCTCGTCCATGCGGCAGAACCACTGCAGCGAGATCAGCGGCTCGATCCGCTCGCCGGAGCGGTGAGAGAAGGGGACGGAGTGGGTGTAGGGCTCTTCGGCGCTGAGCACGCCCTCCTCGCGCAGGGCCAGGACAACCATCTCCTGCCCCTCCGCGGCGGTGAGCCCGGCGAAACGCTCCCCCGCCTCCTCGGTCAGGCGCCCGTCGGGGCCGATCACGACGATCTCCTCGAGTCCGTGCTTGCGGCCGATCTCGAAGTCGTTGGGGTCGTGCCCGGGCGTGATCTTCAGCGCTCCGGTGCCGAACTCCGGGTCGACGTGCTCGTCGGCGATGATCGGCAGCCGGCGCCCAACCAAGGGCAAGACGCAGTACTGGCCGACGAGATCCCCGTAGCGCTCGTCGCCGGGGTTCACGGCCACCGCCGTGTCAGCCAGCATCGTCTCCGGCCGCACCGTGGCGACGGTCAGAACCTGGTCGGAGCCCTCGACTGGGTAATCGATCGAGTAGAGCGTGTCCTCGACCTCGCGGTTCTCGACCTCGAGGTCGGAGATCGCCGAGTGCGAGCCCGGATCCCAGTTGACCATGTAGTTGTCGCGGTAGATGTAGCCCTTGTCGTAGAGCTGCTTGAAGACCCGGTAGACGGCCTTGACGTAGCCGTCGTCCAGCGTGAACCGCTCCCGCTCGTAATCACAGGAGGCCCCCAACCGCTTGTACTGCTCGACGATCCGCGACCCGTACTCCTCCCGCCACTCCCAGACCCGCCTGACGAACTCCTCCCGCCCCAGATCGTGCCGCGAGACCCCTTCCGCCCGCAGCATTTTCTCCACCACCGACTGCGTAGCAATCCCCGCGTGATCGGTCCCCAGAATCCAAAGCGAGTTCCGCCCCCGCATCCGATTCATCCGCACCAACGCGTCCTGCATAGACCCATTGAGCGCATGCCCCATATGCAGCGCCCCAGTCACATTCGGAGGTGGAATAGCCACCGAAAAATTCTCCTCAGCCGTCCCCTCGGCGTCCGGGTGGAAGTACCCGGCATCCATCCACTCGGCAAACAACCTCGCCTCGACCTCAGTCGGGTCGTACCGAGTCGTCTGCTCCAGCTTCTCGCGCCGTGCCTCGTCCACGCGGCGAGTCTAAATAGCCGGGACCGCAGGGGTGGTGATGCCCTCGCCGGAAGACCGTTGCGCAGCAGATCCGCATCTCGCTTCAGGCACGTTGCGCCGAAGCCTTCCGGCGAGGACATCACCACCCCTACCGCGCGGGCTAGCTACGTGCCGTGAGAGGGGTCAGGTGACCCTCTCTCAAAAGCTCAAGAGACCACGCTCCGAAGCCCCGGGTACGACTCAGCTGCGCGACGGCTTTTGAGGGAGGGGCACCTGACCCCTCCCCCGCTACGCAGATTCCTCGCTCAGTTCGTCGCTGATGCCCCCAATGTCCTGCGGCGCAGCCTCAGTCACAAGCGTGGGCCTGCGTCCCTGCTCGATCGTCTCCTTCGTGACGACACACTTGGTCACGTCGCGACGGGAGGGCAGCTCAAACTGGACGTCGAGCAGCGTCTCCTCCAAGATCGAGCGCAGCCCCCGGGCGCCCGTCTCGCGTTCGAGCGCCTTGTTGGCAATCGCCTCGAGACTGTCCTCAGCGAAGACCAGCTCGATCTCATCGAACTCGAAGAAGCGCTGGAACTGCTTGGTCAGCGCGTGCTTGGGCTCGGTCAGGATCGTGATCAGGTCGTCGCGGCTGAGCTGGTGGATCGCGGCGACGACCGGCAGGCGGCCGATGAACTCGGGGATCAGGCCGTATTCCATCAAGTCCTCGGGCAGCACCTGCTCGAACCACTCGCCCTTGTCCTCCTTGTCTTCACGCGAGGAGATCGCTGCGCCGAAGCCGACCCCGCGGTCGCCGACGCGGTTCTCGATCACCTTGTCCAGTTCGGCGAAGGAGCCACCGCAGATGAAGAGGATGTTGGTGGTGTCGATCGTGAGGAACTCCTGGTGGGGGTGCTTGCGCCCGCCCTGGGGCGGCACCGAGGCGGTCGTTCCCTCGAGGATCTTCAGCAGCGCCTGCTGCACGCCTTCGCCAGAGACGTCACGGGTGATCGACGGGTTGTCGGCCTTGCGGGCGATCTTGTCGATCTCGTCGATGTAGATGATCCCGGTTTCGGCCTTTTTGACGTCGTAGTCGGAGGCCTGGATCAGCTTCAAGAGGATGTTCTCGACGTCCTCGCCGACGTAGCCGGCCTCGGTCAGCGCGGTCGCGTCGGCGATCGCGAAGGGGACGTTGAGGATGCGGGCGAGGGTCTGGGCGAGCAGCGTCTTGCCGCAGCCGGTCGGGCCGAGCAGCATGATGTTCGACTTCTGCAGCTCGACCTCGACCTCGTCGGCCTGGCTGATCTGAACCCGCTTGTAGTGGTTGTAGACGGCGACCGAGAGGGCGCGCTTGGCGGCGTCCTGACCGACCACGTACTCCTGCAGCACGTCGTGGATCTCGCGCGGCTTGGGCAGGTTCTCCAACTCAACCGCGGCCGCGGCCGGAGTTAGCTCCTCATCGATGATCTCGTTGCAGAGGTCGATGCACTCGTCGCAGATGTAGACGCCGGGACCTGCGATCAGCTTCTTGACTTGCCGCTGCGACTTGCCGCAGAAGCTGCAGAGGAGTTGCTCGTTCGAGTCTGTCGGCCGTGCCAGCGGAATCCCCTCCTTAGGGGCAGTGATTTTTGGCTACCGACCCGCGCCCAAAGCTTAAAGGGAGCATCAAGTCGGCCCTGTCAGTGCGGTCGTTTACTGCGTGATCGTGCCTGTCCCTCCCCGTGATCGCAAACAACCAGGCATGCCTGGCCTATGGTTGAGCCGTGGAGCCAAAACCCCGGATCGAGCCGATCGCCGAGGCGCAGTTCGAGCAGCTACTACCCCTGATCGCCGCCTACCAGCGCTTCTACGAGGTCGAGGACATCGACGAGGAGCGCAACCGCGCCTTCTTCGCCCGCTTCATCGCACCCAGCGAAAACGGCCTCCTCCTAAGCGCCTGGCGCAACGACGACCTCCTCGGCTACGCCTGCCTCTACTGGCACTTCACCTCGCTGGTCCCGGCCGAGACAATCCTAATGAACGACCTCTTCGTCACCACCAAGGCGCGAGGCCAGGGAGTCGGCCGAGCCCTCATCGAGGCCAGCGCCACAATCGCCCGCCAACGAGGCGCCCACCACCTCGAGTGGGCAACAGCCCCAGACAATAAGACCGCCCAGCACCTCTACGACGCCACCGGAGCCCAGCGCAGCACCTGGATCGAGTACGAGCTGGACCTCTAGCCCCAGCTCTTCAGAACGAGCCGCGTGCTGGTGACCTACTTGCCAGCCGGCCCTTCGAAGCAACCTCGGTACGAGCGAGGGGCCGGGTGCCCCTCCTCAAAACACTCCAGCGAGGCTCCCGCCGAGCGTTTTGAGGAGGGGTGCCCGGCCCCTCCCACCACAGAACTTGGTTCTTAGAAGTGCACGATGGGAATGATCAGAATCGCGACGATATTCGCCACCTTGATCATCGGGTTAATCGCCGGCCCAGCCGTGTCCTTGTAAGGATCGCCGACCGTGTCGCCGGTCACCGAGGCTTCGTGGGCCATCGTGCCCTTGCCGCCGTGTGCACCGTCCTCGATCAGCTTCTTGGCGTTGTCCCAGGCACCACCGCCGGCGGTCATCGAGACCGCAGCGAAGAAGCCGACGACGATGACGCCGATCAAGAGGCCGCCGAGCGCATCGACGCTGAGCAGGCCGACGATGACCGGGACGACGATCGGGATCAGCGCCGGCAGGATCATCTCCTTCTGCGCCGCCAGGGTGACGATGCTGACCGTCTTGGCGTAGTCGGGCTTTTCGGTGCCCTCCATGATCCCCGGGTGCTCGCGGAACTGCTCGCGCACCTGTTCGACCACCTGACCGCCGGCGCGGCCGACGGCCTC
>Ga0105245_10003304_pt1 | contig 14476 bp, 18 predicted proteins | sample KBSM54metaG_FD_81523 | JGI IMG/M metagenome (GOLD analysis project Ga0105245, IMG submission 81523) | Miscanthus rhizosphere microbial communities from Kellogg Biological Station, Michigan, USA - KBS M5-4 metaG | ecosystem: Host-associated > Plants > Roots > Rhizosphere > Soil | place... | reverse complement strand
CGGCGCGATGTTCACCCCTTGGGCGTAACCCAGATATCGACCGGGGAGACGAACTTGCCCGGTGCGGGCTTGCCGACATCGATGCGCTGGGCGGTGACGCGTTCGCCGGTTTCGAGGACGAAGCCGGCGCCATATTGCGGCATGCGGCCGAAGACCATTTTCTGGATCGGCTTGCCGGTGGTCGCGTTCATGATGGTGGCGGTGATGCTCATGCCGGTCTGTTAGCAACGTCGCGGCCGATGTCGAGCGCCTGTTCGATCGCGGCTTCGGCGTGGATCGCGGTCGTGTCGAACAATGGCACCGCGCTGTCCTCGGGCCCGACCAGCAGCATGATTTCGGTGCAGCCGAGGATGACCGCCTCGGCACCGCGCGCGACGAGCCGGGCGATCACCGCGCGGTACGCGGCGCGCGAAGCTGGAGTGACGATGCCGGCGACCAGTTCGTCATAGATGATGCGGTGGACGGTGGCACGGTCGGCTTCATCGGGCACGAGCACGTCCAGACCGTGCGCGGCGGCGAGGCGGCCCTTGTAGAAATCCTGCTCCATGGTGAAGGCAGTGCCGAGCAGGCCGATCCGGGTGAGGCCGGCCGCCTTGATGCGGTCCGCGGTGGGATCGGCGATGTGGAGCAGCGGCACGGAGACCGCTGCCTGCACCGCGTCCGCCATGCGGTGCATGGTGTTGGTGCAGATGATCAGCAGATCAGCGCCTGCGGCCTCGAGGCGGCGGGCGGCGTCTATCATGCGCTCGGTAAGGGCGGGCCAGTCGCCGACGTGCTGGAGCCGTTCGATCTCGGAGAAATCGAAGGACCATAACAGGCAGCGCGCCGAGGCGGTGGGACCGAGGCGATCGCGCACGCCCTGGTTCAGGATGCGATAATATTCGGCCGAGCTTTCCCAGCTCATGCCGCCGATCAGGCCGATCATCTTCATGGGTGTCGGGATAGGGCGCTCAGTCGACGATGAACAGGGTCGCGCCGGTCCGGGTCGAGGAGCGGTGGGCGGAATCGCCGAAATCGGAGACTGCGTAGCTCATGCCGGCGCGCATCCGGAAGGTACGGCCGTCGCGAAGCTCGGTCTCGAGCTCGCCGGATGCGACGAAGAGAATATGGCCGCGATCGCACCAGTGATCGGCGCGGTATCCAAGCGAATATTCGACCATGCGAATGCGGAGGTCGTCCATGGTGAGCGTGCGCCAGACCGCTTTGCCGGTCTCGCCGGGAAAGGTCTGGGTTGGCATTTGGGACCAGTCAGTCATGGTGAGGGCGAAGCGGGGATTTTCATGCAGGAATCGTGACCGCCCTGCGATGCTTTTACAAGCGCAGGGACGGTCAGGACCGAAAGGGCGTCACGCGGTGACCGAGAGCATGCCGAAGACGGCGACCAGCGGGATGAGCGCGAGCGTGATGGATATGACGTGCTTCAACATATTGGCTTCCTGATGGATGAGCGCCTGGGCGGCGCGTGGGGTGTGAAGAGAGAAGCGCGCCGGGCCTGGGAGAGAGGGGGTTTAAGGCCCGGCGCGCACCGCTGCGCGGCATCAGTTGGGAGCGCTGACGCCTGGCAGAGGAGCGTGACGCGTGTCGCCTCTGCCGCCCCGCACGGGCGCAGACCCGGGGGCTGAGGCGGCGACATCGCCGAAACGGATATTGGTACGCATCGAAACTTTATTCCCCGGGGGCAGTGATATGCGGGCCAGCAATGGCCGTCCCAGTCCTCTTAGGCGGGAAAAGCGGGCGGCGAACCTGCAACGCGACGGGAGCGACGAAACTGCGCCCGATACGCGGCTGGGGGCGATGAAGCGACGAAAGGGAGGTGCTCGCTCCCGAATTATCCCTTCAGCCGGTACCGCACTTCATCCCAGTGGCGCGGGCCGACGCGGACCGAGGCGCCGGAGCGTAGCACCAGCGCCATGTGGCGGCCGATGGCGCTGATCTGGAGGACGGCGTTGGGGCGGACAAAGGCCGAGCGGTGGACGCGCATCATCATCGCCGGGTCGAGGCCCTGTTCGAGCGCCGCCATCGTCACGCGGATCATATGGCTGCGCTCGCCGGTGTGGAGTAGGGCGTAGTCCTTCGCCGCTTCGATCCACTCGATCGTTTCGACCGGCACGCGGATCTGGCCGCGCGAGGTGGGGATCCAGAATTCCTGGAGATAGTCCGCATCGGCGGCGCGCGGCGCGATGGAATAGCCGTCTTCGTCAGTGGCCGGCGCGTGCGCGGCGGCGGGCGGTGCGGCCGCGCGTTCGGCAGTGAGGCGGCGGAGGACCGAGCGGATGCGCGCGAGCAGCTCGCGCGGCTCGAACGGCTTCATGATATAATCGTCGGCGCCGAGTTCGAGCCCCACGACGCGGTCGATCACGTCGCGGCGCGCGGTGAGCATCACGATGCCGATATTGCCGTGATCGGCGCGCAGGCGGCGGGCGATGCTGAAGCCGTCCTCGACCGGCATCGTCACGTCGAGCACGACCAGGGCGGGCGGGCGTTTTTCGAGCAGCAGGTCGAGCTCGGCGCCGCCGCCGGCTTCGTCGACCTCCAGGCCCTGCTCGCGCAGATAGGCGGCGACCGGCTCGCGCAGATCCTCCTCGTCATCGACCATGACGATATAGGGCGTTTCGGGCGTGGTCATATGCGGTCCATTTCCTGCAGAAAGCGGCTGAGCGCTTCTGGCGTGAAGGGCTTTTCGAGGACTGGCCGCTTCGCCTCGCTAAGGAAGCGGGCGGCGGCCATGCCGAGTGTGTCGCCGGTCGCGAAGGCAACGCGGTCGGCAAGGTCGGGGCGTTCGGCCTTGATCCAGGCGTAAAGCTGCTGGCCGTCGATGCCGGGCATGCGCAGATCGCTGACGATCAGGTCATAGTCCGAGCTTTTCAGGCCGCGCGCGAGCTTTGCCATTGCCGCTTCGGCGCCGACCGCCATGTCGCAGTCGAAACCCTCGATCACGAGGAAATCGGCGAGCGATTCAGCGATCTCGACTTCATCGTCGATCACCAGCGCGCGGCGCCGGGTGGCCGGCATGGGGAGGGCGAAGTCGTCCGGCGCGTCGGCCACCGGATGATCCAGATCGACCGGCAGGGTCAGCCGGAAACAGGCGCCGACGGGGGAGGGGACAAGCTCGAGCTTGCCGCCATGCGCCTCGGCCAGCCCTTGCGAGAAGGAGAGGCCGACGCCGGTGCCCTGGCCCTGCGGCTTGGTGGTGAAGAAGGGCTCGAAGATGCGGCGGCGGACATGTTCGGGGATGCCGGGGCCATTGTCGGAGATTTCGAGCATCACCGTGCCGGGCTCGTCGCCCGGGCCGCTGCGCAAGGTCAGCACGCGGTTCGGCACATCGGCCGCCACCATCGCCTGTTGCGCGTTGACGATCAGGTTGATGATGATCTGGTGGACCTGGTCCGAATCCGCCGAGATCGGCGGCAGCGAGGGAGCGAGCTCGCGGATGGTGGCGATGCCGTCGGTGCGCAGGCCGTAATCGGCGAGTTCGTGCGCGGCCATGGCAACCGCGTTCAGGTCGACCGCGGCGCGCTCCGGGCGGTTTTGGCGGGCCATGGCGAGGAAGGTCTGGACGATGCGGGCGCAGCGATCGGCGGCCTTGCGGATTTTCTGCGCGCGTTCGGCGAGCTCGCCGCCGCGTGACTGGCGCTCCATCATCACCGCCTGGGCGACGACGATCGAAAGCGGGTTGTTGAGCTCATGGCTGACGCCAGCGAGCAGCGAGCCGAGCGCTGTCAGCTTCTCGGTCTGGTACAGCGCCTCGCGCGAGCGGGCGAGGGCCGCCTCGGCACGCTTGCGCTCGGTCAGGTCGATGGTGAAGCCAGCAGTGACGCCCTGGCCCCCCGCGATCGGGAAGGACATGGTCAGCACCGAGGCGTATCTGCTCTCATAGCCGGCATCGATCTCAGTGGTCACCACTTCACCGGCCCGGGCGCGGCGTTCGAGGACTTCGACCTGGGCGGCGACTTCGGGCTCGAACAGATCGGCCGGGCGGCGGCCGATCATCTCCTCGAGCGAAAGCCCCATGGCGCGCGCGAATTCCGGGTTGAGCCGGATATAGCGGCCCTCGGCATCCTTGATGTGCATCGCGATCGGCGCGTTTTCGAGAAAGGCGGCGAGCTGCGCTTCGCTCTCGGCCAGCCGCTCCTCGGAATGCGCACGTTCGAGCACAGCGAGGGTGCGGTCGGCGAGTTCGCAGACGAGATCGACCTCGCTGTCGCTCCAGCGGCGCGGCACTGACTGATGGACCGAAAGCACGCCGACGATCTCGCCGGCGCGGAGCATCGGCACGGTCAATATGGCCGCCGCGTCGATGGAGACGAAGGTGGCGCGATTGCCATCATAGACGAGCGGATCGTCAGCGATGTCGTTGATCCGGATCGGCTTGCCGCTGCGATGTGCGGCCGCCAGACGCGAGCCGACCGAGGCGAGCTGGATTTCGCTGCCGACGACGCTGATCACGCCGTTCTTCCACTCCTGCAGCACGCGGAGCGTGTCGCCGCCATGGACGGCCTCGGCATAGTTGGTGCGCGAGGCGGCGAGATGCTCGCCCAGCCGGGCAAGGGTATGGCCGAGGATTTTCCGGGCGCTGGTTTCGTCCCGGACGCAGTCGTTCCAGTCGATCAGAAAGGCCTGGTTGCGTTCGCGATCGCGCAGCACCGCCTGGGCGCGGGCGCGCTGCAGCGCCACCCAGGTGCGGTCGGTGACGTCGCGCATCACCTGGATCTCGGCGTCCGTCCAGCAGCGCGGGCGATTGTGATGCACCGAGAGCCCCGAGTGGAGCTTGCCGTCCTGAACCAGCGGCAGGCTGACAAAGGCGAGGATCTCGTGGCTGACATAGCGCTCGATCACCGCGGGTTCGAGCCGGGGATCATGGGCGACGTCATCGTAACGGATGACTTCGCCCGCGACCCAGGCGCGATCGACCGCGGCGCCGACGCTGCGCAGGGAGAAGCTGTCGCCGCGGATGCTGCTGACGCCATGACGCCATTCGCCGAGTATGGTGAAGCCGAGACCCGACATATCGGCTTCGACATAGGTGGCGCGGGTAACGCCGAGGTGGCGGCCGAGCATTTCGAGGGTGATCGCGACGATCGACTCGATCTCGGTCTCGGGGCGAACCCGGTCTCCCCAGGCGATCAGGAAGGACTGGTGGCGATCGCGCTCCCGCAGCGCCGCCTCGGCGCGGGCGCGCTCGAGGATGATCCAGGTGCGCTCGGCGATGTCGCGGATCAGCTGGATTTCGCCGTCGGTCCACTGGCGCGGCGCCCTGTGCTGCGCCGCCAGGACCGAGCGGACGCGGCCATGTTCGATCAGGGGAATGCGGACCAGGGCCCGGATCCCGATCTCAGTGCAGGATCGCCTCAGCCCGGCATCGATACGCGGATCGGTGGCGATATCGTCATGGCGCACCGTCTCGCCCGGCACCCATTCCTGTTCGGCCACGGTGCCGACAGTGTCCTGCCCATCGTCGCGCCATTCGCCGAGGATCGCGAAGCTCTCCCCGCTCGGATCGCTTTCCGACCAAGTGGTTCGCGAAACGCCGAGATGGCGGCCGAGCGCCTCGAGCGTGATCGCCATGATCGCTTCGGGCGAAGCCTCGCTGCGGACGCGGTCACTCCAGTCGAGGAGAAAGGCCTGGGTACGCGCGCTCTCCCGGCGATCATGCTCCTGCCGGTCTTCGCCGTGCCTTTCCGTTGCGATGGCCCCATTCATCGGAACGCTCTAGCAACAAAACCGGCGCCGGGGCGAGAGCCACGTCGCAGGCCCGTCGCCGGCCTTGTCACTTTCGTCGCACTTTCGTCGCTGCCGTCGCAAGACATGGAGGGAATCGCGCGATCTCCTGCACATCGGCGCCATGAACATCGCATCCATAACGGCGCCGGCCCGGGGCGGCGACCATGACGAAGATGGCGGATCGGACCTGGCGATCGGGGTCTTCGCCTCGATCTGCCGCGACCGGCTCGGCGAACAGCTATTGGCGTTTGCGCGGGCGGCCCCGAATGTCGGCATCGGCGTGCATGAAATGTCGCGGACGGCCTTGTTGCCGGCCCTGGTCGCGGGCGAGCTCGGGCTGGTCATGGGGCCGGGGCGGGCACGATATGACCTGCCCTCGATGCAGCTCTGGACCGACCAGGTGATGGTGGCGACCGGGCGCAAGCACCGCTTCGTGAATCAGCGCATGGTGACCCCGGAGCAATTGCACGAGGAGGTGCTGATCGTTTCGCGCCAGCAGCATGGCGGCGACATGCACCGTTTCCTCTCGCAGCGGATCAATCCGCTTGCGCCCGCGCTCAATGCGATGCTGATGGACCTCGGCCCGCCACGGGTGATGAACCAGGTCGCCGAGGGCGAGGGCATCGCGCTGATCTGCGCGAGCCATGTCGAGCACCATCTCGACGAACGGATCGTGGTGCGGCCGATCGATGCGATCGGCGCGACGTTCCCGGTCTCGGCCTATTGGCGCGACCCGAAGCCGGAGCCGGCACTCGCGGCGCTGATCGATATGCTGGCGGCGGGGGCGCGGGGCTGAGGGTCGATCCGGGTCATTCAGCGTCAACCGTCATGCCGGACGTGTTCCGGCATCCACTGTGCCGCGCACCCATCGACAGCCGGGTTGAACCGCGTTCAACAAAACCCCCGTCTTCCCCGGCGAAGGCCGGGTCGGGTTTCGATATCTGCTTTTCCCAACGCCAATGGCTGAGTGTGGCGGTGAGCGGATATTAGGGATTGGCTGTTTTAGATCCGCGAATGCAAACGCACCTTGAGTTCCGCTCGGCTGCCTTTCCCGCCTATCCGGGCGAGGAAGAAGAGATCAATCCGGGGCGCCACGGAAAGCGATTGGCTGAGTTCCTTGCCAAGGAGCTTCCGGCATATGATTTCAAAGTCGCCCGTCTCAATGCCGAGGATTGGGGCTGGCGCATCGACCTGTTGCATGACGCCTTCCCGCTCTGGATCGGGTGCGGAAACTATGAGGAGTATGAAGAGGGCTTTCTTTGCTTCATCGAGCCATCGCGGCCCTTCGTACGCCGATGGCTCACGCGTGTTTCTACTTCGGCGACAGTTGAACGCCTTGCAAGCGCACTAGAAGAGATCGTTCTAAAGAGCGGACATGCTGCGCTATTTCGGGGACACTACTATTTCGGGGACACTATACTAATTAGCCGATTAGCTTGTGCAATTAAGTATAGTGTCCCCGAAATTGCGCGGGTTTCCCCGAAGTCGGGATCGCCGGAATCGTCAGGCCTTCCGTTCATCGAAGCTTGATCGCGCCTGCTCCACCCGGGTGAGGTTCTCCTCAGCCCAGATCCACACGCCGCAAAAGGCGGCGCCCAGGCTGCCGCCGAGATCCGTCAGCCGGTAATCGACGCGTGGCGGCACCACCGCGTGGACGGTGCGCGTGACCATGCCGTCTCGCTCCATCTGGCGGAGCGTCTGTGTCAGCATCTTCTGGCTGATCCCGCTGACCCGCCGCGAAAGCTGGGTGAAGCGGAGCTCACCATGCTCGGCCAGCACCTCGAGGATGATCATGGTCCATTTGTCCGCGACGCGGCCGATCAGGTCGTTGACCAGCGCCTCCACCTTGGGATCGCAGTCATCCGGCGGTGTCGTCTCCGCGATCCTGCGCGCCTTGCTGATCGCGGCATCGCTGAAGGGCAGGCTCGACATTTGATCACTCTCCTTTTGGTAAGTATAGATATTTTCGGTGCCTTCTTTCTCTTAGAGCCTAAGGCATTAAATCGGCGCTTCCAAGCTGGAGGAGCAGATTTATGAAAATGAGCGGGAACACGATGCTGATCACCGGCGGTGGCTCGGGCATCGGCGAGGCGCTGGCACATCGCTTCCACGATGCCGGCAACAAAGTGATCATAGCCGGGCGGCGGCGCCAGGCACTCGAGCAGGCGATCGCCGGCCGCAGCGATATGCACGCGATCGAACTGGACGTGGAAAGTGCGGAGGGCATCGCCGATTTCGCCCGCCGGCTGCTGGCCGAGCACCCGACGGTCAATGTCCTTGTCAACAATGCCGGCATCATGCGTTTCGAGGCGCTGGACCGGGCGCGCGACCTGGGCGATGCCGAAGCGACGATCACGACCAACCTGCTCGGCCCGATCCGGCTGATCGATGCACTGATCGACCATCTCGTGGCCCGGCCCGACGCGGCGATCGTCAACGTCACGTCCGGCCTGGCATATGTGCCGATGATCGCGACACCGACCTATAACGCCACAAAGGCAGCGATCCATTCCTACACGGCTTCGCTGCGTGCGGCGCTCAAGGACCGGGTCGAGGTGATCGAGCTGGTGCCGCCGGCCGTGCAGACCGGGCTCACGCCAGGCCAGGAGAGCCGGCCGGGCTATCAGCCCCTGGCAGACTTTACCGACGAGGTCATGACGCTCTTCGCGCAGGTGCCGACCCCGCCCGAGATCCTGGTCGAGCGCGTCGGCTTCCTGCGCCGCGCCGAGGCCGAAGGGCGGTTCGACCAGACGCTCGCCCAGCTCAACGCGTTCGCGACGGCTGCGCGCGGTGAGTGAGGCCGGCTTGGCTCATCATGTTTTTCGAGGAAATTCCCAATGCCATTCGCCAATATCAAGATTCCGGAGGCGGCGCTTTCGAGGACACAGAAAGCGGAGATTATCCACCGCGTTACCGACCTGTTCGTCGAATATCTGAGCGAGGCAGCGCGCCCGCACACCATGGTGCTGATCGAGGAAGTGCCTGACGGCGGCTATGGCCGCGCCGATGCTGTGTTCGTCATCCCGGAGGCATATCGCGCGACGGACTGAAAAGGCCGGGGACGCGCCGCCGGCCGTATAGTCACGCCGGCGTGAAGGCGAGCCAGGTCCAGGTGATGCCGTTGGCGCGATTGGTGGCCTGGATCGACTCCGTTTCGCGGTGGAAGGCGAGATGAAGGCCCGATGCCGCAGCCAGGGCGATCACGTCTTCGGGGTGCGACGGGAAGCAGGGGCGGGTCGGTGCGCCCGGGCCGTGGCGGACCGAGAGGATGATCTGGCAGCCGGGTGCCGCCAGCGCGGCGAGGTTGGGGATCGCTTCGCGTTGGCTGTCCGCATCGAGATGCTGCCATACCGCGATCAGCGTAACGAGATCGAAGCGCTCGCCGCGCGCCAGCGTGCGCGGCAGGCCGGGAAGCGCATCGCTCAGCCAGGTGATGCGCGGCGAGGGGTGAAGCTTCATGCCTGCCTCGCGGAACGCGCCTACCGGTTCGACCGCGAGCACATGATGGCCACGATCGGCCAGCCAGGCGGCATCGCGGCCGGTGCCGGCACCGATTTCGGCGATACGCGCTGGCGCCGTCGGCAGGAGATGAGCGACGGGCGCGAAGATATCCTCCGAGGGGATGGCCTCGAACGGGGCGATCAGTATCTCCGCGTCCTCGGCATATCCTGCGATTGCTCGTTCCTGCAGTGATCCGTCACGCATCGGGCCCGTCCCCCCATGTCGATCGTCACGACCAGCATATCCTCGGCGAGCGGCGATGCCAGCGCCAGGACGCCACCCGCGGCGTCGACGATGATCGAGGTGCCGAACGCGACTCGATCAGCGCTGCGGCCCGCGACATCGGCCCGCAGGACCGGCACATGATTTTCCCGGGCGCAGGCGATATCGACTGCACGGGTGGCGGCGACAATATCGGCCTTTTCCGGCCTCAGCGCATTGTTGCTCGGCACGAACAGCGCCCGGGCGCCGAGCGCGACCAGCGCGCGGGCGAGCTCGGGATGGTTGGTGTCGTTACAGATCATGATGCCGAAGGTCAGCCCGTCGATCGTGAAGATCGGCGTCTCCTCGCCCGGGCTGTAGACCGAGCGCCGGATCGCCGGATGCCGCTTGCGATAGACGCCGAGCAGCGCGCCGCGATGGAGGATGGCGGCGCTGTTATGGAGCTTTCCGGCAGCGGTGATCTCGGTGAAGCCGATGATCGTGGTGACCGCATTGCTGGCGAGCGGGGCGAGCAAAGTCTCGAGCTGCCCATTCTCGATGCTGATCGCTGACTCAGCGGGGTGATCGGCATCGTCGGCGAGACCGCCGAGCAGAGCCTCGGGGCAGAGCAGGATGCGGATGCCCTTGGTCTCGCACCAGGCGATACGCTCTCGGGCGAGATCGATCGCGGCCATTGATCCGCGCGGCAGGAGCGGCGCCTGCCAGGCGGCGAGTTTCATCCTGTTCCCCCTGAACCATGAGCGGCGGACCGATCCTGACGCCTGATCGGCCTGGACTCCAGCGTTCATTCGATCGGCTCCGCGCTTTCCGGTATGATCCGTATTGCGCGGGATCGGGCCGCGCCGCATGGTACGGCCCATGTCGTCGATCTCGTTTCAGCCGACGCCCCAGGACGTGCTTGCCGCAACCCGGCTGCACCTCAGCGCCTCGTTGAGAACCAGGCGGATGCTGAACGCGTTGCTGTTGGGGAGTACGCTGTGCGCTGCGGCCGGGCTTGCCCTCGCCTGGATTTTCGACCGTTCGCCGATCCTCAGCGCGTTGGCGGGAGCAGTGTTCTGGCCGCTGTTTTCGTCGCTGGTCCTTCTGGCTGGATATCTACGCCTGCCCTGGCAGGCCCGGCGCATGTTCGCGGAGCGGAAATCGCTTCAGGGCGCCATTACCGTGGAATGGTCCGATGCCGGCATTTCGACGAAATCGAAATATAGCCGTTCGCGGTTCGCCTGGTCGGATTTCAGCGCGATCGTCGAAGGGCCGGACACCATCCTGCTGCGCGAGACCGACACGCTGTTCACCTTCCTCCCGAAGCGCGTCTTGTCGGACGAACAGGTGGCGAGCATCGTCGGGCACGGCGCCAAGGTGCGATCGGGCCCTGTCCGAACCGCTACATAAGGGCTCGCCGACAGACCTGAACGCGGCGCGGCTCCATCGGCTCAATCACTTGAACAGCGCGAGGTCCACCGCCTCGGCCATTGCCTTGTAGCCCGCATCGCCGGGATGGAGCTTGTCGCCGCTGTCGAAAGCCGCCGCCATCGTCAGGGGATCGGCCTTGTCGGCGACGGCATGGTCGAAATCGATCACGCCGTCGAAATGGCCGGGCGCGCGGATCCAGTCATTGACAGCCTGGCGCACCGCATCGCCGTCCTCCGAATAATAGCCGGCGCCCTTATAGGGCAGGACGGTCGCGCCGATCACCTTCACGCCGCGGTCATGCGCGCGGGCGATGAGCTGGCGGTAAGCGCCGATGATATCCTTGGGGAGCGGCATGTTGCCCTTGCTGCGAAAGGCGCTGCCGATGTCGTTCACGCCTTCCAGCACGATCACATAGCGTACGCCGGGCACCGACAGCACGTCGCGATCGAAGCGGGCGAGCGCGGCAGGGCCGGCACCGGTCAGGAGCAGGCGATTGCCCGAGATACCGGCATTGGCGACGGCAAAGCTGGTCTTGCCGGCAGCTTTCAGGCGCTCGGCGAGGATGTCGGGCCAGCGGTGGTCCGCATCCCTGGTGGAAAGGGCGCCGTCAGTGATCGAATCGCCGAAGGTGACGATCGTTGCGGTCGCCGGGCCGCCCGAGACGTCGATGCCGCTGAGGATGTAGCGCTGCGTGCTGGTGGCGCCGGTGACCTCCGGCGCGGCGGTCTGGTCGCCCGCAGCGATGTGGGTGGTCGCGACGCCGAGCTGGTGGCCGGTCAGATGTTCCGTGTTGCCCGGCACATAGATGCTGACCACGAGATGGGCGAGCGGCGGCACTTTCAGCTGAACCGTGTCGCTGAGCAGCGGCGCGCCGGCGGGGATGACGGGCGCGGTGCTGCCCTCGAAGGTCACGGCCTGGTCGCTGCCAGCGACGATCGCGCCGTCGTCACCGGCCAGCGCGACACGGACCACGCCGAGCCTGAGCGGGTCGGTCGAGATTTCGTTCGACAGCCGCAGCCGGATCGCGGTGCCGCCGGCGGAGATCCGGGCGACCATGCGGAAGGTGAGGTCCGATGTGAGGGGCGCGGCGGGGGCCGCCGCCGACGCGTCGGGTGAAGCTGGCGGCGAAGCCGGGGGCGCAGCCGGTTTGGGCATGGAGGCTTCGAGTGGCGAGGCTTCCCAGCTTCGGACCCAGCTCTGGCCGGGTGCGGCCTGGGCTGCGAAGGGCAGCAGCGCGGCGCAGGCGGTTGCCAGGGCGAGAGCTCGGGGCAGCTTCAGGGCTCGGGACGGTCTCACTGGGAATCCTCTCTCGGTTTCTGCCCGGCGACGATAGCCCGGCAGGCGGCGTGCGTCACCGGCTGGTTGCGGCCTGGTGGAAATGGGTTTTTCCGAAAAAGGGGACCGATCCTCGTTAGAGGATAGGGGTGAAGGGGGGTTAGAATATATATCATTGGGGGGAGCGTCACCGGCGTCACCAACGTTACGCGTGACGCTTTGTGACGCGGCGTTACGCTGTGCGAGGCGCGCCCGGTAGCGCGCCTGGCGCTTCGCCGCCGGCGAGCGCGTGTCGACAGCCGTTTCCATATCGGCAACCGCATTGACCAGCGCGTCGCCGGTGATGCCGGCTGCGATCATATGCTCGATGGCGGTTGCGATGATACCCATGGAATCGGCCCGAAAGTTTTCGTTTTGTTCTCGGCGATGAAATCCAACTTGTCGAGTCAGGATCGGGTAGTGTCTCAGTTTGAATTTTGATTGCCAGCGACCGGGGATCGAACCCGGCACCCATCTTTCAGGGACCACGGTTTCTGAGCCGTGATATGTCTACCAATTCCATCACGCTGGCGACCCGCGTCTATCATGCCCGACGCTTTTTCTAAGGTCCGAAATAGCGCCGGGCCGCAGACTGTCAGCCTGCTTGCTTTGGCAGCGCACCGGTCGGGTCCGCGCGAGCTTTGTTGCTTGCGCGACACTCGGCCACCATCCGGGCGATCAACGGGCTCGGCCTGATCTCCCGCGTCCAGCCATCGTCGGTGCGAAAAACGATCCGCCGTTTGGCCTGTGCGAACACATCCGCAAACGCGGCGTCATCGATCGTCAGGCCCCTGCCATGCTCTCCCCGATACGCAGCGCGCTGCCAGGACCTGTCATCGATCGTGAGGGTGAAGCTTTCGACATTCAGGCCATAGTCGCCGTTATAGAGCGAAAAGCGGGGAACGAGATCGCACATCCCGATAAAGAAGGTCCTGGATTTATCACCGACGCGAAAGAGCGCGGCCGGGCGATCCGGGCTGGGTGAAAAATGCCAGCCTGGATCGAACCATCGGGGATCGACCTTGTCGCTCGCCCTCTGGCCTGGTGAACAGGCCGACAGCAGAGCGGCTGCCACCACCGCTTTGCGCATTCCGCTTGTGGCTGTCATGATCGAATGCTGCACGATCTCGATCGCGGCGGCAATCTGGAGATATGGTGACGTTTTTCGCGCTCCTGCTCGCTCTCGCCGGCATCGACGAAGCGTCGGTTCCCGCACCTTCGCACGACGGCGGCGTCTGCGCCGGACTGTCGTGGGTTAAGCTCGCACCCGACGAAAAGGCCTATGTCGAGCAGGGCCCGGATTTCGTCGTGCTCCGCTTCGAAGGCAAGGGCGGTCCGCACGATCATTGGTGGGGCGTTTACAGCGGTAATTCCGCGCAGGTGCGTGGCAATGGGCCATTGTTGCTGAAACGCGACGGCGTTGCGGTTCATCGTGCGCTGGAGGATGGCAAGTTCCGGGGCTATCTCGCCGAGAAGGGCGGGTGGCAGAACCATTTCTTCGGATCGGTGTTCGACGGCACCGACGCCGACAAGCGCTTTTTCGACCGCGTCGATTTCAGCCCGACGGGGCGTGCGCTATGTGCCAAGGACTGATCGCCGGGATTCAAACTCATGGCGGAACCGGGCTTGGTGCGATTGCGCGGGCACGCTCTTCGCACGCCCGCATCGCGCTTTGAACAGGTGAAGAAGATTGCCCGCATGCGGAAGCTCCGCGTACCGGGCCCGTGCGCATCCCGCTTTCGCCACGAAAGCACGCAAACGCTTTTTTTGGGGTCGCAAAACTCTGCAAGTCGCTGCCGAAGCATCGGCCAATATCGTGGTGCCGCCGTTCAATGTCAGCGAGCGCAGCCGTGCAAAAACGCCTGAAAATGCGCAGGCTGGAGGGTCGCCAATTGCACGACGCGGCACCCCCCGTTCGTTACTCGTTCATCTCGCGCGCGCCAAATGGCGAGGATGCGCACATCAAGCCACATCCTCAACGCAGCGACCAATTTGCTCGGCATCTCGCTGCTGATCATCGCCGGCCTGCACATCGCCAATGCCTCGGGCAAGACGCTCGCCGACGAGATCGCCTGGGCCGGGGTGGTGTGTTTCGCGGCGAGCTGCGTCTTTTCCTATCTGTCGCTGCGCGGCGTGGATCCGCACGACCGGTTCGAGCGGCTGGCCGACAAGATCTTCCTTCTTGGCACAGCGACGTTGCTGCTCTCGGTGCTGGTGCTGGCGGTGTTCGATCTTTGAGTGACTAGATGTTTGATCCCAGGATTTGATGGTGCATTATTCACCGTCAGCTGGAAGGAAGCGCTATGGG
>Ga0105245_10003300_pt1 | contig 14487 bp, 11 predicted proteins | sample KBSM54metaG_FD_81523 | JGI IMG/M metagenome (GOLD analysis project Ga0105245, IMG submission 81523) | Miscanthus rhizosphere microbial communities from Kellogg Biological Station, Michigan, USA - KBS M5-4 metaG | ecosystem: Host-associated > Plants > Roots > Rhizosphere > Soil | place... | reverse complement strand
TCGCGTCGGAGGTGCCGCAAGCGAGCCGCGAATGCGCATCGCAGCTGGGCAGCGCCAGGCTGATGGCGCCGGTGTCATCGCTCGAAATACGCTCCACGAGCAGCACGTCCGATTTGCCGGTGAGCGCGAGGGAGTGGCTGGAATCCGGCGCACCCGCCAAGCAGCCCACATCCACGGCGTCGGCGTGATCGCTGAGCGTGAGGTCGACGGTTTGCCCGAGAGGTAGCGCGGGCGCAGTCGCGCAGCCTTCGTCCGCGGGCGGTGACGTGGGCGGCCCCTCTTCGAGACGCAGCCCGACGTCGCACGGACCATCGACCGCCGCGACGGAAACGAAGTAATGCCCCGCCGGCAACGCCCGCGCGAACAAAGCGCCCGGAGCGCCGACACGACAGGTCAGCTCGTTGGTCTTGGCCGCACAGTTCGCGTTTCGCAACGAGATCTCGGGAGTGCCGTAGGCATCGAGCGGGGTCGCGAACAGGCTCACGTCCTTCGGCGAGTCCAAATCGAACTGATAAAACAGATCGCCCGTCTGCGGGTTGCAGACGCTCTCGAGATCCGGCTTGGTTCCGACGAGCGCGGCCGTTACCGTTTGGCCGACGTTCAAGGGCAAAGCCGTGCCGCACGTCTCGTTCGTGGGGGCCGCGGTCGCGGGCGAAAATTGCACCGCCAAGCTCACCATCGCCTCACCGTTGGCAGCGACGTACAGCGGGTAGTTACCGGGAGCCGCCGAGTAAAACCGAAACCGGGCGAGGCTACCGCTATCGGCGTCGAAGCTCGGCGTGCAGCGCGAGCTCACCGGATCACCGCACACGTTCGCCGTCCCGAGGCTCACCGCCGGGGTATCCGATTGCGCGACGATGTCGATGTTTTGCGGGGCACCCGCTGGCACCGACAACGCCAAGACCGCGTCGCGAAACGATTTCTTGCCGTAGGTGCAGACCGTCGGATAGTCGAGCTTGTTCCCGGCGAGTGACAACGAAACGAAGCCACTCGCGGAGACCACGAGCGGATCGACGCACGTGTCGTAGGCAGGGCTGACGCACGGCTTCTCGTCGATGTGGCCGTCACAATTGTCGTCGATGTGGTTGCCGCACACTTCTTGAACCAAGCTCGAAACGTTCGGATTGTTGTCGTCGCAATCGCCACCGCCGTCGCAATTCCAGACTGGGTCGCCGTCGCCATCGGCGTCACGCGGCTGATGCTTGCACGAGTGATCGAGCTCGATACACGTGTCGATCGTGCAGGAGTCGTGATCGGAGCAGGCGACGGGCTCACCCGCGCCGCAGCCGAGCCTCGGATCGCACACCTCTGGGCCGTTGCAATACGTGCCGTCGTCGCACGTCGTGTCGTCGGGCTGATGCCGGCAACGCTGCTGCGCCAAGTCACACGAGTCCACCGTGCACGCGATCGCGTCGTCGCATTGTCCATCGTCGACACAGGGACCGCCCAGGGTCGGGTCGTTCCCGGCGTCACCGGCGTCTGTTTCGGCGCTCGCGCCGGCCGCGCCCGCCTCGCCCGCATCACCGAGGAACGGACTCGCGACCGAGCCGCCCGAGCACGCGCAAAGGAGCAGCGCGAGCGCCAATGCTGGCGATAAAGGCGACCGGCCCGCGCCCAGGCCAAAACCGACACACCCGTTCAAACGTGCCTTTCGCACTCGGTCCACGCCCAACGATAGTACGCGGTAGCCCCGGCGTCCGGCTTCGTTCTATGATTCTATTGTGTCGAAAGATCGCCTGACGCGGCACGAGCTCAGTTGGCTGCTGGCCCAAGAAGCGCGAGGCGCCGCCCACGCCCTTCGCGAAGGGGTCACACAGCTCAAACAGCCCGGCATTCCCAAAGCCGTCCCCGGCCCGGAGTTGCAAATCATCGACGGCCCGCCGGTCGAAACCAACCTCGACGCGCTCGAGGACGCGATCAACATGTTGAGCGAGCTCAACTCGGGCCCGCGCGGCAAAGCGCAGACGCGCCGGGGTCGCATCGACTTAGCCGCGCTCTTGTACGAAGTCGCCCCCAACGCGCGCATCTCGATCGAGCCCGGGGCCGGCACCGAGGTGTTCGGCGAAGAGACGGACATGCGCCGCATGTTCCACCTGCTCGTCAACCAATCGGACAGCAGTCCCAGTGCGCAATCTGGGCCGTCCGAAGTCGTCATCCGTCGCCAAGGCGAATGGGTAAAGATCAGCGTCGAGCTCGGGCCAGATACGGCGGCCGCAGCCGGCGACATCGAGCGCCGCTGGCTCAGTCGGATGGCAACCCGCTACGGCGGCTGGATCGAACTCGAAGGCGGCACACAAGCCATCTACTTGCCCGCAGACGGCGCCAGCGATCAACGCGAAGTGGTCGAGCTTCGCAAAGAGCTGGAACAAGCTCAGCAGCTAGGCGAGGCCTACGCGCGCGAACTCGCTGCGGTCGTCGCCGCCGGGGATTTGCGCAGCGAAATCCCGCCCACTGCCCCGCCCGAGTCCGGCATCGATCGCCTCGAACTCCTGCAAAACACTGCCTCCGCATTGCAACGTGTTCTGAAGCATTGGCTCGACGGCCTCCGCAGCGACACCGCAGAGCTCACGCAAGCGCTCGGAGAGCAAGCGCCGTTAGCGCAAAGCTTCACGCGCCGCATGGCGGTCGGCATCGAGCTCTTGGGGGACCTCGGTCTGCTCTCCGAGTGCGATCTGACCGAAAGCCTAAAGAAGACCAACGTCAGTGATCTCGCCCGCGAAGCGGTACAAGCCGTCGAATCGCGGGCCGCGCGGCACGACGTCACCGTCACGACCAGCGTTCCCGAACGGGCGCCCATCGAAACACGCCCCTCCGAGCTACGCGTGCTACTGCGCGCGCTGTTGCATCACGCGGTCGCGGCGACGCCGCGCGGCGGCGCCATCCAGCTCTCGCTCGTGCCGACAGAGATGGGCCTGCTCGTCAGCGTCGAAGACGGTGGGCCGGTCGTCCCGGAAGCCTCGCGCACCGACGTCATCTCTCATCGCACCGATCCCACCAAATACGGCCGCCCCGCAGGCGTTTCGTTGCTCGTCGCGGACGTGATCGCCCAGGTCCTCGGCGGCGGCGCCGCCATGCGCGAAGGCCGCGCAGGCCGAAATGAAGTGTGGGTCGTCCTGCGTAGCCGCCCGGACTGACAATTTTGGCCCGCTCGGGAGGCGCCTAGGCTATAGTTATAAGATGCGCATTCTCGTCGTGGAGGACCAAGATTCGATCCGCCGCATGATTGAAGCGCTCGTCCAAGCTCGCGGCTACGACGTGACCGCCGTCGCTTCCGGCACCAAAGCCATCGACGTCGCGATGACCACGCCGCCCAATCTGGTGCTGCTGGATCTCAACTTGCCAGGCCAGTACGACGGCTTCGAGGTCTGCCGCCGTCTGCGCAGTGAGCCGGGCACCTGCAAAGTGCCGGTGGTCATCATCAGCGCGCTCGATGACCAAGAGTCACGCAACAAAGCCGCCGAAGCAGGCGCCACTGCCTACTACACGAAGCCCTTCAGCCCGATCGCTCTCCTCAAAGAGATCGAGCGCCTGAAGAATCTGATTCAGGCGACGTAAAGCGCCTCCCGAGCGGCGCCCTACAACAGCTTCAGCAAGGACTTCGCGCGCTCTTCAGCGGCCGCGACGAGCCCGCGCGACTCGATCGAAGGGATGCGCAGCACTTCGCACAGCTCGTCGATGATCTGCTTTTCCTTTTGATGCTGCTCGCCATCCACGAAGGTCAGCAGGACGGCGTGCTGTAACAGCAGGCGCCGCGCATCGGCACTGAGATCGTGCAAAGGCACATCGCTCAGGGTCTTCGGCTCGCGCGCGTACATCCGGACTTCGTGCGCCTCGCTGGGAGTCGCCTCGAATGCCTGCAGCAAGGCCTCGATGACTTCCCGCTCTTCACCCGCCAGATGACCGTCGGCCCAGGCCACGCTGACGAGCCCTTTCAGAATCGCCAAGTTCTGAATGTGCATGGACCCACACCTTCCCAGATCTCTCGGCGCATTGCCACGGGCTTTGCGGGCGCCGCACGCTGCTGCGGATTTGGCCTGATTCAGCCTATGAGCCGGCTTTTCGCCTCGTCACCGGCCGCTCGCGGGGGGCGCGTTAGGGTCGCGTAAACGCAGCGAACGGAGCCGGTGTCAGGTCGAGGTCGGCCATTTCTTTGATGGCGCGGCACAACCCCGGGTTCGCATCGACCTCGGCCACCTGAAAGCCCGCCAAAAGCTCGTGCACATCGCTGCGTTTGCCGGGAACAATCGCCTCCCCCGGCTCGAGCAGCTTCACCTCGGGCATCGGATCCGTCCCGACTTCGGGCGCGTCCGCGAAGGCCTGCGCCGCCGCATCGAGTGCGTTCATGCGGCCGAGCTCCGCGATCGCTTCGGGCGACAGTTGCGGCAGCTCGCGCGCCAAACTGCCGAGCGTCGGAGTGTGCGAGAGCGATTCGCTGAGCTCCGGCACCACGGCATGACTCACCGCGACGGTGGCCGGCAGAGCTGGCGGTCGCTGCGAACGACGAAGCACGATCGGTTCCGGCCGGGTGCACGCTTCTTCCGGCAGTGCGACCACCGGATCTGCTTCCGCGGCTTCGACGGCGGCCGGCAGCCGAACATCGAGCGCGATGGTCAGCGCGTCCGGCTCCTCCAACGGAACGTCGTCGACCTCGAGATCGGCGGCGGACAACTCCGCAAACTCGAGTTCGCACTCTTCGGCCTCGCTCGGAGCAACCGCAATCGCACGCGTCTCTTGCAAGTCGTCCGCGATATCGATCTCGAGCTCGGGTTCCGGTTCGGGCACGTGCGGCAACGCCGTTACGCTCTGTACCTGCACCACCGGCAAGGGTGGCGGCGTGCGCCGCTTGGGCGGCTCGGGCTCGGCCATTTCCGGCGGCAAAACGCCGCTATTGAGCGCCCGCGCCGTCTCGCGTTGCAGGCGAGCCAAAGCGCGCCGCGCCGCGGCTCGATTGACGGGAATGAGCGCGGACTCGAGCTCGCTCACGAACGCAGACAGGCCGCTCGGCTCACGCCGGCGCGAAGCGCGGAGGAGCGCTGTGCTGCCCGAGCTTGCCACGAGCAACAATGAATCGAGTAACTCGCGCAGCGTCGTCTCCGCTTCACCGTCGGAGCTCGCCTGACCGCGGGCCATGCGCAAGCCGCCGTCTTCGGCGAGCTGCACGTCGTCGGCGATGACACGTCGCGGGGCATCCACGATTTGGTCGGCCAAGGCCAGCACCAAGTACCCGGCACTCTCGCCCGCGAGCGGTGCCCGATGCGCGCGCGCCGCACGTTTGACTTCGGAAAGTGTCACACTCATGGGGAGCCTCCTCGAACCGGAACGCCGTGCTCGGCCAAGTAACGCTTGGCCTGACCAACGGAGAATTCTCCGTCGTGAAAAATCGACGCAGCGAGCGCCGCATCCGCGCCGCCTTCGGCGAGCCCCTCGCGCAGGTGCTCGAGCGACCCCACACCGCCCGAGGCGATCACCGGAATTTCGACTGCCGCCACCACCGCCCGCAGCAGCTCGAGATCGTAACCGGCGCGGGTGCCGTCGCGATCCATGCTGGTCAGCAAGATTTCGCCGGCACCGAGTTCAGCGCCACGGCGCGCCCAGCTCACGGCGTCTAGTCCGGCCGCTCGGCGGCCCCCGTGCGTGAAGACCTCGAAATGCCCGTCCGGCATGCGCTTGGCGTCGATGGCCAAGACCAATACCTGCCGGCCCCAAGCGCCTGAAATGGCCGAGATCAGGCTCGGATCGTTCACCGCCGCCGAATTTACGCTGACTTTGTCGGCGCCGGCGTCGAGGAGCGCCTTCACGTCGGCCGGCGAGCGCACGCCCCCCCCGACGGTGACGGGAGCGAACACCACGTCCGCGGTGCGCTCAATCACGTCGAGCAGGGCGCCACGCGCTTCGTGCGACGCGGTAATGTCGAGGAACGTGATCTCGTCGGCGCCTTCGCCGTCATAGCGGCGGGCGCATTCTACCGGGTCGCCTGCGTCCCGCAGGCCGACGAAATTCACCCCTTTGACCACGCGCCCGTCGCGGACGTCGAGACAGGGAATGATGCGTTTCGCGAGCATTGGTTGTTTCCTAATAGGTGAAAGGGCAGCAAGCGGACAAAGACCTTGCAGGTCCGAGAACGTACCTGAGCTCTTGGTAGCCAGCCCGGGTCCGGGGGTATAGTGCGGGCAATGAGGCTGTGCCCGCATTGCGGAACGCAAAATCCGCCGGATCAAGCCGGCTGCGTCCATTGCGGCAAGCCCCTTTTGTCGATGAATCAGACGGTGGTGGGCTTTGCGCCCCCCAGCGCTGACCAGCGGCCGCGCGGCACAATCCTAGGCATCGCACCGCCGGGCGCCCCCCCGACCGCGGGGGTTCAGGGCCCACCGGCGCCGCAACCGCCCCCGAACCCCGGCAACCCCGCGATTCGGCAGACGATGATCGGCATCGCCCCGCTGGCTCCGCCGCCCGCTGCCCCTCCCGCGCCCCCGGTTCCGCAACCCACCCCGGGCATGCAGACCATCGGCTATGCGGCACCTTTTCCGGCTCCACCGCCGCCACCGGTCCCCAGCGCCCCACGCGCGTCGGCGTCCACGCTCTCGACGCAGGTCATTCCTTCCCAACTGGCGCCGGCCACGAAAACGGTGATGGGCGTCGCGCGGCCCGGCATCGCGCCGCTCAACCCGGGCCAACCGAAGGCGCCCACCGCACCGCCGGTAGCGGTCTCGGCGCCGAACCCCGCGGTTCCATCGAGCCGCGGCCCCGCTTCGCCGCGCGCCGCCCCCTCACCCCACTCCGCCGGCTCACCTCGCGGCCCCGCTTCGCCACGCCCAGGCCGAGTGAAAGCACTCCGCCCCGGCGAACAACCCCGCAAGCAAGGCATCCCCGTCGTTGCGGCGATCGCCATGGTGATCGCCGCCGGGCTCTTCGCCGCGGCCGGCGTGGTTTGGCTCTTCTACCGCGGACACGGCCAGATCGAAGCGCGCGCTGAAGTCTTGCCCGACGGCTCGGAAAAGCTCCAGCTCACCTGCGCCAGCTGTGAAGACGGCAGCATCGCCAAGCTCGACGCCGCTAGCGCGACATTCAGCGCCAAGCAAGCGGCCCTCGCGCTGGCTCGTCCGCTCAAAGTCGGCGAAAACCCGATGACTATCACGCTCGTCTCGGCGCGTGGCAAACAAAGCTTCGTCGATGTCTCGGTCCCTGTCGCGTTTCGCGTGCGTGGTGACACGAGCGGCCTCGACGCCTCGCCTCCGGAGTTGCGCGTGCTCGTGAGCGCCGAACCCGGCTCGGTCGCCGTCGTCGATGGCAAGCCACTCACGCTCAACGCGGAAGGCCAAGGCACCTACAGCATCGACGTCAGCAGCGATCTCACCGGGCTCGATCCGAGCGTAAAACCGCTCGAACGCAAGATCCCGTACACCGTGAGCCCGCTCCACGGCGTCTCGCAGAGCGGCCAAGTCACGCTGCAAGCTGGCATCACGCCGCTCGTGATCGACGCGCCCGGCGCCGCCGTCGTGCTCGACACCTCCAATTTCGTCCTCGCTGGGCGCACCGCGAAGGCCGGCGCGCTCAACGTCGGCGATCGTCCGATCACGGTCGACGCGAGTGGCCGCTTCGCACAAATGATGAACGTGTCTGCGCCGGGCGAGACCACGATCATGATTCGCGCGACCAGCAAAGAGGGCGCCCCACGCTTGTTCCCGCTGCGCGTGCGCCGCGTCGATAGCCTGGCCAAAGAGGCCGAGCGCCTGCGGCAGCGCGCCACGAGTGACTACGCGACGATCGCGGAACAGACGGACAGCAAACGGGGCTGGGCGGTCGCGCTCGACGGCTCGGTCGTCGACGCGCGCACCGAGAACTACAGCGCAGTGCTCGTCATCGAAGTGCGCAGCGGTTGCGCCCGGGCGCCTTGCTTGGCGCGCGTGACCTACGGCGCACCGTACAGCGCCACTCGCGGCGAAAAAGTGAGCGTGTTCGGCGCCATCACCGGCAGCGTCGCGGGCCCCCGCACGGGCACCGTCATTCCGCAAATCCGCGCGGATTTCCTGCTCAAGGTCAATCAGTGACCCTGGCACCGGTCGCGGCCGAAGAGCCGCTGCGGTGCAGCTCCTGCGGTGCGATCAACGTCAACGACGCGCAGTTTTGCAATCGCTGTGGGCTCGCGATCGGTGGCGGTTCGTTGCAACAAGTCACGCTGCGCGTCGAAGAGCTCACGGTGTCGCAACGCGCGTTTGCGTCCACGCGTCCTCCGCCGAGCTTGTCCGCACACGATCGTCCGACCGATCCGCACCTCGCCGATCCGTTGATCGGTATGGTGATCGCCGAACGCTACCGCATCCTCGAACAGATCGGGCGCGGCGGCATGGGCGTCGTATATCGCGCGGAACACGCGCGCATCGGCAAGTTGATGGCGCTGAAGCTCCTGACCGGTGAGCTCACCCGAGACGGCGCACAGGTGGCGCGCTTCAAGCGGGAGGCGTTGCTCGCGAGCAAACTCAGCCACCCCAACACCGTCCAGGTCTTCGACTTCGGCAGCTCCGAAACCTTGGTCTACCTGGCGATGGAGTACCTGCGCGGCGAAGATCTTTCGCGCATCATCCGCCGTGAGGGCCCGCTCGGCGTCGAGCGCACCGCGAAGATCATCATTCAGATCTGCAGCTCTCTCGCCGAAGCCCATGAAAAGGGCATCGTTCATCGCGACTTGAAGCCCGAAAACATCCTGATCGTCAAAGGCCAATCGGGCGAAGACGTCGTCAAGGTGCTCGATTTCGGCTTGGCCAAGCTGCGAGATGCCCCCGAGCTCTCGGACGTGACTTCGCGCGGCGCGATCGTCGGCACGCCCTATTACATGTCGCCCGAACAAATTCGCGGCGAATCGGTCGGCCCCCAAGGAGACGTCTATTCGCTCGGGGCGCTGATGTTTGCCTGCCTCACCTCTACGGTGGTGTTCGACGCACCGAGCCCGATGGGTGTCTTGACGCGTCATCTGACGGAAGAACCCGAGTCACCGAGCAAGCGTCGCCCCGAGCTGAACATCCCCGCGGGCGTGAGCGAAATCGTACTGCGCGCGCTGATCAAGGATCCGACGCGCCGGCTCGCGAGCGTTCAAGCATTGCAGCTCGCTTTGGTCGAAGAGCTGAAGCGCGAAGGTCAACCGAGCGTCGAACGGTTGCTCGATTCGAGCGAGATGCGAAAGCTCGCCGATGCCGACGGTGACGCAGCCACCCGCAACGAAGTCGAAGCATACGAACGGAAGCTACGCCGCCGGGATCGGCTGGCGTTCGTCTTACTGGCACTCGTGGCGAGCATTGCGCTGTTGTCCGGGGTACGGCTCTGGCGCGAGGTGCACGCGGTGCCGCCGTTCAGCGGGCGCGAAACCGAACCCAACAACGCCGCCACCGAGGCCAACCTCGTGCCGTTCGCGGTCCAAGTCCTGGGCCAGGTCGGTAAGCGGCTCGATAGCGAGCGCAGCGACCGCGATTTCTTTCGCATCGACGTGCCACCGGGCATCGACGCGGTCGCCATCGATCTCACCAGCTTGCCGAACCTGGCTAGTTGTTTGTGGTTGTATCCCGCCGGCAGCGAGTCCCCGTTCGGTCGCTATTGTACTGGGGCTCCGGGGCACGATCTTCAAATTCCCGCGCTCCGACTGGGCGCAGGCAGCTATTTATTCGCGGTCATGCAGGATCGCGAAGCGTACACTCACGACCCCGCTCCGCCCGTTTACGAAAACATCTCGGACGACTATCGGCTGCGCGTCAGGGCTGCCGCGGTCGTCACCGATTTCGAGATCGAACCCAACGACGCCCCGAGCAATGCCTCCTTCGTCGCCGTCGGCTCCACGATGCACGGCAGGCTCGCGTGGATGCGCGACGTCGACGTGATCTGCGTCAAGGGCGGCGCCAAGAAGGTGCGCTTCGTGGTCACCGATCCTCGTCCGCGCGTGCGCAGCGCCGTACTGCAAGTCACGCCGCTGTCAGGCCCCGATCACGACGTCCCGGTGCGCGTGCAGCGCCTCGGTGCCGGGGTGAAAGCCTCGGAAACGGATGCCGTGGGCAGCTACCAGGCCGCCGACATCCCTTTGTCCGGCGACACGCCCGCGTGCTTGTCGCTCGCCTTGGTGCCGAACCCTTGGGCCCCGACACCGCAACCTTTGGTCGCGCCCGCTGGCGACGAGGAATATTCGGTCCGTGCCGAAGCCGCGAATTGAGTCGCGCCCGTCGCGATTCTCGCTGGCCGCTCGTTGGCTCGCGCTCGGGCTCGCACTGAGCGAGCCGGCTGGCCACGCGCGCAGCGCCGCGCGCGCCCAACTGCTCTCGGTCGGACACGATTCCGGATTGGCCACCTGTGCGGGGATCGGCGCCGATAACGCTCAGCGCGCACGAACCGAATTTCCTCGCACCCCGGTGGCCACGTTTCGCGTGCGTGTGCCGGGCGGCGTCGGGCAGGCCCCCGTCAGCGATCGCGCGTCGCGTTTGATCATCGCGCATGCCGAAGCACGCCTCTCGAAGTTCGACACTCGGGGTTTGGCGCTTTGGTCACAGCGCTTGCCCAGTGAAGCCGCCGCCGCCCCCGTCCTCACGAGCGACGGCTCGATTCTGATCGTCACGCGCGACGGAGAGGCGCTCCTGTTCACGAGCGCCGGAACGCTGCGCGCGCGGCGCATGCTACCCATCGCGGCACCGCGGCACCGCGTGTTGGCCATTCCCACTGCTGGCGGCGGAGCATTCGTCGCCTGCGGGACGGACTTGATCGAACTCGGCAGTGACGCCGAAGTCCTGCGCGAGGCACGCGTGCGCGCCAACGTGAGCGCCATCGCCGAAGCCTCCGATTCGCTGTTCGCCTTCGGCGAAAATGGCACGCTCACGGAGGCGCACGCGACCGGCAATTTCGAGCCGGTCGGTAACTTCGGCGGCGAGGTCGCGGACGGCGCAGCGGCACGCGGTGAGCAACTGCTGGCGATCGTCGACGGGCACAAGCTGGTCTCGTTCGATCGCCGAACGCGCACGGTTTCCACCTTGGCCGACGACGGCGCCAACTTGCTCAGTGGTCCCCCGCTGCCGTTCGAAAACGGCACGAGCGCGGTCGTGCTCGATGGGACCTTCGTCAGCTTTCGTTCACGCGAAGGCAACGAGGCCCAGCGCGCCGCGCTCTTGGACGTCGCGCACGCGCTCGATCCCGCCGATCGCGATTTGCGCCCGGCACAATTGGTCGGTGACGCGAAGGGCGCGGTGGTTGCGGTCCGCGGCGGCACCGACGCGCAGCTCGTGAACGTGGATGGCTCGCAAAAAGCGCTGGAGAACACCGCGTGCCTCGACCCATTTCGCGCCACGCCGAGCGCGCGCGGCTTCGTGCTGGCGTGCCGTTCCGGTCAGCTTTTCGGCTTCAGTGATAAAGCGCCGTGAACGCCAAGCTCGCTCCACCGAGCGAGGTTTGGTACTTCACGTCGTCGGCTGATTGGCGCGTGATGCTGCCCGTGAAGTGCAGCATCCCACCGAGCGACCACTGCGGGCTCACCCACAGATCGTAGCCGAGCCAGGCTCCGAGCCCGACCCCACCACCTTGGAATTTCTGCCCGCTGTCCTTCACTTCGGCCGCAGCTCCCGCGAACCCGAGCATGCCCCCGAAATGGAAGCCACGCGCCGGGTCGGGAAAATCATCCACGAAGAACCCGAGCAGTGCGGTACTGCCGGCCACCGCGCCGCTTCGGCTCTCGCCATCGACATGCCGAGAGTTACTGCTGACCCCGACGAGTGACAGCCCGGCCCCCATCGCCAAGCTCGGGACCGGCGTGCCTCCCACCCAGGCGTCGAGCGCCGCTCCGCCGCCGCTCCAACTGTAATCAGGGTAGCGAGTCGTATCGGAAGACACCAAGGCGCCGGAAGCACCAAGCCCCAGCGCCAGACGCAGGTAGAAGCCGTCGTGGTAATGCACACCGCGAGGGGGTGGCGGCAGCGGCGGTAGATCACTGTTGTCGGCCGGACGCGGCGCACCCGCCGGGGCTGGCTCGGCCGGCGGCGGGAGCGGTACGATTTCACCGGTCGTTTCGCTCTTGGGCGGAGGCGGAGCTGGCAGCGTATTCGGACCCGCTGGTAGCGCTTCGCTGTGAGGTGCGGGCGGGGGCGGCAGCGCGGGCGGAGGCGCAGATTCGGACTCAGCAGCGACCGGAGCGGTGCTCACCACGGCACCAGCGACCGAAACCGTGCCCAAGACCACCAGGAAAGCCAATGCGCCCGCGACCTTCCGCTGGCAAGACGAGCTCTCCATGCCTATACTAGCCGCGCGTCGTTCGATGAAGCGCCCACAGGCGTCGGCGCGGAGGCAACCCATCCGATGATTTCAATCACAACGCTGGCTGCAGACAAGGTCAAAGAGATTTCCAAGTCCGAAGGGCTGGAAGGTCAGGGCCTCCGTTTGCGCGTGGTTGGCGGCGGATGTGCTGGTTTTCAGTACGATCTGTACTTCGAAGACAAGCCCACCGATCTCGACGAGCAGTTCGAGTCGCACGGGGTGAAGCTGTTCGTCGATCCGCTCAGCTACCAATATCTCGACGGCACTGAGATCGACTACGTCGAGGGTGCTCACGGGTCGGGCTTCAAGTTCGGCAATCCGAACGTCTCGGGTACCTGCGGCTGCGGGTCCTCGTTCCAGGTCTGAGCGAAAACGAGGCCGGCTAGCCCGGCCCGCAAAATTTCAGCCGGCTGTTGCGTAGTGGCGCCAACTGCGAGTGCAGTCTGGCTGGCCCGTGGCGGATTCGCGCGCCGCATTGAACGCCCAGCACCCGGGCGGGCACAGAGCTCCGATCCGTTCACGTCGGAAGTGTGCCGCCATTCGCGGACACACTGTCTGCCGACGCGAACAATCCGCCCGAAAACCTAGGGACGACCAGCGCGTCCGTCCAGAGGCCTTTGCCCAGCGTACGAACCGAAGCCTTAACAAAACTTCGCGGAACTACCGGCGAATCTGCCGCGTAGGTCCAGGTGCGAGCAGGCTCGGTCATACGCCTTCGTCACGACAAACCTGCCCCGTTTTCTGACTGAGTTCGCCGATGGCGAACGCAACTTAGGAAGTGCCATGGCTCGTCAAATCGATCCTTCCCTGACGCATTACATCACAGCGGTACACGCTTACCCCCAGCTCTCGCGCGAAGATGAACTCGTGCTCACGAAGCGCTGGCTGGAGCAGCAAGACGAGCCCGCTCGCGAAGAGCTGGTGCGCGCTCACCTGCGCTACGTGGTCGCGATTGCCCTGAAATATCGGCGGTACGGGCTGCCCTTGGGTGAGCTGGTTGCCGAGGGCAACTTCGGTGTCGTCCATGCGCTGCAGAAGTTCGACACCAGCCGCGGGACGCGCTTCGTCACCTACGCGGCTTATTGGATTCGCGCCTACATCCTGAACCACATCATTCGTTCGTGGAGCCTCGTGGGTGTGGGTTCGGGCGCGCTCCGTTCCAAGATGTTCTTCAAGCTGCGCCGCGAACGCGTGCGCATCACCAACCTCGTGGGTGAAGGCGATCACGCGGACGAGCTCCTCGCCAAGGCGCTGGACGTGCCGAAAGCCAAGGTCACCGCGATGGTTCGGCGTTTGGAAGCGCGCGACGTTTCGCTCGACGCCAAAGTCTACGACGACTCCGCGACCACGCTCGGCGACACACTGACCTCGAGCGAGAACAACCAAGAAGAGCACTTGGTCGGCACCGAAGTTGGCGGCTACGTGCGCGACGCCGTGCAAACGGCCCTAACAGGCCTGGACAAGCGTGAACGCTACATCGTCGAGAATCGATTGATGGCTGACAACGAGGACGAGATGTCGTTGGCCGAAATTGGTCGTCGTCTGGGCGTATCGCGTGAACGCGCCCGGCAGCTCGAGGCGCGCGCCAAACGCAAGCTGAAGCACCGCATCACCGAGCTGTCCCGCGGCAGCGGCTGGCTCGACGTACACGACGCGGCCTGATTCACCGCGTTTTGCTCGCTCACCGCCCCGAAGCCTAGCTCTCGGGGCGGTGGCGCTTTGTCCCGCACGAGCCTTGGCACACGGAAATCCGAGCCGTTCGCCCATGGACCGAATTGCTCATATCTATGTCCACTTATCGCGATAACATTGACGAACGGTAAGCCGCAATGTCATCACATCCGCATGCGTTATTCCAAGGCAGCAACGATTTCATTGCTGGCCACCTTCGCGGTTGGCTCAGCTCTCTTTGGTTCGGCTTGCGGTAGCAGCAACACCTCCGATCGCACGACGGCGACGACCGGTGGCAGCGGCAATAACACCGCGGGCTCCGCTAACTCTTCCGGCGCGGGCGGCGTGGTCTCGAACGGCGGTTCGAGCCCGATCGCAGGCAGCGGCGGCACGGCTAACACCTGCGACCCGACCAAGGGCTGCTGTCCCACGATGAAGTGCGCGTGCCCCTTCCAAGCGGGCGACGGCACGACCCCGAACGACATCATCTCCAATCTCGAAGACGGCATGACCAAGTTCAAGACGGCAAACGTCATGAACAAT
>Ga0105245_10003299_pt1 | contig 14489 bp, 15 predicted proteins | sample KBSM54metaG_FD_81523 | JGI IMG/M metagenome (GOLD analysis project Ga0105245, IMG submission 81523) | Miscanthus rhizosphere microbial communities from Kellogg Biological Station, Michigan, USA - KBS M5-4 metaG | ecosystem: Host-associated > Plants > Roots > Rhizosphere > Soil | place... | reverse complement strand
GCGCTCGCGTGCGGAGAGGGGGCCGTCCTGTCTCATCGTTCCGCCGCGACTCTCCACCAACTCCTGAATGCCCGGGGAGGTCGGATTGAAGTGACGGTTCCGCGCCGGGCACCGATCAGACGGTCCGGGCTCCGGGTGCATCGCTGTACATGCCTCGTCCCTTCGGACTCCACGACCGTCGATCGGATCCCATGCACGAGCGTGCCAGTGACTCTCCTTGCCCTGGCCGCCACGGTCCCGACGAACGCGCTGGAGAGCGCGTGCAACCAGGCGGAGATCAAGGAGGTGCTGGACGTCCGGGAGATCGACGAGCTCCTCGAGCGACGGCGGTCGCACCCAGGAACGTCTCGGTTGCGGGCGGTGTTGGAGGTGGACGGGCTCGGACTTGACCGGACCAAGAGCCACCTCGAGCGCAGGTTCCGACGGCTCGCACGCGAGGCCCGGTTGCCGGCGCCGACGGTCAACGATTCCATCGCTATTCCCGGGGAAGAAATGGAGTTCGATTTCGTCTGGCATCGCGAGCGGCTGGTGGTCGAAGTGGATGGGTGGGAGACCCATCGAAGCCGCAAGGCGTTCCACGACGACCGCAGACGCGATCAGCTGCTGCGCCTCCACGGTTGGGAGATATTGCGATTCACGGATCGTGACGTCCGGCGTGACCCCGGACACGTCGCTGCAGTCGTTCGCACGCTCCTGGAGAGAGCAAGTGCGGCTCCCTTCGGTGCTGTCGTTAGCTCGTCCCTAGACGTGGCTCGTGGCTGACGCCGGGTCCGGGTCGGCCAGCTCCATCACGAGGCTCGTCCACGCGAACTCCGTCGCGCCCAGTCCGGCGCCCGTGCGCGGGTCGTAGTACTCGCGCAGGCCCTCGCGGGAAACGATCTCGCTCGATGCGTCGGCCATCCGCTGGGCAGGCTCCGCATAGCCAAGCCGTCGCAGCCCGAGCCAGAGCAGCCAGGCCGAGTTCATCCAAGTCGGGCCGCGCCAGTAGCGCCGGAAGAGGCCGCGCGTGGGCCCCGGAACGAAGGTCGCCTCGGCGGCGGAGACCGACGGCGGCGGGACCGGTAGCCAGAAGCGGTTGGGGTCCAGCAGGTGCTGATCGACGAGGCGTCGCCCGATCGCATCGGGCAGGTCGGGGAGCGCGAGCGGAGCCAGGGCCGCCCACGTCTCGACCGCCGGCCGCCGGCCGCCGGGCTGGGCCTCGTCCAGGAACAGCCCTCGCTCCTCGTCCCAGAGACGGTCGACCAGCGCCGGCGTGATCGACGCCTCGCCGGCCGCCAGGCGGGCGAGCCCCCACAGGACGTTGGTCACGACCTCACAGAGCACCGGCCCGCCCTCGTCCCGAATTGCCCGGGCGTCCCAGCGGAGGCGCCGGTTGCGGCGGATCAGGCCGGGAAACCCGAGGCGCGAGTGCGCCCACCAGCCCCAGACCGGGTCGAACTTCGGCGAGTCGTCGAGGCCCGACTCGTCCGGCTGCACGATCCACAGGAGGCGGTCCCCCTCCAGATCCCGGTGCTCGACGAGCCACTCGTGGTGACGGCGGATCCCGGGCTCCTCGCCGGGGTTGCCCACGGCGATCCGCCACGCCCAGGCGAGTAGGGGCGGCTGGATCGTGCTCGTCATCGCCGCCGAGCGCGACGCGACGTTGTAGTAGACCCGGCGGCTGAGCGATACCGGGTGCTCCCAGAAGATCGTGTGCCCGATGAACCCGTCGGGGTCCGCGGCTGCGAGCAGGCTCTCGAGCTCGGCGCGCGAACGCGCGCGGTCGAACCGGCGCCGGGCGATCGCGGCGAAGCACGAGTCCCAGTACCACTGCCACGGATAGCGCGACGGGCTCGGACGGGTGTAGGCGAAGCGCACGCCTTCCCGCTCGCCCTCGGCCCAGTTCCGCTCCAAGGTGGAGCGGACGACGCCGGCGAGCTCACCGCCGGTCAAACGGCCGTGCGGCGCATCCCGCGCAGGGCGAGCGCACTGAGCAGGGCAAGGAGCCCGGCGAGGCAGAGGAGCCCTGGCCAGGTGTCGCTCCAGGTCACGCTGCCGATGAAGCCCTGGCGCGCCGCCTCGAGGATCTGGGTCACGGGGTTGTACTTCGCGACCGTGTACAGCCAGCCCGTGAGGAAGCTGAGTGGCGCGTAGGCGGTCGTGGTGAGGACGAGCAGCAGCATCCCGGCCTGCATCAGCGGCGCCGCGGACTGGGACCGGTAGCGCAGGGCGAGCATCGTCCCCCAGCACGCCGCCACTGTGCCAAAGCCCATGACGACGAGCAGGGCGATCAGGAGTCCGTCGAGCCCCGGCCAGTTGACCCCGATCGCGAAGCCGACCGCGAGCAGAAACGTTGCTGGGATCAGCGAGCGCAGGGCCGCCGACAGCACCAGCCCCGCGAGGATCACCGGACGCGGGGCGGGGGAGACCAGCAGGCGGTCGAACCAGCCCTGCTCGATGTCGCGCGCCAAGTTGACGCCGGTCGCCGCGCCGGTGAAGCCGGCGCCCTGGAGCAGGCTCACGGGGATCATCCAGTCCTTGAAGGGAGCGGGGAATCCGGGAAGGTGGCTGAGCGCGCCGAAAACGGAGGTGAGGCCGAGGAAGAAGATCGTCGGCGCCAGCACGCCCGGGATCGCCGCGCCCGGGACACGAAGGATCTCGTTCGCGGCTCGCCGGATCAGGGCCCACGTCGCGTCCAAGCTCTGCGCCCAGCCCATCAGCCGCCCATCCTGATCCGCCGCCTGAGCGCCATCGAGCTGAGCGCGATGCCTATCGCGAACACCAGCACAAGCGAGGCGATCGCCTTGCCGAAGACCTCCCACGTGAGGGATGAGATCACCGGGTCCCGGATCCCCTCGACGATGAAGCTCAGCGGGTTGTACTGGGCGATCGTCGCCGCCGGCCCGGTGAGCAGGTCCTGGGGGAAGAACGCGGACGACAGGAACAGGATCACGAAGACGAGCGGGAACAGCCCCTGCACGACGGAGGCGCGGCCGGTCCGCAGCGCGACCGCGGCGCCGATCCCGCCGAAGGCCAGCCCCGACAGGGTCACCAGGAGCATCATCACGATCGCGCCCGGCACACCCTCGTTGATGTGCACGCCGAAGATCAGCCCGATGACCAGGAACCAGATCCCCGCCAGCGCCGAGAGCGCGGCCGTGCCCGCCAGCCTGCCGAGGACCATCCCGAAGCGCGAGATCGGCGCCGCGAGCAGCCGGTCGGTGAAGCCCATCTCGATGTCCACCGCCAGCGCGATCCCGCCGCTGTTTCCCGCGAGCAGGGTCGACTGGATCATCGCCCCGGCGAGCATGAAGTCGAGAAAGCTGTTGACCGGCGGAAACCCCGGCAGGTTGACCGCCTGGCCGGCCCCGGCGGTCTGGATCGCCAGCAGGATCGACGGGAAGACCACGATCGGCGCGAGCAGCTGCGGGCGCCTGAACGTCTGCTTCACGGAGCGGGCGCCGAGCGCCCCGATCACCCGAAGGTCCGTGCGCGTCACTCGTCCTCGCCGGTCTCGGGCTCCTCGGGCTCGAGGTGATGCCCGGTCTTCTCGAGGAACACGTCGTCGAGCGTCGGCTCAACCAGGTCGAGCGCCTCGACGCCGAGGCCGGCCTCGTCCAGCGCCCGGACGACCGGCGCCACCTTGACGGCCCCGCCTTCGAGCTCGACGAGCACGGCCCCGTCCTTTCGCGGCAGTGGCTTGCCGAAGCGGCCCACGACCTCCTCGGCCTCCTCGGGACTGCCGTCGATCAGCTTGATCTCGAGGTGTGGGTGGCCGATCTGCTCCTTGAGCCGCCCGGGCGTGTCCTCGGCCACGATCCGCCCCTCGTCGATGATCCCGACACGGTTGGCGAGCTGGTCCGCCTCCTCCAGGTACTGCGTCGTCAGGAACACGGTCGTCCCATCACGGTTGAGGTCCTCGACCTCCTCCCAGATCGTCCGCCGGCTCACCGGGTCCAGCCCCGTCGTCGGCTCGTCAAGGAACAGCACGCGCGGCTCGTGGACGAGTGCCGACGCCAGGTCGAGCCGCCGCCTCATGCCGCCCGAATACGTCCCCACCTGCCGGTCCGCAGCGTCGACGAGGTCGACGCGCTCCAGTAGCGCCTCTGCCTTCAGATTGCCCTCCTGTCGGCTCAATCCGTGAAGCGTCGCCTGGAGGCGGATGAGCTCGCGGCCGGTCATCAGCGGATCGAGCGCGGCCTCCTGAAGCGCGACGCCGATCGCCCGCCGAACGCCCGCCGGGTCCTTGACGACGTCGAAGCCGGCGACCTGGGCGCTCCCGCCGGTCGGGCGCAGCAGGGTGGTGAGCATCCGCACCGTCGTCGTCTTGCCCGCGCCGTTCGGCCCGAGGAAGGCGTAGATCTCGCGGTCTGCGACCTCCAGGTCGACGCCGGCGACGGCGTGAATGCCGCCCTCGAACATGCGCTCCAGCCCTCTTGCCTCGATCGCGAGCACGCGGGCAGGATAGAGCGAGGGAACCGGCGTCCCTAGACGGAGGCGAGCGCGGGCGCCGCGTCGACCCACCGCCGCTCGTTGACGCGCTCGAGCGCCTCGGCGGCATCCAGCAGCAGCTCGTCCCGCCCCCACGCGGCGATCAGCTGCAGGCCCATCGGCAGCCCCTCGGGGCTCCGGCCCACCGGCACGCTGATCGCCGGCACTCCGGCGAGGTTCGCGATCCCGCCCTGCCGGGGGTTGACGTAGTCCGCCGGATAGGTGCCCGACGGTAGCTCGACCGATGTGTCGTCGAGGCGGGGGGCGGGGGCGGCGACGGTCGGCCAGGCGAGCACGTCGACGCGCTCGAAGAGCTCCGCCAGCGAGCGGCGCACGAGCGTGCGGACCTCACCGGCCTTGGCGATCGCCACAGCCGGGATCAGCATCCGGTAACGCAGCAGCGCCCTCGCCACGAGGCTCACGTCCTCGCCCAGCGCCTCGATCCGCTCCGGGGTCACGTGCGCCAGGTCCTCCGTCTGCCCCACGAGGATCGAGGCGATCAGGATGTGCTCGCGGCCCTCGATCTCGACGTCGGAGACCGAGGCCCCGGTGGCCCCGCGCAGGGCATCGAGTGACTCGCGGCACGCCTCGACGACCGCCGGCTGACAATCGTCCCAAAGCTCGCCGGGGACGACCCCGATGCGCATGCCGTCCACCTGGCTGTCGCCCAGGACCTCGCCGAACAGGACGCCGCCCAGGAGTCGGCAGTCGGCGGCGTCGCGGCACAGCGGCCCGGAGACGATCGTGGTCGTCTGCGGCACGTGGTGGCCGAGCATGGTCGAGCGGCCGAAGGTGGGCTTCAGGCCGGTGAGCCCGCAGTAGGCGGCCGGATAGCGGATCGAGCCCACGCCGTCGGCGCCCACGGCCCCGGCGACGAGACGGGCGGCGACCGCCGCGGCAGGCCCGCTGGACGAGCCGCCCGGGGAGCGCTCCGTGTCCCACGGGTTCCGGGCGGCGCCGTAGGCCGAGATGTGGCCTGTGCTCCCGGAGCCGTACTCGTGCATGTTGGCGACGCCGACTATCACGGCGCCCGCGTCGCGAAGCGCCCGGTACGGGCCGCTCTCACAGGGCTGGGGAGGAGGGCCGATGTGCTGGGCCGCGCCGAGGCGCTCGGCCCGCCAGGGGAGCGGCCACTCGTCCTTGATCGTCACGGGCACGCCGTAGAGCGGTCCACGAGGCGCCTCGGCGAGCATGCGGAGCGACTCGTCCTCGAACGTCTCGACGATCGCGTTCACCGCCGGGTTGCGCTCCTCGATGCGCCGCAATGCCGCGTCGAGCACCTCGGAGGGGTCGGCGTCGCCCGCCGCGATCGCCGCTGCCTGCTCGCGGAGTGGGAGATCCAGGAATTCCACCGGCTAACGCTCCGAGTCGGTCCGCGGCGGCTCCGACATGTCGGCGCCGGGCTCGTGGAGGATGCCGTCGAAGCCCTCCGCCAGCAGGGCGTCCAGCGGGGGCCCGTAGATGGCGTGAACCGCCTGGATGACGGCGATTTCGTCGTCCCCGGCGTCGAGGCCCAGGACCGCAAGCCCGGACTCGATGTAGTCCCGCGAGCTGTCCGGGGTCATCGGAGGGGACCCTATTCCATCGGGGAAAGCGCGAAATGGGCCGCCGCGACCACCCCTCGTCGGCAGCGGACCCTAAGCTATGCGCCTCAATCCCCGGCGCGGGGAGTTGCGTGGGGCGCAACTGGGTCGGCGCCGGCGGGTTTCTTGTGCTGATGACCCGTAAGAGGACAACGAACCGAAGTGCGGCGCGTCGCATCGTCGCGTTGCTTGCGTTCGCCGGGCTGTGCGCCGCCCTCACGGCGGCGATCGGCATGTCGACGGCGGGCGCGAAGAAGGCGACGGTCATCGGCAAGACCAAGAGCACGCCGCCCCCGTCGTGTCCGAACCTGAAGAACCAGAGCCTGTGTCAGGTGGTGGGGAGGACCACCGGCTACATGACGGTCGCCTCGGGCCAGAAGCACCCCTTCAACGTCTTCAAGGACGGCAAGATCGTCGCATGGGCGATCGACCTGTCCAAGCCCGCGAACTCGAAGAAGGCGCCGCAGCGGAGCTACTTCGGCAGCCTCTTCGAGAACAAGGACTGGGGAACTCACCCCACGGCGCGGCTCTCCATCCTCAAGCGGAAGGAGAAGCACAAGTTCAAGCTGCTGAAGCAGACCCCGGTTGTGGACCTTCAGCACGAGATGGGGGAGAAGCAGGTCATCACCCTCGACAAGCCGCTCCACGTCCACCCCGACCAGGTCGTGGCCCTCAGCTATCCGACCTGGGCGCCGAACTTCGCTTCCGCGGTGAGCACGAGCCAGAACAAGTGGCGGGCGAGCCGCAAGAAGGACAACTGCGCCCCGAAGGGCAGCTCGGACGCCGCAAAGCAGAAGTTCGCGCGCAACAGCCATGCCCACCAGAAGGTCGGGACGACCCGCTCCTACGACTGCAACTACACCGGCGGGCGGCTCCTGTACTGGGCCTACTTCGTGCCCAGCAAGAAGAAGTAGCCGGCGAAAGCTAGTCGCAGGAGTTGCCGGGGCAGAAACCGCCCGACGGCTTGCCGCCGCTGTTCACGCCGGAGCCGCTGCCCGTCCCGCCGCTCCCGCTCCCGCTCCCGCTCGAGCCGCCCGGCGACGTCCCACCGCTGCTGCCGCTGGAGCCGCCCGCCGTGGAGGTCGGCGTGGTCGAGCTGGTGGCCGTGGTCGTAGTCGTGGTGGGTTGCGTCGTGGACGTCGACGTGGTCGACGATCGCGTGGTGGTGGGCTGGGGCTTCGGCATCGTGCGCGTCGTCGTGGGGGTTGTGTCGGCCTGAGGGACCTGCGTGGTAGTGGCGGGCGCGGAGCCGCCCCCGCAGCCCGCGGTCGCGGTCGCGGCTACGACGGCTGTCACGAGGACGACGGCGAACCGCCGCCCGCGGGGGGCGTGTGCCCTCCGCTCGGTGCGCGCTGCGCTGCGACTCACGGGGTCCCGTCTATGGCGGGCTGGCGAAGGCCGCAGTAGGGGCAGTCGCTGATGTCCAGGCCGATCAGCTGGTCACAGCGACGGCAGATCCGGAGGTTGTCCGGCGTACGCAGGAGCGCGGAGTCCGATGGCGCCAGCGGGAGGGTCCGCGTGACGGGGAGGAGGTCCTCGCCGGTCTCGCGATCCACGTACACGGCATCGGGCTCGAGGGGCGTGATCGCCTCGCGACCCGAGGCCGGAGCGCGCAGCCGGTAGGTCTGTCGCGGATTCAGGACCACCATCCGCGCGACACGATAGCCAAGATCCGGGCGGCATCCGCGGGGCGTCCGTTTAGCCTCCGCCGCGTGAAGGTCTTGATCTTCCACGGCTACCTCCTCCGCGGGACCGGTAGCAACATCTACAACGCCAGCGTCGCATCCTCGCTCGCGCACCTGGGGCACGAGGTCCACCTCCTCAGCCAGGACCGCGGGGCGGGCGACCTTCCCTGGGTCGATCGGGTCGGCAGGTGGGAGGACGGCGAGCTTCGGGTCGAGTCGGCGGGCGGGGGTGAAGGACCGGGGACGGTGACGGTGTACCTCCCGGACATCGGCGGCGTCCTTCCCGTCTACGTCGTCGACGAGTACGAGGGCTTTCACGCGAAGGCCTTCCCGGATCTGACCGACGCCGAGCTGGACGCCTACCTGGGGTACAACGTCGCGGCGGTCCGCGACGTCAGCGAGAGCGCCGGCGGCGTGGACGCCGCCCTCGCCAACCACCTGATCATGGGGCCGGCGATCCTGGCCCGTGCGGGGCTTCGGTTCGCGGCCAAGATCCACGGCTCGGCGCTCGAGTACACGGTGAAGCCCAACGCGGAGCGCTTCCTCCCCTACGCCCGCGAGGGCATGGACGCGGCGTCCGGGGTGCTGGTCGGCTCCGGACACACGGCAGCCAGCCTCTGGCGGGCCCTCGACGATCCGACCCTGCCGCCGAAGACGCGCCTGGGCCCGCCCGGCGTGGACACGTCGCTGTTCGCCCCCATTCCCCGCGCTGAGCACGAGCCCAGGCTGCAGGCACTCGCCGCCGACCTGCGTGCCGCTCCGGGCGGCAACTCGAACTGGGATCGTGACCCCGAGGAGGCGGCCGGGGCGCTCGACGAGTTTGCGGACGCCGACGGCCCGCGTGTCGTCTTCATCGGCAAGCTGATCGTCTCCAAAGGCGTCGACCTGCTGCTCGCGGCCTGGCCCGTCGTCCACGCCGCGAACCCCGGCGCGCGCCTGCTCATGGTGGGCTTCGGCGAGTACGACGACGCGAGCAGGCGGCTGTGGGCGGCTCTGGAGGCCGGCGACCTCGGGACCGTTCGCGAGATGGCCCGGCGCGGGCGAGCCCTCGAGGGCGGGGAGGAGGCGCCGCTGGAGATGCTCGCGGCCTTCCTGAACGACCTGCCGCCGGGCTACGTGGAGAGCGCCGAGGCGGCTGCCGGCAGCGTTTCGTTCAGCGGGCGCCTCGAGCACGAGGAGGTCGGCCGCGTGGTGCCCGCCGCCGATGTCCTGGTGATGCCCAGCACCTTCCCGGAGTCGTTCGGGATGGTGGCCGCCGAGGCGGCCGCGGCCGGCACGCTGCCGGTGTCCGCGGCTCACTCCGGCATGGCCGAGGTGAGCCAGGCGCTCGCCGAGGGCCTGCCGCCCGAGGCGTCCGGGCTGGTCTCGTTCGAGCTCGGCGATCGCGCGGTGGCATCGCTCGCCGCCTGCATCAATGGCTGGCTGGGCCTGGACCCCGGCACTCGGGAGCGGGCGCTCGCGGCGCTCCACGAGGTGGCCTCGCGCCGGTGGAGCTGGGAGGGCGTTGCCCGCGGCGTGCTGGCCGCGTCGGCCGGCGAGCTCGACGCGCTCCCGGTGCCGCATGTGCCGCCTGCCACCAGCTCCGATACGGCTGTCGGTGGGGACGGACCCGAGCAATAGAATGCCGCGCGGTGACCCGCGCCACGCTTGTCAGGCTCATCGCCGCGATCATCGTCCTAACCGTCGTCACGGCCGTTCCGATGACGATGATCCACTGGAACGGCACCGAGGCGTCGACCCAGGCGCACGAGATCGACACGCTGCTCAACGTGATGATCATCCTGTCGTGCTTCGTGTTCTCGATCGTCATCGTGATGCTCGGGTACTGCGTGTGGAAGTACCGAGTCAAGCCCGGCGACGAGTCCGACGGCGAGCCGATCCACGGCAATACGAGGCTCGAGATCGCCTGGACGGTGATCCCGACGGTCATCGTCCTGTTCGGCGCGATCTACAGCTGGATCGTCCTGGGCGATATCGAGAGCCAGGCGTCGGACGCCCTCCACATTGACGTCACCGCCCAGCAGTACGAGTGGACCTTCAACTACCCGCAGCCGGACGGCAAGGTCGTGAGCTCGAAGACCCTCGTCGTGCCGGACAACAGGCAGCTCAGCCTGCATCTCACGGCGCTCGACGTGCTCCACTCCTTTTGGGTCCCCGAGTGGCGGATCAAGCGCGACCTGGTCCCCGCCGGCCCCGGAGGCAACGACGTCGATAACACGGTCGTCGTGACCCCGGACAAGGTCGGGACCTACAACGTCGTCTGCACGGAGCTCTGCGGCTTCGGGCACTCGACGATGCGCGCCCTGGTGCGGGTTGTCCCGACGGCTCAGTACGAGAGCTGGCTTAAGCGCCAGCCCGAGGTCACCCCCAGCCCGGGCAGCCCGAACGGGTCGTCCACGGGGACCTCGAGCCAGGAATCCGCGGACGGAGGAACGACCACGACGACCCCATCCACCACTACGCCGGCGGCGCCTGGTTCGTCCTCTGACACCACGACTGGGAGTTCATGATCGATGAGTAAGGTTCCCGCGCCTTGGTAGCGGCTTTGAAGAGACCGGGACTCAGCCGTGGGGCCCTCGGGGCCCTGATCGGTGCCGCATTCGGCTTCACGCTGGTCGTGCTCCTCCGCAAGGCCTCCGGGCTGCCCGCCTTCCAGACGGAGCAGACGGGCTACCCGCAGGTGATCGTCCCGCTGATCACCGGGCCGCTCGGCTTCCTGGTCGGGCTCGGCGCCTTCGACTACTGGTTCCGCTGGGCGTCGGGGGCGCCGACGATCCCCGAGGACCACTCGAGCCACGGCGCCTACTCCTGGAAGGACTACTTCCGGTTCAACACCGATCACAAGGTGATCGGGATCCAGTACATCTGCACCACATTCATCTTCTTCTTCATCGGCGGGGCGATGGCGATGATCATGCGCGCCGAGCTCGCCCAGCCGGGGACCCAGATCGTCGAGCCCGGCACTTTCAACAGCCTGTTCTCGGCCCACGCGGCGATCATGATCTTCGTCTTCGTGATCCCCGTGTTCGCGGGGATCGCGAACTACGTCCTGCCGCTGATGATCGGGGCGCCGGACATGGCGTTCCCGCGCCTGAACGCGCTGAGCTTCTGGATGCTGCCGATCGCGGGTCTGATGTTCGTCGGGAGCTTCCTCTGTCCCGGCGGCGCCTTCGACGCCGGCTGGACCGGCTACGCGCCGCTTTCGACCGGCGCGCCGTTAGGGCAGTCGTTCTTCAACTTGGGCGTCCAGTTCGCGGGGGCGTCGTCGATCGCCACGGCGCTGAACTTCCTGGTGACGATCATCACCATGCGTGCGCCCGGAATGAATTTCTGGCGCATGCCGCTGCTGGTCTGGGCCAACATGTCGACGTCGCTGCTCGTGGTCGCCGCGACGCCGTTCATCGCGGGCGTCCAGTTCATGGTCCTCTTCGACCGGGCGCTGCACACCAACTTCTTCCAGACCCTGAACGGCGGCGACGTCCTCAGCTACCAGCACATCTTCTGGTTCTACTCACACCCAGCCGTCTACATCATGATGCTGCCCGGATTCGGGATCATCAGCGAGGTCATCTCGACCCACGCCCGGAAACCGATTTTCGGCTACCGGCTGATGGCGCTGGCGTTGATCGGGATCGTGGTGCTGAGCTACACGGTGTGGGCGCACCACATGTTCGTGTCCGGCATGTTCGCGTGGCTGCGCGTGCCGATGATGATCACGACGCTTCTGATCGCCGTCCCGACCGGCATCAAGATCTTCTCCTGGCTCGGGACGCTGTTCGGCGCCAAGCTCCACTTGAGATCGACGTCGATGCTGTTTGCGCTCGCCTTCATCGTCACCTTCACGATGGGCGGGATCAGCGGCGTGATGCTCGGCATGGTGCCGATCGACATCCACGTCTCCGACACCTACTTCATCGTCGCCCACATCCACTTCGTGCTCTTCGGTGGCTCGGTGTTCACGATCTTCGCCGGGATCTACCACTGGTTCCCGAAGATGACCGGGCGGATGTACGACGAGAAGCTGGGCCGCTGGCACTTCTGGCTCACCCTGATCGGCATGTACGGGACCTTCCTCCCGATGCACTGGATCGGGATGGAGGGGATGCCCCGCCGCGTCGCCGACTACTCGGCCCAGTTCGGCAACTGGAACCTCCTCATCTCCTGCTTCTCGTTCCTGCTCGGCGCCGCCCAGCTGATCTTCCTCTACAACATGATCGTCAGCTGGCGGTGGGGCCCGCTCGCGGGCGACAACCCGTGGCGCGCGAAGACGATCGAGTGGCTGGTCAGCTCGCCCCCGCCGGTGTTCAACTTCGACGAGATACCGCGCGTGGTGGGCGGACCCTACGAGTACGGGGTCCCCGGTGCGCGGCACGCCATCCTCGGTCCATCCCAGGCTGAGGTCGGCGCCCCCGAGCCCGCGGTCGCCGGCGCCGCGGGGAGTCGAAGTCCGTGACCGCAGCGGCCGACCCAGGGACCGGTGCGCCCTCCAACGGGCACGGCGGGACCGTCCTGGCATTCATGAACGAGGTCGCCGGTGGCCGCAAACTGCTGGAGGCGGTCCGTGAGCGCGTCGCCGCCGGCGTCAACGAGGTCGCGGTCGTCGCGCCGCAGAACCTTCCTGTCGCCGGGCAGATCGTCGATCGCGACGAGGTGCGCGAGGCTGCGCTGAGCCGCGTCGAGGTCACGCAGGCGGTGCTCCACGAGTTCGGCATCGACTCGGCGGGGGCGATCATGGACCCGGATCCGGCGCTCGCTCTTGACGACGCGATCCGGGCCTTCACCCCTCGCGAGGTCCTGCTCTCCTGCCTGTACGGCACCCGGTTCGGCTACACCCGCAAGGATCTCGCGGAGTGGGCCAAGCAGACGTTCGAGGTCCCGATCACCCACATCCCGGTGCGGATCGAGGACGACGCGATCCGGTGGGACGTCACGCACACGCTCGTCGTCGCGACACGCACGGTCGCAAGCAGCGGCCTGGTCGCGCGGCTGAAGAGCAGGGCCGCCGATCATCCGCAGCGCTACACGATCGTCAGCCCCCCGTCGGGCGGGATCACCCGTGAGGAGATCTGCGACCGCCTCGCGCGCACCCTCGCCGAGATGTACCGCGCCGACATCGACGCCACCGGACAGCCGATGAGCCCGGCTCCGCTGGGCGCGATCAACAACGCACTCGAGCATTACCGGATCGACGAGATCCTCATCTCCACCCTCGCAGGGCAGAAGTCCAAGTGGCTCGAGGAGGGGCTGATCGACAGCGTGCGGAGCGTGACCGACAAGCCGGTTGAGCACGTGGAGGCCGGCGACGACGTCGTCCCGCCGTCGTCGACTCAGCTCCCCGCCGCCGAGCCGGTGCCCGTGGGGGCCGAGGAGGCGCGCGCCTGATGGAATCGGCATCGATCGCCGCCACGGGCGAGCACGAGCACCACGGGCCGCCCGAGGCCCACGCGAGCTCGCGCATCGACCGCCAGACGCTCGGGATCCTGCTCTTCATCGTCTCCGAGGTGATGCTCTTCGGGTCGTTCTTCGCGGCGTACTTCTTCATCCGCGTCGTCGCGAACGTCGGCCCGTGGCCCCCGGACGGGCTCACGCTCCCGGTTTCGGTGGCCGGGGTCAACACCGCGATTCTCGTCTCCTCGAGCTTCACGGTCCACTGGGCGCTCGAGTCGATCCGCCGCGAGAACCGGCGCGGGATGTACATGGGCCTCGCGCTGACCTTCATGCTGGGCGCGACCTTCCTCTTCATCCAGATCAACGAGTACGCCCACCTCAACTTCTCGCCCCACACGAACGCCTTCGGCTCGATCTTCTACGGCCTCACGGGCCTGCACGGCGCGCACGTGACCGTCGGCCTCATCCTGCTGGCCTTCGCCAACATCCGCGCCTGGCGCGGCCACTTCTCGAAGGAGCCGAAGAAGCACCTGGGCGTCGAGGTGCCGGGCATCTACTGGCACTTCGTGGACGTCATGTGGATCATCGTCTTCACGACGGTCTACATCCTCTAGAAACCGCTCTAGCAAGCCACCTGTGGATTGGGTGCGCCGGCCGGTGCGCCAGTTAGGGGCAAGCAAGCACAACCAGCCTGCTGTGATCTTCTCCATCGCGAGCTCGCGAGGCACGCATGACTTCCGTTTCTAGATTTCTCTCTCTCGATATGAGATACTGGTATCTCACTAGAGGTGGTCGTCCGACTCGCCGACCGGCCCTGAAATGGACTCGCCGTCGCGTTTGCCTATCGCCGCGACACGGAAGGAAGTTTCGATGGGGTTTCTCTACGCAGGCATAGGAATTCTGTACATCATCTTGGTGGTCACGCTGGGGGTCATGACCTTCAGGGGCGGGCATTACTGGATGTTCTGGCTCGGGTTCTTCGTACCCCTGCTGTGGATCGTCGGTGCCCTGATCGAGCCGACCGCGGCCGCGAGGCACCGCGAGCCGGTCGGGGCCGGAACGGCATAGTCGCCTAGGCTCAACCACGGAGGTAGTCCTCCAGCTCCGAGGCGGGTTGCTCGCCTCGGAGCGCCCGTTCGAGCGCGATCGCGGCGGCGGTGCGACCGTCACGCGCCAGGCGGGTCAAGATCGCCAGGGCCTCGGTGTGGGTCGCGACCTCGATTCGCTTCCGGGGCTCGCCCCCTGATCATCTACGGCAAGCCCGAGCAGGTCTAGCCTGAGCCGCGGGAGCCGGGCCGCCGGATAGGCTCCCCCAGAGTCTCGCTCAATTCAATGGGCCACATCTTCCTCTACTCGCTGGTCG
>Ga0105245_10003298_pt1 | contig 14490 bp, 24 predicted proteins | sample KBSM54metaG_FD_81523 | JGI IMG/M metagenome (GOLD analysis project Ga0105245, IMG submission 81523) | Miscanthus rhizosphere microbial communities from Kellogg Biological Station, Michigan, USA - KBS M5-4 metaG | ecosystem: Host-associated > Plants > Roots > Rhizosphere > Soil | place... | reverse complement strand
CCGCGACCACACCGCGAGCCCGGTCCTCGATGCTCAGATTGGCGATCCGGTTGTAGGCGCCGCGGGGCTTGAACGACCCAGTGCGTTGCAGGTTCTCGCACTTGAGCCACACCTGTTCGCCCGTGCGCTCCGACAGCACCTGCGACGCGATCACCGGGGTCAGCCGCATCACCGGCCTCAGCCGATCCGCCGCCGCGTTGATCTGATCGAGCGTGAGCAACTCCACAGCTAGACCCGCAGCTCGCGAACGGCCGCCGGATCCGCCACGGGGTCGGCCGGATAAGCGATGCCCCACCGCGTGAATGCGGTGGTGGACAGCCGGAGCGCATCACGGTGGGCGTCATTGGCGATGATGTCATCGGCGTTCATGTTTGGCCTCGCTCACCCACTCGTGGGGATATAGCCCATATTGCCCACAATCTGCTCACAGTTACATACCTCGCGTGATGAGAACCACGACTTCTCGGGTTCGGGTTCGTCGTATGTGATCGGCAAGGCCGTCAACACCGAAGACGAGGAGTGGGACTTCTAGTTTTGACTGGTGAGAGACCTAGTTGCGGTCGGTGCTCGCCTAGTTGGCTAACACTAACTGACGCTGCCGGCTCCGTATCAGGATGACTTGTCGGCGCGGATCAATGTTGCGAAGTTCAAGGCGAACGTCGGTGCGGGGATCGCCGCAAGCTCGGCAACCATGCCGTGCATGATCAGAAACCGATCCCTCCGCGCGCAGCGCTGGATGCGCTTCGCGAGTTGCATCACGTAATGGTTTGGGCGACCTTCCATCGCTCGGCGAATCCGCAAGCCGTGCCACTCAAGGCCGTCTTTGATTCGGCGCTGGCCAGGAAGGCTGCGCCTTTGACACCGGCGGAGGTCGCACAGCTCGCCGAGAAGTTCAAGGCGCAGGATGAGGCGCACGCCAAGGCGCTGGCGGACAAGGATGAGCTGGCCTGCAACCAGTTGCGTCGCGCTCGACGACGTGGTTGGGAGCGTTCATCGTCGCGGCCCCTGCCGCTGATACCACTCGCCTGTGGGCGGGCGGGAAGACCGTCGACAGCGCCAGGCCCGCCACGATGCCGATGATCCAGTACACCCACTCGGCGCTCTCGGTGAGCTTGGTGGCACCCGGGTGCCACTGCTGCCCGTCCCAGTACGCCTGCAGGTTGGTGTGGCCGGGATCGGGGTACCAGCCCGGTGCCGGGTTCATCACGACACCTTGCCGGTTGGATAGACCAAGTTGATGTACTGGGGGCAGATGTCGGTGATAGCACCCGACAGGACATCATGCATGTAGTCGCCGCATGACCTTGATGACCTCGGGCGGCAGGCACTGGTCCACCTCGGCGCGATACAGGTGGGTGGTCTCCTCGCGTTGGCCGCTCTTCCCGGTTTTGAGCACGTTGTAGCTCAGCAGCCCGGCCGAGTCCTCATACCACTTGTCCTCGCCGCCCGCCAAGGCTGTGCCGGCGACGCCGCCCGCCAGTCGATTCATCATCACCTCCTTATCTGCCTCTCGTTCCCATTGATGTGTGTCTTGTTAGCTTTCGCAGGCGACGCCGTCGTGGTCACGATCGCCACCTGGCCAGTAGTCGGCGTCGTCCTGCGGGATGTCGTAGCGGCCATCGGCGTGCGCCTGGGTGCAGTTGGCGTAGGGGCCGTTGGCCGAGGCCAGGGGTGCCAAGCCGAGCAGGGCAGCGTTCAGTACTCCCGCCGCCGCCAGTGCTGTCATCGTTTTCCTCATACGTTCTCTCTTTCGGTTGGTTGTTCCTCAGCGGGATTTCCGGTGATGTCTTGTCAGATGCTTTAGACCTACGCGGGCGTTGTCATACGGGCTTCAATGCGAGCCGAAGTCTGGTTGAGAATCAGATCGAATACGCGTTCTCGATGCCGGCTTACATGCCGTGGCCGGTGCGGTAATCGGCAACCACGTGGCCCTGCAACGCGGATAGCGTGCCTCAGCCCTCCGACTGCTCGATGTCGTCAAGCTGTCGGTCGATGTCCGTCAATTCGGTTGCCAGACGCCGCAATTGGTATGCGACTGCTGAGCGCCGCTGCTCAAGCCGCGTGCGGCGCTCTTCGCGGCTCATTTTCGTCGCGTCTGTCTGCATGATGGTCACTCCTGTGGGGTTGTGTCCTTTTCGGACAAGTCAGGTCCAATGGTGGCCGACCAAAATAGTTGTCCGCCTACTGATTTGATTCTTTGTTGGTTTGGTCGTCGAGCAGGCGCTCGACATCCTTAATGGCGTGGGCGTAGCCGTCGCGCCAATCCTGGAAGTAGCCGTCGAGAACCTGCTCGAAGTAGTCCCCGGCCATCAGAGGAGCAGGTCCATATCGGCGTTAAGGGACAGTGTGTTTGCCGTCCGGTAACCGGGCCGCCCGGCATATAGGGGTGCCGCACCAGCGGCCGTTGCCGCCTTGCAGTTTGGGTAGTACACCGATGCCCCCACCTCTGTCGTTGGAGGGCGGCGGGCAGGGGAACACTGTTCCGGAGGTGACGAGGCGGGACGGTTTCATTGTTGAACCGCGACGATGGGCTCGTCGCCGTAGTTTTCCTGGTGCGTTTGGCGCGCGTCGTCTAGGTCGGCGGCGTAAAACGTCCGTGCGATGGGTTCGCCATCGCGTCCTTCGCTAATGACGATGAAAACGTCATGCATCTCACGCTGGTCGGACGGTGGGCGGAATCTCTCCACCGCGTCAATCACGAACGCGTTCGCGTGGTTGGTGTCCAGCGCAACCACGGTCGCGGCCTGGTCGTTGCTTGACCCAATGTGGTGTTGCTTCACAGAGCGTTCTCCCGGCGGTGTGTCATTAGTGATTCGTGAAATGATAGGAAACAAACGGCGATTATGACAATACTCCGGAAATATTTTCCGTGTGAGATGCCTCACGGTTGGCCACCGACGGCAAACCCGACCCGGCGGCCCAAGTCTCCGCTGGCTGCCACCTCCGAAGCGCCCACCGGTTTGGCGGACGGGGCCATCGGGTGCTGGCAGACTGCTGAAGTCCGCCCGCCAGTGGACATGCGAGGCGCGATGGCGCCGGTGTACGTGGTGACGGCGGCCAGCGGCGACACCTACCGCATCGCGCGGGTTTATCTCGACTGGCGGGATGGCACCTAGAGAGCCGGTTGACGTGGAGGAATGAAAGGGTGGAGAAGCTGTTTCTGGGACACGATCACCCAGGTCAGGCCCGATCTGATGGGAGTGCCACGGAAGTGATTTCCGCCTCTTCGTGCAGGTGACGGAAAAAACGGGGCATGGCAACTCGACATTGCCACCCGTGGTGCGTCATGATGCATGCACCCGACAGCTCTCAATGGAAGCCCTTCGGGTACCTCCGCAGGTGTCAGCCCTCTTAGACTGGGATTTTTAAAGCCCGCGCCAGGTCACGACCCGGATGGGACCAGCGACGGGTGTCCGACGCCGATGGTGATTTCAGGGGATGCAGAAGGGTCGAGCCAGTTCAGCACAGAGCGCATCTCGTCGCGGCCGATGGCCACACATCCCCAGGTGGGATCGCCATCGGTCACGTGGAGAAAAATCCCAGCCACCCGTCCCGGGATGCGTTGCGGGTTCACCGCGATGTTGACGGCGTAGTCGTAGACGGGGCCGGAGTCGTAGAGGTTTTCCGCGATTGACGACGGACTGCCGGACCGACGCACGTGGGTGTTGTAGGTAGGCGATCCGGCGTCCTCGTCCCACCAATCCTGGTCAGTGGCTTGGAAATAGGGCATCTTGGTGCCGGGATTGGGCTGGCGACCGAAGGCTTGGTCGAATGTGAACGTTCCCGCAGGAGTGCGGTGGACACCGTCAGCGGGGGCCCCGACGCCGAGCGCGCCTACCTTGGCAGGCATCGGTCCCAGGACCGCTTTCCATTGCTGACCGACCCGCTGGAAGGCGGTGAGGGTTCCTGTTGTCGCGTTTGCGGCAGGCACGCCGACGACGATCCACTGCGCGGGCTGCTCGGCGGAGGAAGTCGCAGGGTCCGCCGCCGCGGGCACAGCGAGCGGCAGGCTCAGCAATGCCAACCCGAGTTGGCCCAGTGTCCTGGCGTGACGTAGAGGCCGCAGGGCCCGCGGCCATGGTTGACGTGTAAGCGCAGAATACGACCCGATTGAAGTCGACGAGGTTGACGACAACCGATGACCCGGCCGGCCAGCGAGGATCACACTTTCACCGCCTGCCGCCGCGCTGCGCGACGCGATCGGGGCGCGGGGGAAGACGGACACGGCGTGCTCGTCAGTTGCGCATCATCCCGACGAACTCCAACCGCCCAGGGGTCAGCTTCGCCGACAGCCAGTCATTAACGGCGTCTTGGCCGATCTCGTGAGCTTGCATGGCTCGGTTCGCATCTCCCGAGTTGTTCACCACGGCACCGTCATTGAGCTCGGCCTGTAATGCCGGTCGTGGCAGCTCAGTACTGTCGAAGTGCGACTGCAACACGCTCAGAATCGCCCTATACAGGTCCTTGTCGGTCACTGATTCCTTTCGTTCGCCACGGGGTACTCGTCGCATTCTTGCTACGGGACGTGTCGCTCAAGGCAAGCTCTGGTAACAATTTAACGGCGAGCACTCGCGAGGTTGTGCGGCTGATCGTCGTATTGCGTTCGCTGAACTGCGAATGATCGGAGCCGTCTGAACTGGTAGGCGCATGCCCGAAAGCCCAGTTGCTCGAACGTCGCCGTCCACAAGGGTTTTGAGCGGTTGACTGCGTCGCTTCGGCTGGTGGTAGACAGTCTTCATCGCTTCTACTCGAGGTCGACGCGAACGGTGAGCGGCTTGGTGCCCAACGCGCGCACCATGGCGCTGTTGAAGCGCGGCAGCTGCGTGAGTCGCAAGGCGGCATCGTCGTCAGGCAATAGGACTGCGGTCCCCCGACGCCAACGCCCTTTGATTCGTAGTCGAACCGCATTGTGGACCTTGATGTTTCGCACATAGTCGGCCGCCTCGCCGTCGCCGGCGACCATCCAGAACTGCCGGCTGATGATCCTGCCGCCGACCGGTGTACGGCGCGGCAGATCGGTTCTGCGCCCAGTTGTCTCGAGCACCACCTGGGTTGGCAGACGCACGGTGATCGGATTGGCAAGGTAGCGGTGAAACCAGTCGGCGCGACGCTTGCGCTGAGTCATCGCGGATGTCATGCGACCAAGTGTTGTCGAGACTGATAGTCTCGCAGCTCCGGCCTTGAGCTATCTCGGGACGCGAACCTGGCAGATTCCTGTTGAAATCCTGTGTGCGACGGCGTTTTTAGGCACGCATATCCGCGATCTGCCAGCGTTCGGACTTACTATCGTGATTCGTAGATTTCCGCCTCTGGAAATGTGGGAGCAGTTCATGGCCGGTATGTGCCGCAGCGTGCTGATCGTGTGGTCGGTGGCAGCGACGCTGACGGCGATGCTCGGCGTCACTGCGGGTGTGTCTCGAGCCGACGATGTTGACCTGCCTGGAGTTTCACTGACCAGCACGTCGGGCGCACCACTGCAGGCCGGTGGCACCTACGGCATCGGTGAGGTCGTCGTCGCGCATTTCGACGCACCTGTAGGGGATCGCGGCGCGGCAGAGCAACAGCTCACCGTGTCCACATCGCCGCCCGTGTCAGGTGCCTGGCACTGGGTCGATGACCAAACCGCGCACTGGCGCCCGCCGCAGTACCACGAGCCGGGCACCGTCGTCACGATCACCCCCGGACCACAGCCGCCGCTGACGTTCACCATCGGCGCCTCGCACGTATCAATCGCCGACGACGCCACCAAGCAGGTCAGCGTCTACGACGGCGGCAAGCTCGCGCGCACCATGCCCACCTCGATGGGGCGCGGCGGCACCGACAAGGTCGGAAACAAAACGCTCAGCTTCTGGACTCAGCCCGGCGTCTACACCGTGATGGACAAGAGCAACCCGGTGGTCATGGATTCGTCGACATATGGGCTGCCCATCAACTCCCACCTCGGCTACAAGGAGTCGATTCCCTACGCCGTGCGGATCAGCACCGACGGCATCTACATGCATGAGCTCGATGCGACTGTATGGGCGCAGGGCAACACCGACACCAGTCACGGCTGCCTGAACCTCAACCACGACAACGCGGCGTGGTTCTACAACTTCTCGGTTCCCGGCGACGTCGTCGAGGTGCGCAATACCGGCGGCCAGCCATTGCAGCTTTGGCAGAACGGCGACTGGAGCGTGCCGTGGGACCAATGGGCCCCTGTCTAGCGCGCTCTCGACTTATCGTCCTTCTCAGCCGTTACGCTCGCGGTGCTTGCACCCGGGCCAGCAGCAGGGGCGGCGCATGCCTTCCTCAAGCTCTTCCTGAGTCCTGCGGATGCGTCGCTGTCGGGTTTTCTCCTGTTTGGCGTCCTCGACCCAGCAGATGAACTCGTTGCGCGCCAACGGCGTGATGTCTTTCCAGGCCGCGAGTGCCGTCGCGTTCCCGATCAGCGCCGTGCGCAGGTCAACGGGCAGTTTGTGCACGACCCCGCCGGGCACTCGCTGGCTACTCACGGGCCCAGAGTAGCCCGAAAGTCGGCGTCTAGACCGTCGCGACGATGAGATGCTCGGCGCTCGGCGGTCGCAGCCCGTCGGCGCGCCCGGCGAAGTAGCGTGCCGTGAGGTCGTCCGGGCTGACGTGCTGCACCTCGGAAAAGCCTGCGGCGCGGCATATTTCCGACATCGCGTCAGGTGTGTAGTGACTGATGAAGGGCGTGCCGGAACCGGCCGCAGCCGCCTCGACGGATTCCTGCATCGGCCGCTCGGCGACGTCGACCAGATCCAGCGGCAGCATGAACGTCATTGCCATGACCGACCCGCCTGCCATCGCCGCAACCTGGCGAAATGCCGCCTCCGTGGCCTCCTTGGTCAGGTACATGCTGACGCCGGTCGATGAGACCACCGCTGGCCGATCCGCGTCGAAGCCGTTGGCCCTCAACGCTTCCGGAAATGCTTGGCCGCTCTCGAAGTCGACAGAGACGTACCGCAGACTTTCGCCGGGCGGATGCCCGATCTCGATGAGCCTGCGCCGTTTCCACTCCTGGGTTCCGGGCTGGTCAACCTCGAAGACTCGCACCGCGACGTCGGGGTGCCGCTGAGCGAAGGTGTCAAGGCCGGCGCCCAGAATGACGTACTGCTCGACGCCGGCCGCCGCGTGTTCGGCCACGAGGTCGTCCAGATATCGGGCCCGCGCCACGATCGAGGCACGGAACGCCTTTGTGCCCTCGGGGTGCATGTCGCCGCGCGACCGCCAGTCCGGCTCGGGATCGGCAAGCCGCAGGCCGATCGTGTCCTCGAGCACATGTGGTGGGGCGTCGAGTTCGACGTGCAGGGCGCGCCACAGGGCAGTGCGGACGGCGGTGCTGTCGGGTGCTGACGTTGCGTGGGTCATTTTTGCGGCGCCTGCAGCTTCCACTCGCGGCCGTCAGGATCGCGAATCGTCATCAGCCTTGTGCCCCAATGGGTGTCCTCCCATCCGCTGAAGACCTCCACGGAGGCATCGAGCTCGAACGCGTCTGCATCGGCCACCGCCAGCACGAGGTGCCTGCACGTGGGCTCGGTCTCGGGTATCTCGGCGATGAACAGATAGGGGCCGTCACCGCGGCGAAGCTGGCCGGAGTTGTGGTCCGTCGCGAACTCGACTTCGTAGCCGAGGCCCTGAAAGAACTTGGCCGACTTGCCCCAGTTGTGGGTCTCCAGGAACACAGCCTCGATACCCTCGGTCGTCATTCAGCTCTCCTTCGTCGGTTGCTTGCCGTGGGTGTCGAGATAGGCCCGCAGCGCCTCGGCCACCAGCGCCGAAAGGGATGACTCCGTCTCGATCGCATGGTGTTTGACCCGCCGGATCAGGCCGACCGGCAGGTACACGTTGAACTGCTTGACGTCCTCGTCGCCCACGTACGTCGGGCTAGCATGCTAGCAATCTAGCGTCAGCCGACCGCCAACTCGAGTCTTGGCGACAACACGCAAAAGGCCCCGAACACGCGGCGTGCCGGGGCCCTTTGGCCTCTACTCGCGGAACTATGTCTCCGCGCGCTCGTGCGAGTCCTCCATGACGGTGCGCCCGATCTCGGCGTAGGCCTCCGGCTTGGCGCACCGCATCCACGCCGCATACGCAATGCCGACCACGAACACGGCGAGGATGACGTACGGGCCTGCCTTGAACACCAGCGAGTTGGCGGCATAGCCCGCGGCGAACGCCCTGTTGTCCCACAGCAGCCAGACCACGTAGAGCATCGCCACACCGCCGATCAGCGGAGCGATCAACGTGGTGATCACGTTGCCGGGATGCGTCTTTCGCACCCAGAAGTACGAGATCACCGCCGCCGAGCAGATCGCCTGCACCAACAGGATCGCCGCCGTGCCGATCAGCGCCAGCAAGCCGTAGATGTTCGTGTAGGGCACCAGCGACGGGGTGTCTACAGGAACGCCGTTGGCGTCGGGGACCTGCACCGCGGTGAAGCCGGCGAACAGCAGCACCATCACCAGGGTGATCACGCTCTGGGTGGCCGACGCGATGTACGGCGAACCATGCCTTGGGTGCGTGGCCCCAACGGTGGAACGCGCTGCGCTGAAAGGTATTTCGCGACCGAGTGCGTAGAGGTAGCGCGACGCTGCGTTGTGGAACGCGAGCGCGCACGCGAACGATCCGATGACGAGCAGGATCTTGTAGATGTCGAGCAGCACGCTGCCGAGGTTGGACCTCACCAATCCGAAGAACAGGTCAAGGGGCGATGCGCTGATCGAGGTTTCGACGGATGTCTTGGCGCCATTGCCCGCCAACACCATTGCCGAGATGAACGTGTAGAACAGGCCCAGTCCGATCACCGCGATCAGCGTGGCCCGGGGGATGATCTTCTTCGGGTTGCGCGACTCCTCGCCGTAGACGGCCGTCGTCTCGAAACCGACCCACGACCAGAACGCGAAGAACAGCCCGATCGCCATCGAACCGGCCGCCGCCGCTGTTCCGAACGCGCCTGCGGGCAGGCTCTCGAAGGCGTTGTTGAGCAGCACCGTCTGATTGAGCATGAGTCCGTCCGGCCCGCCGCCCTTGAAGATCACGGAGAACGCGAGCGCGAACAGCACGCACACCTCGGAGATCAGTGTGACGCCGAGAATCGCCGCGGTCAGGGTGATATGGAAATGGCACAGCGCCGCGATGATCACGATCGCGCCGATCGCGAAGACCAGCCACGGGATGTTAACGCCGACAATGGTTTCACCGCGTCGTTGGCGAAATACGCGCACCCGCCAATCAACGAACCCTCGAAAATGACGTAGGCGAACGTCGCCAGCAGCCCGCTGGCCATACCCCAAACCTGGCCGAGTCCATGCGAGATGAAGCCGTAGAACGCGCCGGTGGTGGTGATGTGCTTGGCCATCGCGACATAGCCCAGCGAGAAGACCGTCAGCACAATCGTCGCGAACAGGAAGCCCGCCGGTGCGCCCAGCCCATTGCCGAATCCCACGGCGATCGGCACATTGCCTGTCATCGCGGTGATCGGCGCCGCGTTGGCCACGGCCATGAAGATCACCGCGACGATGCCGATCGCGCCTTTCTTCAGGCCCGCCTGCGGTGCGGCGGTGCTGTCGACGGCTGCGGATTCAGTGGTCACCGCGGGCCTCCTGGTTCGGATCAGAGTGCATTAGTGGCCCGCGACGCTGCAGTCCGCAGTGAGCGTCGCATCCCTCCGCCATGCCGACAACCGGAGGACACATGCCCGTAACACAACGCTCAGATTCGGCGCCCCGTGGACGGATGTGCCGCGTCCGATGCCGACGAGGACGCACCGTCGGGCGTGATCGCATACGGCTGGGTGAAGCCGTCGACGTCGATTTCCTCGACCCACTCCTGCAACGTATCCGCGACGCGCACAACGGATCTGACGATCGCGCGGTCCCATGCCGCCGATCTCGCCCCTCTCGGCGATGTCTCGGACCGCCCACTCGCGCCCATCGGGTCGACGGACTGAAAAACCTTGAGCGCGGACAGAATTGCGTTGGAATCGACGTTCCCGATCGGCTCGTCCAGGCCGTAGTGGGCCAGGTCCATGCCCATCCATCCTGACATGAACACCAGGTACTCGGCGCGCTCAGCGTCGGCGTCGGCTGTCTCGCCGGTCATGGCTTGCGGTCACGCGGATTCGAACGCGATGAACGCGCGGTAAATGAGCAACGAACCGTCGAAGTGGCTCTGGCGCCGCAAGGGCACAGCAACGACACTTGCAGCATGACTGCCACGTCGCTTCTGCACTCGATCCTGGACTGGCTGCGTGCCGGCTACCCCCAGGGTGTGCCTGGCCCTGACAGGGTACCGCTGCTGGCACTGTTGCGCGCCACCCCGCTGACCCAAGACCAGATCAAAGAGGTGGTCCGCCACATCACCGCCGACGGCTCGACAGCCTTGGCCGATGGCACGATCGGCGAGGACGAGATCGCCGCGTTCATCAAGGACGTCTCACATCACGATGCCGGACCCGAGAACGTCCAGCGGGTCGCCGCCAAGCTCGCCGCGGCAGGATGGCCGCTGGCCGGCGTCGGCGACGGTTCCGCCTAGCTCCTCAGCGCAGCGGTGTCGATGACGAAGCGGTACCGCACATCGCTGGCGAGCACGCGCTCGTAGGCCTCGTTGATGTAATCGGGCTGGATGACCTCGATCTCGGGACGCACGTCGCGCTCAGCGCAGAAGTCGAGCATCTCCTGGGTTTCGGCGATGCCCCCGATCATCGAACCGGAGAGGCTGCGGCGCTGCGAGACCAATGGGACCACCGGGACCGTCATCGGGTGTTCGGGCATGCCGAGTTCGACCAGGGTGCCATCGGTGTCGAGCAGGCTCAGGTAGGCATTCAGGTCCAGGTTGGCCGACACGGTGTTCAAGATCAGGTCGAACGAGCCGGCCAGCGTATCGAACGTCTCGGGGTCGGAGGTGGCGTAGTACTCGGCTGCGCCCAACCGAAGGCCGTCCTCCATCTTCTTCAACGATTGGCTCAACACGGTGACCTTGGCGCCCATCGCGGCGGCGAGCTTGACGCCCATGTGGCCCAGCCCGCCGAGTCCTATCACCGCGACGCGGGTGTCGGGTCCGGCATTCCAGTGGCGCAGAGGCGAATACAGCGTGATGCCCGCGCACAGCAGCGGCGCGGCAGCATCCAGTGGCATCGCGTCGGGGATACGCAGCACGTAGTTCTCGTCGACGACGATGGCACCGCTATACCCGCCCTGGGTGACCTCACCGTCACGGCCGATCGCGTTGTAGGTGCCGATCATGCCGTTCTTGCAGTACTGCTCGAGACCGGCCTTGCAGTTGTCACATTCGCGGCAGGAGTCGACGAAGCAGCCCACGCCGACACGGTCGCCGACTTTGTATTTGGTCACCGTGGCACCGACCGCGGTGACGATGCCCGCGATCTCGTGTCCGGGTGCCAACGGGTAGTTCGCCTGGCCCCACTCACCCTTGACGGTGTGGATATCCGAGTGACAGATGCCCGCGAAATGAATGTCGAACGCAACGTCGTGCGGTCCGACGTCGCGGCGGGTGATCGTGGTCTTGGTCAGCGGCTCGGTGGCCGAATTGGCGGTATAGGCGGAAACGGTCGTCGACATGTAGATCCTCTTAGTCGTCTTTTTGCAAGCACCAAGAAGCTTCGCGAAGCTAACTGGAATTGCCGCTACGGTGCGGCTCACATCGGTCTAACGGCCTATGCGACGGCCGTCATTCCCGGTTCGAGCTGTGAGCTTCACCCTAAAGCCCTGGAGCGCGGTACGCGCCGTTGAACGAGCGCCGCTCGTAGCGCGCCACGCCCGCCTGGACGTAGGGATCGCGATCGAGGAGGGCGTCTGCTTCCTCCTCGGCCATGTCCGCGGTGATGAGAACGCCACCGGACCCGTCCTCCTGTCGGCCCGCGAGCAGCAGACGACCGGCCTCGATCTCGGCCTCCAGAAACTTCAGGTGAGCCGGCCGGGTCTGCTCGACGACGTCGGGCGCTTGCACGTAGGTCGACACGAGGACGTGGATCACCTGCGCGACACTAGTTGATCGGGGCGTTGACCCATCTCAGATCGGCGAGCATGCCGCGTGCGGCGACGATGCCCTCGCCGGTCTGCCACACCTCGTTGTTGACCGCGAAAACCCTGTTGTCGCGGTTGGCCGACAGCTTCCTCCACGCGTGACTGTTGAGCACTGTCGGCGCGCGGTCCTTGGCGGCAGGCGATGCAAAGGAGATGTAGACGATGTCGCCGTCGGCGGCCGACAAGTCAGCAGAGTTTTCCAAATCGGTGTCGGTGATTCCGATCTCGACGTACGGCTTGTCTGTAAAGCGTTGCGCCGCAGGGCGATCCACACCAACAGCGGCCAGCACGCTGCCGGGGAAGGTGTCCACGCCGTACACCCGCATCGTGGTGTCGGTGAACTGCACTACTGACGCCTGGAAGTGGGTGGCGTCGTTGTCGGCGCCCGTCTTGTCGGCGTCCTTCTCGAAACCATCGATCAGGCCGTTGGCGGCGTCGAGCCGTCCGGTCGCCGCGCCGACAGTGCGCAGGTTGTCCTCCCAGTTAGCGCCGGCTGGACCGGTGAACACCGTCGGGGCAATAGCGGTCAGCTCCGGGTAGGCTTCCGGCGTCAGCGCCTGCGAGCCCAGGATCAGGTCGGGGTTGGCCCCTTTGATGGCCTGGATGTCCGGCTCACTGCGGCTGCCGGCGCCGGGAACGTCGTGCACGACGGCGCCGAGATACGACGGCTGCGCTCCAGGATGGTCTGCAGTGCCGTCGGGCAGCGCCGCGGCGACGATTCGTGACTGAAGGCCCAGCGCGCACAAAGCGTCGAGCGCATCACCCGACAGCACGACGATGCGCTGCGGGTCTGCGTGCACGGTGGTGGTACCCGCCGCATGACGGACCTCACGATCCGGCGGGCCGGGGTCGAGCGCGGCGGGATCGGGTGCGCACGATTCGTCGGGCCTGCGCTCATTACCCAGCACGCCGGCGCTGGCGATCTTGGTGGTGCTGGTGATGACCGATTGCGAGCTCGCCGTCGACGGCGGGCTTCCGCCTAGTGATCCGCAGCCGCTCGCGAGCGTCACCGCGACCGCGGTGAGCACGGCGGTGGAGGCAGCAACGGCACCTGCCCGCCGCCCGCTGATCAGCACGTCGCCGACGGTAACATCCGGGCTGCTCGCAGCTGGTCAGGCAGCCAACCTCGGATGTCGCTGTGTATTTACGACAGTTTGTAGGACCCATGCCGACACCGGGCCCGCCGAGAGATAAGATTCGGGGCAAGACTGCGGGGATTTCCCGACTGGATGTTTGGAGGACCTGTTGGTAGCCGAAGCGCCCCCAATCGGAGAACTCGAGGCTCGCCGTCCGTTCCCGGCCCGGCTCGGCCCCAAGGGCAACCTGGTCTACAAGCTCGTCACCACGACCGATCACAAGCTGATCGGCATCATGTACTGCGTCGCCTGCTTCATCTTCTTCTTCATCGGCGGGCTGATGGCGCTGCTCATGCGAACCGAGCTGGCGCTGCCCGGGCTGCAGTTCCTGTCCAACGAGCAGTTCAACCAGCTGTTCACCATGCACGGCACGGTGATGCTGCTGTTCTACGCGACCCCGATCGTGTTCGGGTTCGCCAACCTGGTGCTGCCGCTGCAGATCGGCGCGCCCGACGTGGCGTTCCCGCGGTTGAACGCGTTGAGCTTCTGGCTGTTCCTGTTCGGCGCGACGATCGCGATCGCCGGCTTCATCACCCCTGGCGGTGCCGCCGACTTCGGCTGGACCGCCTATAGCCCGCTGACCGACGCGATCCATTCGCCGGGCGCCGGCGGGGACCTGTGGATCCTGGGTCTGGCCGTCGGTGGTCTCGGCACGATCCTCGGCGGCGTCAACATGATCACCACCGTGGTCTGCATGCGCGCCCCGGGCATGACGATGTTCCGGATGCCGATCTTCACCTGGAACATCCTGGTGACGTCGATCCTGGTGCTGCTGGCCTTCCCGCTGCTGACCGCCGCGCTGTTCGGCCTGGCCGCAGACCGCCGCCTCGGGGCGCACATCTACGACCCCGCCAACGGCGGTGTGCTGCTGTGGCAGCACCTGTTCTGGTTCTTCGGCCACCCCGAGGTGTACATCATCGCGCTGCCGTTCTTCGGCATCGTCACCGAGATCTTCCCGGTGTTCTCCCGCAAGCCGATCTTCGGCTACACCACGCTGATCTACGCGACGCTGTCGATCGCCGCGCTGTCGGTCGCGGTGTGGGCGCACCACATGTACGCGACGGGCGCCGTGCTGCTGCCGTTCTTCTCGTTCATGACGTTCCTGATCGCCGTCCCGACGGGCATCAAATTCTTCAACTGGATCGGCACCATGTGGAAGGGCCAGTTGACATTCGAAACACCGATGCTCTTCTCGGTGGGCTTCCTGGTCACGTTCTTGCTGGGTGGCCTTTCGGGTGTGCTGCTGGCCAGCCCGCCGATCGACTTCCACGTCACGGACTCGTACTTCGTTGTGGCGCACTTCCACT
>Ga0105245_10003297_pt1 | contig 14493 bp, 14 predicted proteins | sample KBSM54metaG_FD_81523 | JGI IMG/M metagenome (GOLD analysis project Ga0105245, IMG submission 81523) | Miscanthus rhizosphere microbial communities from Kellogg Biological Station, Michigan, USA - KBS M5-4 metaG | ecosystem: Host-associated > Plants > Roots > Rhizosphere > Soil | place... | reverse complement strand
GGGGCGTCGTTGTTCTATGCGCAGTTGCCGGACGGCAAGCGCCTGTATCACGACATCGCGCGTCCAAAGACTGAGGGCGCAACTGCCTCCGCGCAATAATCGCGCCGCAGGCTGGGTAGTGAAGGCGAGTAGCGTCTCGGCTGTAGTCCAAGGGGTAAGGACCATGCTATGTTTTTGGCACGACCGCTCGTCGTGAAATTTCAAGGCAACGAGCCTACACGGCACACGCTCAAAACTTCCAGGAAGTCCGGTTGCGGGACATCAACCCGCCAGGCGGAGCGATAGCCGGCGAGAACAGCCCTACTCGCCAACGAATGCGGTAGGAATCGGACGTGAACATCGGATGTCAGGTCCTGCGTTGAAGGGCGACGCTGTTTTGCTTTAGTGTATGCCATGGAATTGACTCACAATCCCTGGGTAAACGGTTGGGAAACCTGCTTCACGAAGCAAACTAAGTTTTCGACGTGATACAGTTTCATCCAGATCATGCTTGAATGGGCTGCCATTTCCGCTGCCGTCCTGCCGCACGCCCTGGAATTCGCGAAGGGCCGCGCTAAATCGCTTGCCGAAAAGGCTGCGGATTCGGCTCTCGGTGATCTCTACCGGCGATTAGTTCCGGACGCAACGCTTGCCGCTGTGAATGAGGCCTTTTTCAAGCGATTCTGCGTCGAACTGGAGAGTTCAGATTTCCTAACCTTTACTGATGACCAAACGAGGCACGATCTGGTTCAGTTCCTTTCGAACCCGTCCGTTCAGGCAGCGATCCAAGCTCCACTCGATGGCCAGTCTTCAGTCGATTCACGGCTATCCGCTGATTTTCGTTGGAACCTTGTCGCCGCCGGTCATCAGAACGCAATCTTGCAGAAGGGACTTTCCAACGGCGACTTGCGCCCTGTCTATACTAAGCTCGCTGAGATTGCCGAAGGAATCCGGCAGGACCAGGGCGTGATTCCTGGCTTCGATGCATCCGCCTACTTTAGACAACTCTCAAAAGTACAAAGGCCCCCGGCCTCCTGAGAACGTGCACCTGGGAACTGCGGCGAAGTCTTGGCTCTTGAAACATTTTCCTCCAGTTGTGTTCCGGGGCTTCAGGTAGGGCGACTTCCAAATAGCGGGGCTGGGTATTGATCAGCCCGACGATAAGAGAGAGACGTTCAGCTCGCGAATTTGTCTGTCGCGGCGGCCAGGGCGCGGCTTTAGGCGCCTCGAAAAGCGCTATGGCAGCTATCGGGAGTGATAACCGAGTCGGCTTTGGGCCGTGTACGGTAGGGCGCTCAGGCGCTCTCCCCGGGACGCTGGGCGATTCTCGGCAGTAATCAAGCCCACCTTCCTTAAACGCCGTTTGAGAGTCGCATTTTCGGATTGATGGTGCGAAGGGGATTTCGCGACAGTAATTCGGGCGCTACCAACGTAGGCGTCAGGCTTCGGCTTTTGGCGCCGTAGCTCCGCTTGTCTTGTTAAGTCCCCGGCTCGCCTTTCGCCTTCACTCGCGTCAAGGCGCTCTCTAGCGCATCCGAGCCCGCGAGCTGGCTGATCACATCTCGGAGAAACGTGATACAGTCCTCAGGCGTCTCGTGGCTCGCGACAAATCCGCAATTGCGACAAGTACCTTCGGCAAGGCGAATTGCCGCCCGGCTCTTCGGCCTTGGAGCTTCAACCTTACGCCATATTACGTGACTGGCTCGCGTGACAATCGGACGTGCTAACCCGTCTCCTTGCTGATTTTTGCGTTCCACGCTCTCTCGCCTCCGCTCTTCGCCAGTGCGTCCGGGCTTTAGGGAAGCCTTTAGGAAACTCACTTCATTTTCCCCGCGCCCACTCGTCCATATCGTTTTTAGCATCCACCTTCTATGCTTGCACCTTAAGACTTTCTGACTTTTTTCTGACGTATAAGCCGAGCTTCGCTAAAACGAAGCCGATCACGTTACAGGCGATTGCGGTATACGAGCGAGAATCCGGCCGGCACTAGGAACACGGTGAAAAGCACTGAGGCTAGCAAGCCGCCGATAAGCGCGCGCGCCAAAGGCGCATAGGATTCACTCCCCTCGCCGAGCTTCATTGCCATCGGCATTAGGCCAATGATGGTTGCGAGTGATGTCATCAGAATGGGACGCAGCCGCACACGGCAGGATTCGACAATGGCATCACTCACTCCTCTGCCTTCCATCTTTAGGTGATGCGCGAATTCCACGATCAGAATACTGTTGGACATTGCAATTCCCGCGAGCATGACGACGCCCATGAGCGACATCACGTTCAAAGTTGTCCCGGTGAGAACCAGCGTTACTAAAACGCCGGAAATAGCGGGAGGCAGGGCCAGAAGGATGATGAATGGATCAATGAACGACCTGAACTGAGCAACCAAGATCAGATAAAGCAGGACGACAGAAAGCGTGAGTCCGATCGCAAAGCTTCTGAAGGACGCATTCATGGCCTCCGCACTTCCACGGATGGCTACGCTCACGTTAGTCGGAATATCTTCGTGAGCAATTACATTTCGAACGTAGTCGGCTGCGGCGCCGAGATTCTCGCTGGATGGGCGCGCATAGATGTCAAGCTTGCGCCGGATTTGGTAGTGATCCACCTCGGTAGGCATCTTGATGTGTTCGATATTGGCGATCATGTCCAAGCGCGTCGGCCGAGAGACGCCATCGGCGTGAAGCGGAATGGACTTCAAATCCTGGATAGACTGCACCTGTGCTTCAGGGTATTGGACGGTCAAGAAATAATTGTTCCCATTACGCGGATCGATCCACAAATTAGGCGCGATCATCTGGTTTGACGTTAAAGAGGTGATTACATTGGTGAGTACTTCGCGCTCGGTAAGACCAAGCTTGGCGGCGTGTAAACGGTCGACGTCGACACGCAGGGAAGGATAATCGAGATCTTGCGGCATAAAGACGTCCGCGATGCGGGGCGACATCCGCAACTTGGCGGCGATATCCTGAGCGATCCGATTGTCCAATTCCAGATTTGCGCCCACTACTTGCACATCGATCGGTGCAGGCGCGCCCATGCTGACCACGGCATCGACCAAACTGCCGGTGGAGAAAAAGGGTGTGATCTGGGGCATCTCGGCGGCAATGCGCTTCTTGATCCGACGAATATACTCGTAGCTGCCGACCTTATGCTCAGGCTGCAGGCCAACCTGAATAAAGCCGGTATGCATGGCGGCATTCGATGTGTACACCGCGGAGAAGCCATTATCGACTCCAATGTTGTCCACGATGATGCCGAGATCTTCCGGGCGAACAATCTCCTTGATCAAGTTCTCAACACTCGCGGCTGCCTTCTCGGTCACGGAAAGCTTCGTTCCCGATGGCGCCTTAAAGGTTATAACGAATTGTCCCGCGTCCGTTTGCGGGAAGTATGCAAAGCCGAGCTGACTATAGAGCAGGAGACTCGCCGCAAAGGCCAGGAAAAACAACGTCAAGACGGTTGCCGGAATACGAAGGACTTGTTTGACCAGCCCTTCGTACAGAGCCAGCATTCGATGAAAAGCTGAGTTGAACGCCGCGTTGAAGCGGGCTCCCCAGCCGGGCGAATCATTCAGGGTCCGCGCTTCGCCAGCGCTCTCCCCGCTGAGGTGCTCAGGGTTTTCAATCTTCAGATAGAGTGCGCAGAACAGAGGCACGACCATCATGGCGACGAGGTAAGAGGCAAAAAGTGACACCACGACGGCAAGTGCCATCGCGGAAAAGAGAAACTTGCTAACGCCAGCCAGCAGCGTCACCGGGAAAAAGACCACGGCGGTCGTCAGCGTGGAAGCAAGTACCGGAAGAGCTACTTCCTTTCCGCCAGTTTCAGCGGCGACTCTTGGAGGCTCTCCCATTTCAAGATGGCGGTAGATATTTTCCAGCACCACTACGGAATTGTCGATCAGCCGGGACAGTGCCAACGCAAGACCCCCGAGAATCATGCTGTTGATGGAGGATCCTCCTAGTTGGAGAACGAAGAAGGTTGCGCAGACAGACAGCGGAATTGAGAAGAAAACCGCCAGAGTAGCTCGAAGGCTGCCCAGAAACATCAGGATCATCACGCACGTGAGGAACAAGCCGATGCCCCCTTCATGCAGCAGCGTTTCGATCGCGGTACGCACGAAGCGCGACTGGTCGAATACCACAGCGGTTTTCATGGCCGGAGGCACATCGACGAGATGCGACGCGATCCTACGGACCCCGTCGACTACAGAAATCGTGTTCGAATCGCCGCCTTGTTTCATCACCGGAAGGTAGACTGATCGCTGCCCGTTGACATGGACCACGTTGTACTGGAGGGCGTGGGCGTCTCTAAGCTGCCCGATATCCGACATCAAGACCGGGTTTTCGCCATTCATTTTGACGGGATACTGGTTCGCGTTCTTCAGATTGAACTGCGCGTTGGAATAAATGTTGTAATCCAGGTTCCCGATCTGCACGTCGCCGGCCGGCAGAATCACGTTGGCTTGGCTCAGTGATCGCACTACATCCATCGGGCTGATCTGCCGAGCCTCCAACTTAAGCGGGTCCACGTAAAATTGGATTTGACGCCAGGGACCTCCGAAAGGCTGCGGAATAGAGGCGCCGGGCACGCTCGCGAGTTGGTTTCGAACGAAGTTTTGGGCTATGTCTTTCAGGTTACCGTCCGTCATCCCGTCGCCATTCATAGTTACCAGGCAAACCGGAAGACTCGACGCGTCAGACTTCAGCACAACGGGAGGCAACGTCCCGGGTGGCAGATCCTTCATATCCGAGACGGCCAAGTTAGCGATTGTTGCCGCGTCGATATCGGCATTCGTGCTGGATTGAAAATAGACGCGAATAATGCTCACGCCATTCAGCGAGCGTGACTCGATATGGTCGATCCCACTGGCGAAAGTAAAGAAGCGTTCCAGATGATATGTAATGTCGCCCTCAATTTGCTCGGGGGGCATTCCCGGATAGAATGTCGCGACAACGACTACCGGAATATTCATCGCCGGAAACATGTCGACAGGCATTTGAACAACACTAACCCCGCCGAGAATGGCAATGATCAGACAGACGACGATGATGAGATAGGGGGTGTGGATGGCAAACCGAGACATGAGCTTTCCTACGGTTTCGGCGCCGAATCGGCGGCTAAATTGATCACCTTGGGCTTTACAATACTGCCCGCCTTCAACCCGGCGCGCGATCCGACTATGACGCTGTCACCTTCCCGCAGGTCCCCGGATCGAATCTCAGTCCGTTGGGCATTCTCGATACCCAGGCGGACCGGCACGATTTGGATCACACCGGACGGCTGGACGACGTAGACGCTCGAGGAATCGCCAGAACCATCAATCGCCTCTGCTGGAACCGACAGCACATTCTTTCGCTGTTCCGTGGTGAGGTCGACTTCAGCATACATACCTGGCACCAGCACCAGCGTGGAGTTCGGAACATCAACTTCGGTCTTCATCGTTCGAGTGGACTGATCGACCCTGTCTTCAAAACGGGCCACTCGGCCCGGAAATGTTCGACTCAGCGCCGACACCTTGACGTTGACCGGCGCACCCAGTCGAACCAGGGCTACGGCGGATTCCGGCACTGGCAGCGCAAGCCGGAGCAGGCCGTTTTCAGACAAGCGGACCACGGGCATTGCCTGCGTCTGCGACGCCGTGCCGGCTTGAATCAGTGAGCCCACATTAGCGTAGCGTTTCGTCACGACGCCTGCGAAGGGCGCGGTGATGACTGCATATTTGTATACGGTTTTAAATCGCCCCTGCTCCGCTTGAGATACATGGATGCGCTGTTCAGAAGCTGCGATGTGCGATTTGGCGCCGGAGACCTGCGCCTCCGCCACTAGGTCGCGCGAGTGCGCCTCATCTACTTCCTGTTGCGGTACCAGCCCTACCTCGCGCTTGGAAACGCCCAAAATGCGCGAGTACGATAGATGCGCCATGTCATGAGCCGACTCCGCGCGCTGCAATTCGTCCCGGGCGGCCGCCAGCTCGGCATTTGCTTCCTCAATCGCGGCGGCGGCTCGCGTGAGATCATCCTGCATTTCGGGAATTTCCAGAGTTGCAAGCAATTGCCCTTCATGGACCCGATCGCCGATGTCGACCTTGATCTCCCGGATGTATCCGGAGACCTTGGCCATGACATCGATCTCCTGAAACGGCTCGAATTCGGCTGTCAGAACCAAGTCGCTGGATAAATTGACACGCGTCGCTTTTACGACCGCGACCGTGGGAATTGCGGCAGTCGTTTGCGGTATCTCGGCGTTCCCGCTACGGGCGCAGGAAACTATGGCCATCGCCAATGAAGCAATCGCAGCGGTGAGAAGAATTCGCCTTCTGAGTTTCCGTGTCATGCGATTCAACGTAAAACTCCCATTGCATAACTCAGAGCGGCCCGCCGGCTAAGGTACTCATACTTGGCGGAGGCGGCGGCAATCTCAGCTGAGGTTTGATTCAGCTGTGCTTGGTTTAGCTCAACAATGCTACCCAGGCCGTTTTCGTAGCGAGTCTGGGCCAATCGCAGGGCTTCATTTGCCTGTGCAACCAGGCGCGCTGTGACATCCAGCCGTTGGAAAGCGTCGTTGGCGTCGAGCCAGGCGACCCGCACATCGCGAGCGACCTGCACGGTCAAATCCTGGATGTCCTTGCTTGCCGCCGCCGCACGGGATTCGGCTTCTTCCCGCCGGGCCTTGAATAAGCCGCCGTTCAGAACCGGGATGTTCAGGTTGACCCCTGCGGCACTATAGGTTTCCGGCAATCGGTCGTCTCGAACCGGCGCCACCCCAGCAACAGCAGCGGCAACGAGAGTAGGGTTTCGAAGCCTTTTCTCGGCCTCGGCGAATCGATCCAGCGCATCCCGATTGAGCCGGAGCGCTGCCAAGTCCGGTCGTTCGCCGAGGGCTTGTCCGATCAAAGCTTCGATGTTCGGGTCGAGCGGTGACGGCAATGATTCGTCTGTCAGTGAGAACGGCTGGTCGCGCTCGTAACCTATCGCCGCCGACAAACGCGCGTGGCTTGCCTTGGCATCGTTTTCCGTTCGATACAAATCTAGCTCCGCCTGCGAGACGTTCACTTGGGCAAAGCTGACGTCCAGCGTCGATCTGAGCGCACCCTGTGCAAGGGCGCTCACTTGGCGCAGGGTCAGGCGCCGGAGATCGAGTGTCGCTCGTACCACCTTGAGAACCGATTCGGAAGCCAGGGCTTGGTAGTAAGCCTGCTGGACCTCGAACAGCACTTGCGCGCGAGTGTTATTGACATTTTGATTCTGCGAAGCATTGCGCAGCTTCGCGCTCTGCTCCAGGCTGGCTGTGCGTCCGAAATCGCTCAGCAACTGATTGGCGATGAGGCCTGTCGCCGCCCGGTTGAAGATGCTCGACGTGGTAATGGCTCCGGCCGAGACAGTTGAATTGTGCTCCGAGCCGACACCGGTGACGTTTCCAGACAGTGTCGGATAGTAAGCCGAGCGCACTTCGCGCGTGGCGTATGCGCCCGCTTGCGCCACCAACACCGCTGAAGCGATCCGCGGGTGATTGCGCAGAGCGATTTGCTGAGCTCCCGCGAGAGACATAGGGGGAGTCTGCGCCCACAAGTTAGCGCAGAGAAGAACACTTACAGCGAATGACCCGAACCATGAACGCCAAACCTTCATCTAGGTGTTCCGACGGCCACTTTGAGGACGACAGTATCCTGAGCCTCGATCAAACCGTCCGTCACTAGTTCCTGCAAAAGTGGCATGAGCTTTTCGATCTTTTGTTCTGTATCGATGAACTCGATTCGTAGGGGCATGTGTTGGGCGGTGTCAGGACCCCCTCCCCCACTATGGATACGGTGGTGGGCGCCGAAGCCCGCCTCCGGGCGCAGAACGTTAGCGCCTGCGACACCTTGCTTCAACAAAAGCGACAGGATCTCCTGGCTCAAGAAGTCACTTCGCGAACCGGTATCTTCGTTAAGATGAATCGTAACCTTCTTGGCTGGGCCAGGATAGAGCACAGTTCTACGTATACCGGTAGGGATTTTAAAACACTACTGAAGACTTCCTTAAGTTTTTCTGACGGTTTGGTCAGAACGTCTTCAGAGAGTCTTCAGTAGGCAACGCTTGCCGCCTCGAATATAAAGATATAAAGGAAAAGGCTGTGCGGATTCTGGTAATCGAGGACGAACAGAAGCTGGGCAACGCCTTGCAGGAGGGACTGCAAGTCGAACAATACGCCGTTGTGCGAGCCAACACGGGCGAGGAAGGGTTTTATCTGGTTCAGACGGAAGCCTTCGACTTAGTTCTACTGGACGTCATGCTTCCCGGCAGGAACGGATTTGAGATCCTCACGACGATGCGCCGGCATGGCTTTAAGACGCCGGTTCTGATGTTGACTGCCAAGGATGCAGTTGAAGATCGCGTCCGCGGTCTGGATGCCGGCGCCGATGACTACCTGGTAAAGCCCTTTGCCTTTCCGGAGCTGCTGGCGCGGGTCAGGGCCCTTTGCCGAAGGGGTACGCCGGAGACCAGTCCGAAGATGCGCATCGCGGATCTTGAGGTGGATGTGGTGGGCCGATCCGTTACACGAGCCGGGCAAACGCTAGACCTTACAGCCCGTGAGTTCGAGCTCCTAGAGTATCTGTTGCGTCATCGGGGCCATGTTGTCTCTCGGGAGATGCTAACCCGCGATGTGTGGAAGGAAGCGGGTCGCCATAGTCCACTGGATAACGTCATTGATGTCCACGTCGCGCGCTTGCGCCGGAAGGTCGATGACCAGTTCGAAGGGAAACTGGTTCATACCGTGCGCGGCGTCGGTTTTGTAGTGCGCGAAGGGAAAGAGTGACTAGCGGCTAAGTGGATACATGCTCGAACCGTATAGAACATAGTTCGCATATGCCTTATCCACTTCCGGGTCTTCCGCCAAGTGGCGTCGCAGTATCCAGATTCCATCCGTATTCGCCACGAAGATCAACCCCCGATCATCGGTGCTGGTCGCCGTGACGCCCGTGAATTCGCGCGCAATCTTTGGGCTCTGGGGGACCGAGAAATCCATGATCCTGATGGTTTGCGGTGCGGGCACCGCAGCCGGAGCGGCGGGTTCGCTGGTTACGAGTGCGGCGGTGCCGGCCACTACGGTAAGGCTCTCGGAACCGCTACCGGATGCGTACGGGACATTGGCTAGCACCAACGGCTGGTTCGTCCTCGTCACATCAATGAGCGTGACGTTCTTGCCTGTACCGTGTTCAGCGTAAAGATAGTAGCTACTGTAATGCTGAGTCGTGAGGAAGCGAGTTACCGGACCGTCTGTCAGCGGAATGTGTCCGACTACCTCGATGGCGTCTTTTGGATCTGGCGGCGCAGCTTTGGGCTTCTTTTTTGCGTTCGCAAGCGGCGCCAGGATTACGAGTCCGGCGAGAAGCGCGAAAAGAGGCAATTTGTAGCTTGCGAGGCGCATTGGCAGAATTATCCTTTGCTCAGGCTTCTCCAGTAACCGCCTGAACACATGTCGTTTGTAGCATCGGCGCGCCCGTTTTGCGCCTTAAGACTTTCTGAAGTTTTGCTGACCGTGTCTGTCAGAGGCGAGTCAGAAAGCCGTTGGTTGCACGAGAGACAGGGCAACGTTATAAGAGAAGAGGCGTGTATAGAGTGACAAGTGGCAGTTCGTGTAAGGATTTCCGCCCGGGCGGACTAGCCTGTCCGATCCCGGAGTCAGTATGATGCGATTCGCTCGCCCGCACAGCATTCGCACACGATTGACCGTGTGGTATTTATGCGTGTTTGCCGGCGTCCTACTATTTTTCTGGGGACTTACCGGTTCGTTTCTCTTTTTCCAGTTGAGAAGCCAGCTCGATCATTACGCGATTCAAGACATCGAGACCATCGAAGGGTTGCTCTCTTTCGACATTCCTGGACACCTGACTCTGCGCGACGACTACCACAACCATCCTGAGTCGAAGCAAGTGCTGGAAAGGCTTGTGGAGGTACGGTCACCGGAAGGCAGCATACTTTATCGCAATGAGCGATTGCACGATCAGGCGCTCGGCGGGGCTCTGCTCCCCGGAGAAGGGGAAGGCGGGTACACTCCCCGATCCGTAAGTCTTTCGGACGGAACGCCAGTCAGAATGGTTAGCCGGCGACATGTGCTGGATGGTCACCCTTTGATGATCCGGTTAGCGTATAGCGAAGAGCCCATTCGATCCCGTTTTGATGAATTGGCGGCGGCCTCGCTTCTGGCGGTACCGATTGTTTTGGCGATTGCCGGTCTTGCGGGCTATTTGCTGGCCAAGCGTGTACTCGCGCCCTTGGGAGAAATGGCATGCCGTGCCGAGCAAATCACCTCCTCGCGTCTTGACGAGCGCCTGCCAACAGGCGAGGTCGGCGACGAGCTCGGCCACCTCGCCCGCATATTCAATAACCTGCTGGCGCGACTAGAACAATCTTTTGAACAACTGCGGCGCTTTACTTCCGATGCGTCGCACGAATTGCGCACGCCACTGACATCCATTCGAAGCGTCGGTGAGGTCGCTCTTCAGAGAGATGGAAGCCGAGAGTACTACCGCGACACAATTGGAAGCATGCTTGAGGAAGTCAATCGACTCACTGCATTGGTTGACAGCCTGCTGACAATCTCGCGAGCGGACGCCGGCCGCATTAAATTGAACCCCACGGCCTTTTCGGCAATGGATCTGGCGCGTGAAGCAACTGGATTATTTGAAGTCCTTACCGAGGAAAAGAGCCAGCAAATCACTATTGAGGGAGATGAAAGCCTTCGCATCACCGGCGATCGCGTGTTTTTGCGGCAGGCGATTGTGAATGTAATCCACAACGCTGTAAAATACTCACCACGCGGCGGGGCTATCGCAGTGAGGGTTCATGACGACCCGGGTGGAGGAATTCGATTGGATGTTGCCGATGGCGGTCCGGGAATCGCGCCGGAACACGCGGATAGAATATTCGATCGCTTTTATCGCGTCGATGAGTCTCGATCACGCGATGGCGGAGGCGCCGGCCTCGGCCTTTCGATTGCTCAATGGGCCGTTCGCCTACACGGTGGTGATATTTATTTGCAAACAGAACAGGGACAAGGTTCTTTATTTCAAATCTGCTTGCCGGGGTCGCGAGTTGGGCTTCTCTGAGCATATTAGCTAGGGACCCGTTATCGATCTCGGCCCGGCGCATTAGTGGGCCGTCAAGAATACGTAATTCTCGCTGCAAGCAGTGTCATTGCGACAGGATTCACGGCGTGCCCGCGACACCTGTCATTCGCCCAACTTGGAGTGACGCGTCAACGGCTTCAGCATGTTGCCCGCACTGAGTAGGCCCGCGATCGTCGCGAGGAGTTGCGATGGAATTAACGGCTTAGCTAGAAAATGCCACCCTTCGCTGAGAGCAATCATTCCGTCCGTCAAACCAGACATCAGCAATACCTTAATTTCAGGTCGTTGAACGGCAATCTGAGTTGCTAGCTCGATACCGTCCATACCTCTCAATTGGAAGTCCGTCAACAGAAGATGTATTTCTCCCACGAAATCTCTTGACCGCCTGATGGCTTCAATCTAACTACATCAGGGCGTCGACGTTCCGTTCCACTCAGGCGAAGTAAAGGTCGAGATCAACACCGATGTTCACCTATGGTGACTGCACATGACCACCAAAACCGAGACTGACAACACAGAGCGCAGAGAGCGCTTATAGTGATAGCTAAAATACCCGCCTTCAAATCGCTACCGTGAAATGTTGGCGATAAAGTGGCGCGAATCCATATGGCCGCCGCACACGTCCTTACAAAATGAAGTCGTGGATCACTTTGGGATTTGATCGGCCAAAAACTATGTTCGTCGGCCCGCTATTTCTTGGACACTTCGTCGTTTTGTTTGTGCGCCTTCGTATCACCGGGCTTCAAGGGACTCTTATCTTCCGTCACTTGAACCCTGCACCAGCTTGGGGACGGCCCGTTACACGTCAATGTGGCGACACTGCCCTTGGCCATCCGTACCGCGTAGTGCGGACGCAGGGCGTAATGACCACCATTCTCCAAACTGACGTAGCAACCTGGCGGCAACGTGCTTCCTGGGGCATTCTCTGCTTCGCAGGCCAGCGCAGTGCCTTCCGAAAGTGTGCGGGACTCGAGGTGGTCTTGTGTTCCGGGCTGGCCGGCCCAACTTGTTATGGCTCCAGGTATCTGTTCCATGTTGCGAGCAGCCGCCCGGGCGCTCAAATTCAACGCTAGACACGCGACGAGTACCAGCAACGTTCGGTCTCTCATACTGCTTGCCCTCCCATGTTCGATGCACACTGCGACCGACAGCCAGTGAATCCGTTGCCGCTTTTCCACCTATCATCTTTAGCATCGAAGGATTCTTTTTGAACCTTAAGAGTTTCTGACGTTTTTCTGACAGCCTTGTCATTAAAGTGGTTCGCCTTGCGACTTCGGTCAATGCTGCTCATTGGGCACTCTGAGTAAAGAGAGTTGACGGCGCTGCCACTCAGTGATCTGAGCGTAACAGTGGGTGGTAACGGGACGTGAGTCAGTTGTCGAGTCGCGATTCAGAACAAACTGAATAACACCCGAGCGTCGTCATTCGTGGCCGATGAGGCCTGGTTTCGCCTTTTTCCGTTTGTTTGGGCAACCGAATCGTGTGAGAAGATAAGAGTCCGAGAATGAACCTACTTCCACGCGATGATAAGTTTTTCAAATACTTCCAGCGCCAGGTAAAGCTCATTTGTCAGTCTGCGGACTTATTGGTAGAGGGCGCGGCTGCAGGGAACGCCCACTTGGCGAATGCTGCGCATCAGATACACGTGCTGGAAGAAGAAGCCGACGATGTCCTTCATGAGATCTATACTCACCTGAATTCCACGTTCATCACGCCCCTTGACCCTGAAGACATTCAGTCTCTTTCCTCGCACTTGGATGACGTCATAGATGGCATCGAGGATTCAGTGTATCGGATGCTGGATTATCATATCGAACCGATACCCAGCACCGTTCTCGAACTGTGCCACCTTGTGCAGTCGTGTTGCAGGATTCTTCAAAAAGCTTTCGATGCTCTGGCTAAGGGCGAACCGTTTATCGCCGACAGCATTGAGATTAGTCGGCTAGAGGAAGCCGCGGATCAACTTGGCCGGGCGGCAGTCCGGGATTTATTTGAACAGGAAAAAGACCCGATCCGGATCATCAAGCTTAAAGAGATTCTTGACTTTCTGGAGCAAACGATGGATTACTGCGCCGATGTAGCAGACGCGCTCAAGAACGTACAGGTAAAAAATAGTTAGGCGACAGATGCGAGCGCTTCAATCGTGCAAGTAACTATCTCCGCGCCATGTGCGTGTAGCACCAAGGACGACACATGGACGCAACGCTGATACTCGTCGCGATTATCGTGTTTGTCGCTCTGGCATTTGATTTTATTAATGGATTCCATGATGCCGCCAATTCCATAGCGACAATCGTTGCCACGCGGGTACTTACGCCGCTTCAAGCCGTGGTGTGGGCCGCAATGTTTAACTTCGTGGCGGCTTTTGTTGTGGGTACTGGGGTTGCCACAACCGTCGGTAGGGGGATGATTGACCTCACATATGTAACACCGTATGTGATTCTGGGAGGCCTTCTCGGAGCCATCAGTTGGGATCTCATTACGTGGTGGTTTCGGCTACCAACGAGCTCTTCCCACGCGCTTATCGGCGGATATGCTGGAGCGGCGATGGCACACATGACTCATCTTCGCGGCTTGAATCGTAGCTTCGACGTGATCATAGGATCCGCCTGGGCTAAGACGGCGATTTTCATCTTCCTTGCGCCGTTGATCGGCATGGCACTCTCCTACGCCCTGATGATCGTAGTTTATTGGCTCTTTCGAAAAACGTCACCAGGAAAGATGGACAAATATTTTAGGAGACTACAGCTGGCCTCCTCCGCCCTGTTGAGCTTCGCTCATGGTGGGAACGACGCACAGAAGACAGCTGGCATCATCACCGGAGTCCTGGTCGCTTCCGGTATGCTCAAGCAATTTGAAATGCCGCGGTGGGTCATCTTCGCCGCTTATGGCTCCATCTCACTTGGAACACTTTCGGGCGGCTGGCGAATTGTGCACACCATGGGCTCTCGACTAACTCGCTTGAAGCCGCGAAGTGGATTCTGTGCAGAAGCAGCCGCAGCAATTTCGATTTTGTTCGCTACAGAATATGCTCACCTCCCGGTCTCAACCACTCACGTGGCGGCAGGCGCCATCATCGGCGTCGGCGCGGTCCAACGTTTCAAGGCTGTCCGTTGGGGGTTAGCCGCAAATATCCTTTGGGCGTGGATTCTTACCATTCCTGCGGCAGCATCGTTGGGTTGGCTATCGATGGCGGTGATCCAATTGTTCCTTCCCTAAGCTACGCACTCCGCCTGGAACTGCTCTTTTAGCGCTGGCCGGTGTGGCCTCCGGCCCCCGAATTATGCCTGGCGTCGATTCCTTTCGCATAGAACAGCACGTCTTCAGCAATATTCGTTGCATGGTCCGCGAGTCGCTCCAGATTGCGCGTAACCGCAAGGAGACTGAGTGCAGGCTTTATG
>Ga0105245_10003296_pt1 | contig 14496 bp, 11 predicted proteins | sample KBSM54metaG_FD_81523 | JGI IMG/M metagenome (GOLD analysis project Ga0105245, IMG submission 81523) | Miscanthus rhizosphere microbial communities from Kellogg Biological Station, Michigan, USA - KBS M5-4 metaG | ecosystem: Host-associated > Plants > Roots > Rhizosphere > Soil | place... | reverse complement strand
GAGCTCCACCGTCTGCTGATTGAGCCCTTGCGCATTCATCTCAAGGGCGTCACCGAGATCGTGCTCATTCCTGATGGCGAATTGAGTGCCCTGCCGTTCAGCGCGCTTTACGACCCGCAGCGCGGCGGCTATCTCGTCAAGGACTTCACGATCCGCTTCGCGCGCAACGCCGGCGATCGAATGACCACGCCTACTTCTTCTCTCACGCCGGCGCTCGTCGTCGCGGACCCGCCCGCGGCGGACTTGCCCCGGCTGCGGGAAGCTGCGGAAGAAGCGCAATCGATCGCGGCGATCTACGGCGCGACATTGCTCGCCGGCGAGGCCGCGACGCGGCGACGCTTCATCGCCGAAGCCGAACGCGCGGCGCTCATTCACTTCAGCGGCCACGCCGACAGCGATGCCGCGCAATCATGGGGCAGCATTCGACTCGCGCGCGACGGCGCCGACGACGGAGTACTCGGCTCCGCCGACATCGCACGACTCTCGCTAGCGAAAAAACCGCTCGTCGTGCTCGCGGCATGCGGCACGTTTCGCGGCGACGCCATTCACGTCGCCGGGATGTCGAGCATCGCTCGCGCGTTTCTCACCGCGGGCGCGAGCGCTGTGGCGGGAACACTCTGGGAAATCGACGACGACGTCGCGGCGGCATTCTTCCGCCAGTTTCACCAACTGCTTCGCGCAGGCGCGCCGCCGGCGCGCGCGCTTCGCGAAGCACAACTCGACATGATCGCGAGCAGCGACGAGCGCCTCCGCCAGCCGGCGACGTGGGCGCCCATCGAGCTCCTCGGTCACGTCTGAAATCCAGAAGGAGAAAACAGCCATGCCATCGATCGCAGCAGCAACCGCCACGATTCACTTCATCGGAATCATCCTCTTCGCGAACGACAACGGGATTCACGCGATCATGCCGAAGATTCCTGACGTCCCGGAGCGAAGAACCGAATTGACGTACGCCACGAAGGATTTCAAGCCCGATCTCAACGCTTACCGCGTCGCGACGCCGCACGAGTTGCATTCCGCCCAACAGACAACGCCGCCCGCACCGGGTGCGGCCGTCTCGAACGCCATCGATGCTCATACAGCGCTCATCGCATTCCGCACGAGCGAAAAGATCTACTCCGCATGGCCCGTGGTCGCTCTCAACGGCAAGAACGCCGGCTGGTCGTACGTCGAGCTTCATGGTGAGGAACTGACGTTCGACACGCTGTCTCTCTCCGTCACCAACCCGACGCCGAGTCAGAATCCTCAACTGCCGAAGTTGAAGTCGGTCACGTCTTCGCAGGCACCGCCGCTCACGGCGCGATTCAAACCGCCGTACAGCGGAGCGGCAGGCGTGATCGATATTCCGCGAGGCGTTCTAAGCTCGTGCACCGCATTCGTCATCGGGCATGGGGACACAACGCGTGCTGACACGAAACTGTCGCTCAACCACAGCGGGTTGATCGTCATACGAATGAGCGCACCGTCGGCCGATCCGTCGAAGGTGATCGTCCTCAAGCCGAACCATGAGATCTACGTGGCGAACGCGCCGATGCAATGGATCACATCATTTGGACAAGGGAACGGTTCGCCGGACCATTGGCACGCCTACTACCAGATGACGAATGAACCGACCAACAACAACCAGCCGAAGTCGCCGATGCCGAATGCCACATGCGTTTCGCAATTCATTCCTCCTCACGGCGGCGGCGGAGATACGCCGAACGGAACGAGCGAATTTGTTCACGTGAGGGCGATGGGATCGCCAACTCCCCCTCCGCCTTCGGACGACGGCGAAATGGGAACCCTCGTCTCGAACGCCGAATGCTCCAACACGCAATGGCCATGACGATGCGGTAACGTATAAGCGATGGCCGACGCGAACGAGCTGCAGGACATTCGCGACCGGCTCGCGGCCATCGAAAAACGCCTCGGCATCACCTACAACAGTGGAGGACAGGCGCCCGCGCCTGTCCTTCCCCCACCTCCCCCGCCCCCTCAGGCCCCGACAGGAGAGGCGCCTGTCGTCCACGCGAAACCCAACATCGAATCCACCATCGGTGCCCATTGGCTCAACCGCATCGGCATTGCCGCGGTGCTCGTCGGCGCCGCGTTCTTTCTGAAGTACGCGTTCGACAACAACTGGATCGGACCGACGATCCGCGTGCTGATCGGCGTCGCGTGCGGCGTCGCGCTTCTCATCTGGGCGGAAGTCTTTCACGCGCGCGGACACAAACTCTTCGCGCACTCGCTCGACGTCCTCGGCACCGGCGTCTTGTTTCTCTCGATCTGGGCGGCGTCGCAAACGTATTCGCTGATGCCGAACGGCGCCGCGTTCGCGGCGATGACGATCGTCACGATTGTCGTCGTCTCGCTCGCGCTGCGGCACAACTCGGAATTCCTCGCCGGCATCGCGCTCACGGGCGGATTCCTCACGCCGGTGTTGCTCTCGACCGGCGTCAATCGCGAGGCGGAGCTCTTCACGTACATCGCGCTGCTAGACGTCGCCGCGCTCGTTCTCGTCTCGCTGCATCCGTGGGTGCGCGCGCTCGGCGTCGCGTTCTTCGGCACGCTCTTTCTCTACATCGGCTGGTCCGCCTCGTACTACTCGCACGATCAGATGAATCGCACCATCGGTTTCGCGACGCTCTTCTATCTATTGTTCGGCGTCGTCCCGCTTCTGCGGCGATGGGGCGAGCACAAAGTCGGGTCGACGGTCATCCTTCTCCTCCCGTTCGCGAATGCGTTCGTCTACTTCATCCAGTTGACGAACATGCTTCACGATCAACAGAAGCATCTCGCGTGGTACGCGGTCATCCTGGCCGTTTTCTCGTTCGTCATCGCGGCCGCGCTTCATCTCCGCGGACTCGAACGCGACGACCTCGCCGCGGCGCACGTCGCACTCGGACTCGGCTTCGTCACCATCGCCATTCCGCTGCACTTCGATCAGCTCTGGATCACGATCGCGTGGCTCGGCGAAGCCGGCGCGCTTCTCGCGATCGGACAGCGACTCCGTCCCGCGCACCGCAAAGTCTTCAACGTCCTCGGCTCCATCGCGCTCGGCCTCGGCATCTTCCGGATGTTCTTCATCGACCACTTCCACGACTTCGAGCGGCCCGCGACGTACGCGCTCGCGATCGCGATCTTCGCCGGCATCGCGTACAAGACGCAGCGCGTCGGACTGTGGAAGTTCGCCGTCTTCGCGCTGAACTTCCTCGCCGTCACCGAGCTGACCCTCGAGGTGAAGCACGCGTTCTCGCGATCCGCGATCTGGATGGGCTACGGCGCAATGCTGATGATCGTCGGCTTCCGCCGCCGCAATTCGTACATTCGCTGGCTCGCCCTCGCACTCCTCGGCGTCACGATTCTGAAAGTGTTCCTCTACGACATGAGCGAACTGCAGCGCATCTATCGCATCGGCTCGTTCATCGGACTCGGCGTGCTGCTGCTCGCGATCTCGTTCGCGTATCAGAGGAAGTGGATCACGATGCCGGAGGAGTGACGCATAATCGCGCTCACCCTCGCGAAAGGAGGAGTACGACAATGCCAAACAAATTCGAGGACCACTGCTTTTGAACGCAGCAGCAAACGCCGCAAGGGCTATCCATCAGAAACAAAAGTGAAGCGCGGCGCGCGTTTCGTCCACGGCGACAAGGAGCTGCTGGAGAAACTGGGGCGCAACGACCTCTGCCCGTGCGGGTCCGGCCGCCGCTTTCAAGAAATGCTGCATGAAGTCAGGACTCTTTGACGGCATGCAGCGAGACCACTACTTTCCGCTGACCGAATGGGCGGGCTGACAGCCCGCCCTACATTTTTCCGCCGGTGATCGACGCCGCTTCCATCGGACGCGCGAACAAATACCCCTGCCCGAATTCGCAGCCCAGCGACATCAACAACTCCCGCTCCTCTTCCGTCTCGATTCCCTCGGCGATCACTTCGATGCCGAGGCCGCGGGCGAGCGAGAGGATCGAGCGGATGATCTCGACGTTCTTCGGTTGATGCGGCGCGTTGTGGACGAACGACGCATCGATCTTCAAACGATCGATCGGGAACTGATGCAGGTAGCTGAGCGACGAGAAGCCGGTGCCGAAGTCGTCGAGCGCGATGCCGCAGCCGAGTCCGCGGATTTCGGAGATCAGCTCGCGCGCGGTTTGCGGTTGCTGGATGATCGCGCTTTCGGTCACTTCGACGTGCAGCGATGACGGCCGCAAACGACTCTGCGCGAGCGCGTCGTTGATGTGCAGCAGCAGCTCGCCGGTCGCGAAGTGGCGGCCGGAAATGTTGACCGCCATCGCCATCGGCTTTCCGTTCGTCCAGCGCGCCATCTGAGTGCATGCTTCGCGCAGCACGAACTCGCCGATCGGCACCACGAGTCCTGTCTCCTCCGCGAGCGGGATGAACTCGACCGGCGGCACGAGGCCTTTCGCCGGATGCTGCCAACGCACGAGCGCTTCGTAGCCGACGACGTCGCGCGACGCGATGCGCACGATCGGTTGATAGAAGACGCGCAGCTCCGATCGATCGATGGCGTGGCGCAGCTCCGTCTCCAGCGTCAATCGCGCCACCGCTTCGGCGCGCATGTCGGTGTCAAAGATTTCGGCGCGCGCGCGGCCCGCGGACTTCGCGCGATACATCGCCGTGTCCGCATCGCGCACGATCTGTTCGGCGTTCTCGTACTCAGAGCCGGCGATGGTGATGCCGATGCTCGCCGCCGCGAACACTTCCTGATCGGCGATATGAAACGGCGCCGCGATCTCGTCCTGCACGCGGATCGACGCGCGCGTCGCGTCGCCGGCGTCGGCGACTCCTTCGACGAGGATCGTGAACTCGTCGCCGCCGAATCGCGCCACCGTGTCCGCTGCGCGCACGGATCGCGCGAGCCGCTCGCCGATCGAGATCAGCAGCTTGTCGCCGGCCGAGTGTCCGAGGCTGTCGTTGACGTTCTTGAAGTGATCGACGTCGAGCAGCATCACCGCGAACGACGAACTGCCGTCGCGCTTCACGCGATTCAACGCGTGCTCGACGCGATCGAGAAACAGCGCGCGATTCGGAAGTCCGGTGAGCGAGTCGTGAAACGCGTTGTGGATCAGCTGCCGCTCCGCGACTCGCTGCTCGGTCACGTCCGATCCGACGCTCGCCGCGCCAAGGATGCTGCCTTCCGGATTGCGAAGAACGGTGTTGTTCCAGAGGATGATGCGGCGCTCGCCGCGGCGCGTGAGGATCTCCATCTCGTCGTGCGCCGCGATCACGCCGCGGCCGATGTTGTCGTTGAAGTCCGCGCTCGCACCGGCGCGCCGATCCTCGGGCACGAGCAACTCGAAGAAGTTGCGGCCGATCACTTCCTCTTTCGTGAAGCTCGTGAGCTTGAGCAGATACGGATTGCAATACGTGATCGTGCCGACGACGTCGAGGAGTACGGCGGCGAGCTCGATCGTGTCGAGCATCTCGCGGAATCGTCGATCGGATTCGCGCAGCGCTTCGGACGCGCGGCGCCCTTCGTCGACGTCGATGGCCATCGTCATCCGCGCCGCGCGTCCCGGAAGACGCACGTCGTAGCCGCCGATCTCGACCGTCGTCATGCTTCCATCGGCGCGCATGATCTCGATCACGCCGTCGCGCGGCAGCCCGATGATGCGCTGCTCGTCGGAGAGCAACTCGATCAGCTTCGCGCCCATCAGCACGTCGCGCGTGTAACCGTACTCGGTGACCATCGCGTCGTTGAACGCGATCAGCTCGTGCGTGTCGGCGTCCGAGATCCACATCGGATTCGGATTGCCTTCGAACAGCAATCGGAACTGCTCGGCCGAGCTTCGCAGCGTCGCTTCGGCGCGCGTGCGCACATGCACTTTACCGACGACGTCGCCGATTTTCTTCAGCACGCCGACGAGCATCTCGTCCGGCTCCGCGACATCGCGCGCGAAAAACTCGAGCACCGCGACCGGGGCATCGATGCCCATCACGGTGAACGCGATCGCGGACTTCAGTCCTGCTTCATGCGCCGCGTGCGCGAGAGGCAGTGGAAGGACGGATTGCAGATCGGAAGCGAACACCGGCTCGCGGCCGGCGATCGCGCGACCGGTGATGCCGCTGTTCGGCGCGACCTGCGTCATCTCGACCGCGTGCTTGAACGATTCGAAGTGGCGAAGGTCTTCGACGTACCAGATGTCGCTGAGCACGACGACCGACGTTGCGCCGACGGCGAGATAGGCGTGGCCGACGGGCCAGCCGAGGTGGGTGCAGATGTGATCGACGGCGGCTTGAAGAGCGTCGTCGACGGACGGCGATTCGTTCGCGGCGACGGCGATGCCCTGCAGCAACTTGAGATGCTGCTGCTTGTCGTAGAGCGCGCCGGTGGCTTGCTCGGAGATCGCGTCGGCGGCGAGTCGCGCGCGCCGCTGACGGTCGAGACGCTTGATCAGCGTCGCGAGCTCTTCCGAGTCCGCCTCTCTGACGTCGTCGCTCATGGTTGACCCAATCCCATTATGAACGGCGATTCCAGGAACGTGTTGCAACCACCGTGTAGCATCACGCGCATGGATGACTTCGCCTTCCTCGACTTCGAAGCCGATTTCTCGTCGCCGCGCGTGATGATCGCGTACGACGAGCTGCCGCTTTGGTCGGCGATGTTCGGGCTGCTGATGCTCGAGCACGTTCCGCTCGCCGGCGTGAAGCGCGCGCTCGACGTCGGATGCGGTACCGGATTCCCGCTGATCGAGTTGGCGGAGCGGCTCGGTCCCGCAGCGCACGTCGACGGCGTCGATCCGTGGAGCGCCGGGATGCGACGCGCGAGAGAGAAAGTGGCGGCGCGCGAAACGCGCAATGTGACGCTGCACGAAGCGAGCGCCGCGTCGCTTCCCTTCACGGACGGCACCTTCGATCTCATCGTCTCGAACCTCGGCATCAACAACTTCGACGATCGCGAGGCCGTCGTGCGCGAATGCCGCCGCGTCTCGCGCGAAGGAGCAACGATCGCGCTGACGACAAACCTGCAGGGACACATGGGCGAGTTCTACGAGGTATTCGAGTCCGTGCTCACCGACGATGAATCGCGCCAGCGTTTACGCGAGCACATCGAGCACCGCGCAACGATCGCGAGCGTGCGCGAGTTGCTCGAAGGCGGCGGCTTCGCCGTGACGCGAGTCGTCGAGCAGGAAGGAGTGATGCGATTCGCAAGCGGCACCGCGCTGCTGAATCATCACTTCATCAAGCTGGGATTTCTCGATGCGTGGAAGAACGTGGTGCCGGGACAGGAACGTGAGGTGTTCGCGCGGCTGGGCGATCGTCTCGATGCGATGGGCGAATTGCGACTCACGATTCCGATGGCGTACGTGGAGGGGCGGGCGTCATAGGACGGCGAAGGACGAGTGGCCGCGAAGTTGCCGATCGAGCGTGGCGGTGTGCTCGCAGCCGGAGCGCGCGTTGCGGTGACCGATGATGTAGTCGGACAGATCGGCGCTGCCATCGATGAAGTCGGCGACTGCGGCGCGGAGCAACTCCCGATCGTCGAACGAGAAGATTGTCGTGCTGATCACCTTCTCGAGCGCGTCGACGATCGTGGGCTTGCTGAAACGGTACGCCGCCCGGAGAACCCAGACGAGTTCGCACAGGACGATGTCGTTGATGTGCAGTCGCGTCCCCGTCCTGGTCGCCTCCGCAATGAACGCGTTGACGCGACGCGACTGCGCCGCGTCATCCTGCGTGAGATACCGGACGAGAACGTTGGTGTCGACGCCGATCAACGTTTTCTCGCGTGCTGACGGAGCACCGCCGCGTTCATCTGCTCGACGCTCACTGGGCGGCGCTTCGGTTGCTTCAACAAGCCGCGCAGCTCGCGGACGTCGACCGACGCCGGACGCACGACGACATCGCCGCGCTCGTTGATCATGAAGTCGATCTCGTCCCCGGCATCGAGATTCAACAGCTCGCGCACGGCCTTCGGAATCGTGACCTGGCCCTTGCTGGTCATTGTGGCAGTCGGCATTTCAGAATTCTATCCGATTCCTTACTTTTCAACAGAAGCAAGGAAACGCCCCAACTCCTCCCTCCACACCATCGCCCACGTATGCGTCCCATGTCCGTGCGTCTGATCGCTCGTCGGAATCAGCACGTAGCGCGCGTGCGGCACGCGCTTGATGAGGCGCTCCATGATCCCGAGCTCGGGAGGGTTGATGAAGTCGTCGGCGGAGTTGATGGCGAGGAGCGGCGCGGTAATCTTCTCGAGCTGCGGCGACGGATCGTAGTCGCGCGACGACTCGATGGCGTAGAGCAGATCGTCGACATTGTTCGTCGATTGCAGCGTCTTCATTCGCTCGGCAACCCACTTGTCGGCGTCGTCGCGCGTCGGCGCATCCTTCTGCCACTGCAGCGGCGCGCTGCCGACCAGCGCGAGGATCTGCAGCGCGGCGGTGAGATCGCCGGCGCGAAGGTCGTCGATCATCATCTTGCGCCAGATGCGATTGCGTCCCGCGATCTGCGACGGCAGCGACGCCAGCGGCACGAGCGCATCCATCATCTGTGGATAGCGCTCGCCCCACATCCACGTCTGCATGCCGCCCATCGACGTCCCCATGACGATGTGCAGATGGCTGATGTGCAGCTCGTCCGCAATGAGGCGATGCTGCAGCTCGAGCATGTCGTCGTAGCCGTAGTGCGGAAACTTCTGTCCGAGTCCGTCGCTCGGCTTGCTCGATTTGCCGTGACCGATGTTGTCGGGAATCACGATGAAGTAGCGCGTCGCGTCGAGGAGTCCGCCCGGCACGAACAACACGCCCGCAAAACGATCGCTCACGAACTGTTTGAACGTGCCGCCGGTGCCGTGAAGGATCAGAACCGCCGGTTTGCCGGGCGTGCCGATCGTCGCGTAGTGAATCCGAACTTCAGGCAGCGACTCGCCGCTCGCGAAATGAAAGCCGTGAACGACGAAGTCGTGCTCGACGGGCGCGGGATATTCGGCGGCGAGGAGCGGGAGCGCGGCGAAGAAGAGAAGGACGACGGCGGCAACTCGCATGCGCGAACGTTACTACGCGACGGCGAGGTGCACTCGAATGGTCTTCGCAACCGCCTTCGCGAGTTTCGCGTCGGCGGTAACGAGCGTGGCGCCGAGCGCTTGAGCAAGCGCGACGTACATCGCGTCATACGCGGTGACATTCGCCCGCATCTCCCACGCGCGCTTCAGAAGTGGATCGTGCGGATAGCGCTCGATCGGAAGCGCGAGATGAGCTTGAATCGCGAGCATGGACCGCTCGTCGGTGAGCACTCCACTCATCGAATAACGGCGAAGAACCTGCAGCACTTCGACGTCGACGAGGTACGGCGCATGGAGCGTCTCGCCGTCCGCAAAGAGTGTCGGCCGCAGCGACGCAGCCGCCGGACGATTGAGCAGCAGCTCGAGGATCGCCGAGGCGTCAACGACGATCACGACGATTGCGCTCGGCACGAACAGCGGCCGCGGGCGATACGCGCGAACGCACCGGCGGGAGCGCCGCGAGGCGTTCGATCAGTTCCTTCTTTGTCGGGCGCTCGGCGAAGCGGCGGATCTCGTCGAGCAGATAGTCCGAGAGCGACATCCCGGCAAGCGCGGCGCGCGCCTTCAGCGTGCGGTGAATCTCCTCGGGAACATTGCGAATCTGAACCATCCGTCCCATGCGGAAAATATGATCGCATGTGATCTACATGTCAACATGCGTCGCGCTAGTTCACCGCCCGCAGCCAAGGGGCATGCGGTCGATGTGGAACGCCTCTCCGAACGAGCCGTCCGATGCGACGGGAATCCGCTCGGCTTTGCGCCGCGCCGGTGCACGTGAATCGAACGTCGAACTTCGAGCGGAAACACGACGTAAACGTTTTCATTACAGTAATTGCATCAATCGCGTCCCGCTGCATAATCGCCAGCGAAAAGGAGAAGGACGGATGCGACGACTCACACTCGCCCTCGCGAGCATCGCCATTTTCGCGCTCTCGCTCTCCGCGCAAACTGCGGACGACATCATCGCCAAGTACGTGAAGACCATCGGCGGTCTGGACAAGATCAACGCCATCACGAGCCTCAAATACAGCGGCAAATTCGAAGGCGGCGGCGGATTTCAAGCCGTGGTGCGGCAGGAGAACAAGCGCCCGAACCTCGTGCGCGAAGAGTTCGCGCTGCAGGGACTCACCGGCGTCAACGCGTACGACGGAAAAACCGGATGGAAGATCGAGCCGTGGAACGGCAAGAAAGATCCGGAGCCCCTCGGCGAAGATGAACTGAAAGAGATCATCCAGGACTCCGACTTCGACGGACCGCTCGTCAACTACGCGGCGAAGGGAAACAAAGTCGAATTCGCGGGCACCGAGCCGGTCGAAGGCACCGACGCCTACAAATTGAAAGTCACGCTCGCCAACGGCGACACGCGCTACTACTACATGGACACCGACTACTACGTCCCGATCAAAGTCGAGACGAAGCGCATCGTCCGCGGCGCCGAGCGCGAATTCGAAACCTCCCTCGGCGACTACAAAGAGGTCAACGGCGTCTACTTCCCTTACTCGTCTGAGAGCGGCGTGAAGGGATCGCCGAATCGATCGAAGGTGACGTGGGAAAAGATCGAAGCGAACACACCGATCGACAACGCGCGCTTCGCGAAGCCGGAGGTGAAGAAATGAACCGGCTGATTCGCAACGCGATGCTCCTCTTCAGCATCACCGCGATCGCCTTCGCGCAATCGCCCATCAAAGTCGACTCCGACACGATCTCCGGCCTCGGCGCCCGCAACATCGGCAGCGCCACGATGAGCGGCCGCATCGCGGCGATCGATGCGGTGTGGGAGAAAGATCGACTGACCGTCTACATCGGCTCCGCGAGCGGCGGCGTGTGGAAGTCGGTCAACGGCGGCACGACGTACAAGCCGGTCTTCGACAAACAGAGCGTGCAATCGATCGGCGCGATCACCGTCGATCCGAAGAATCCGAAGACGATCTGGGTCGGCACCGGAGAGTCGTGGACGCGCAACAGCGTCTCGATCGGCGACGGCGTCTACAAATCGACCGACGGCGGCGACAACTGGACGAACGTCGGACTCGGAAACTCCGAGCGCATCGTCAAGATCCTCGTCGATCCGAACGAGACGAACACCGTTTACGTTTGCGTTCCCGGAAAACTGTGGAGCGACAGCGACGACCGCGGCGTCTACAAGACGACCGACGGCGGCAAGTCGTGGACGAAGATCCTCAAAGGCGCGAACGCGTCGACCGGCTGTTCGATGATGTCGATGGACAAGTCGAATCCGAAGACGCTGTACGCCGGCATGTGGGACTTCCGCCGCAAAGGCTGGACGTTCCGCAGCGGCGGCGAGAGCGCCGAAGTCGCGAGCGGCAGCGGATTGTTCAAGTCGACGGACGGCGGGGCGACATGGTCGGAGCTCGACGCGAAATCGGCGAGCGGACTTCCGGCGAAACCGTGGGGCCGCGTTGCCGTGACTGTCGCGCCGTCGAAGCCGAACGTCGTCTACGCATTCATCGAAGCAGTCCCGCCGGCGAACGCGCTCTATCGTTCCGACGACGGCGGCAAGACGTGGTCGATCCGCGACCGCAGCCAGTACATGATCTGGCGTCCGTTCTACTTCGCGAATCTCATCGTCGATCCGAAGGACGAGAACAAACTCTACAAACCCGATCTGACGCTCGTCGTGTCGAACGACGGCGGCAAGAGCTTCAGCGGCGCCGGCGGCGGCGCGCACGGCGACTTCCACGACGTCTGGATCGATCCGCGCAACAGCGATCACCTCATCGCCGGCGACGACGGCGGCCTCTGGTACTCGTACGACGGCGCGAACAAATGGTGGAAGGCGGAGAACCTGCCGGTCTCGCAGTTCTACCACGTGAGCGTCGACATGGATCAGCCGTACCACGTGTACGGCGGACTGCAGGACAATAGCTCGTGGATTGGCGACTCGTCATTCCCCGGCGGCGTGACGAACGATCGATGGGAAAACATGTACGGCGGCGACGGCTTCTGGATGTTCGTCGATCCGTCGGATCCCGATTACGTCTACGCCGAAGCGCAGGGCGGCGAGATCGGCCGCGTGAATCGTAAGACGCACGAGGCGCGCACGATCAAGCCGCTGCCGAATTACAAAGAAGGAAAGCTGCGCTTCAACTGGAACACGCCGATCCACACGAGCCCCAGCGGCGCGGTCTACATCGGCTCGCAGTTCCTCTTCCGCTCGAAAGATCACGGACAGACGTGGGACCGCATCTCGCCCGATCTCACGACGAACGATCCGCAGAAACAGAAGCAGGAGCAGTCGGGCGGCGTGACGATCGACAACTCCGCGGCGGAGATGCACACGACGATCTTCGCGATCGCGGAGTCGCGCAAGAACAGCGACGTGATCTGGGTCGGCACCGACGACGGCAACGTTCAGGTGACGCGCGACGGCGGCAAGACATGGACGAACGTCACCGCGAACATCGCCGGACTTCCGAAGAACGCGTGGGTGACGTCGGTCGACGCCGGCCACTTCGATGAAGGAACCGCGTACGCATCGTTCGACATGCACACGTTCGGCGACATGCATCCGTACGCCTATCGCACCACCGACTTCGGTAAGACGTGGACGTCGGTCGTGCCGGCTGATTCAGCGGTGAAGGGCTACGCGCACGTCATCCGCGAAGATCTCGTCAACAACGACCTCCTCTTCCTCGGCACCGAACTGGGTCTGTGGATCACGATCGACGGCGGCAAGCAGTGGGCGCAATACAAAGGCGGCGATCTTCCGAATGTCGCAGTGCGCGATCTCGCCATTCATCCGCGTGACAACGATCTCGTCATCGCCACACACGGCCGCGGGATTTGGATTGTCGACGACATCACGCCGCTTCGCGCGCTCACGCCGGACGTGATGAGCAAGGAAGCGGCGTTCGTTTCGACCAGCGGACTGCAGCGGCTGGCCGCGCAGGGCGGTTGGGTCAACGGTGACGCGCAGTTCACCGGCACGTCCGCGCCGGACGATGCCGTGATCACGTACTACCAGAAGAAGCGTCACATCTTCGGCGATCTGAAACTCGAAGTGCTCGATGCCGCGGGCAACGTCGTCGGCACGATTCCGTCCGGCAAGCGGCGCGGACTCAATCGCGTGACGTGGGGAATGCGCATGAAGCCACCGCGCGTGCCGACCGCTGCATCGCTCGCGTTCGGCGCAACGACCGGCCCGCGTCTTCTTCCCGGCACGTACACGGTGCGGATGACGAAGGACAAGAACGTCTACTCGACGCCGCTGACGCTCGTCGTCGATCCGCGCGCGAAGTACTCCGCCGCCGATCGCAAGGCACAATTCGATCTTTCGATGAAGCTGTACAACCAACTCGGCGACATGACGTACGCCGTCGACAAAATCAACGGCGTGCGCCTCGCGCTCGACGATCGCGCTTCGAAACTTCCGGCGAACGACACGCTGCGCAAGAAGCTCGAAGCGGCGTCGATGCAGGTCGACGACGCACGCAAGCGCATCGTGGCGACGAAAGAAGGCGGCATGATCACCGGCGAAGAACGGCTGCGCGAGTTTCTCGCCGACGTCTACGGCGGCGTGGTCGGATACGAAGGGCGTCCGTCGCAGACACAAGTCGAGCGCACCGACTCACTCGCGCGCGAGCTCGCCGACGTCACGAAAGACTTCGAGACGTGGGCGGCGAAGAATCTGCCGGCGATCAACGCCGCGCTCGCGAAGAAGAAGCTCGATCCGATCAACCCGATCGCGCGCGACGCATGGGAGCAGAGCGGCGGCTCCGCCGGCGCGTGGATGATGGTGCAGGAACGCGATCGCTTCGAACGCGACTGATGCGATCTCCAGTGGAGGACAGGCGCCCTCGCCTGTCCTCCTATCGCGCGAACGTTTCGCGCGGCGCACGAGTTCCGTAACGGTTCGTAGACGGAACGCCTCCTCGACCCGCGTATAAAAGAAGTCGGGTCCCATTCAGCGAGGAGGAGCGATGAATTCCATCGACGGCGGCAACCTGGCTCCCGAAGTCGAAGTGACGGATGCTGTACGCGAACCACTGCAACCCGGCACCATCATCGGGCCGCTTCGCATCATCAAACTCATCGCATCCGGAGGAATGGGCGACGTCTACCGCGCCCGCGACGAACGCCTCGGGCGCGACGTCGCTTTGAAAGTTCTTCCTCCCGGCATCACCGACGATCGCGAGCGCATCGAGCGATTCGCGCAGGAAGCGAAAGCGGCGTCGGCGCTCAATCATCCGAACATCGTCGCCATTTACGAGATCGGAAAAGATCGTCCGTCGTCCGTCGTGCAGCCGATCGACGCGCGTGGACGCAAACCGCAGGAAATCCACTACATCGTGATGGAGCTCGTCGAAGGGCAGACGTTGCGCGATTTCCTCGCCACGCCGCCTTCGCTGATCAAATGCCTCGACGTTCTCGCGCAGACTGCGGAAGGACTCGGCAAGGCGCACGGTGCCGGAATCGTGCATCGCGATCTGAAGCCGGACAACATCATGGTGTCGGCCGAGGGATATGCGAAG
>Ga0105245_10003295_pt1 | contig 14500 bp, 11 predicted proteins | sample KBSM54metaG_FD_81523 | JGI IMG/M metagenome (GOLD analysis project Ga0105245, IMG submission 81523) | Miscanthus rhizosphere microbial communities from Kellogg Biological Station, Michigan, USA - KBS M5-4 metaG | ecosystem: Host-associated > Plants > Roots > Rhizosphere > Soil | place... | reverse complement strand
GCGGTCGAGGAGCACCACCCGGATGCCGTCCCGGCGCGCGGGCGTGTGATCGGGCGCGACCGCTGCCAGCGCCCATCCGGTCGGGGGCGTGGCGCCGGGCAGCAGTGATCCCGAGCCGCCCTCCACGCCGCGTGTCATCACGATCTTGACGAACCCTTCGTCGACCGGTTCGCCGGATGCCGAGACCAGATGCGACGCGACCTCGACGATCGCGGCGCGCCACTGGGCCGCGTCGGGGACCGGCAGATCGAGCATCGCCGCGGAGTGCGCGAAGCGGGCCAGATGCGGCTCCAGCGCCTGCAGGTGCCCGTTGCCGAGGCTGATCGTCTCGAAGATGCCGTCGCCGCGGGTGGCGCCGAGGTCGAGCACACTCAGCTGGGGCGCGGCGACGTCGGCCGGGTAGTGCCCGGCTGCTGTGCCGTCGTCGTGGAAGGCGAGTCGCACGAGGAAGGGGCCGACCGGGCCCGCGGTGCCGCTCACTCGCCGGCGTCCTGCGCGGCGCTCGATCGCGGGCTCGCATCTCGCGGGGCGGCGCCCTGCCCGGCGTGCCACCGCAGCCGATCGAGGCGCTCCAGCATGCCGTCGATGGTGGGTTCGAGCGCCGGATACGCGTCACGGATCTGGCCGAGCATCCGCCGATCGCGGGCATAGTCGCTGCCCGGCTTGCGTCCGCCTTCCGCGTCGAACAGGTCGGCGCGCAGCAGCAGCACGACCAGCTCGTCGATCGTCGGCAGCTCCTCCATGAAGGCCCACGGGTCCTCGCCGCTCCAGAGTCGCTCGGTGACCACCGAGCCGAGCTCGTCCTGCGCCTCGGCGCGCAGTCCCTCGAGGCTGGCACGGCGCAGCACGTCGGCGTTCGCGGTCATGGAATCGAGCCTACGCCCGCCCCTGCTGGCCGATACGCTCGACCCGTGACGAGACTCGTTCGCCTCCTGGCCGTGTCGGCGATCGCGCTCGGGATCGTCGCAGCCCCCGCCAGCGCTCTGGCCGACTCACCCGCTCCGGCGGCGGCACGGCCCGCCGTCGCCGCCCTGCCCGGTGACGCCACCGACTTCAGCTTCCGCAGCTTCGACGCCGCCTACGCGCTCGGTCGGGATGACGCCCGGCACGCCACGCTCGTCGTCGTCGAGAAGCTGGTCGCGCTGTTCCCGCAGAGCGACCAGAACCACGGGATCATCCGCGACATCCCCGACTCCTACGGCAGCGCCGACCTGCAGACCCAGGTGGTGTCGGTGACCGACCAGCACGGCCGCGACATCCCGTACCAGCAGAGCGATCAGGGCGGCTACGTGCAGCTGCAGATCGGCTCGGGCAGCATCTTCGTGCACGGCGCGACGACGTACGTGATCAGCTACACGCAGCGCGACACGATCCGCCATTTCAGCGACACCGACGACGACGAGTTCTACTGGGACGTCAACGGCACCGGGTGGGGTCAGCCGTTCCAGGAGGTCAGCGCACGGGTCACCGTGGCCGCAGAGCTCACGAGCGCGCTCAACGGTCACACGGCGTGCTACCAGGGTCCCGAGAACTCGTCCACCAGCTGCGACAGCGGCGTGAGCTCGTCGGCGACGAGCGCACCGACAGACGCGCCGACCGACGCAGCAAGCGATGCAGCGACCGATGCGCCGACAGCTGCACCGACCGACGCGCCCTCCGAACCGGCGACCGCCGCACCCATCACCTTCACCGCCCAGGCTCACAATCTGGATGCCGGTGGCAACCTGACGATCGCGATCGGCTTCGCCTCGGGCACCTTCATCGACGAGTCGAGCAATGCGCCGATCGACAACGGAAGCGGCGGAGTCACCGACGCCGAGGCTAACGGCTACCTGCTGTCACTGCTCGGGTTCCCCGCGGTGCTGGTCGGCACGATCGGTGGCTTCGTCGCTCGTCGCAAGAAGGCCCAGCCGGCCCGCGGCGTCATTATCCCGCAGTACAGTCCGCCCGATGACCTCGATATCATGGCCGCGGCCGAGCTGATCGGCAAACCGTCCACCGAGGTGCAGGCGCAGCTCGTGAGCCTGGCGGTCAAGGGCAAGATCAAGCTGCTCGGCTACCCGGTGAAGAGCGCGCGCGCGGCCGATTACTCGATCCAGCTGCTGGACACCGGCGGACTGACCGGCTTCGAGCCGGAGGTGATCGACGCCTTCTTCGACGACAAGAAGGTCGGCGCCACGCGCGACCTGAAGAAGTACGGCGACACCCAACTCGCCGACCGGCTGCAGCCGGTGCTCGACGCGGTGCCGAGCTGGCTCGAGACCAACGGCGCCTACGACGGCACACGCCGCACCCCGGGATCGATCGTGGTCCTGGTGATCACCGGCGCGCTGTTCCTCGCGGCACTGATCGGCGCGATCATGGGCGGTGCCACCGGCATCGCATTCGGCTTCGTGAGCCTCATCGCCGGCGGCGTCGGCGTGCTCTCGGCCCTCGCCGGCCTGAACGGGACCAAGAAGCTCAGCGACAAGGGCGCCCGCTGGAACGACTATCTGCTCGGCATGAAGATGTACCTTCAGCTGGCCGAGCAGGACCGCCTGCGCGTGCTACAGAGCCCCACCGGCGCCGACCGCATCGACGTCGGCGACGGCAAGGTGCTCGTGAAGCTCTACGAGAAGATGCTGCCCTGGGCGATCATCTGGGGCGTCGAGGACCAGTGGTCGCGAGTGCTCGAGATCGAGCTGCAGAGGGCCAATGTGACGCCGGACTTCTACACCGGTCAGTCGCTCTTCACCGCGGTCGCGTTCAACTCGCTGCTCAGCGGGATCGGCACGTCGACCCTGCCGGTGCCCACCTCGACCACGAGCGGCAGCGGCAGCAGTTGGTCGAGTTTCTCGGGCGGTTCGTTCGGCGGCGGCTTCTCGGGAGGCGGCGGCGGGGGCGGCGGAGGCGGCGGCTGGTAATACGGCAGAATGTGGGGGTGCCAGAGAGTCCGCTGACGTCGGGGCCCTACGCGGTCCTCGGCGTTGAGGCCACCTCGTCGACCACCGAACTGCGCCGGGCCTACCGCAGGAGGCTGCGCGAGACGCATCCTGACACCGGCGGTTCGCCCGAGAAGTTCGATGCGGTGCAGCGCGCCTGGGAGCAGATCGGCACGCCGGAAGCTCGCGCCGCGTATGACAACGGCACGCAGAAGGTGTGGGACATCGATGACTCGCCGCGCACCTGGGCTCCGCCGGCGCCGACCGCGCGGGCGAGCACCTCGCGCCCGCAGGCCCGCACCTTCGGGCATCCGGGCGGCTGGTACCGCGAGCAGTACCTCGACCTGCTGCACGAGTGGGTCGGGCGCGGCGTCGAGATCCCGGACCCCTACGACCTGACCCTGGTGCGCTCGGCCCCGCGAGAGATCCAGCGCCTGCTCGCATCGGCCGTCGCCGAGGAGGATACCGCTGTCGTGCTGGCCGGCCTCGGCATCGGCTTCACCGTGTGGAACGACGTACGCACCGACCCGGTGCGCCGCACGCCGCGACCCGAGAACGGGCTCACCGCGGGGCCGCAAGGCGCGGCGGGCAAGATCGACCACATCGTGCTCGGCCCGAGCGGGTTGTGGGGGATGCTCAGCGAGGACTGGGGCGGCACCGTCGCGATCCGCCGCGGCGAGCTGGTCGGCCCTGGCATCCACGCCGACGAGCGGCCGATGCACGAGCTGGCCGAGCGGGCGCGCAACTTCGCCCGCCAGGCCAAGGTCAAGTTCTCGGCGCTGGCGATCGTGGTGCCCGATGACGCCAGTCCGGATGGCGTGATCGCCCTCGGTTCGATCCGCGGAGCGCAGACCTTGCTGGTTCAGCGCTCCCGGCTGGCGAATCTGGTGCGCATCGGGGTCCCGGGGGTCTCGGTGGGCGGCACCGACCTCTTCGAGGTGCGCACCCGGGTACAAGCAGCCGCCCGATTCGTCTGACCGCTGCGTAAATCCCCTCGGATTCGGGCGCGCGCAGTCGGACGCGTGTCGGTACTATGGGGGACACCCGGCCACTTCAACCACCAGGTCGGCGGCGAAATCAGGTCGCCATGCGCATCCAGACGACGCACCGTCCCCGGGCGAGGCGGTCATGAGGGGCCCCGTAGCCCTCGTGTTCGGTCGCGCCCTCGAGGCCGCATTCAACAGCGCGCTGTCGCGATTCGGCGAGCTGCCGATCCCGCACGATGCGCCGGTCGTCCACGCCGTCGGGCCCGACGCCGACCGTCTGCTGCTGATCGGTTCGGGCACGGTGCGCGGGCTGGGGGTCACGTCCAATGAACTCGGACTCGGCGGTCAGCTCGCCCGACGGCTGTCGCCGCTGACCAGGCGCGGTGTCGACCTCGAACTGGGCGGCGCCACGACCCTGACCGTTCGTCAGGCCGCCGAGCTGATCGGCGACTACGACATGAGCCGATTCGACGCGATCATCCTCGTGCTGGGAATCCGCGATGCGGTGGGCCTGACCAACGCGCGGGATTGGCGGCGCGACATGCGACGTCTGCTCCAGGCGGCGTCCCGGGTGCCTCAGGTCTTCGTGGTGGCCGTCCCCGACTTCACCCGCTACACCGACCTCCGACCGGTGCTCAAGCGCATCATCCTCCGGCATGCCGCTGTGCTGAACGACGAGTCTCGGCGTCTTGTCGCGGCCGTTCCCGGGGCGGAGTTCGTGCCGGTCAACCCGGCGGATCCTGGGCATTTCGTCCGGCCCGGATCGATCGAGGTGTACGAGCTCTTCGCCGACGCGATCGCCCCGATCATCGCGCGGAGTCTCGATCCCGAGTTGCACGCGGCGAATCCTGCCGACGCGCATTCCGAGCAGGAGCGCCAGGACGCGCTCGACGCACTCGGGGTGATCGGCACCGGCAGCGATGAAAATGTGGACCGCATCACCCAGATGGCGCGCGATCTGCTCGGCGCCTCCGGGGCATCAGTGACCTTCCTCGATCACGACAGGCAGTGGATCAAGTCGGCCGTGTCGGTGAGCTCCGACGACATGCCGCGGGTCGACGCGTTTTGCAACACCACGATCGCCAAGTCGCGGTTGTTCGTGGTCGAAGACGCGAGCAAGGATGCGCGGTTCGCCTCACATCCGTGCGTGGTCGGCGACGAACATGTGCGGTTCTACGCGGGCTATCCGCTTGAGGCGCCGGGAGGCGTGCGAGTCGGCGCCCTGTGCGTCGTCGACACCAAGCCGCGGCGCTTCAGCACCGCCGAGGCGTCGCTGCTGCGCGACCTCGCCTTGCAGGTGCAGGGCGCGTTGTGGGCGGCGGCGCGCAGCCGCAACCCGCGCTGAGCGGGCGACCGGCCGCGCACCCGCTCGAACCGCGGTGCACGCAGCCGCCCACCCGCGTGCCGGTTGCTGCCCATACGCTGGGGGAGTGACCGACATCGCCGCCGACAGCGCCGCATCCGGATTCCAGACCGCCCCCGCAGACACCACCTCGGCAGCCAGGCTGGCCGAGCAGGGCCTGCGCTACGCCGTGGTCGACACCGCCGACGAGGCCGCGTTCGGCGCCTGGCTGCACGCGGATGACCGCGGCTTCCTGCAGGCCAGCCGCAACGACGAGCAGGTGAAGCGCACCGCTGCGGGCATCGGATACCGGCGCACGGTCGGCGTGTACGACGACCGACTCGCTGCTGCCGGCGCCGCCGGCGCGGCCCCCGGCTCCGCGTCGGAGGTTGCCGGCTGGCCGATCGCGACCGTCAACTCGTGGCCGGGGCAGCTGACGCTGCCGGGCAGCACGGCCGAGCATCCCCGAACCCTGCCCTCGTGGGCGATCAGCTCGGTCACGGTCGCCGCCACGCACCGGCGCCGGGGCATCGCCCGCAACCTGCTCGAGGGCGAGCTGCGCACGGCCGCCGCGCTCGGGGTGCCGATGGCGATGCTGACGGTGTCGGAGTCCACCATCTACGGGCGCTTCGGGTTCGCCGCCGCAGCCTACGCATCGGACTGGACGATCGACACCCGCCGGGTGCGTTGGTCGGGCCCCGCAGCATCCGGCTCGGCTGCGACTGACCCGGGCGCCGGCGGTCGCGTCGAGTACCTCAGCGTCGGCGAGTACCGCGAGCAGGTGCCGGCCCTGTTCGACCGCGTGCGCCTGGCCAGCCCGGGCGAGATCGACGTCTGGCCGCTCCGTTGGGATCAGCTGGTCGGCGCGGACCAGCCGGACTCCGAGCGCACCAAGAGTCTGCGCGCGGCCCGGTACGTCGATGCCGGCGGGGTCACACGCGGGCTGGCGCTGTTCCGGCTGACCGGCGGCGACGACGACTTCACCCAGCACTCGGTCACGGTCGCGCGGCTCGACGCCGAGACGGCGGATGCCGATCTGGCGCTCTGGCGCTTCCTGCTCGAACTCGACCTCACGATCGAACTGAAGGCGCACCTGCGCCGCCCCGAGGAGCCGATGCGCTGGCTGCTCGGCGACTTCCGCGCGGCGCACGTCGACGTCTGGGAGCACCAGTACCTGCGGGTGCTCGACGTGCCCGCCGTCTACGAGGCCCGCGGCTACTCGTCGGTTGGGTCGATCGTGTTCGAGGTGACTGACCCGCTCGGCTTCGCGGCGGGCATCTGGAACGTGGTGGTTGAGCCCGTCGAAACCACCTACCGCGCGACCGTCACCAAGCTCGACAAGGTCCCGGATGACGTGCCCGCCCTTTCGATGACCGCCAACGAGCTCGCCGCCATCTATCTCGGCGGCGTCTCGGTGGCGACTCTGGTGGCGGCCGGACGCATCACCGAGCTGCGTCCCGGCTCGGCGTCGGCTTCCGATGCGCTGCTGCGCGTCGACCGCGCACCATGGTTGAGCGTCTGGTACTAGGAGGGCCGAACATGGAGGCATGGACATGACCCGTCTGAGCAACATCACCGTGCTGGGCACCGGCGTGCTGGGCTCGCAGATCGCGTTCCAGACCGCTTTCAGCGGCTTCGAGGTGGTGGCCTGGGATGTCGACGATGCGGCGTTGGAGGCCGCCAAGGTGCGCTTCCGCAAGCTGGCTGACCGCTACATCCGCGAAGACTTCCAAGGTTCCGCGGCCGGCAAGGCTGAGGCCGCGCTCGGGCGTCTGCGCTACACGGCCGACCTCGCCGACGCGGCGAAGGACGCCGACTTGGTCATCGAGGCCGTGCCCGAGCAGCTCGAGCTGAAGCGCGGCATCTACACGCGCCTCGGCGCGGTCGCCCCCGAGAAGACGATCTTCGCCACCAACTCGTCGACCCTGCTGCCGAGCAAGCTGATGGATGCCACCGGCCGCTCCGACCGCTTTCTCGCCCTGCACTTCGCCAATGAGATCTGGAAATTCAACGTCGGCGAGGTGATGGGAACGGAGTCGACCTCGCCCGCCGCCTACGACACCGTCGTCGAGTTCGCGCGCGACATGGGGATGGTGCCGATCGAGATCAAGAAGGAGAAGGCCGGCTACGTGCTGAACTCGCTGCTGGTGCCCTTCCTGAACGCCGCGGGCGAGCTGCTCGTCGACGGCGTCGCCGACCCCGAGACGATCGACAAGACCTGGCGCATCGCGACGGGATCGCCCTCTGGCCCGTTCCAGATCTACGACGTGATCGGGCTGATGACGCCCTACAACGTGGCGATGGCCGACCCGCGTCCCAAGTCGCAGGCGTTCGCGAAGTTGCTCAAAGAGGAGTACATCGACAAGGGCAAGCTCGGGGTGGCGACCGGGGAAGGGTTTTACTCGTACGGGAAGAGCAACGCCTGACGACCCCCCAACTGGGCGATGACAATGGCTCAGATCCGCCGGTAGACAGGAGCGAGAGCTGACCGACGTCGCTGGGGGGCGAATTGCTGAACAACGAACCGGGGCCGCGCGACTGGACGCAACCGGCCGGCGTTTCCCGATCGTTGGCCTCGCCCGCGCCTCGGGTGCGCAACGCGGTGATTTCGCTGGTCGCCGGCTCGATTGCGTTAGCGCTCGGATTGCTCCCTCTCGTCGGTGGTCACCCGACGTTGATCCTGTCGACCGTCGGCATCACCGCCATCGTCGCGGGTCTCACGGGCTTCACGCGCTGGTCATGGGCCGGCTTCGGCACCCGGCTGATGTCCTCCATCGGGGCGGCCCTCGGCGCGATCGGAATCGTCCTGACGGTCGCGGCGGTGCTCCACTTCAGCGTCGCCGGCGGTGCCGCGCCGCAGGCTGCGCCGGTCGATCCGTTCGGCGCGCCGACCGTCGCGCCCACGGCGCCCGGGGCGGCGCCGACACCGGCACCGACGCTTCCCTCCGTCGGCTTGTCCGCCACCGACGCTCGAGTCGCGCAATACGCGGGAAGCGCCGTGTTTCTGCTCCGTCACAGTCACGACATGACCGGGGCCTACCCTGACACCCTGCCGTCAGATCCTGGATCGCTGATTGTGACCGCTGCGGGGTCGCTCAGGCTCCCGCCCGATGTCCGACTCAGCTACACGGTGCGCGACGACGGGTCCGGCTTCGAGATGCTCGCCTTGTCAGACGATGACTCGGTCGTCATCGAGTTCGACACGGCATCCGGCGTTCTGCAGTGGGTTCATCGCTGATCCTGGCCGGGTGGCAGTCGGTCTCGACCTCGAGCCACCCGGCGCCCGCCCCACTGGCGTAACCTGGAATCTTCCGGCAACGTAAGGAAGACCCTTTGGCAGAGTGCATCCACGGCTTCGAGGACGGGCTGTGCGACATCTGCTTCCCGCGACAGGCTCCTGAGCCGGTGCGGCACGCGGCGACCACGACCGCTCGTCGCCCCGCGGCATCCCGAAGCTCGGGCGGCGTCGCGACAACGACCCGCCCGCAGCCCAAGCGCACCAGCGCCCGACCGACGATGCTGCTCAACACTCAGCGGGTCTACCACGTGACGCACCTGCGCAACCTCGAGGCGATCGTGATCGACGAGGCGATCCGGGCGGATGCCGCGCCCGAGGTCGATGTCAGCTCGGCTACCACGCGCGAGCTGCGGCGGAGCGTCGAGCTCGCCAGCGGCGGCACGGTCGCCGACCGGGTTCCGTTTCAGTTGAGCCCGAACGCGAGCCGCTGGAACGAGTTGCGCAGCGGCGCGGCCGGCGTGCACTGGAGCGACGCGGCGCGCGCGGCCAACCCGCTCGAGTTCGTGATCCTGGTCACCTCGGCCGGCGCGGTCGGCCCCGACGTGATCTTCGCCAACGGGGATGCCGCGGCCCCCGCCACGCGCTTCGCCGCCGGCGACGACGGCACGGCCCTGTTGCGCGCGACCTTCGCGCTCGACCCCGAACTGGTGGACGCCGAGCTGCTGGCCGCCGCTCCTGTCCCCTTCTCGGCGATCACCCTCGTGGGCGTCGCCAACGAGCCGGTGCGCGACCAGGTGCGGCAGCTGCTCGCCGACGTCGGGGGAGCGGCCCCGAAGGTGGCGGTCTACCCGCCCTGGTTCCAGGCCGACTGAACCCCGCGGGACCAAAGCCTCATCCCCCCGGCCCGACCGCTGCCTAGCGTCGTCGGTGAGCCGTCGGCGCCACCGCCTCGCCGACTCCGACCACACGGCGGTGGAGAGGGCACGGGCATCATGGCGAGCAAGCACGCACTGGGCCGGCTCGGGACCGCTGACGAAGTCGCGACGGCTCAGTGACGCACCTCACGCCACGGACCCGTGCGGCCCTCGAGCAGCTTCTTGCTCTCGATGCGGATGACGCCGCGAATCCCCTCGAACGCCTCCGCGCACTCCGCACCGCGTCGGCCGCACTCGACGCCGACCCCGCCGCGCTCCGCGCCGTGCGGGCCGCCCTCGATGCGGGCGCGAGTTGGAGCGACGTGGCCCATGCCGCACGGCTCAGCCCCGGGGCATCCCGGTGGCGATGGCAGGGGGATGACGCCGAGATCGCGGCGCGCCACGAGGCGGGCCGCAAGCGGAGCGAGCGCCCGAGCAGCAAACCCACCGATCTGCCGGCACTCTCGGTCGCCGAGGCGGCCAAGCAGCTGGGGGTGACGGCTCAGGCGATCTACCTCCGGGTCGCACGCGGCCAGCTGCGCGCCGAGACGGTCACGCTGCCGGACGGGCGCTCGTACAAGCGTGTGTTCCCGACCGAGGCGACGCCCGAATAGACCGGTCTCGATACGGGGCTTCGCCCCTACTCGACCACCAAGTCGCTGTGCGAGGATTCAGAGAACCGATCAAAGGAGATCGCATGTTCTCGAGCCCGTATCCCGACGAGGTCATTCCGAAGGTCAGCGTCTACGACTTCCTGTTCAAGGACCTCAGCGCCGAGGACGCGGCCCGGGTCGCTTTGATCGACGGGCCGAGCGGCGCCGAGACCACCTACGGCGCCCTCAAGGCGCAGATCGACCTGCTGGCCGGCGCGCTCGCCGCCCGCGGGCTCGGTATGGGCGATGTGGTGGCCCTGCACTCGCCCAACGTGCCGGCCTTCGCGACGGTGTTCCACGGCATCCTGCGCTCGGGGGCGACCGCGACGACCGTGAACGCGCTGTACACCCCTGAAGAGATGGGGCGCCAGCTCCAGGACTCGAAGGCGAAGTTCCTGTTCACGGTGAGCGTCCTGCTGCCGGTCGCCAGCGCGGCCGCGGCGGCTGCCGGCATCCCCGACGACAAGATCGTCGTACTCGACGGATTCGAGGGCTACACCGGCCTGCGCGACCTGCTCGGCGAGGGCGCGACCCCGCCCGAGGTGAGCTTCGACCCGGCGACCCACGTGGCCGTCATCCCGTACTCCTCGGGCACCACCGGATTCGCCAAGGGCGTGCAGCTCAGCCACACCAACCTGGTCGCCAATGTGGTGCAGTGCAAGCCGGTGCTCGATGCCACGGCCGACGACCGGATCATGGCGTTCCTGCCGTTCTTCCACATCTACGGCATGACGGTGCTGCTGAACCTCGCGTTCTATCGCCGGGCGTCGCTGATCACGCTGCCGCGCTTCGATCTGCCCCAGTTCTTGCAGGTGATCCAGGATCAGAAGAGCACCTTCGCCTTCATCGCCCCACCGGTCGCGGTGGCGCTGGCCAAGCACCCGATCGTCGACCAGTACGACCTGTCGACGATCCGCGGCATGATGAGCGGCGCCGCGCCGCTGTCTGAGGCGTTGGCGGTCGCCGTCACCGAGCGGCTCGGGGTGCACATGCAGCAGGGCTACGGCATGAGCGAGCTCAGCCCGGTGTCGCACGTGATCCCGCCCGACCGCGACGACCTCTCGCGCGGCACCATCGGATTCCCGATCGCCAACATCGAATGCAAGCTGATCAACACCGAGACCGGAGCCGAGATCGAGATGCCCGCCGAGGGCGCCAGCGAGGCCGGCGAGCTCTGGGTGCGCGGGCCCAATGTGATGCTCGGCTATCTGGGTCAGGATGCCGCAACGCACGAGACCATCGACGACGACGGGTTCCTGCACACAGGCGACATCGCGCTGGTGAACCACGACGGGTCGTTCCAGATCGTGGACCGGCTCAAAGAGCTGATCAAGTACAAGGGCTACCAGGTGGCGCCGGCCGAGCTCGAGGCGCTGCTGCTGACGCATCCCGAGATCGCGGATGCCGCGGTGGTGGCCGCGCTCGACGAGGAGGCCGGGGAGATCCCTAAGGCGTTCGTCGTGTTGAAAGACGGGTCGGAACTCGACGCGGAGGCCGTGATGCAGTTCGTCGGCTCGCAGGTCGCGCCGCACAAGAAGGTGCGCGCGGTGTCGTTCATCGACGCGGTGCCGAAGTCATCGGCCGGCAAGATCCTGCGGAAGGACCTGAAGGGCAAGTAGCGGCTTACGCGTGACCCGACGCCCGAGACGGGCGTCGGCGCTGGGGTCGCGGCGGAGGCCAGAAATGGCCTCCGCTTATAGCTCCACCGCGCCCGTCACATCATCGGCCGTCGGGTCGTTCAACGCGGCTCCGCCGATCGGCTCGCCCGCCCAGTGCGTGAGGAGCCAGCCGTCGCGCGGTGAACCGGTCAGGGCGACGATCCCGGTGTTGTCGAGGTGCCGGCGTCCGGGCAGGTCGCGGGGGATGTTGGTGGCGCGCGCGGCGGTCCACACGCGGATCGCCGCCCCGTGGCTGAACATGGCGACCGTGGCATCCGGGTCGTGCTCGGCGGCGACCCGCGCCAGATCGGCGTCGAAGCGCCCGTAGAACTCGTGGCCGTCACCGCCGCCCGGCATGCGCACGTCCAGCTCGCCGGCAGCCCAGGCCCAGACGGCATCGAGATAGGCGCGCACGGCCGTCTCGTCGGTGCGCCCTTCGAGATCGCCCGCCTCGATCTCGTGGATGCCGGGCAGCACCACGCGGTGCATCTCGCCTCGGACGCGCGCCAGCGGTGCGGCCGTCTGCTGCGTGCGGACCAGCCGCGACGCGTAGATGCCGTCGATCCGCTCGTCGGCCAGGGCATCCGGAACCGCGGCCGCCTGCGCCCTGCCCAGGTCGGTCAACGCCGGACCGGGCGCGGCGGTGTCGAGCTCGCCGCGGACGTTGGCGGGCGTCTGCCCGTGCCGGATCAGAAGGAGTCGCATCAGCATCAAGACTATGGATGCCGGCGGCACCGCGCCCGGGTCAGGAGGTGCTGGAGACCACCGGCTCGGCCGTGAAGCCGCCCGACCAGTCCTTCATCGTGACCCGGAACAGCAGTGACGCGCCCTGCTGGGTCGTCACGGTGCAATTGAAGGTCGATTCGGGCGCGAAGCTGGTGACCGCCGGGCAGGAGACCGCGGCGGTGATGTGCTGCTGCGTCGCCAACTCCTGCTGCAGCGTGGACTCGACGTAGGCCACCCGCTGCGGAGTCGGAGCGGACAACCACCCGAACGCGACCAGGATCGCCAGGGCGTAGCCCGCGACGTACGACAGGACCCACAGACCGATCGCCGCGCCTGCGCCCTTGCCCTGACCGCGCAGGCGCAGGGCGCGCACGATCAGGTAGATCAGCGGGGGGATCAGCAGCACCCAGAAGGGTGAGGCCAGATCGAAGTATCCGCGGCGCGCCAGCGCGCTCCTGTCGATCTGCGCCGCCGCGAGACCGAGCAGGCTGATCCCGAAGAGGGCGAACGGCAGCCAGCCGACCGAATCGGCCGAGAGCTGGGTGAGCGGAGTCAGCTGGGTCCAGACGAAGAAGGCGGCGGTCGAGATCAGCGGCGCCAGGAGCATGAACGCCAGCCCGCCGGTCCAGGTGGAGCCGGTCGGTCCCACCGGAGCCGCACCGTACGCGCGCATGCCGGGCCTCGCGGTGCTGGCCGAGTTGTAGGGATCCCGCGAGCTGAACGGGATCATCGGCACCGGCTCCAGGTGCACGGAGTTCGGATCGAACGGGACGTAGTTTCCGGGATCCGGCTGGTACTGCACGCCCGGAGTCGGCGCCCCCTGGGTGGGCCAGTACTCGGCGGGTGCGGCCGGAGCGGCCGGACCGGCTGGCCCGACGTACGGCATGGCCGGGACCAGCTCGGAGGGCGTTGCGGGAGCGGTCGGCGCGCCGAGCTGCAGCGGCTGAGGGATCGGCCGCGGAGCGAGCGGAACGTAGGTCGCCCCGGGAGTGCTCGCCGCGAAGGGCTGGAACTCGGGCGGTGCGACCGGATTGGTTCCGAGCTCGACCGCCGGCGGCCCGGAGTACACGACGGGCTCGGCGTACACGGCCGGAGCCGATGCCTGCGGTGCGGGTGCCGGGGGTTCGGCGTACATGGTCGGCGCGGCTGCCGGCGGCGCCGGCAGTGCCTGTGCGAATGCGGCGGGCGCCGTCGGCACGATTCCCGGGAAGGAGTCGCCGGCGGGCAGCGGCACCGCAGCCGGAGCGACCGGCGCCGGAGCCGCCTGGGCCACCGGAGCGACGGGCGCCGAGACCGGGAAGACGTCGGGCGAGAGTGCCCCGCTCGGCGGATGGGGCGAGATCGGCGCGCCGAGCGCCACCACGGGTGCGGCAGGCGGGGGCGCGGCGGGCGCGGGCGCGGCAGGCGGCGGGGCAGCGGCGGTCGGGGTGGCGAACGCCGCCGGCGCCTCCGGGAAGACAGCGGCAGAAACGCTCGGCGCGCCGGCGACCGGGAACAACTGGTCGACGGGCGCAGCGAGCGGCGCCTCCACCTTCCAGACCGGCTCCTTCGGCTTGGCGGTCGGCTCCTCGCCACGGAGGGACGGGAAGGCATCCACCGATACCGGGATCGGGGGCTCGGTGGGTGTCGAAGTCAGCGCGAGCTGCACCGGGACTCCGCTCAGCGCGACCTCTGGCGAGATGTCGGCGAGACCCGACCACTCGGGAACGTAGTCTTCGGCGCCGGCCGTCTCGGCGATCCTGAACACCGAGTTCGGCGGAACATACGGCTCGTCGATGCGCGGGGTGGCCGGGTTGGGCACAGCGGTGAGCAACGGGGGCACGGCCGCCAGCGCGGGCTTGACGTCTGCGCTCGTGCCGAGGGCAGGCTCCGCCGGCATCGTCTGCTTGGTCCAGGTGGCACCATCCCACCAGCGCAGCAGCGATGCGTCCAACGGATCGGCGTACCAGCCTCCAGCCGGCGTCGACGAAGCAGTGGACACGTTTCCCCCCATCAACGTTTCCTGGCCCCACAGTAGGGGGCGCACGTCAGCGAACCGAGTCCCCCGTTCGGGGACCCGGTG
>Ga0105245_10003287_pt1 | contig 14509 bp, 13 predicted proteins | sample KBSM54metaG_FD_81523 | JGI IMG/M metagenome (GOLD analysis project Ga0105245, IMG submission 81523) | Miscanthus rhizosphere microbial communities from Kellogg Biological Station, Michigan, USA - KBS M5-4 metaG | ecosystem: Host-associated > Plants > Roots > Rhizosphere > Soil | place... | reverse complement strand
CCGCGCAGGTTCCATAATCGCCGCCTCTGGCAAAGGGACCGTTGGCCTGCACCACGAACATATCCAGCGCGACGATGCGGCCATCCTTCCTAAAGCCGATCCGGACTCTCATGACCATACCGGCGCGAGCGCGGCCGATGAAGTGGTCTTCCTCGCGCGTGATCCGCATCATCACGGGCCGGCCGGTCTTCTTGGCCAGCATCGCCGGGATAGCGGTGTGCATGTGCGTTTCCGGATTCTTCCCGCCGAATCCGCCGCCGACATACTCGCCGATCAAGACCACGTTCTTGCGGTCGGCCTTCGACCAGTTCCCGATCGACTGGCTCACATGCGCCGTCGATTGCGCCGATGCGTGCAGGAACAGCTTCCCGTTCTGCCAGTAAGCCATTGAAGTGCGCGGCTCCATGCACTGATGCGAAGTGGACTGGCACACCACCGTCTCATCGATGATGACCGCCGCCTCCTTGAAGCCGGCATCGACATCGCCCACCGTCCAGGTATCCGGCGCCTCGCGCATCGGCAGCCGGCCCGCTTCCACTTCTTTCCAGTCTTCCGCGGACCATTTGAGTGTCTTCGCTGCCGTGCCGTAGTAGACGTTGCCTTCCGTGCGCGCATTCGGACCACCGGGACGCAGGCTCTCCAGCGGGTCGACGCAGAAGGGCAGCGGCTCCCAGTCGATCTTGATGCGCTCGATGGCCTCGGCCGCCGTCAGTTCATCAATCGCAGCAACCGCCAAAACCGGCTGGCCGTGAAACACCGGCTCATTCGTCAACCCAGGTTCCGGTTTAATCGGTGTGCCGCGCCCGCCCTTGGACGACGGGCCTTCCTCTTCCGCCGCGGCTGCGCCGCGTGTCGGCGGAGCCACCACTGGCAACTCATCCGCCGTGAGAATTCCAAACACTCCCGGCATCTTCAGCGCTTCACTCGCGTCGATATGGCGGACCCGTGCGTGCGGCATCGGGCTCAACAGCAGCTTGGTGAACAGCATGCCGTCGGCGCGGTAGTCTTCGGCGTATTTCGATCGCCCGGTCACTTTGGCGATCATGTCCGGGGTCTGATAATTTTGTCCGATCAACTTATAAGCCATATCAAGACTTCTCCATCAATTCGCTCGCGTGCATCATGGCGTTCAGGATCTTGTTGTAGTCGGCGCAGCGGCACAGGTTGCCCGAAATTCCGTGGGCCAGTTCCTTGCGCGTCGGTTTCGGATTGGTCTTCAAGAATCCGGCGGTAGCCATTATGAATCCCGACATGCAGAAGGCGCACTGGAACGCTTGGCCGTCGACTACCGCCTGCTGCACCGGATGCAGCGTGCCGTCGGGCGCAGCCAGTCCCTCGATCGTCGTGATTTTGGAGTTGCGCGCCGTGTGCGTGAGCACCGAGCACGAGTAATGCGGCACATCGTCGACCAGCACCGTGCAGGCGCCGCACTCCGAGCGGTCGCAGCCTAGCTTCGTGCCGGTCAGGCCCAGCTTGTAGCGCAGCGTCATGGCGAGCGTTTCCTGTTTCATGACGTCGACATGCCGCTCCTGGCCGTTGACGTTCAACGTGATCAGCCGCTCGACCGATCCCGCCAGCGACGCCTTGACCGGGCCCGAGCCGCGGTAAAGATAAGCTGCCGCCGAGGCCGTGGCGCCGGCCGCGATCACGCCTTGAATCAGTTGCCGCCGCGTGAGAGTTCGCGGAGTAGGAGGGGTTTCTGGCGCATTATCCATAGTAAAATCCTACCCCGGAGGGTATCGCCGTGACGACCAAAAGTCAATTCGCTTCGGAGCTTGGGCTGAGGGAAGTGTTAGCCCATTTTGCAATGCCAGCAGCCGATGAATGGCAACTAGAAATAGTGGGTTAGGTGATAGCATTCTTCAATGGAGAAAGCGCTTCAAGTTGGGGACATAGTTCGCTTGTCACGTATTCCTACGCATATCGGTCCAGATTATCCGCACCCCGAAGTTCGCCGTGCTTTCGAATTTGCGCTAGGTAACACCTACCGTGTAACGAGCATCGATTGGGGCGGGTGGGTATGGCTAACTCTAAATGAGGAACATGGTGGGATAGGCGTGCAACCCGATTGCGTGGAACTCGTTATTCAGATTTGACCACAACCTGGGCTTGATTTGACTCCCCTCCCGGCCAGGCCGCTTCTGCTTCCCAGGCGAGTTCCTTTGCCTTCTTGGACTGCGGCATCGTTTCATACGCGCGTTGGTCACGCCGTTCTAACTCCAGAATTTGTAGGCGCCCCAGATATTCACGCAGAGCCAGCCGTACCCACTCCGACCGATTTAGCCTAGCCTTTTTCACAGCCCGGTCGCAGGCCCGCAGGAGCCCCACATCTATCATTACTCGAATGTTTTCCACTTAATCTACTTTACTCGCGCTGCAAATTTCCCTTGAAGTTTGTATCAATCAATCGTATGATTTAAACATACATATGACCTTGACGGACGCCTTGACGCCGCTCGACACCAAAACCCGCATCTTAAATGCAGCCGAAAAACTCTTTGGTATGAACGGTTTCGATGCCACGTCGCTGCGCGATATCACGGCTGAGGCGCAGGTCAATCTGGCCGCCGTCAATTACCACTTCCAGTCCAAGGACAGCTTGATCGACGCCATCATCGAGCGCCGCATCCTCCCCATCAACCAGCGCCGTTTTGAGATGCTGGATGCCGCCGGACATCCTCCAAGCGTGGAGCAAATCGTTGAAGCCTTCCTGGCGCCGCTGCTCATGCTCGAAGTGCTGCCCGCCGTCCCGCTCATCGGCCGCGTCTTATCGAACCCGAGTCAATTCGTTGAACGGGTTTACAAAAAACACTTGCAACATGTGGCCGAGCGTTTCTCGCAAGCCATTCGCGAGGCGATCCCCGGACTTTCTCCGGAAGAAGCATTCTGGCGGCTGCATTTCATGGCGGGATGCATGACGCATGTGCTGGCTCTCTCGAGCGTATTGCCGCTGATGAGCGGTCGGCCGGTCGATCGCCATGCTCTGACGCGCCGTCTGGTGAATTTCATTGCGGCCGGCCTGCGCGCTCCGGTCGCTGCCGCTGCCCCAATAAGGGAGGAATCCTGATGCGCGTCTTGTCGATCTTGCTGGCGGCCGGCTCTCTCGGCTGGGCGCAAAGCCCGCTGCCGCTCAGCATGAAGCGCGCGGTGGAGATCGCGCTGGCGCCGGATGGTTCTACACGCGCCGCGTTGGCGCAGGAATCCATTCAGCAGGCTAAGGACCGGGTTGCTGAAGCCCGCGCTGCGCTGCTGCCCAACCTCGATACCACGATTCGTGAAAACCGCCAGACCACCAATCTGAAAGCTTATGGCTTCACCTTCAATCTCCCGGTTGCAGGCTTTTCGATTCCCACTATCGTCGGACCTTTTAACATATTTGACGCCCGCGCCAGCGCCCAGCAATCGGTGTTGAATTTCAGCACGCTCCGCAAATATCAGGCGTCGAAGGCTACGCTCGCCGCCACCAAGTTCGATAACGATGCGACTCGCAGCCAGGTGAGCGATGAAGTTGCGCGCGCGTACTTGGCATGTCTCCGTACCGATGCCGATCGCGACACCGCACGAGCGAACGTCGAATTGTCGGAGGCTCTGTTGGCGCAAGCCCGGCGCGTGCAGACCGCGGGCACCGGTACCGGTATCGAAGTCACTCGCGCCGAAGTTCAGCTCGCCAACGATCGCCAGCGGCTGATTCACGCCGAAAACGATCGCACGCGTGCGGCGTTGCAGCTTCTAAAGTCCATGGGACTGCATCTGGATTCGTCGATCGAGTTCACTGACAAGCTGGTTTACAAACCCATCGATCCCGCGTCCTCGGAGACGTTGCTGGAGCAAGCCCGCAAGGCGCGCTTCGAGCTGAAGACTCAACAGCAGCGCGAGGAAGCGGCGCGGCTCAGCAACAGTGCGGTGAAATCCGAGAGCCTGCCTTCCATTGGTGCATCGGCCGATTACGGCGCCATCGGCACTGATGTAGCTGCGTCTCGCGCCACCTACACGCTGGGAGTCTCGCTGCGCGTCCCGGTTTTCGACGGTGGCAACCGCGCGGCCCGCCGCGAGGAAAGCTTCTCGCAATATAAACAGGAACAGATTCGCACGAAAGACGTCGGCCAGCAGATTGAATTACAAGTGCGGACGGCGCTAGAAAGCCTGCGCTCGGCCGCCGCTGAAGTGGACGCTTCGCGCGAGGGTCTAAGTCTTGCGGAAAACGAGTTGGCGCAGGCGCGGCGCCGCTATGACGCGGGCGCGGCGACGTCAGTGGAAGTCACTGACGCGCAAACCCGCCTGCAGCGCGCTCGCGACAACCAGGTGATCGCGCTGTATGACTATAACGTCGCCCGTCTGGATTTGGCCACGGCTACGGGCACCATCGGAGACTACCTCAACCAATGAAAAAGTCAGCGCGCATCATCTTAGTTATCGTTCTCATCGCCGCCGGCATCGGAATCTATATGTGGCGAACCGGACAGTTCGCCGGGCCCCGCAACAGCATTCAAGTATCGGGAAATCTGGAATTGACGCTGGTGGACCTCTCTTTCAAGACCGCCGGGCGCATGATCGAGCTCACGGTGCGCGAGGGCGACACCGTCAAGAAAGGGCAGGTGATCGCACGGCTGGATTCCGCCCAACTCCAGCAGCAGAAACTGCGTGATGTGGCCGCGGTCGCGAGCGCGCAATCCACTTACGATCAGTTGAAGACCACCATCGAATACCAGCAGGCAACTATCGATAGTGACATTTCCTCCCGTCAGGCTGACCTTGCGCAGCAGCAAGCCCATCTCGACGAGCTAAACGCCGGCAGCCGTCCCGCGGAAATCCAGCAGGCCGATTCGAGCGTTAACGAAGCGCGCGCCCAAATGGAACTGGCCCGCGCCGATTGGGAACGCGCCCAGACTCTTTATAAGAACACTGACATCTCCACTTCACAATTCGATCAGGCGCGCACCAAGTTTAGCGCTGCCAATGCCCAGTTCGCACAAGCCGAAGACCGCGCCAGACTGGTGCATGAAGGGCCGCGCCAGGAGGAAATCGCCGGCGCCCGCGCACAAGTCGCCCACGCGCAGGCTGCTGTGCGCACCGCTCAGGCCAACCGCATCGACTTGCGGCGGAAACAGGAACAACTCGTGGAGCTCCGGGCTGAAATTGACCGCGCCCGCGCGCAGGTGGGAATCACCGAAGCGCAATTGAACGACACAACCATCACCACGCCGATCGACGGCGTGATACTGGTCAGGTCGGCGGAGCCCGGCGAAGTGATCGCTGCCGGAACCGCGATCGTTCGCATCGGTGATGTCGATCATCCCTGGCTGCGCGCCTACGTGGGCGAAACCGATTTGGGCCGCGTGAAGCTCGGCGTCAAGGTGAATCTCACCACCGATTCTTATCCGGGGAAGATCTATCACGGAGTGGTTTCGTTCATCTCTTCGCAAGCCGAGTTCACACCCAAACAGATCCAGACCAAAGAGGAGCGCGTGAAGCTGGTGTATCGCATCAAAGTCGATGTCGATAACGCCAACCACGAGCTCAAGGACAACATGCCGGTGGATGCGGAGATTCCTTTGTGAGTGCGCCCAGCCCGATCATCGTCGCCGAAAACTTGACTCGAGTCTTCGGCGGCACTAAATCCGCGGGCGGCAGATCGGCAGGCGGGGTGTCCGCGCCAGTCATCGCCGTGGATCACCTCAATCTGCAGATCACAGAGGGAGAGATCTTCGCGCTGGTCGGTCCGGACGGCGCAGGCAAGACCACCACCATGCGCATGTTCTGCGGCCTGATGGATCCCAGCGAAGGCCGCGCTATTGTTGCGGGTCACGATGTTTCAAAGGAAGTCGAAGCCGTCAAAGATCAGATCGGCTACATGGCTCAGCGCTTCGGCCTCTACAGCGACTTGACGGTGGCGGAGAACATGGCATTCTACGCGGATCTGTTCGGCATCCTCGGAGTCGAGCGCCGCGAGCTGAGCGCGCGTCTCCTGCGCATGACCCGCATGGAGCCGTTTCAGCAGCGTCCTGCGGGGAAGCTTTCCGGTGGTATGAAGCAAAAGCTGGCGCTGATGTGTACGCTGCTTCATAAGCCGCGCGTGCTGTTCCTGGACGAGCCCACCAATGGTGTCGATCCGGTTTCGCGGCGCGACTTCTGGGCCATCCTGTATCAACTGGTGCGCGACGGGCTCACCGTGCTGGTCACCACGGCGTACCTGGATGAAGCCGAGCGCGCCAACCGCGTGGGCTTCATGCACCAGGGGCGTCTGATTCAAGTGGATACGCCAGCGGGTTTGAAACGCGGCCTGCCGGAAGCAACTTATCGTCTGACATCAAACGACCACCGCGCCACCCGCGATGCTTTGCAGCGCCAGCCTGGCGTGCTGACTGTGCAGCCGATGGGCGTCGATCTGCACCTGTTTCTAGATCCGGCCGTGACGTCGCCCGAAAAACTGCAAGCCATAACGCCGTTCGAGTACCAGAAGATTCAGCCCTCGCTGGAAGATGTTTTCATCGCGCTGGTGCGCAGGCAGGAACTCGCGCATGCTGCCTAACACTACAGGCTCGGCCGTCCACATCGAAAAGCTGACCAAGCGCTTCGGCGATTTCACCGCTGTGGCCGACTTGAATCTGGACGTCCAGCCAGGTGAAATCTTCGGCTTCCTCGGACCTAATGGCGCCGGCAAATCCACCACCATTCGCGTGCTATGTGGACTGATGGCTCCGACATCCGGGCGCGCCGTGGTGGGAGGCTTCGACGTCAGCCGGTACCCCGAAGAGGTCAAGCGGCGCATCGGCTATATGTCGCAGAAGTTTTCACTCTACGACGACCTCACTGTCAAAGAGAACATCGAGTTCTTCGCCGGAGTCTACGGCGTTTCCCCCGAAAAGTTTCCCGCACGCCTGGATTTTGTGTTGAAGATGGCGGAGCTCGAAGACAAGCAGGATACCTTGACCCGGCTGCTCTCGGGCGGCTGGAAGCAACGTCTGGCTCTCGGCTGCGCGATCCTGCATGAGCCGCCGATCTTGTTTCTGGACGAACCGACCAGCGGCGTCGACCCCATCGCGCGCCGCAATTTCTGGGAGCTGATCTATCAGCTCTCGGCCGCCGGCCACACCATCTTCGTCACCACGCACTATATGGATGAAGCCGAATACTGTCATCGCATCGCGCTGATGTACGGCGGAAGAATGATCGCGCTGGGCTCGCCTGCCGAGTTGAAACAGTCGCTGGGCGTCGGTCACCTGTTGAATCTGGAATCTTCAGATTTGCTGGAAAGTCTTACGCAGCTCTACGGCGGCGCCAACATCCAGGATGTTGCCGTATTCGGCGGCGGCTTGCACATTAGAGTCGACGACGCGGATCGCGCCATTGCCTGGATTCGCGAGACGCTTGATAGCGCCGGGATTACCATCTCGGTCCTGGAGCCCATCACGCCGTCGATGGAAGATGTCTTTGTCAGCCTCATCGAGCAGGAAGAAAAGGCGGCCGCATGAGTTTCCGCCGTCTCCGCGCCATCGCCCGCAAGGAAGTACTGCACGTTACCAGAGACCCGCGCAGCTTGGCGTCGGCGGTCGCCATTCCGCTCACCATGCTGCTGATTTTCGGCTATGCACTCAGCCTGGATGTGGATCGTATCCCCACCATCGTCTACAACATGGATCGCAGACCCGAGAGTGCCGAACTGGTGCGCGATTTCCAAGGCTCGCGGTATTTCCAGGTCATAGACGCGGTGAACGGCTACCGCCCTATCGAACGGGCTATGGACTCACGGCGCGCCCTGCTGGGCGTGGTGATCCCGGCGGATTTTTCCAGCAACATACTGGCTGGAGACGCCGAAGCGCAAGTGCAATTGCTGCTCGACGGCAGCGATTCCAACACCGCGTCCATCGCGCAAGGCTACGCCGAGGGTATCGTGCAAACTTACGCAGCGCGCCTGCGTGGTGATGCGCAAAGTATGCACGCGGGAGAGATTCCGCCGGTGGGAGTCAGCGCGCAGAGCCGCGTCTGGTACAACCCCGACATGGTTTCGCGCAACTTCATCGTGCCTGGGCTGATTGCAGTAATCATGATGATCATCACCGGCAACCTCAGCTCGCTTACCATCGCGCGCGAGTGGGAGAACGGCACCATGGAGCAGTTGCTCTCGACGCCTGTGCGTCCTTCCGAACTGGCGCTGGGCAAACTGGCCGCTTACTTTCTGGTGGGATTGGTCGACATGATCATCTGCATGTTGGTCGGCGTCTATCTGTTCGACGTGCCATTCAAAGGCAGCCTGCTCTTCCTGACGATTTCGAGTTTTGTTTTTCTGTTCGGGTCGTTGTGTACCGGAGTCTGGGTGTCGGCCACGTTCCGCACGCAACTGATGGCCTACCAGATGGGAACGCTGATCTCATTCCTGCCGGGCTTTCTGTTGTCCGGATTCATTTATTCCATCAGCAGTATGCCGCGCGTGATCCAGGCAATTGCACTATTCGTCCCGGCGCGTTATTTCATCAATATTTCGAAGGGTGTGTTCCTGAAGGGAATCGGCCCGGAGATCCTGTGGCCCGACTTCCTCCTGCTGTGCGGCTACGCGACGATGATCTTTTTCTTTACGGTCCGCAAGTTGCGGCAGAAGGTGGCTTAAGCATGCGCCAGCGGCTCCGCTCCATTATTCGCAAGGAATTCATTCAGGCGCTGCGCGACCCGCGCATGCGTAGCATGCTGCTGGTGCCGCCGCTGATCCAGTTGCTGGTATTTGGTTACGCCGTCAACCTCGACGTCGATACCGCCACCATTGCCTGGATGGACCAGGACAACACTCCCGCCAGCCATGATCTGCGCGACGAGTTTGCCGGCTCCGGGCACTTTTTGATCAAGGCGACTCCCGCTGATGAGCGCCAAATGCAATCCCTGCTCGACCGCGGACAGGTAGATGGAGTGGTCCGTGTACTGCCGGGCTTCGCGCGCGACATCGCCCGCGGCCAAGCCAGCAGCGTGCAAGTCTTGCTCGATGGTACGAATTCCAACACCGCGTCGCTGGTCTCGGGCTACGCCTCGCAAGTGATCGCGCGTTATTCGCAGGAAGCGGCGAGCGAAGCGCAGCGCTCGCGCATGGTCGGCGGCACCATGACTTCCGGCGGAGCGATCGGTGTGCCCATGCCGCAGATCGTTTCGCGCGCGCGCGTCTGGTACAACCCGGATCTCAAGAGCCGCAACTACTTCATCCCCGGAGTCGTCGTGAACATCATCACGCTGGTGACCTTGTCGCTGACGGCCATGGCCATTGTGCGCGAGAAAGAAATCGGCACCATGGAGCAATTGATGGTGACGCCCATTCGCCCAATCGAATTGATCCTCGGCAAGACGCTGCCCTTCGTGCTGGTAGGCTACTGGGATTTGATTTTAGTGACTAGCGCCGCTCTGTTGATCTTCCATGTACCCTTCAACGGAAGCTTTCTGCTGCTGTTGTTCGCCGCGTTTGTGTTTCTGATGACCACGCTGGGGGCGGGCCTATTCCTCTCCACTATCTCGCGCACGCAGCAGCAAGCCATGATGGCGACCACGCTGTTTTTCCAGCCGTTCTTTATGCTCAGCGGATTCACGTTCCCCATCCGCAACATGCCCGAAAGCGTGCAGTTGCTGACGTTTTTGAATCCCGTTCGCTATTTTATGGAGATCGTTCGCGGGGTGTTCCTGCAAGGCGCCGGAATCGATACCCTCTGGCCCCAAATTGTGGCGCTGGCGATTTTCGGCGTGATCATATTAAGCCTCAGCGTCAATCGCTTCCACAAGCAACTGGAATAGGGACTATCCGTTACTTTGCCGGTGGCTCCGAAGCTTGCGCCGGCGGCGTTCGCAGCGGCGGCGCCGGACTCCCATGCTCGACGTAATTCTTCAGGCGCGTGAATTGATCCGTGATGACCGAATCCACGGGTGCGGCCCAGTTGTTCATCCCCTCCGGCAAGTAGCCGGCCACTGCGTATGTGACCTCCACCGTGGTCCCGGTATCGCCCGGCGACAACTGAATCGTCATGGTTGCGGCTGCGGCCAGCGGCTGCAGCGGACCAATAGCGCCGGAGAGCACCAGCGTTTTACCCTGCACGAAGCGCAGCACTTCCATGTGGCGGACCGCGCCTTGACCGGGCAGCGTTTCACAGAAGCAGCCCATGGGTTTTTCATCGATCGTCAGGTTGCGCGCGTCACCCGAAAACGTATGTTGCGGACTCCACCAGTCGCCAACATTGTGGACCAGTCTGCGATACACGCCATCCGGCGAAGCCTGTATCGTCAGCGACGTCTTGACCGTGAAGCCGTTCGTGGAAGAGTCGGCCACTTCAGCGAAGGCCCATCCCGGGTAGAGCAGAATTACCGTCGCGGCGAAACCAACGCTGAATTTGGTCATGAATCCCTCCCTAAACAACTCTGATCGGCTCAATCGCTCCGCAACCTTAGCGCATCTTCAGAAGTCAACCGGGGAAGCCGGCCGTTTCAAGGCAGCAACTTATGCAGGCGTTCGTCGAAAGGACTTCCGAGCAGGGGCTGTAACTTCTCCCGGAAGGCTTTAGTATGGCCCGCGGCCAGATGCGATTCAAAGTCCTGCCGGGTCTGCCAGACCTCGACGATGGTGAAATGATTCAAGCGAACCGGATCGCGCAGCACCTCAAAGCGAACCGAGCCCCGATCGTTGCGGCTGTCAGCGGCGAACTGATGCAACATTTGCGCGGCTTCCGCGGCGCCGTTTGGTCCCAGCACGTCCACGTGCGTGACTACGTAGAGCTTCTCGTCGACCTCTTGCGCGGCCGCTGGACTGCAAAATCCGATGAAGACAGTGGCCGCAAGCGCGGCTGCAATTGTAAATTTTTTGTTAACGAGACGCATCGCTCGTCATGGTACACCCTGGTGTATCCCCGATGTATGATGGATTCAATTGAGTTTGCCGGGAATGCAGCTGATTTCCCGGACGGGGATGAATTCGGAGGTAAAGCGCGCCGCGGCCATCCAGAAGTTTTTTGGGTACGGACGGAACGTTTCCCAAATTTCTTCGTCTTAACGGTAATACAAATTCCGTGTAGTTTTCTAGGCGGATAAATTAGGTGCATTGTGGCAAGACAGACCTCGCAGTCGGCGATTGCTGTATCGGAAGCCCTGACCCCGGCACCTAGCGTCCCTGGTCCCGAGGAAATCCGCGCCCAGCTCGAAAGCGTTCTCGCCAGCCGGTTGTTTGCGCGTTCCACTCGTTTGTGCCGCTTCCTGCGATTTTCCGTGGAGGAATCTCTGGCCGGCAAGGGTGGGCGCCTCAAAGAACAGATCATCGGGATGGAGGTCTTCGATCGCAAACCCGATTACGATCCGCGCATTGATCCCATCGTGCGCGTGGAGGCACGGCGGCTGCGCGCCAAACTGAAAGCCTACTATATGTCCGCGGGACGCGGCGATTCGATCATGATTGGGTTGCCCAAAGGCGCCTATCTTCCATTTTTCAAGACGCGCGCCGCGGCGGCACTGGGCTCGCGCACGTCACTCATCGCGACCTCTGGCTCGGCGCTGGCGCCGCGAAAATCCATCGCGGTGCTGCCGTTTGCGAACATGATGCCGGGCGCCGATGACGATTACTTTAGCGACGGGCTTACCGAGGAACTGATTCATCTTCTGACGCGCATTCCCAGCCTGCGTGTGGTGGCTTGGAACAGCGCGTCTAAATTACGTGGACGGGAAGCCGATTTGGCCGGCATCCGCCGCCAGTTACGAGTGGGCACTGTACTGCGCGGTAGCGTCCGGCGCACGCCCGACCGGGTCCGCGTGACGGCGCAACTGATCGATTCCGCGTCGGGCGATTATCTCTGGTCCGAAACCTATGACCGCGGGTTGGAGAACGTCTTCGAGATTCAGGGAGAGATGGCGCAGGCTATCGTCCATGCGCTGCGGCTCAAACTCACGGGCCTGCCGCAAAGCGATACGCCGCGGCGGTCACCCAATGTCGCCTGCTACAACCTATGTCTGCAAGGGCGCTTCCACACCAACAAACGGTCGGCCGAGGGCCTGCGTAAAAGCGTCGAACGTTTTGAGGAAGCCATCCTGGCCGACGAATCGTGCGCCGAAGCCTACGCCGGTCTGGCCGATGCTTATAGCCTGCTTGCCGACTATGGCCTGATGAGTCCGGCCGAAGCAGTGCCTAAGGCGCGTGCCGCCGCCGAACGTGCGCTGGAGATAGACCCCCAATCCGCCGAGGCCAACGTCTCGCTGGCGTTCGTGCGTTCCTCCTTCGAATGGCGCTGGGAAGAGGCCGAGGCGTTGTATCGCGCGGCCATTGCGGTGAACCCCGGCTACTCGCGCGCGCGGCATTGGTTTGGCGTGGATTTTCTGGGTTTGCTCGGACGCTGTCAGGAGGCGCTCTCCGAAGTCCGCGCGGCATACGATCTGGACCCGCTCTCCATGATCATTCGCGAAGGGCTGGGCTACACGCACATGATTTGCCGTGATTATCCCAGGGCCGTGGCCGTGTACCGTGAGATCACCGACATGGACCCGGATTTCTTTAAAGGTTATAGCTCGCTCGGCCGCGTGCTTTCGCTGATGGGCAAGTACGATCTGGCGCTCGCGTCCCTGGAGCGGGCGCGCCAACTGGGCGGCGATGTGCCCAGCATTCTGGCAGCGACGGGTGAAGTGCTGGCTCGCACCGGACGGGTTGAGGAAGCCCGCGGTTACCTCCACGAACTCACGGAAATGTCACAGACGGGCTGGGTGCCCGCGAGTTGCTTCGCGGTTCTGCATATAGGGTTGGGGGATTATCCGGCTGCATTGACGTTTCTTGAGACCGCAACCGACCGGCGTGAATTCTCCGTGACCGCGCTCAAGGTCCATCCGCTTTATGATCCACTGCGTTCCGAGCCCCGTTTTCAGCGGCTGCTCGACCGCGTCGGCCTGAACCTCTAGCGGCGTTTTGTTACCGTAAGCGGATCTCCGCCCTTACTGCACGATTACTTCCGCGCGCTGCCGATTCGCCTCAAGATGGCATATGAGACGATTCGCAAAAATATGCGGAAATGTTTCGCTGCCGTTAATTCTTGCGGCGATACCGCTGGTGGCTGCGTTCGCCACTGACACCAATGTGGATACCAACCGCGGTGTTGGACCGGAATCAAATCTCAACAGCACTTCTGAGCGCAACAGCCGCGGCGTGGCTCTGGTGGAACAAGGAAAACTGGTCGAAGCGGAGAGCACTTTCCGTTCGGCCCTGGCGGATTGCGAAAACTGCGCCACGCTGAGTTCCATCCTCAATAATCTGGGCGAAGTGTACTATGCCACCGGGCGCTTTGCCGCCGCTGGACCACTCTACGAAAAGGCGTTGGCGCTACGCGAAACCCAGGAGGGCTCGGACGCCCCGGCCTTGCTGCCTCTTCTGAATAACCTCGCGTTACTTTATCGCGAAACTGCGGACTACGGCCGCGCCCTCCGCTTTGCCGAGCGTGCACGGAGTATCGCTGAGTCGCATAACGCCGTCGAGACCACCGATGGCGCAGCCGCATTCGCCAACCTCGGCGCGATCCAGCAGATGCAGGGGGATCTGGCGGGGGCCAGGAAATCGCTGGGCCGCGCGCTATCGATCCGCGAGAGACTGCTTGCGCCATCCGATCCGCGGATCGCGGAAACCTTGAGCGATCTGGCGCTGGCGGATCGCGCCGAGAGCCGGTTCAAGACCGCCGCCGAATTGTATCGCCAGGCACTCGCGGTGCTCCAGCAGACGCCGGGCAATGCCGACCGCAAAACGCAACTCGCAGTGTTAAAGAAATCCGGAGTGGTGCGCACCAATCTAGCGCAAGCCGAGGCCGAGCAAGGGCACCTGAAAGAAGCCGAACACATCGCCCGCCAGTCCGTCGCGGACTTGGAGCGGGCGTTTGGACCGCGACATCCGAACACTGCCGCCGGCTATGTCAATCTGGCGAAGATCCTGCGTTACCGGCGTCGCTTCGATGAGGCCGCGCAGGCGTTGCTCCGCGCCCAAGCCATCGACCGGCAGACATTCGCGCCGGATCACCCGCGCATCGCCAACGATCTGAGCCTCCAGGCGGCTCTTGCTTTTGATCGCAAAAAGTATTCGGAGGCCGAGAAGCTGTTTCAGCAGTCGCTCGCGATTCTCACTAAGCGGTTCCCAGCGCCGCAGACAGATATCGGCCGCGCCACCGCGAATCTGGCCGAGGTTTATGTGCGCGAGAAACGGTTCACCGAAGCGGCCAGCGCCTTCGACCAGGCGCTCACGATTCTGGAGCGGACGCTCGGCCCCGACAATCCGGAATTGGCGCCCACCATGGAGCACTATGCGCAGGTTCTCCGTACCCAGCAGGATTTCGCGAAAGCCGCGAGCCTGGAAGCCCGCGTCATGAAGATCCGCGTGACGCGCACGCTTAAGCACGCCGCTTAAGGTTATCCCGGCTGGAGCAGCCTTAGTCAGGCATTGGCCAGCAGCGCGCATCAATCGAACGTTCAAACGTTCAGAATGCGTTGGAGGCGGCGCACCTGAGCTTTGACATCAGCGCATCAATAGTATTAT
>Ga0105245_10003284_pt1 | contig 14513 bp, 14 predicted proteins | sample KBSM54metaG_FD_81523 | JGI IMG/M metagenome (GOLD analysis project Ga0105245, IMG submission 81523) | Miscanthus rhizosphere microbial communities from Kellogg Biological Station, Michigan, USA - KBS M5-4 metaG | ecosystem: Host-associated > Plants > Roots > Rhizosphere > Soil | place... | reverse complement strand
TTCAAAGGACGCTCGGGTTCGCGCCTGGACTGCGCCACGCTCAAGGCCGCCAGCGCAAAAAAAATCAAACCTTTGCTTAGCTTCATGAGGCTCCTCGGGTCAAGCTGTCTTCATTATACCCAGCGCGGTGAGGCAGGTTTCGGCTCGGATTCGGGACTGCACCGAGAACAGATCGCTTTATAATGGTCTAGCGGTGAACGAGAATCCCCAGCAAGAACCTTCCGCGGAATCGAGCCCTCGCGGCGATCGCGAGCCGATGCTGTTTTGTCCGGTTTGCAGCCGGCGGCTGGCCGAACGCAAATGCAAGCTCTACTGCGAGCAGTGCGGCTATTACATGTCTTGCGCCGACTACTATTGAGACCAGAGGTACCTTCCTGAAATGAGTGAGCTCGCAGATTTATTGGAGAGGTTCCGGCGCGGAGCCGAACTGGTTGCGGTCGCCACGACCGGTGCTGCCGGACCGGTGCTGGATTTCCGTCCAGCGGCGGGTAAATGGGGCGTGCGCACCATCGTGTGCCACCTCGCCGATACCGAGGAAGTTCTGTCCATGCGGCTGCGGCAGGTCATTGCCGAGGATAATCCGGTATTGCCGGCCATCGATCAAGACGCTTGGGCGGAACGGCTCGACTACGGCAAACGGAAACTTTCACACGCGCTGGACACTTTCCGGCGGACCCGGGCGGAGAACTATGAACTGCTAAAGGATCTGCCGGAAGAGACCTTTGCGCGAACTGGCCAACACAGCAAGCGGGGAACCATCACGCTACTGGATCTGCTCCGCATATTCGCCGAGCATCCCGAAAAGCACGTGCAGCAGATTCACGCCGTGCGAGCGGCTTTCAGGGAATTCAAGGCTGCGCAGGCTGCGTCGGCTCCGGCTGCCTCAACTACTCCGGCAGCCTAAGGTCTTCGGGCGATCGCAATGATGGAGGTTGGACGCCACGGCAGCAGTTTGTCGATGCGGCGCCATAGCCACACGAAGCGGTCGTAGAGGCGCATCTGGTTCCATTCGAGGCTGCGGCGCTTCAGAATACGACCGCTCACAAACCACGCAGGCCGCGACACGCGGTTAAAGCGGATGATCTGCTCCACCTGGAATCCGGCCTGCTCCATTTTGGCTTTGAGCTCGGCTTCCGAGTAGCGCCGGAAGTGGCCCAGCGCTTCATCGATGGTCCCGAAGACGCTTTGCCCCTCCGGTACCAGCACGATCGCACGGCCACCGGGACTGAGCGCCGAAAAAATATTGGCCAGTCCCGCGTGATCGTCCTCGATATGCTCCAGAACGTTGAGGCAGATTACGGTATCCATGTCGGCCAGGAACGGTTGGAAATCCTGCGCGCGAGTGAGATCGCAAAAGTGCGATTCCAGATTCATGCGATGGACGAAGCGGGATTTCAAGCGCGCCAGATGCTCGGGATTGATGTCGGTGGCAGCATAGCGTTTCCGTCCGCGGACCAGCGCGCGCGTCAGATTTCCGATGCCGGCGCCGATTTCGAGAACCCGATCGCGAACGTGAGGGCGGACCGTATCCGCCATCCAGCGATTGAAGCGCGGGGCAGCGGAGAGCGCATGCAGCGTGCGCGCGCCGGGGTCCTTATAAAGATCGCCGGTAAATGAGAAACGTAGAATGGTTCCCAAGATTACCCACGCATCGCGGGTGCGGATCTTTTTGCCCTCTTCATACGTACGGCCGTGGTAGCTCACCGGAATTTCGTACACGCGCGCGCCGCGGCGTCCCAGCTTGATGGTGATCTCCGGTTCGAACCCGAAGCCGTCCGATCGCAGCGGTGTTTCGGCCAGCACCGCGGTACGGAAAGCCTTGTACCCGGTGCCCATGTCGGTGAGGTTCAGATCCGCCACCAGGTTGCAAAACTCGGTCACGAAACGATTGGCCAGTGAGTGCCAGTAATACATGACCCGCCGCTCGGCTACGATCATGAAACGCGATCCGTACACCGCGTCCGCGTGACCCTCTAACAGAGGTTTCAGCAGGTGCTCGTACTCGCGGGGATCGTATTCGAGGTCGGCGTCCTGGATCAGGCAGTATTCGCCGCGTGCTTCGGCGACGGCGGTTCGGATCGCCGCGCCTTTACCTCGATTGCGGCCGTGACGCACCAGACGCACTAGGGCCGGATGACGCGCGGCATATTCTTCGACGATACGATCGGAGCCGTCGGTAGAACCATCGTCCACCACTATGATCTCGCGTTCCATATCGTCCGGAAGTGGCGCGAGCAGTGCGCGGCTCAATAGGGGCGCGATGTATTCTTCTTCATTGAAGAGGGGAACCAGAATAGATAGGAGGGACGCTGGCACACGCGGAATGGTATCCGTTAGTATAACGGAAGGTGCAGGCCAGCGGAGGAAATTTCCTTGCCCAAGAATGAAGACGGCGAATTCGAGTTGATCCTGGGGAACCGCCAGTTGCTCAGCGTGTTCTTCATCGTCGTGATTTTGCTCGGAGTGTTTTTCACGATGGGTTATATCGTGGGACGGAATTCGGGTACGGTGACGGCTGAATTGACGCCCGTTCCGGGGGGTGAGGCCAGGCCGCCGGCTACGGAAGCGCCGGCTCGAACGCCAGATCCCGCGCCGGCCCCGCCGGCTCCCACCGAAACTGCGCCGCAGCAACCTGCGCCCGCAGCGCCCGTGGTCGAGCACGACCCGCCCAAGCGGGAGCCGAAAGCAGAAGCGCGCACCGTGTCCGGCACCCACCCAGTCGCGGGACAGACTTATTTGCAACTCGCCGCTACCAGCCAGCACGAAGCCGATATCATGGTGGATGTTCTCCGCAAGAAAAAATTTCGGGCGATGGCGGCGGAGATCGACGAAAAGCCCGGAACCTTCCGCGTGCTGGTGGGACCGATCACCGAAACCACGGCGAATAAAATGCGCGCGGACCTGCAAGGCGAGGGGTTCCCGGGCAACGCAGCCATTCGCCGGACATTTTAGTGAATCTGGTTCTCGCGCTCGTTTCGGCTTTACTGTTGGTTCTTTTGTTCCCGGGTTTTCATCTCACTTGGCTGGCGCCGGTGGCGCTCGCGCCTATTCTAATCGCCTGCGCGCGCGAAACTTCCTGGAAACGCCGGTGGTTCTACGGATGGGCGGCGGGCGCTCTCTTCTGGTGCGGGGTCTGCCCCTGGATTGAATTCGTCATGGACGTTCACGGCGGCATGGGGCCGTGGGGCGGCTGGGGCACTTTCATTTTGTTTGGTCTTTACAAGGGATTGCACATGGCGGTGTTCGCGACGCTCGCGGGTTTCCTGATGCCGCGCTGGTGGGCCATCCCTGCCGTCGCTGCGCTGTGGACCGGCATCGAGCGTACGCATGGCTATTTCGGGTTTGCATGGCTCGATCTGGGCAACGCCGCGATCGATATGTCTTGGCTGATGCGGCTCGCGCCCATCACCGGTGTCTACGGATTGTCATTTGTATTTGCGATGCTCAGCTGCGCGGCAGCGCTGCTCGTGGTCCGCAGACCTCGGCGCGAGTTGCTGTGGCTCGCGGCACTCATAGTTCTGGTCGCACTTTCCGGCAGTGCGGGTCAGGCGGCGGGAGTGCGGAGGGCGCTGGTGGTGCAGCCGAATGTGGACACTGAACTGCAGTGGACCGAAGACAACGTTCGCGACACCGAACAGAAGCTGGCGGCGCTCTCGCAAACAGCAGGCGCGGACCTGATTATTTGGCCGGAAGTGCCGGCGCCATTTTATGTGACGGACGCCAAATTTCGCGATTATACTGCCCGAATCGCACAGACCGCCGGGGTGCCGTTTCTGTTCGGCGCGGTGGGATTCACGCCGCAGCGCGAGCCGCTGAACTCCGCCGTGATGATGGATACGTCCGGAAAGATCGTCGACCGTTACGACAAAATCAACTTGGTCCCGTTCGGAGAATTCATTCCGCCCATGTTCGGATGGGTGAATCGAATCACGAAAGAGATCGGCGACTTCGTTCCGGGCGAGCGCGTCGTAGTGTTCCCGCTGAATGGACACAAATTGGGTGCGTTCATCTGTTACGAATCGGTATTTCCGGACCTCGTGCGGCAGTTTGTCCGCGGCGGCGCGGAGGTGTTGGTGAATCTTTCAAACGACGGCTACTTCGGCCACAGCTTCGCCCATCAACAGCACCTGGAGATTGTACGCATGCGGGCCGCGGAGAACCGGCGCTGGATCTTGCGAGCAACCAACGACGGAATTACCGCAGCTATCGACCCGGCAGGGCGGGTCGTCGAGCGCATGGCTCCATTCGTGCAGAGCGCCGGGCTCCTGCCCTACAATTACGAACGCGCTGAGACTCCCTACACGCGGCACGGGGACTGGTTCGCTTGGTCGTGCTTCGCGTTTGGATTTCTTATGAGTGCCGTATCACTAACACGTCGCCGTCTTTGACGATGTACTCTTTGCCTTCCAGGCGCAGCAGTCCTTTTTCCTTGACGCCGGGATAACCGTCATGGTCGAGCAGCACTTGCCAATTGATCACTTCGGCGCGGATGAACTTCTTCTCGAAATCACTGTGGATGGCGCCCGCTGCGTTCACGGCCCGGCTGTGAATGGGGATGGTCCACGCCCGCACTTCGGTCTCGCCGGCGGTCAGAAAGGACATGAGGCCGAGTAGCGAATAGGTGGCTGATATCAAGCGCTCCATACCAGATTCCTTCAGGCCGTAACTCGATAGAAGCTCCTTGGCTTCTTCCGGCTTTAGTTCTGCGAGTTCGGCTTCAATCTGCCCACAGATTGCCGTGACCGCTGTGTTCTTGCGCCCGGCTAAGGGTCCTTTGCGGTACTCTTCCTCGACTTCGTGCAGCCGGCCCGCGTCTTTCTCGCCCAGGTTGAGCACGCACAGCATCGGCTTCTGCGATAGGAATTGAAAACCGCGAATGCGTTTCTCTTCTTCGGCGTTGTACTCGAGCCCACGCAATGGGCGGTTGGCTTCGAGTTCGGTCTTGAGACGCTCCAAGAGTGCGAATTCCTGATCCAGCTCCGGACTCTTGATCTTCTTGCGATCTTTATCCACGCGCTCCATGCGCTTTTCCACTACCACCAGATCGCTCAACATCAGCTCGACTTCTACGTCTTCGAAATCCCGCATGGGGTCCACCGAGCCCTTTTCGTGCGGCACGGTATCGCTCTCGAATACACGCAGCACGTGCGCCAGCGCGTCGGCAACTCGCAGACTTGCCAGATAGCTGGGGTCTCGTAGAGCCTCCTTCGAAATCGACGGGAAGTCGAAATACTCCACCGTCGCATACGTGATTTTGGGCGGCTGATACAACTTCGCGAGCGCGTCCACGCGGGCGTCGGGAACCTTAGTGATCCCCACGCGGGCTTCGAGCGAGCCCATGCGCGCGGCGTTCTCATGCACGCCGGTCAGGATCGTGAACAAACTGGTCTTGCCTACCATGGGCAGGCCGATAATGGCTGTCTTCATTTTTGGTTTTCGCTAAAGTGGAACGTCCACCAGCGTCAGGATCTCTTCCAGGACTTTCTCGGCGGCGCCGGCCCAGCGCTGTCCGGCCGCGGCGCGGGTTGCCAGGAGGACGCGGTGCGCAAACACCGGAACCACCATGCGCTTTACGTCGTCGGGCGTCACGTAGTCGCGCCCATCCACCGCCGCCAGCGCTTGCGAAGCGCGGAACAGCGCCTGGGCGCCGCGCGGACTCACTCCCATGGCCAGCGCTTCATGCTCACGAGTGTGTTTGACGATCGTCAGCATGTAATCCACGAGCGCATCGTCTACCGCCACATGGCCCACAGTTTCCTGCAAGTGCCGCAGGTCTTCGCTCGAAATTACCGGGCGGATTTTTTCCAATCCCGGCTCCGCGCTGTGCCGCAGAATCTCGCGTTCGGCGGCTTGGTCGGGGTAGCCAATGCGAATTCGCATCAGAAACCGGTCGAGCTGCGATTCGGGTAACGGGTAAGTGCCGTGATGCTCCACCGGGTTCTGCGTGGCAATCACCATGAAGGGCTGCGCCAGCGGCCAGGAATGCCCGTCAATCGTCACCTGATTTTCGTTCATGGCTTCGAGCAGCGCCGATTGCGTCTTGGGAGTGGCGCGGTTAATCTCATCGGCCAGCAGGAAGTGCGTGAAAACGGGTCCAGGCTTGAATTCAAAGCTTTCGCTATGCGCGTTATAGATGGTGACGCCCAACACATCGCTCGGCAGCATGTCCGACGTGAACTGGAGCCGGTGAAAGTTGGAATCGACGCTGCGCGCCAGCGCCTGGGCCAGTGTAGTCTTGCCGACGCCCGGCACGTCCTCGATCAGCAGATGTCCACGCGCCAAAAGGCAGGCGAGCGAAAGCCGTAAGACCTCTGGCTTGCCGCGAATCGCCTCGCCCAGAACCACTTCAATTTCGACCAGCTTTGAAAGTGGCACCGGCGGGGTATATAAGGAGTCCCGCATCTTCATTCATGATATCGAAGTGCGCCGCGCCGAGCCATGAAGGCTCGTTTTACTCAAGATTCATGTCGAGCACCTGAAACTGAAAGCGCTCCGGAGGAAGGGAACTGATGGGGCTTGGGCTCATTTGAGACCAGGTCTGATAGGCGCTATTAGCCACCGACGAGTTCAGATAGAAAAGAAATTGGTTGGAGAAACACTTGAGGGGCGGAGGCTCGCGAAATGTCAGCCGCATCCCCATGGCCTTTTCGATGCCGACACCGCCGGTCTCGACGGATTTGTCTTCTAGCAGCATCACAAAGCTCGACCGGCCCGCGTGCGGCCACAGGTCGGCGCGCAGCAGGTTGCGCAGATCGACACGCGTGTCGAAGGTCGTCTCGCACTGCCGTATCCATTCGAGGATGCTGTCGCCCCACTGCCAGTGCTGCACGAAAGCCAGATATTGATCCACCAGATTCACCGCCAGATCCATGCGGCGGCGCTCGAATTCGCTGTCGGCCACTGGTCCGGCCGGCTGCGGCGGAATCATGTCTTCCTGCTCGATGAGCTGGTTGGCCATGTCCATGACGCGGTCCAGCCGTCTTACGTGTGGAGACATGCGGACCAGAAGCGGTGGCAACTCGTGCATGGTGGTGCCAGGAACTTCGACGAACTTACGATCGCCCAGTATGTCCATACCATTCACCTGCGCTTTTTATCGGCATTTTGGATGCCAAACTTAAGCCTCTGTCTTATCAGACGTTTTGCGTACGGACGGGTTACGTTAAGCTAAAGGAGAGGACACCTCGTGGCTCTCTTCTTTCTCATTGTAGTGCTTTTGCTCATGGTGGCGCTGATCACCCTGTTCGCGTTCCCGCCCCATCGCTGGGCTGAGCGCTTCACCAAGGATAAGGACACAAAGAAAAAGTAATCGCCGGCGCGCCTGACGTCATCCAGAGACGGCTGTTATTGCCACTGGCGATTTTCCGCCTGCTAGACTTGTCGAAAGGATTGGGCGTGGGCTACGGAGACCGGCGCGGGCCCAATCGGGGCGATCGATGGACTTTATACTCGCGGAACTGACGCGTCACGGATACGCCATCCTATTCGCCTCCGTGTTCCTCGAAGCTGTGGGCTTTCCGGTGCCGGCCGCCATTGCACTACTTCTTGCCGGCGCGGCCAGCGCGCACGGCTCTCTGAGCACCCTGGCCACTGTCGGCGGCGCGTTCGGAGTCATCCTGATTTGCGACAACATGATGTTCCTCTTCGGCCGCTACTCCGGATGGTGGCTGCTGGGACTGCTGTGCCGGTTCACGATCAACCCCGAGTCGTGCATTTTGCGCTCGGCGGACGCCTTTTATAAACGTGGCCGCGCCCTACTGGTATTCGCAAAATTCGTGCCGGGCATCAATACTCTGGCGCCGCCGCTAGCGGGCAGCATGAACATGCGGTGGACCCAGTTCGTCGGGCTCGATGCTGCTGGCGCCGCGCTCTACGTGGGAGCCTACTGGTCTTTGGGATTCGTGTTCGGCGATGCTGTCGAGCCGATCACCAGAACCATGCGAGCTTTCGGCCAGGCAGCGGAGTGGGTTGCCTTCGTTGCCGTGGCAGGCTATCTGATTTATCTGGTTTGGAATTGGACCAAGGCGGGCGCTTTCGGCTCTGTCCCGCGCGTGCACCCAGCAGAGGCGGCACGAAAGATTTCGATAGAAGACGCCCTGATATACGACGTCCGCAGCCACGGCTATTACGATGGAAAGGCAAGGCGGATTCAGGGATCCAAGCGTCTGGAGCCGAATGCGCTCAATCAGCGATGGCTCGAAATGCCGCCCGACGGCCGGATGGTGTATCTGTATTGCACCTGCCAGGGCGACGCCACCAGTATTCGGGTCGCGAAGGAACTGATGGGTCGAGGATTTCACGTCGCAGTAATCGCGGGCGGATTGCGTGCGTGGAGAAGGGCCGGATTGCCGCTGGAACCGGTACCTGCCGAAGAGGTCGATCCGCTTCCGGCGTTCGAGACTTAGTTGGCGTCAATAGACGCTTCAATAAGTTCCAGCCGCCGCTTGGGCGTCTCGCCGTCGACGTCTTCCTTGCCGAACGCGTCGAGCACTTCCAATCCTTCGACGATTCGGCCGAAGGCGCTGAACTGGCCGTCCAGGCTGGTCGCAGCACCCAGCATCAGGAAGAACGACGTGGTGGCTGAATTCGGATCGTCGCCGTGCGCCATCGAAATGATCCCGCGGACATGCTTGGCATCTGTTCGGAATTCGCCCTTCACCGGACGCACCCAGCGATCGGCGAAGTGATTGGGTCCCGAGGCGCGCCCGGTAGGGGCTCCGCCCTGGACCACAAAATCTTTTGCGACGCGGTGGAAAACCGTCCCGTTGTACCAGCCGCTTTGCGTCAGCTTGAGGAAGTTGCGGACGTTCTCCGGCGCCCAATCCGGCTCCATTCTGATCTTGATGTTGCCGAGCGTGGTCTTCAGTGTCACAGTCTTGCGCATGTCTTCCACGGTGGCGTTTAGAAAAGGCTCCTCGCGCTTCTTCTCGATGCTCACTTTAAGGATGCGTACCGGCTTCTCCGTGATGCCGGTGGCGTCCGCCGCGACCTGCGAGATTTTCTCCACCACATCGATTCCCTCGGTGACTCGGCCGAATGTGGAAAACTTGCCGTCGAGCGCCGGTTGCGGTGCGACGCAGACGAAGAATTGCGCGCCCTCGCTATTGGCTTTGCCGGGGATGCTGACGGTCGAGACCACGCCTCGCTCGTGCTTCATGTCGCTGAACTCGTTCCCCAGCAGGCTCAATCCCCCGGTGCCCCACAGAGCCTTTGGCGTCTTGGGATTCTTCAACAACGGATCCCCGCCCTGAACGATGCCGTTGGCGACCACCCGATGAAACGCCCCACCATCGTAGTAACCCTGCCGCGCGCGTGCTATAAACTGCTCGACATGCTTGGGAGCTTTGTCGGACGAAAACTCAAAGCGGAAAGTGCCAAGATCGGTGGTCACGACAGCTTCTAGTTCGGTCGATGGTACCGCGGTCTGGCCCCAAGCCATGGTCACGGAGCAAATCATCAGGCCAAGTAGATAGCGGTGCGTGCTCATAAACGTCCTATTTCGCGGGTTCCGCGTTCACTGACGAAATCCAGTAATCCATACCCTGCACCGTGATCTTCGCTTGGATGTTTTGACCCACTTTCAGCTTGCCGAATTCCTGTGGGTCCTTGACGGGGTACTCCATGGTCATGGCCTCCATCCAGCCTTCGATCTTGCCGGCCTTGACGGTCGCGAGATGGGCGGCGGAGTCCAGACGGACCACCTCACCCTGCATTTGATATTCTTTCGCCGGCTGGGCCGTGGGGTTGCGCTGGCACCCCGTGAGGAGCAGCACGAAAACAAAACAGATCAACGCTTTCATAGTCTTTTATGAGGCTACCGCAACCCTCCGCCAGGCGTCGCGCCGCCTCCAGTCGCGTTCCTAAGGAACCGGCTGCGCCCGGCCGATAGAAATAACAGGAGACTTCCCTCTCAACCGTCCCCATGGGCTCCGCAACTCTCGAAACCGCGCCGCTAGCCGCCCCACGCACGCGTACGCTCAAGACCTGGCTCAGCCCGTCCCTCTGCGACATGTTCTTTCTGGCGGTGATCGGTTGGTCCTTTATGACCTCCGGTACCGGCTGGAGCCGCCTCTTGTGGGACGGCGACACGGCCATCCACATCGCCATCGGTGACTGGATTCTCGACCACCATGCAGTTCCCACCGCCGACCCTTTCTCGTTTACGCAGCCCGGAGCTCCCTGGATTCCTTATGAGTGGGGCAGCGAAGTCTTATTCGCGCAGTTGAGCCATTCGTTCGGCCTAAAAGGCGTCGTATTCGTCTGCGGCATCGTGATCGCGGCGCTGATCGTGGCTCTGCTCCGAACCATGATGGCCGCGGGTGCGGATGTGCTTCTATCCGTGCTGATCGCGCTGCTGGCTTCAAACGCACTGCTGATCCACTATCACGCGCGGCCGCACTTGTTCACGCTGCTGTTCCTGGCCATCACCGCTGGCATCATCACCCGGGACCGCATACAGCGCACGCTCTGGATCTGGCTGCTCCCGGTCCTGACAGTGCTGTGGGTTAACTTGCATCCCGGGTTCACCATACTTTTCGTCTACCTGGGAGTGCTGATAGTGGGAAGTGTGCTGGAGGGCTCGCGCGCCTCGGCGCTGCGCTATGCCTGGGTGACGGCAGCCTGCGCGGTAGCAACGCTGGCAAACCCGTTCGGCTACAAACTGCATCTCGACGTGCTCTCCTTCCTGCATGGAAACGGTACTACCGAGTTCATCCAGGAGTTTCAAGCTCCTACGTTCCGCTCGCAGCCCCAGCTCTTTTACCTGGGATTTCTGCTGGCCGGTCTTGCACTCTGCGGGCTTTACTTGCGGCGCAGGAGATTCGTGGAACCGCTGCTGCTCATGGGAACCGCATACGCGTCCCTTATTTCGATTCGCCACAGCACCGTATTCGTGGTTCTCGCGGCGCCGATGATTGCGGCGGAGATTTCCTCTTATTGGCAAGTGTGGGTGGCTCGCCAGCCGCGCGCGTCCGCGGCCCGCATCCTGGACGGCCTTTCCTCCGAAAAGCGCGCGGCTTTCTCCCGAAACAGCGTTTGGCTGCTGGCTGGACTTGCCGCCATCTTCCTGTGGACTCCTCAGGAGATGTGGCCGACGGGATTCGACACGAAAATGTTTCCCGTGGAGCTAGCGTCGCGCCATCCAGAACTTGCCACCGCTCGTCTGTTCACTTCCGATCAATGGGCGGACTATCTACTCTACGCGAACTATCCGCACCAAAAAGTGTTCTATGATGATCGCGCATTCTATGGAGTAGAAATGTACCGCTCCGTCAACGCGCTCTTGAGCGGCCAAGTGGGTTCGGCGGCGACTCTTGATCGCTATCAGGCCGACCGGGTATTGATCCAAGCCGGCTCGCCCCTTTCCGCGCGCCTGCGCGAATCGACCTCCTGGGCGGTTATCGATCAGGACTTAACCGCGGAATTGTTTGCGCGCCGTCCCCCGCGTTAGCCGGCACCGTCGCCGCTGCAAGCGCCCCCAGTAGCGCGAAGAAAAACGCCGCGAGCGCCGGCCTCTGTTGCATCGGATAATCGATTAGCGCATGTAGCCAGACACTGAGGATACCTACGCCCCACAGAGATCGCAGCGCCGGACCCACGCTCCAGCCGGCGATCGCCAGCATCGACACCAGAAATAGCAGCCCGCCTTCGGCCGCCCACTGTATCCAATCGTTGTGGGCCTGGTTAACATACGTGCCGTCGTCGAATCGCGCGTAGCCGGGATACGCTTCAGGCCATGTGCCGAGTCCAAAACCGGTCAGCGGGCGGTCGCGCACCATAGCGATCGAAGAAAGCACCAGATCCTTGCGCAGGGAATAAGGATGCGGCTCCTGCAGCCGCTTCCAGAGAGGTTCCCATCCTACTACGCCCGTCAGAACCGCCACAGTCGCCAGGCTCCCCAGCACCACTCGCGGCAGCGTGCTGCCATGGATCATGCCGCGCCCGAATGCAATGGCGGGTATCACCAGAATCTCGGCGAGACACAGAATCGTGCCGGTGCGCGATCCGCCAATGACCACAGATCCAAACATTGTCGCGACGATAACGGCATACAGCAACCAGCGCCGACGGTCGTTTGTCACGCCAAGGATCGGCAATGGCAGAACGGCTTCGACGAAGGCGGCGTACTGGTTTTGGTAAACGAACGGGCCTAGCGTTCGGGACTCCGAACCCGAATCGAAGATCCAAAATACTTTGCCGGCCGGCGATGTGAGGAAAGTGAATATCGAAATCACTGCCAGGACGCCAGTGAAGATCAACGTCACGCGCAGAAAGAGCTCACGCCGCTCCCGGCTCCGATATAGATCCGCGGCGAGCATGAAGACGACCAGGTTCGTCACCCAGCTCAGGGCGGCATCAAGAGTAGCAACTCGATCGACGGACCACCCGGCGGCCACCTGCAGCACGCCCCACCCTGCGGCCCCCGCAATCATCCATCCTGCGAAGGGGAGCGCGAGCGTTCGCCGTCGCACGATCCTCACTGCGGCTAAAGCAAACAGCGCGACTTGAAAAACGCTCAGCGCCCAGCGAGCCGGAACCCACAATGTGAGGATCCCGAAACCGAGGATCACAGCCAGCCACATGTCTGTATGCTAGTAGGCGCCGCGTCCGCAAATCACAGCGGCCACCGTACGCGCCACGATGTACAGATCCAGCCACGGCGACCAGTTGCGAATGTAGTAGGTATCGAGAGCCTCCTGCACTTTCAAATCGCCATCGCTGCGGGCCGACACCTGCCACAGTCCGGTAAGGCCGGGCAATACCCGCGCGCGCAACGTGCGGAACTCACGCGAAAATTGCTCCAGATGATAGCCGGGCAGGGGACGCGGCCCCACCAAGCTCATCTCGCCTTTGAGCACGCTCCATAATTGCGGCAGTTCGTCCAGGCTGGTCCGGCGCAGCAGGCGCCCGATCGCCGGCAGAATTCGGGGATCGCGTTGCAGCTTGAAGTGCAAGTTCCAATGCGCCTGGTCTTCCGGATGGACTCGGAACCAGTCCTCCAGCAGAGTATCGCCGTTCACGTGCATGGTTCGCAGTTTCCAGACGGTGAGCCGTTCGCCGCTCAAGCCCTCGCGGACCTGGCGGTAGAACGCCGGACCGCGGCTGGTGAGCTTGATCGAAGCTGCCGCCAGCGCCAGTACCGGCAAGCTAACCACAAACATCGGGAACGCGATCAAGCGGTCCATCACCATTTTGAGCGCGTGATTGCGGCGCACCGTGAGATTCTTTTTGATCTCGAATCCCAGCGATCCGCCCAGATCGCGTGCGGTCACCCACATACTGGCGACACCCGCCAGATGCGGGATCACAATCAGCCGGCGAAAGTTCAACTCCTGCAGCAGCGCTCCTGCGTCTTCCTCGCCGATGTCGGCCAGCGCCACGATGGCGGCATCGGCGCGCCGCTCAAAATCCGGCGCGAGGCCGAGCGGGCCCAGCACCGGCACGCCTTCTACCGTTTGATTCCAAAACGCCGGGTGATTATCCAGAAAGGCAACGGGAATTAATCCCAATTGCGGCTGATTCAGCAGAGTTCTCACCAGGGCCCGCCCGGTCTCGCCGGCGCCCAGTACGATAACGGGTATGCCCCAGCGCTCGCGCTTGACCAGCAGCGCGCGGACGGCGGACTCCGCCAGCGGCGGCAGCACTAGCGCGAAAAGAAACGTAGCTAAGAGGACACCGCGCGAAAGCACTCCGCGAGCAACGATGCTGTCCCAGGCCACCAGCCCTCCGAACACCGCCAGCGTCGCCAGCACGCGACGTCGCAGGCGTTCCACCGGGCCTAGCAAATATCCTGGATACAAGCCAATCTGGTAGTTGATTGCCGGCAGCAGCAGGATGCCTGCCGCTACGCCTAAAAACTGTTCGACGCCAAGCTCCTTTGTAAACCAGGACGCCAACAGCAGGCGCACCGAATAGCCCAAGAAGAAGGCCGCCTCCAGCGCCACCACGTCGGCGCCAAAGATCACCCACGGCGCCCAGTGCGCGGCCGGTGTAGGCCGCACCGCGAGTTTAGGCTGTGCGGCGGTGCTCATTGAGTCGTGTACGCGCCAATTGCGCTAGGGCCAGAATGGCGAAGTGGGGATTCCGCGAAAGATATCGCCGCCACAATCGCCGAGGTTCGGTACCCAGACGGAAGATCCATTCGAGGCCGCTCTGTTGCATCCAGCGGGGTGCCTGGGGCTTGGTTCCGGCGATGAAGTCAAAGGCGGCGCCCACACCCAACATCACGCAAGGAACGCGGCCGTGATGCGAGTGCATCCAGTAATCCTGTTTCGCGCCGCCCAGTCCCACGAACAGAATCCGTGCGCCCGAGTCTTCGATCGCGCGCGTTGCGTATTCGTCTTCGTCTGCCGTAAGCGCGCGAAAGGGAGGAGCGCAAGCGGACGCGATTTTGAGACGTGGAAAACGCCGTTGGATTTTCTCGATCAGTTTCGCCATTACCGATTCCGAGCCTCCATAGAAGCCGACCGGAACGCCGTTGTCGGCCGCGGCAGCGAGAACCGTGATCGTGAGGT